>Ga0209187_1000268_pt1 | contig 107235 bp, 57 predicted proteins | sample BantaG_FD_187430 | JGI IMG/M metagenome (GOLD analysis project Ga0209187, IMG submission 187430) | Marine algal microbial communities from Bantry Bay, Ireland - BantryBay_4 metaG (SPAdes) (version 2) | ecosystem: Host-associated > Algae > Red algae > Unclassified | place: Bantry Bay, Ireland...
ACCTCTTCGAGGACGGGCTCCATTCCGTGGCCATGAAATGCAACGAAGCGGTTGAAGGCCGCAAATAACCCAGAGCAAGACTACACCTTAAAAATCGGGGCAAATGGTCGGGAAATGGGGGTAGGCGTATGGATCGTATGAGCCAACGTGAGGAATTCGCAGCCGAATCTACTAAGTCCGACAGGATCCTAGCCCGCATATTTTACAAGCGACCTACTTCGAAGCCGTACCCCACACAATGACAGACATGTGCCTCGAACCGCCGATATCGCAGAGCGTCGGGCATCAGATGTTCATTCAGGTTCAGCCGATTCAATTCGTCAAACCTCTGTCAGCACGTGATTTACGGCTTCTCGCTACGATCTTGGTGAAATAAGCGGGCTAGGAAACCGATACAAATCAACTGGTTTGATTCGGTTCTGGCTTCCGTCAGAATGCGCTGTCATAAAAAAAACCGATCTGTTATGTTAACATTATGTGAACAATGGTAGTGTAAGAGTGTAATAATAGGGTGTTAGCCTAATGGTTTAGGAATATGGCTTCTTCAGGGGAGACCAAATTTAGATGGGTACGGTTAGTATCCAATCTATTTTGGTGATTCGCAGGAGATAAGTTAACTGACTAATTCCCTAGGAGAAATTAGAGATATATCGGAGTCATTTGGGCACCTGAAGGCTTCGATATCTTAGGTAAAGGAAGTAATATGGAAAAATGTTTTAGTAGGCTGTATCTTGGCGATTCTGCTTTAGAGGCGGTATTGTTGTTTTCGATGGTCTTGCCATCGATGGTTATGGGGAACGGTTCAAGTGCGATGGGGATGGATAAGAATGGGACCAGTGGCCCAAATAATCCAGAAATTTCGGGAGCGTTTGCTCATGTATAGGAATAGTTATCGAAGTATTTTCGCGTTGGGTGTGCTTATAATCTCCCAAGGTATTCACAGGTGGTCGACCACAATTCAACGAGCCAGCACGCAACGAGCCAGCACGCAACGAGCCAGCACGCAACGAGCCAGCACGCGAGGAACGCAGCTCGGAAAAATCGGTAGGAATGTTTTTGTTATGTTTAAGTTTATTTTTTCTATTCCTGTCTCATTGGAACGTGCTATCTACTCACTGCTTTTTCTTTTTGGGATTTCTTCGGCGGCCCTCAGCCAGCCCTGTGTGTTTACTGATGATTTTTCGGATGATGCAGGAGCGGGTTACACTGCAACTCCTGGCGTCAGCCCATTCTTTAGTGTCACCCCCTCGACATCCTCCGGTGGGGCTTCTAATTGGACCGCGGTCATTTTGGGGACACCAACCGCTCAAACTCGCTGCGAGGCAGACCAATACGTACAAGTGGTTGGAGGAGCAATTGAGTTTTCGGATACCAAATTCACAGGTGTGGTCGCAAATGTCGATTCCGTTGACATTACCTGTTTTGAAAATCTCGAGTTTTGCCTCGATGTTGATACGCGAGGAACCTTTGAAGACACCGATTTTTTATCAATCGAATATCGCATTGATGGCGGTGCACCACAAAGTTTAGTGATGCAAATGGGGGCGGCCATTACCGCCGGTCAGATTTGCCAAACAATCCCTGTAGAAGGCTCTACCTTTGATTATATTATTCGAGCCAATGTGTGTGAAGATCCTATTATGGCTTATGTGACACCGACTCATGACTTTGTCGCGGACTTAGAAACAGATGGCGATGACTACTGGAATGATCAAATCGCAGGCGGTGGCGATCCACGATGGGGTCCGCCGGACACAGGAACTGCGCCTGCACGAATTCCCGTTTGTAGTGATGGTACGTGTATTTGTTATGCCTATGACCTGGTGGGCGCTGCTGCAGGAAATACAGCTAACGGCGGAAGCAGCGGTTTCCGCTTAGATCATAATAATGTGGGGACCGGTGCAAACGATTCATGGGCCGATGGGAATCTCGGCGATTACAATGAAGAAGATGTTACGATTGAAATGTGGTTTCGTCCGGATGTGCTTCCGCAAACCCCAGCCAATGTGGTGTTGTTTGAAGATGGGGGTTTCCTCGGGATGGGGCTTTTCCTTGAAGGGAACAACCTCGTTTTACGTCAGTCTCCGGGGGGAGGCATGGTTGCGTTCAATATTGCGGCTTTAGTTGCCGCGGGCGATTTTATCCAAGCCACGTTTACCTTCAGCCTAGGTCCCGATCCCGATGTCATTGAATTGTTCGTAAATGGTGCGTCTGTAGGTACGGCCAATACCGGAAACATTAACAATTGGTCCGGTGGTGATGGCGCCGGCTTGGGGATGGTCGGCGCACTTAATAACGGAGGGGTTGGAAGCGGAGACGCAGGCTATGGTTCGTTTGACGGCCAACTGGCCAACTTTCGTCTATATAATAATACCATCCTGACCCCTGCCCAAGTGCTCCAGAATTACGAAGCGCTCACGACCTGTGATGATGAGGCCATCCGTATTGATAATCTCTGCCTCAGTGGCGTTTATGGATGCTGCCCTCCGGTCGAGGTAACGAGCGTAGCAACGGTTGGTGCCGGGGCTTGCGGGATGGTTACCTTCGACTACACCATGGTAAACACGAGTTCGGTGATGCTGACCGGTGTTACCTATCGCACCTCCGGTTGTCGCCAATTAACTGCCGCCGAAACGGGCCTCGCGACCAATGATCTCATGCCGGGTGACACGCTTACCTTCCAGTGTGTTCGTTGTGTATCGACAGATCTCCGTTGCTCTGGGGGCGAGTTGATTGACCAAGGCATCGTTGCCAATGCTTTCGAAGCTTGTCCGCTGCTTCCTTTTTCGGCCTCGATCCCTGCTTCATCAGGTCAAATCGGAACGGTTTATGAGGACCTAAACTACGATGGAGCTTTTAGCGATGGGGAGCCGACGATTTCCGGAGTGACCATTACCGCTTACGATTGTGATAACATTGCGGTGGCGACTGCCACCTCAGGTGACTGCGGATGCTTTGAGTTAAATATTTCGCTTGGGGCTGAAGTCCGGATCGAGTTTGATAACCTTCCCGCTGGGTACTGCCCTGCTCCCTCTGCCTGTAATCTGAATGAAAAAGATTCCATTTCCCAGGTTACCAAGGGGATTGGCGGCAGTCTCCCTTGCAAGATGGATTTCGGATTAACCACCTGCGGGCCTGCCCCAGACTGTTCGCAAGCGCGGATTTATACCGCCTGCTTTATTTTGGATAATCAGCCTGATGAGGCGGCGGTGATGGCCCAGCCGGTGATGGGGTGCGTGGATTACGGGACGCGCTCGGATTTAGGGCAGTACAATACGGATAACAACGTTCCTCCTTTTACAAATGTTATGCATACCTATTTAGCTGGGACGGTCGGTAGTCAAGGCGCAGTATGGGGCGTTGCTTACGACGCGATCAATGGCAAGGTGTATTCCTCCGCCGGTGTGATGCGCAAAAATAATTTTGGTCCGGGTGGGGCTGGCACGATCTACTGTGACGACGTGGGGGCAGGCACCATCACTCCATTATTGAACCTCGATGATTTTGGTATTTCTGACGGTGATTGCGCCGACGACCGTTCACCAGATTTTATTAATGGAATTGGCGATGACCCGGAAGGAGTAACTGGCGTGGGCCGCTGTGCTTTTGGCGATATCGAAATTTCTCCAGACGGAAATACGCTGTATGCGGTCAACCTGGGAACAGGTGAATTATTGGTGATTGACCTCACCGCTTGGAATGCATCCGGTGCCGCAATCACTGCGGCGGATATCATCCGCATTCCGGTTCCAGATCCCGGCTGTTTTGATTCCACCGCCGGGGTGGCGGCTCCACAGGACAATCGTCCCTGGGCTCTCGCTGTCTGGAATGGCAAAGTCTACGTCGGCACGGTTTGTTCGGCGGAAACCTCGCAGGACGCGAACGATCTCAGCATGACAGTTTGGGAAATGGATCCATCCAGCTTTTCTTTCAGTAACTTTTTCACCGAGCCGTTTGCAGGGATTCAAAAAGGGTATCCGGATCGGTATTTTGATGCAACGTCTGAGCCCTGTGGCTCCTGGTATCCGTGGACCGACGATTGGTCGAAATACAATCAATTCACAAGCCGTCAAGGCAATCAATGTCACGCCTGCTATCCGCAACCCATGCTTTCAGATATCGAATTTACCGAAGAGGGGGGGATGGTGCTTGGTTTAAGTGACCGGATGTCCTTCCAGTGGCGTACGGCTCCCGGGCACTTTATTCATATCGACGGAAGTAATCTGACCCCACCGGCTCCCAATCCGTTCTGCGCAGGGGAAAACCGTTTTTCGATTCAGATTCCCGCCGGACAGTTTCTCTATGCCTACAATGATAACTGTACCTACGTGTTGGAAAACAATGCCCGGCTTCTTGATGCCGCTGGCAACGTGGTGCGTACCGCCGCCGATACGGATGGTTGGATCTTTCAAAACCAAGGTCCAGCTCCTATGAACGGGGTCGCCATTGGGCCATACGATTTTGGGCCGGGAGGCTTTCCCTTCTTTCATGACGCAGGTGCCTTTGATCATGGAGACGCAGGTGCTGGGGCCATGGCTTATTTGCCAAAGCAAGATGAGGTTCTATTCAGTATGGCCGATCCAAACGTATTTAACTCGGGTGGGTTTCGTTACGCCAGTTGGATCGATGGTTCATGGCAGGGAGGTTACACCTTTAGTGGAACACGAAACCTAAATATGAACAACCCTCCGCCGCCGAGTGTAGGAGCCAGCAAATCTCTCGCCTTCGGTGATATCGAAACCGGTTGCCCTCTCGGGAAAGCGATGGTGGAAATCGGTTCCCGCCTCTGGCTGGATTGCGACAAAGACGGAATCCAAGATCCTTGCGATGACGAATGCGACGCCACTGGATTGGCGAGCATCGAAGTTCAGCTCTGGGATCAAGCGACCGCAACCTACATCACCAATACGTTCACCGATGCAAACGGGCATTACTTTTTCAGCTCCTCGATTACCACCCAACTTTTAGCGGGCACGATTTATGAAATTCGGATTCCGCTCGGACAAGGTCGGTTGTCTTGCCTCACGGGCACCACGCCAAACTACGCCGGTGACGCGGACAATAGTGATTTGCATGATAGTGACGGGGTCGTGGTCGGAAACGATTTGGTCGCGGTAGTGGATACCGGAGTCTGTTGTGTGCAACCTGCGGTCGACTTTGGTTTCGTTTACGCCTGCGCCCCGCCGCTCGCCTGCACTGGGACAGTGGAAGTTGACTTGGGCTGCATATACAACACCAATATACTATCGCTTCTTATTCCGCCAATGGACACCAATCTCACCGAAGAACTCTGCTTCACCTTTGAGTACGGGGTTTACGAAGAGGTACTTGCTGTTACCGGTTGCACCTACACCTTGTGCCGGTCTTATTCTGCATCCAACATCTGCGCCACCAACCCGGCAGACATGGTTTCATCGTGCACCCAAAAGTACACCTGGACCACCGACCGCGAACCGCCAAAAGTTACCTGCCCGGCAGGTCGCTCCCTTGGTTGCATGACCAACCTTACGGTGACACCGAACACCGTCATCGCCTTTGTGGCGGCACAAGCTCCATTGGCCTGTGACCTGGATGCCGTACGAGTGGTCGAAAGTTGCTCAGAATGCGAGCCGGAGGTCTGTCTCTGGTGTGACACCTACACCACCAATGGCTGCCAGATCGTTCTCGATCGAAAGATTAGAGTAACCGACTGCTGCGGTAACGTTGGTTCCTGCACCATCACCTATACGATCAACGACGTACCGCCAACCATCACCGGTGTACAGACGGGTGGGTACCTTGGGTGTGTCACCAGCATACCTACGAATTTGTTTATCTCCGTCACGAACCTCCCATTTCCCTCAGAAGAAACCGGTGAGTCAGGAACCTTTGCCGGCACGGTGGATGCGGAATTGGCGAACGCTGGCAGCTTGAAGCTGGACGACCCTACCAACGATGTAACCGCTTGCTACACAACACAAATCATGCCCTGCGATGATCTCGTAGGCTGGGGAAAAATTTCTCTCGAACACGATTTGCCAGAAGGCGCGGTCATTTCTTATGACGTATCCTTTGCAGGTGGCACTCCGGTAAACGCAACCGTGACCGGGCCCGTTTCCAAGGCTGTGGCCATGGATCTGTCCTCGTTTGTAACCGACGCTCCACTTGACCTAAAAGTGACTTTTGTGCGTGGCACCAACCTCACTGAGGAAGTTCCCGCCGATTGCCTCGAAACCAATTCTGTAGCGGCAGACGCCCGTATTCAATCTCTTGGTCCTAATGCAAACAATAATTATGGTTCCTTCACGCCGCTAAAAGTCGAAGCCAACACGAAGCCCGAGGAAAACTATAAATCGTATCTACGTTTTGACCTCAGTGCTCTAGACTTTCCTGTGGACCAATATTGTGGGGCCACTCTTTGCATGCCTCGGAACAATGATTCAAACGGAGTCGCACACGTTTATGCCATCGCTGACGGTGCTACGGACACGGTCTGGAACGAAAGTACCATCACCTGGAATAACGCGCCTGCCAACGCCAACGGACCGAGCGGTCTTTCGACCGATGCGGTTTTTCTTGGCACCTACTCAGGCACGGCCAAATTGTCGCAAGACGTACTCTCTGCTTTGGTGTCCGATCTCAACGGTACCTTAACCTTTATCCTCGTCGGGGATGCCGCCTCGTCACCAGCGACGGAAGTTTGGTTTAATAATCGGGAAACCGGAAACGGAGCCGAGCTCATCCTCACGCCATGTGCTTGCGAAGCCCTGCCTGTGACCAACTTTGTCTCCGGTTGCTTCCTTGGTTGGAACGCTACGTATCAATGTGGTGTCGATCCCAATACCCTGACCACCGCAGATCTCATCAGCACTGGATTGGTTACGGTTACCACCAACTCGTATACCAACGATGTCTCCTGCGAAATCACGGTCGAACGGGTGTATCGAGTGGCGAGTTGCTGCGATCTTTTCGACGAAGAAACCGTGACCTACACCTACACGAAACTTCCCAGCCTTACCGTCGGCCCGCTCGCAAAGCTCGACGTCGGTTGCATTGCTTCCACCAATCAAATCCCCCCCGTCGATCTCACCATGCTCGCGGCGCAATCGGATTGCTCGATTGTTTCGATCCAAAAGGTCGCGCCATCGGTGACCTTACTCGAAGAGGACTATGAAGGATCAAGCATCGTCATGGATGCCGGCAACGCCAACGTCACGGTTAGCACCGCGCCAGATCCTCATCCCTCGGGGTCGAATGGCACGGTTGCCACCGTTGATCACAGCGTAAACGGCCTCACCTTTGGTGAAGCTCGACCTCTTGTTAGAAATATCGAGCTGCCCGCTTGCGTCGTCCCCGGCGCTGCTTTCTCCTTCTGCGTAGACTATTTTGTTCCGGGAGACTCGGGGCTGACCAATGGTAGTCCAAATCCGGACGTCTTGGCCGTCCTCCTGCGGTTCAACGATGGGGTAGAAATTCCGTCGATTAGTCAAACCTTCACCGGCAGTGTCAATTTGAACACAGCGACCACGGGGTCTTGGTTTACCATCTGCGCGACTGGCATGGTTCCTCCTTTTGATCAGGCCGGAAATCCGGTCTCGCATGTTGCGCCCATCATCAGTTTTCAGGACCAAGATCCAGATGTCACCTTTACCGGAATCGATCTGTATTTCGACAACGTCGACTTAACGTTTGATGCCTCACCGATTCCGGTTCGGGTTGACGAATGCACCTGGAGTCAATGCCGCACCTTTGAGGTCGAAACCCTCTGCGGCGTCACCGAAACCGTGACCCAGGATGTCTGCTTCCAGCTCAACACCAACTCACCGGAAATCGTTTCCTTGCCCAAGGGCAGCAATCATTTTTGCCAAGCTGCCGACTATTGCCCACCGTTCGACACCAATTTGATCGTGGCCTTGGTTAACGGGATGCCATGGGATTCTGTCCCGGGCAGTACCCCGCTTCTTGGATGGTATGCCGAAGATTACAGTGGGTCCGGTGTCTGGGCCAAGCGCGATGGGGCCGCCAGCAACCCAGATCTTACTCCTGGAGCAGGCTCTGGAGCACTGGCTCCGATTTGTTCCCCTGGAGATCAAATCCTTGTCGGGGGTAGCCAAGCGGTTTGTGTCGCCGGTAACGGATTCACCTACAATGACTTTGGCGTCAACGGAGGTGCCGAACTCGACGCCGATACCTTGGATTCACGCAACGACGCGACCTGGGAAATTTGCTTTGCGGCCGATGCATTGCCTACGCCAGCTCGCCAGACGATTATTGATACCGGAGGCAACGGCAATGGAACTGGGATCGACCTCAACGGAAACCTCCTTACCCTTTGGGGGCGCAGAGGAGGCACATCCTTCCCAACTCCGCCAATCGACCTGTCCACGCTTGGCGTCGGCCAAGGTGATTTTGTTTGTGCAGTGGTGCATATCGATTTTAATCTCGCAGCTGGTAACCAAACCATCACGCTTACCGCTACCGCAGGTAACGGTCAGAGCGCAACCGTCTCTCAGACCATCAACAACCTCACTCCTTGGGCCGATGCCGATGACGGAGGGCTCGGGGTAGTTAACGGTAGTTTTGCGGATGCGAGCAACCCCGTCGGCCTCGTCGGCAAGATCGCCCGTCTTCGCCTTTGGGCTAATATTGAACCGATTAATCAACGCCTGTCGGTCGATGAAACCCGCATGACCAACGACTGTGAGGTCATGGTGATGCGCGAGTACCGCTTGGAAGATTGTTGCGGCAACTTCGATCGTCGCAGCACGGTGGATACCTTTACGGTGGAACCGGGTCCGACCACGGTTGAAGCGCTGGCGCATCTTGATCTGGGCTGTATCTCGACCCTCGACCTTATCCCGCCTCCCAGCGAGATGCTGGTCAATGCATCCAGCGATTGCAATATCGCAAGCATCACTTGGTGTGGGGACACGCCCATCGATGATCCGGTGGCTGATTTCACTTGGCAGGCCGAAGATATGCTTCTTGGCGGTCGCTTTGAGGCCATCGCTGACCCAACCGCCCAAGGTGGATTTTATATCACGGCCACCAACCTGGCGGCGGCGGCAACGTTTGATGCCACACCATCAATGAATAACGCGCGTATCACCGTCAATATCGCCAAGGCAGGCACCTATCGCCTGAGCGCTTTGGTACGCCGTGAAGCCGCTGGCAACGGGCAGGCCGAAACCGATAACAATTCATTTTGGGTGCAAGTGGACAACCTCCCCGCGGCCGGTTCCCCGTGGGACCTTGGTGGCAATGCTACCGGGTGGACCAGCGACTTCGTGAACGGGGGCAATGTGGCCACCGATCCCTTGCTCATTCCACTCTCTCCCGGCCCGCATCTCTTCACCCTCAGCATGCGTGAAGACGGGGCGCAAGTTGATGAATTCACTCTCGAATTCGTCAGCGCGGATGACCCGCTGACCTGTGAATGCGCCAGCTTCCTGGCTCGTTGCTACGAAGTGGTTAATGCTTGCGGAGCGACCTCAACCGTAACCCAAACCATCAGCTATGTGCTCGACACCGCTCCCCCGCGCATTACCTCCGTACCACCCTATCAGCACTACGACTGTGTTACCAACGATCCGCAAGTAGTGGATTACGATACCATCGTGGTGGAAGACGACGGCAACTACACCAACGTCATGCTGGCCATGGAAATGCGCATTCAGAATGGTTGCGACGTGACCGTCACCCGCACCTGGCGGGTCGAAGATTGCTGCGGCGGTTGGGACCAGAAAGACGAAGTCTACAGCTACACCCTGCAACCCACTGGAATTGTCTTTACTGCGGTCCCAAGTGATGTGGAACTTGGGTGTATTAACCACAGCAATCAAGTGCCCCCGGCGGTGCCTTCGTTGCTTAAGGCGGAAGCCCTCGCGACTAATTTTTGCAGTACCATAGTGCTTTCCCCCATTGACGACGCGTTCATCCGAGCTGGCAACAACGCGAATACGCCACAGGGAGGGGGCATCGGTATGTTTGTCGAAGCCAAGAATGCGACTGGCGACAACCGACGCAAAGGTTACTACCGCTTCGATCTGTCCACCGTTCCTCCTGGCTACAGTGCTGCAACCCTGCAACTCACTCAAACCGACGCGAATCCTGACCGAAATTTCAATTTATATGCATTGAACGATGGGCCAAACGACGTTTGGGATGAAACCACGTTGGTATGGAGCGGCGCCCCGGCCAATGCCTCTGGGCTCACAACTTCTCCAGACCTTGGCACCTTCACCACGCTTACCCCAATGAACTTTGGTGGTAATGGTGGCGGCATCGCCTATCAGTTTGATGCTCTCGCGCCGGTTAACGCCAACATGGTCAACCCTTGGGTAACTTTTGTCGTGGCTGAGACCACCATTATTACCCCTGGCAAAGGGAGTTTCGCCTCAAAAGAAAACACGACGATCGCCAACCGGCCCCAGTTGATTCTTGAATACTGCGCGCCTAACACCAACGCCTGTCCCGTGCAGGTCATGCACGTTGGCGACACCGTTAAGAGCAACAGTCTCAACGGCTGTGTCACTTATATCCAGCGCGAATACATGGCCACTAACGAGTGTGGGCTCGCGACCTCGGTGTTCCAGTGCATCGCTTTCTCTTTGGAAAACAATCCAACCATTGCGATCACAAGCGGTGGTGGTAACTTAGGATGCCAAACCAACGGTTTCTTTCCAGCTCTCGATACCGAAAATTTGGTCGTTAGCGGTATCCCTGCCTGCCTCGCCGAAACGCCGTTCCTACTCTGGAATGCGGATGCCTACACAGGCACGGGCAACTGGGACCCAGATGCTGGGCTCGGGACCATGTCACCGAATGGCACCTCACCCGTCGCTCCGATTACCGATCCATCACTCCAAGCCTTCTTAAAAAACAGCCAAGTAGTCTGCCTAGATGGAAGTTCCTTCAATCGCAATACCCAAGGCTGGACTGCGAGCCCAGCCACTGCCAATAATGTTGACGCCAGCGCCGACGGAGCCATCGAAATTTGCTTCTCGCCTGACTCCGTCAACACCGACCCTCAGTTGATTTGGGAAGACGGTGGCCTGACCCACGGTTGGTCAATGTTTATTCGTAATGGCATTCTCAGCTTGTCCGTCATCGGCAATGCATCAGTGCAAGAAATTATCGATATCGATCTTGCAAGCATTGGCTGGAGCCCCGGCCAATACATCTGTGCCTCCGCCTCCTTCGACCGTATGATCCCGAACTATACCGTAACCTTCGCGGCGCAGACATCGTTGGGAATTGGCACCAGCGTTACCTCAACCTTTGGCAACAACAACCCTTGGGCCGGAAGCACTCCGGGTGGACTCGGAATCAACAATGGGAGTACCGGCGGTTTATTCGTCGACGGGACCTTCGATGGTCAACCCGTGATTCCATTTACGGGAAAAGTCGCCCGCTTGGCAGCCTACAGCGGCACCGTGAAAGCAGCTGAGCCATCCGTCGTTATCACGGAACAACTCAGTGGCGACCCTTGCCTCTATAGCTTGATACGCACCTTCTCGATCACGGATCCATGCTGTGGCTCCACCGATCAAGCCTCGATCACCTTCACCTGGAGCGAAACACCGGACGCCCCCGAATTAGTTGGACAGTCCTTGGTCGATCTCGGATGTATTGCTAGCACGGGACAAATTCCGCTACCGAACAGCAGCCAGTTCAGCTTCAACGCAGCCTGCAGTGCTACCGTGCAATTTGTTGGCGACACCGCCCCACAAGGCACCGGGCTTTGCGGCTTCGAATTTGTTCGGACCTATCAGATTGTAGACAATTGCAACCAGTCCGCCACTTTCGAGCAAACTATCGCCTACACCATCGAGCTTCAGCCAGAAATTACCGGAGTTGAACCCGGCGGGCACCAAGGCTGCCAGCCATGCGATTGGATGCCGGCTACCAACCTCGATACGGTCGCGGTTTCCTTCAACACAGAACTCGAACAACAAGCCTGTGGTACCTTTGCAGAAGCCTGCGACCAAGCGCGCGTCTCGATCTGGGATGACGCGGATCCGGGGGCTGACTCGATGGCCAACAGCTTCTTGCAACTCTCCCCTCTCGCAAGCTTCGGCGGACGCACTGGGGTAGGGGCGGTAACCGCTTCTTCCACGCCAGATCGTTTTGGTGAAATCGTTCCCGTCGGGTTTTGGGATGTCCTGCCAAACACAAGTGGCCAACTCTGCGCCAGCGCAGACGTTTGGATTCCTAACACCACCGCATTGGTTGCCGGGCAAGACAACGTCAATTTAATCATCCGCTTCCGTAATTCGACCTTAAGTACCTTTGCCGACTGGGTGACATTCTCTGTCGGAGCAAATCTATCAACGTTGGATACGTGGCAAACAATTAGCGCCTGCTTCACCATTCCGACTGTCGATGGTGCAGGTAATCCAATCGATGAAGGGTACGCCTTCCTCTCCTTTGTCGATAACCCAACCGGAACCGACTTTGTCGCCGGCGATGAAGTTGCTTACGTCGACAATCTCTTCGCGGATGTTCCCGGTGCAGCCTGCCCTGCGGTCAACACCGCCATGGTCACAGCTTGTTCGTCGTTAAACGCCTGGAGTGGCATTGACATTACCCACGAAATTCCTGCCGGCTGCTCGGTGACCTTCGAGCTCTACGACTCGGCCAATACCGTGGTTGCTTCCATGGTCAGCGTCGGGCCTGCAAGCTCTACGAGCATCGATCTCTCCAGCGTAACGAATGCTGAAACCGTGCTTCGCCTCGAAGCCAGTAGCGCTTGCACCAGTAATGACTTCAGCCTCAGCGGATGGTGCGCTCAGTTTAGCTGCAACAGCCCAAGCCAGTCCTGCGGACAGTACAGCCCCGGTTGCCCAGTGCCAAACCAAGCGATCTGGAATGATCCAGATCCAGCCGATGGCAACGGCGCGTCACAGTCTGGTGGCCAAGTAAGCATTCAGCCCGTAGCCTCGCTTGCGGGACATACTGATGTTGGACAAGCCGTCGCGGGTGCCAGCCCAGTTCGATGGAACGAAGTGTTCCCGGTTGGCTACTGGACGACCTTGGCGACAAATGTTGGCACCGTCTGTGCCTCGGCTGATGTATACCTTCCTTCAACTACCACGATGAACTACCCAGGCGAAGATGCTGCCGTCCTGTTCATCCGTTATCGGAACAGCGGAAACCCCTCAGGAGCGGATTGGGTCAATTTCCTCGCGCCAGCAAATTATTCCACCTTGGATGTGTGGCAGAGTCTCTCGCTTTGTGTCGCGATCCCTGCCGTCGATGGAGCCGGAAACCCTATCGATCAGGTCGTTACCTTTGTCAGCTTCTGCGACAATCCCGTGGGCGCCACGTATGACCTATCCCCCGGTGATACCATGGGCTTTGTCGACAACCTCTTCGCCGAAGGGCCGAGCATTGATTGTGCGGCCACCAATGTCGGTGCCATCGTCGCGTGCCCAGACCTTTTAGCTTGGGATGCGATAGAACTAACTCACAACATTCCTACCGGATGTACCGTCGCCTTTAGCGTCACCAATGCGGCTGGAACCGTTGTCGCGAGCTTGAATGTCCCTGGCCCAAGCACCAGCGCCAGCATCGACCTCAGTGGGGTTTCGATCGCGGATACGCAGTTAGGACTTGTCGCCGAGCCAGACTGCCTGACTGATCAATCCCTTTCACTGGACGGCTACTGCACAACCTACCGTTGCACCGATAACACCATCGGCTTGCCGACGGTAACCGATTCCGTGACCACCAACGGCTGCGAAGTTGAAATCGTGCGCACCTATCGAGTCGAAGGTTGTTGCGATCTCTTTGATCGTCGCGATGTCACTTACACGTATACCAAGATTCCTGACTTGATGCTCGGTGCGGTCGACAAGATTGACATGGGTTGCATCACTTCGACCAACCTAATTCACCCTCCGAATATCACTGCGATTAATCTCATGTCGGCTGAGTGCGGAATTGCCTCCATGGACTACCTCTACACCACAAATCGCTTCACAGACGACATCGTTGGTTGCCCGACTGGGACCTTAGATTACGTCTACTCGGTCACCGATGTCTGTGGCTCCAATGTGGTCGCAACCCAATCGGTTTGTTGGACCCTGAATATCGCTCCTGAAATCACATCGGTTGAGCTTGGGATCGACTGGGGCTGTCAGCCCGTTGACTTCGTGCCACCGATGGATTGGGCCGCATTCAGCGCGGTGAACGCATCGGGAACCGGCGTGGTAGATACTGCGGTGCAAATCACCAATTGCGTCGCGACGATGACGCGCATCTTTAGCATTACAAACTGTTGCGGCTCCTTCGATCGCTGGGATGTGCATCACACCTGGACCCTCACGCCCGACGCTTTGTCGGTCGAAGCCCTCGCGCCGAACTACGTCGGCTGCTTGACGCACTCGAACCAGATCCCGCAGCCCAACGCAACCATCGTGGACGCCATGAGCGAATGCTCCGTCGTGGACATCAGCTTTGTAAGCAATTCCATCCCAACCAACGTCAGCGGTTGCGTGGAAGCCTTCGACCGCACCTACGAGATCACTGATCTCTGTGGAGGTACCACCACCATCGTGCAGAACATCAGCTACATCATCGATGATGCCGCTCCGACGATCGTCAGTGTGCCCACCTCCGGCGACTTCGGCTGCGTACCCTCTGATCCACGCGCCATCCCCGGCACCAACGATGTCGTGGTCACCGACGACAATGGTACAAGCAACCTCAACGTGTTTGTTGTCATGGAAATCCGCGAAGCCTTTGGCTGCCAAATTCGGGTCACCCGCACGTGGCGAGCCGAAGACTGTTGCGGAAAGTTCGACCTCAAAGACGAAGTGTATACCTTCTCACCGATTCCGGACATTAGCATCCAAGCCCCAGCCGACATCAACCTCGGTTGCCTCGCCGACGTGCTGCAAGTGCCCGTCGCAGTTCCTGGCTCCGTCACGGCCTCGGCCGAAATCGACGCCATCCTCTGCGCCTTCACCAACATCAATAACAACGGTACCAACGTCATCACCTGCGCTGGCGAACGGCTCTCCTGCCCTGTTGCGGTGACGCATCTTGGCGATGTCGTCAGCAATGTCGGCTGCTTCTATACCGTCTTGCGGACCTACCAGGCCGAAAACGATTGTGGCTCCACCACCACCGCAGTGCAAGAAATCACCTTCACTATCGATAACGATGATCCGAAGTTTACCGCCTTGCCGGGTGGCTACCTTGGCTGCGATCCAGTCGTGGTGCCAAACCTCCTCGACGGGGTGGTGGTCAGCGATGTCTGCGGCGCAACCTTCATGCTGATCGGCACAAACTTAAGCACCAACGCCTGTACGGTCACCCTGACCGTTGACTACATGGCCATGGACGGATGCGAAAACACCGAAGTGGCACAAACCAGCTTCACCTGGACTGAAACTCCAAGCGTACCGGTGATCAGCGGCCACACCAATGTTGCCATCGGATGTGTCTTGAGCACCAACACAATTCCGCAGCCGAACACCTTGGACCTCGATGTCTCGGTGGACTGCCAACTCGTGGCCCTCAACCATCTTGAAGATAGTTCGCATCGTCCTTCTGCAGTCGGGAATTTCTGCCAGATGGAATTCGATCGGGCCTACTACGCCGAAGATCTCTGCGGTCAGTTCACTACCTTTACCCAGCTTGTGACCTACACGGTGCAAACCGTGCCACAGATCTTGACCGTATCCCCCGCGACCAACTTCGGTTGCGTGGTCGGTTCACCAAGCTTGCCGAGCCCACTCGACGGCCTGACCTACAGCGGAAACATTCCTCTCGCCAACGTCTCAGTGAGCGATAGCACCAACCGTGTCGGCTGCGATGTCACCGTGACGCGTTCTTACAGGATCACCGAATGCTGTGGAAACTTCGACGAAGCTAGTACCACCTTTACCTGGCGTGAAACCCCGGGCATCCCACAGCTCATCGGTGAGTCTGAAATTGTTCTCGGCTGCATTCCGAATGCCGGACAAGTACCGCAACCGAGCACCAGCCAGTTCACTCCGGTGGCCGGATGCGGTTCCATGGTTCGTCTCGTGAGTGAAACGTCTCACAACCAAGTCAGCAACTGCGATTGGGTTTTTGATCGCGTGTACGAAATCACCGATAGCTGCGACCAAATCAACAACTTCGTGCAGACGATTCGCTACAGCCTCGAAGATTCTGCCCGCATTGTGAGCACCGAGCCCGACCAAGACTTCGGTTGCCAAACCGGCATTCCAGCCAACCTACCGCCAGAGAGCGTGTCTGTTGTCGTCCTTGGAAACGCTGTGCAGCTCAGTGTCACCAACACGATCAGCACCAACGGCTGCCAAGTCACCATGATCCGGACATACACGGCCACCGACTGCTGCACCTTCGGTGATGAAGCAGAGGTCGTCTTCACCTGGACCGAAACCCCCGTTGCGCCAGTGATCACTGGCGTCGCCTCGGTCAACCTTGGCTGTATCTCAAGCCTTGGGCAGCTCCCACAACCGAGCGCTTCGCAGTTCAATCTCAGCAGTACCTGTGGTGCTACCATCGCATACCTCGGCTCGTCTGCGACCACGGTTGTAGATTGCGTTTCGAGCTTTGATCGGACCTACCAAGCCACTGATATCTGCGGGCAAACCACCGACTTTGTGCAGACTATTTCGTACACCATCAATGCGGTACCTGCAACCATCGGGCTGACCGAGCCCGATCAGGACTTCGGATGCGTCAGCGCGATTCCAACCCTGCCTACCCCGTGGATCCAAGTCACACTCTACGGCACCGTCTTGAGTCAAAGCGTCAGCGAGACCACGACCACCAACGGGTGTGATCGTGTCATCGTCCGGAATTACGAGATCAGCGATTGCTGCGGAAACCTCGATCGCGCAACCGTGGAGTTCCGCTACAGCATCGATAGCACCCCGCCTGTGATCACCGCACCGGTCGGCTGGATCCCAAGTCAACAAATCGGCTGCAACCCAGGCCTCGGTAACACCCCACTGGTCAACCCAGCGCAGTTCAGCGTCACCGACGACTGTGGTACCCTTAGCGCGTACCATGTCAGCGATGTCATCACCACCAACGGTTGTGCTGGCGAGCTTACCCGCATCTACGGCGCAAGCGATGCCTGCGGAAACGAATCCTCCATCACCCAAGTGATCCAGTTCGTGACCGATACCGGCTCACCCGTGCCAAGCATCGTGCCTGAAGATCTCAACCTCGGTTGCAACCCCACGATCATTCCGGCTGCCAGCGATAGTGTTGTTGCCGTGACCGACATGTGTGGTTCATCCATCTCGACCAACATGACTGAGCAGGCCATTACCAACTTCGGTTGCGAGGTGGTGATCACCCGCACCTTCGAGATCACCGACGACTGCGGTAACACCGCCAATGCGCAGCAGACCATCCGCTACACGCAGGATGATACCCCGCCGGTTATGAACTGCCCACCCGACATCGTGCTCGGCTGCAACCCCGTGATCCCCGGACCAGACTCAACTCGTCCCGGTGCCTTCGATAACTGTACCGTCGTCTCGGTCGAACACGTGAGCGATAGTACCAACCTCATCGGATGCATCGCCAACGTAACTCGGACCTACGTCGCCACCGACCTCTGCGGCAACACCAGTAGCTGCAGCTTCGTAATCCACTACACCGAAGATGTCACCGCACCCGTCCTCAGTTGCCAAGGCGCCACCCTCCAAGCCGACGCGCAGTGCACCGCTGTATTGCCTCAAGTTTACACCGAGCCAGTCACCGAAGTCTGTGGCCTGCTCTCCGTCATGCAGACCCCTGCTCCAGGCACCGTGCTCTTCGGGACCGGAATCACCGCCGTCGAGGTCATCGCGATCGACGCCTGCGGCAACGCATCGACCTGTAGCGTCGACGTTGTGGTCGAAGGCACCTGTGCCATCGCCGAGATCCCAAGCATCAGTCTAGAGAAAACCGTTTACCTCGGACATAATGGAGGTGCCGACTGCGCTGGTAGCGAACTCGTCACCGCGCCGCTCGGATCCGACGTGACCTACTGCTTCGAGATCACCAACGACGGCCAAGTCGACTTGATCAACATCGAACTCTTCGACACCTTGGTCAGCCCGATTCTCGTGACCCAAGTTATCGCATCCTTGCCGATTGGCGCGAGCACCACGGTATTCATCGAACGTCAACTCGACGGCGCGCTCGTTAACGTGGCTTCCACCATTGGTGAGCCAGTCAACGGCCTGCCTAACGTAAACGATAGCGATCCCGCTCAAGTCGAACCCGAAAACGTGGTCGCGCCAGCAATCGCAGCCATCGACCTGCAGAAAACCGTGAGTAAAGACGGTAACTGCCCGGGCGTCGAGTTTGTCGACGGGTTCCAAGGTGATGCGATCATCTACTGCTTCGTGGTGAGCAATGCCGGCGAAACCGCGCTCAGCAACGTCATGCTGAAAGATGACGACATTGGATTGCTTCACACCTTCCCAGGCATCTTGCCGGTCGGTGGATCCTTCACTCACAGCGCCACGAGCTCGATCATGGCCTACTTGCTCAATGAAGCCTGGACCATCGGAACTCCTGCAAGCGTCAACGGAACCTCACTCGGCCTCGCCGATGTGGAAGACCACGATACGGCCGAAGTCAACCTCGGTCTGGCAAGCCTCGAAGGCGTAGTCTGGATCGACACAAATAATGACGGCGACGAAGATAACGAAAACTTAAACAATCTCGGTATCGCAGGAGCGACCGTTGAGGTCTTCTCCGTCATCGGAGGGGTCACGACATTGGTCGGAACCGCGACAACCGATGCAGCCGGCTTCTACCAGGTCACCGATCTCCCAGCCGGCGACTACTTGGTTCAAGTTGTGCCTGCCTCCGTTCCAGAAGAGCTACGTCCGTTCAATACCACACCGCTCAGCTACGTCGAAACGTTGGCGGCAGGGGAGCGCGGCGTCGAAGATGACTTCGGCTTTATCTTCCAGTCCACTTCGATTGACCTAAGCGCCTTCGACGCACAAGTGACCGCCGACGGCGTGACCATTACCTGGTCGCCTGCTAGCGAAACCGAACTGCTTGGCTTCACCATCGAGCGCAACGGCGAGCCAGTCAGCGGCTTGATCCTAGCCGACGGAAGCGACGTATACAGCTTCACGGATGAAGGCGCGATCGGTGGCCAATTCAGCTTGAACGCAGTAGACAACGATCTCAGCGCCGAAGCGGTTGCAAGCGGGCTGCCAAGCCTAGCGGCAGCGCCAGTCGGCGAGCCGACGGCAACGGTTGTGGCCGAAGACGGAGCAGTTAACTTCACGGCCCAAGCCGATGTCGCGAGCTACTTCGTACTCGAGTTCGAAGCCGAGCCAACCGTGATCGACGAAACTAACCAGCGCGTGCTCAAAGGCCGCGTGGTCGAAGTCGACGGCTCCTTCGGGGTATACTTCAGTACCGAAGCGGGAACAAAAATCCGCGTCGAGTAAAGGGAGTGCAAGCCTTCGAGACGGGAGCAATCCCGTCTCGTTAGGTGTTGTTTAACCCAGGCACGCCTTCAAAAGGCGAACGGGATAAATCCCGTTCCGACACACGCGGAACGAATTCCGCGTCACGGTCCTTTGTAGCCGATGTTCAAACGTGAGTCGCCGAAGTCCAAGGAGCGGCGGTTTCCAACCGCCGACAAAGGGGGAGGTTAAAATCTGTTTCGCGTAGACGCACCTGCACCCTCAATCATTTAATTCTTCGGAATCTCTCGCCTCTCTAGCTAGCATATTTCACCAAGATCGTAGCGAGAAGCCGGAAATTGCCTGCTGGCAGGGGAATGCTTCCAGAGGAATGGGAGGCTGAATCTATTATCTGTTATTCCAAGGTTGCGAAGCTTGGGTGTTTTGGCGAATAAGCTGGAATGAATAATCGCGTATGTTCCTCCTACGTTTAACTCTCACCCCTCCTGCGAATAAAACGACTTGTTTTATTTGAACCCTGTGAATCTAATGAAACCGATTATTCTACATCCCGCTATTCTCGTCTCTCTTCTGTTTGTCCTGCTTATCTCGGGGTGTAGCCACATTCCAATGGTCCCCACGGAAACCTGGACCGGCAAGGTGAAGAGCTGGACCGGCAAGGTGAAGAGCTGGAGCGGTAAGGTCAAGAGTCACCTCAATGAAAGCGAAGGCGGTCGCCTTCTCGCCCAGTCAATGGATGCCCACGGTGGCTTAGAAAATTGGCTCAATGCGGGTGTCTTGGAATTCCGCTGGACCTATCATATGTCAGATAAGGGCCCGGATAAAATTGTCGACACATTACAGCAGGTCGATCCATCGACTCTCAAAGCGGCGCATCAAGTTCCCGCTACGGACACCACGTTTGGCTGGGACGGAACCGAGGCGTGGATTTCTCCCCCCGACGCGGAATTTCCCACACCACCTCGCTTTTGGGCCCTTACCCCATACTACTTTGTTGGCATCCCATTTGTCTTTGGTGACGTGAATGCGCGTTTCCAACTTCTCGAAGATATCGAGTTTCAAGGCAAGCTCTACAATCAAGTGAAGGTGACCTACCTGCCCGGTTCCGGTGATGCACCAGATGATTACTACATCATTTTGATTCAGCCCGAGAGCAAGCTTGTGGCTGGTGCGCGCTACATTGTTACCAGTCCCCTGGTTGCGAAAGGCGGTCCTCCTGTAGAAAAACTCATCACCCTCGAAGCTTACGCCAAGTATGGTGGCCTGTTGATCCCAACCTACCATCGCACCTTCAAAATGGGGGTAGATGGCGACCCGGATGCCGTGGGCGAAATGATGCGCTTTGCCACCACCAAAGAGATTCGTTGGCGCAAAGACGCGGTACTCGAACTCATTCCTCCCGCCGACGCGAAACGCCTTTAACGATTATAAGGTAGGGATGAATCGGCGCTTTCAGTAAATTATTGAAAGCGCCAGTTCTCCCCCTAACCTGACTTCGCATGGACACGAAAAGCTATTACGCCCACACAGCCAGTGATTCCGAGGCTAAGCCATTACCGCCCAAAGATTGGGAGCCATTGTTCTTAGGCGACGGTAGTGGGCACCTTGAAAGAGTCGCTAAAAGAGCTGAAGAATTTGCGGCCCGTTTTGGCCACTCAGACTTAGCGTACCTTGCCGGCCTCTTGCATGATATTGGCAAGTACTCGCAGGCCTTCCAAGACTACTTAGCCGCGGCAGGTGATCCACACCAAGGCGATGTAAAACCGCGCACGGACCATTCGACTGCTGGGGCCCAGTACTCCGCCCGAGAATGGCCAGGTATCGGGCACATATTAGCTTATATTATTGCTGGCCACCATGCCGGGCTGACCGACATAATTAGTGAAGGAACGTCTTCACTCACCAACCGTCTCAACAAAGAAGTCGAGCCGTGGGAGCACGGCTTGAATCTGATCGAGGAGCTGACGCCTCCAGAGTACACCGACTTGATTCGTGAAAAGGCTGCAACAGGCGACGCATTTGGTATGGCCTTCCTCGTTCGCATGCTGTTTTCATGTCTAGTGGACGCTGACTTCCTAGAAACAGAAGGTTTTATGTCGCCGGAGCGTAAGGCCGAGCGGCCGGCATGGCCTGAAAATCTCATGCAGGCAATGCAGGCAAGGATCGATGAAACGATTAATGAATTCCCCAAGCCTGTTGGAAATATTGTATCAAGTAGCCGGACTGCGGTCGCGGAGGCCTGCCGAAAAGCAGCAAAACTTACCCCTGGTATATTTACCCTAACCGTCCCCACCGGCGGTGGGAAAACGCTCTCTTCTCTGGCCTTTGCTCTCCGGCATGCTTCGATTCATGGGCTTGATCGAGTGATTTATGTCATCCCCTTCACCAGTATCATTGAGCAGAATGCGAACGTGTTTCGCGATGCTCTACAGCCGTTAGCAGACGAGCTCGGAGTTGAGCTTGTTTTAGAGCACCATAGTAATTTTGTTCCGTCAGAAACAAAGGCGAGTACCCGCTTGCGACTTGCTACCGAGAACTGGGATGCACCACTGGTGGTAACAACCAACGTACAGTTTTACGAATCGCTCTTCGCAAACCGAACCAGCCGCTGCCGGAAATTACACCGAATTGCTCGGTCCGTTATCGTCTTGGATGAGGCTCAAAGCTTGCCGGTAGACTTGTTGTGGCCGTGTTTAAGCGCGTTGAAGGAGCTTACTTCTTCTTATGGGTGTTCAGTGGTTCTTTGCACTGCCACCCAGCCTGCCGTCGGTTCTCGGGTTGATTTTTCAATTGGATTTCCTCCTGAAGAAATGAGGGAAATTATTCCCGACCCGGAGCAGCTCGCATACGATTTACAACGAGTTGACATAGCTTATCTCGGCCAGCGAGACGATAGCCAGCTCATGTCAGAGCTCCAAGATGAGGCTAGATTTCTCTGCATCGTCAATACTCGGAATCACGCAAGCACCCTCTACCATGCACTCGAAAAATCTTGCGGTAGCGATGGATTGTACCACCTCAGCGCTACCATGGTGCCAGAACACCGGAGTCAGCTTTTAAAGACAATCCGTCGCCGTCTGCTTGAGACGGATCTGCCCTGTCGCATCATTTCCACCCAACTGATCGAAGCTGGGGTCGATATCGACTTGCCTATCGTCTACCGCAGCATGGCGGGCATGGATTCAGTTGCCCAAGCTGCCGGTAGATGTAATCGAGAGGGGCGGTATGAGCGAGGGCAGGTGCGTCTCTTTAAGTCAGAACACCAATCCAAAGAGAAGTTCCTTACCGATACATGTAACGTCACCTCGCAAATGATCGCACTATATCCAGATGATCTACTCGGCCTCAAAAGTATCGAACATTATTTTAAAAAGTATTTCTACGACCAGGAAGCCCGATGGGACACCAAGGATATCCGTAGTTGCTTTCGGTTTTCTAAGCGCGATATTCCTCTTAGCTTTTCCTTTAGAACATGTGCCGAAAAGTTCAGATTAATCGAGAATATCTACAAGCCAGTCATCGTGCCTTGGAATCAAGAAGGTGGGAAGCTTTGCGAAGATCTCCGTCGAGATAACCCGCCAAGACGTGCCACTTTACGAAAGGTTCAGCGTTATACGGTACAGATCCCTCCTCGAGCTTTTGCAGAGCTAGAGCATTCTGGTCTTATCGAGATGGTGCATGAGACGTATCCAATCCTCCTGTCGTCCGACCATTATTCTGAAGAGACCGGACTATCTGCACAAGAGCCAGATGCTCTCCTGACAAATCAGCTTTGAAGTAGTTTCAAAAGAATAGCGAAATCACAAAGTATTCCTAGAAAGCTGAGAACCTTTGGTCTATGTTCTTTCTTTAAGGAGACTTAGGATGAAGGTTAAACTACTTGTTGGGGGAGAGTATGCGCTCTTTTCCCGACCTGAGATGAAGGTTGAGCGGGTCAGTTACGACGTAATTACTCCCTCCGCAGCACGAGGAATACTCGAGGCGATTTATTGGAAGCCGCAAATTCGATGGGTGATAGAACAAATTCATGTTCTCGCCCCAATCCGGTTCACCAATATCCGCCGTAACGAGATATCCGCGAAAATTCCCTATAAAGGGAAGACGGGTGCTCAAAGTGCCATGAAGGCCGGAAAGGGGACTTTGGGGGTTTTCGTAGAGGAGGTCCGGCAGCAACGCGCCTCACTCCTCCTCAAAGATGTCCGATACGGAATCCAAGCTCGCATCGAAATCCTAGATGCCAGGGAACGTGACGGCACCCAGTTGAAAAACCCACTTGCCAAACACCTGGACACGTTCCGACGTCGAGCTGAATCAGGAGGCTGCTTCCACCACCCCTATCTCGGTACACGCGAGTTTCCGGCAGACTTCGAATGGGCTGAAACCTTCCCGTCGTGTCCAGATGAACTTAAGGGCGAAAAAGATCTTGGGTTTATGATACACGACATTGCCTTTGACCAAAATCCGGCCTCGAAGGAGGTCAATGCGGTTGAACCACGCTTTTTCCGTGCCACGATGAAGGACGGGGTTATCGAGGTCCCCCCCTTCGATCACGCCATCGGTTGATCCAACTTCCGTCTGCATCTTAATCGTTCCGATTTAAGGAGGAACACATGATTCTACATGCCCTTTATGAACTTTATGGCCGACTAGCCAAAGAGTCGGCTTACCAGATTGCTCCACCCGGTTATTCACCCCAAAAAATAAGCTTCAAAGTTGTATTGCACCCGGATGGAAAGTTGCACGAGATCCAAGATGCGCGAGTCCAGCAAGACAAAAAGCTACGTCCTGACTTACGCCTCATGCCGGGGAAGGGGAAGCCTTCTGGCTCAGGTATCAATCCCTGTTTCCTATGGGATAACAGTGGTTACATGCTAGGCTTCAAACCGGATGACCCGAAGCCAGAGCGGAGCTTGAAAACCTTCGAGGCGTTTAAAGATAAGCATTTGCGGCTTGAATCTGTAGTCAACCAAACAAGTTTTTCAGCAATCTGTCGCTTCCTTGAGTCCTGGGACCCAGCTAAGGCTGAAGAGATCCTTAGTGAAGTGGAAGTCGGAACTGGATTCGGTATGTTTGAACTTCTAGGTGGTGGCCGGATTCACGAGGAAAAGGCCATTGATGTCTGGTGGCAAAGCCAGATGGATACAGAGCCAATTGAGCCAGACGGACAATGCTTGATCTCCGGTGAACTGGCTCAAATCGCGAATTTACAGCCGAAAATCAAAGGAGTCATGGGAGCCCAATCAGCAGGCGCATCGCTCGTCTCTTTCAACGCAAAATCATATGAGTCCTATGGGTTAGAGCAGGCTTACAATGCACCGGTCGGCAAGGATGCTGCCTTCCGTTACGGAGTGGCTTTAAATGCCCTTCTCAATGGGCCAAAGAGCGACTCTCACCGGATTATTGTCGGAGACAGTACCACCGTTTTTTGGACCGGAGAATCCTCCCCTATCGAATCCGCCTTCGGTAACTTTTTTAGCCATGGTTCGGAAGTGCAAGATGAAGACCTCCGCCAAAGCTTGGAGGTATTCATTAAAGCCCTCCGGCATGGAAAAGAAGCTATAGTCGATCTCGCTAACCCTGAAGATACCTTCTATATCCTCGGACTTGCCCCGAATGCAGCTCGGTTATCAGTTCGGTTTTACCATCAAAGTACGGTGGCTGATTTTATTGAAACCCTCCGGAAGCACTATGCCGATATGCAAATTGTCCGTCAGTTTGACGAAACCTCAAAGAAGCCTGATCCCGAGTTTCCGGCCACCTGGCAGCTTCTCAGAGAAACAGCCCGAGAGTCCAAAGAAATCCCTCCTCTTCTTTCTGGCGCGCTCATGCGAGCTGTACTGACCGGCCACAATTATCCTGAGTTTCTCCTCGCCTTTATTCTTCGCCGCATTCGTGCAGACCGGAAGATCAACTATTTACGAGCTTCCGTCATTAAGGGCGTGCTCGTCCGCAATCATCATAAGGAAATTAGCATGGCTTTAGACCCTGTCAATCCAGACATCGCCTATCGGCTTGGACGCCTGTTCGCAACCCTCGAAAAAACCCAAAAAGATGGCCTCGGCGAAAAGCTGAATGCAACCATCCGTGACCGCTTTTTCAGTTCTGCTTCGGCGAATCCACGCGCAGTTTTCCCGCGCCTTATTCGAACCTATCAGCACCACTTAGCTCGTATCGAAAATGTAGGCGCACGCGTGAATCGCGAAAAGCTCATGCAGGAAATATTCGACACCATCGGCCCACCACAAGGATTCCCGGCTCACCTCAATATGGAGCAACAAGGCATGTTTGCCATCGGCTATTACCACCAGACCAAAGCTTTCTATACAAAAAATATTTCTGAAACAACGAAGGAGACCTCAATATGAACCGCTACGACTTTGTATTTTTATTCGACGCCATCGATGCCAATCCAAATGGGGACCCTGACGCAGGGAACTTGCCGCGAATCGACGCGGAGACCAATCACGGACTCGTCACCGATGTCTGCCTCAAGCGCAAGATCCGCAATTTTGTTGGAATGACCAAGGGGGATGCAGCACCCCACGAAATCTATTTCAAAGAGAAGGCGGTTCTTAATGAGTTGCACGAGCGGGCCTACAAAGCACTCAATCTTAAGTCCGATAAAAAGGGCGAAGCAGATGGAGTCAAAGAGTGGATGTGTCAAAATTTCTACGACGTTCGTACCTTCGGTGCGGTCATGAGCACCAAGGTGAACTGCGGTCAAGTTCGTGGTCCCGTGCAGATTTCCTTCTCCCGTTCTATTGATCCGATTGTGATCTCAGAGCATGCCATTACGCGCCAGTCCGTTACGAACGCCAAAGATGTCGACAAAGAACGTACCATCGGCCGGAAATTTACCGTGCCGTACGCTCTCTACCGCGCGCATGGATTTATCAACCCCTTCTTTGCTGACCAAACCGGTTTTAGCGACGACGATCTGACCCTGCTTTGGGAATCCTTGGTACAGGCGTTTCAATTTGACCAGTCTGCCGCGCGGCCCGCAGGGAGTATGAATGCACGCAAGCTGATTGTCTTCGAGCACGATTCTAAGTTGGGCAAAGCGCCATCCCACAAGCTGTTCGAGATGGTTAAGATCCAAAAGAAAACTGGGGTCGATGCACCCCGGAGCTACGCTGATTATCAAGTGGACATCGGCAAAGACATGCCTGAAGGCGTTACCCTCGTCGAGCACATCTAAGCTCTCTCCCGCTACCGCCATTCCAAAGCTGGCCATGAGTTTCGTTACTGCTCAATCTGATCGCGCACCGGAACATCCTGCGGAACGGCTCCCGCTTTCAGCGCTTCAACATCTTCACTTCTGCCCTCGGCAGTGTGCGCTTATCCACATTGAGCGCCAATGGGAAGAAAATCGTTGGACCGCTGAGGGCAGGGTGATGCACGACAACGTGCACACTGGTGGGCATGAAACGCGCGGCGAGATCAGGACGGTTCGGACCCTCCAGCTTGCTTCCACCACTCTCGGACTTTTTGGTATGGCCGATGTGGTCGAGTATCACCGACCCAAACCCCCCGACACAGTCTGGCAGCCTTTCCCCGTTGAGTACAAGCGAGGAAAGCCCAAGCTCGGAAATTGCGATCGAGTTCAGCTCTGCGCGCAAGCGATCTGCCTCGAAGAAATGCATCAACTTCACATTCCGGAAGGGGCTTTATTTTATGGCAAAACCAAGCGTCGGGAATCTGTTCTGTTCGACGCAGCACTCAGGGAGGAAACCTCTGTTCTAGCCCGTAAGCTACACGCTCTTATTCAGAGTGGCATCACCCCTCCTGCGGTCTACCAAACCAAAACCTGTAAAAATTGTTCTCTAATCGAAATCTGTGGTCCAAAACAAAGCGGCCGAAGTGCCAGGCAATACCTCGCTGCCTTGAAATCTGAAGCCTTAACCGAACCTACAGAGGGTGGGACTGAGGCTGAGCGAGACGCATGAAAAAGTTGCTCAATACTTTGTATGTGTCGACGCAGGGTGCCTATCTTCGCAAAGAGGGTCTCGCCCTCGTGGTCGAAATTGAACGCGAAGTCCGCTTTCGCGCCCCCCTCCATAATTTGCACGGAATTGTTTGTTTTGGTAATGTGATGTGCAGTCCATTCTTGCTCGGAGCCTGTGGCCAAGCCGGGGTTCAACTTAGTTTTCTGACACGCAATGGGCGGTTCCTTGCCGATGTCCGTGGTGAAGTGACCGGAAATGTTCTCTTGCGACGGGAGCAATACCGCCAGGCCGATGACCCAATTCAAAGCCTGCAAATGATGCGATGGTTCATCCTCGCAAAATTACTCAACGCGCGGCACAGCCTCCGGCGTGCTATTCGCGACGGTCACGGTAACCCAGACCTCCTCAGCAAGGCTTGTCTCCGCCTAAAGCGCCACATTGGCATGCTTGAGCACGCAGAGACCGCCGACGTACTACGAGGACTTGAAGGCGAGGCGGCAAAGTCCTACTTTAACGTGATCAACGAACTCATGGTGCAGCAGAAAGACACGTTCCACTGGCAGGGCCGGAACCGTCGCCCTCCAACCGACCCGATCAATGCGCTCTTAAGCTATATCTACACCTTGTTACTTCACGACATCGCGGGCGCTCTTTCAGCGCATGGACTTGACCCTTTTGTCGGATTCCTCCACCGCGACAGGCCTGGGCGTCGATCTCTAGCTCTCGATGTACTTGAGGAATTTCGAACCAGTTTTGCTGATCGCTTAGCCATCACATTGGTTAACCGCAAGCAGCTGCAGGAGAAGCATTTTGACCGAACCGATTCTGGAGCTGTACTCCTAAGCGAAGATGGGCGGAAAATCCTAATCGATGCCTATCAGAAACGAAAACAAGACGAGGTAAAGCATCCATTTCTTGAGGAAACCATTCAGGTGGGTATGCTTTGGCATGCCCAGGCCCTGTTGATGGCGCGTTACCTTCGAGGTGATATGGATGCTTACCCACCTATGGTTTGGAAATAACTCAGCGACCCGCAATGGAGATATGAAAGATGTTGGTTTTAGTCAGTTACGATGTATCGACCAAAGACAGGGGTGGTCCGAAACGCTTACGCCGAGTAGCCAAAGCATGCCTCGACTACGGGGTAAGAGTCCAATATTCTATGTTCGAGTGTATTGTTGACCCCGCCCAATGGATCGAACTAGAACAACGCCTCAAAAAAGAGATCAACCCCGAAGTTGACTCATTACGCTTCTATTTTTTGGGGTCAAATTGGACGCGCCGCATAGAGCATGTCGGAGCGAAGCCAACCGACGACCTACAAAATGACACCCTAATCCTCTAGTTGCGAACCTCTAGCTGCCGTAAAACCGCCGGTAGGTTCGCACCTTCTCGGTACTCGATATTATACGAGCATCTCGTTCATTGACATCTTAGCTTAGTCTATTCCTGTAGAATTAGGATCGGTTCGCGAAACTTATGCCTTTTTTTGTTCATGCCTAACGACTTAGAGTGGGAGCATCGCGCCCCGCAAGGGGCGCGCGGATTGAAACATCGGCCTCATCTGGCCCATTGCCGCCCTCGTCATCGCGCCCCGCAAGGGGCGCGCGGATTGAAACAAAGTAGCTGACGGACATAAGCTTCCGTTTTTGAAATCGCGCCCCGCAAGGGGCGCGCGGATTGAAACACGTTGTTGGACGCGGAACAAGAAACCGTGTCGGAGATCGCGCCCCGCAAGGGGCGCGCGGATTGAAACGTACCCCAGAGAATTGGAGCGAAGTTGATAACGAATCGCGCCCCGCAAGGGGCGCGCGGATTGAAACCAGTGCTCTTATTCCGGGGCGATGGTTTCGAGAGTATCGCGCCCCGCAAGGGGCGCGCGGATTGAAACCAGTGCTCTTATTCCGGGGCGATGGTTTCGAGAGTATCGCGCCCCGCAAGGGGCGCGCGGATTGAAACTTTCGTTTGGGTTGATCGCCTTCGCGCATCTATAATCGCGCCCCGCAAGGGGCGCGCGGATTGAAACCACATGCTAATCGAAGCCAAGGGCAACGAGATCATCGCGCCCCGCAAGGGGCGCGCGGATTGAAACAACGTGAAACGGCAAGTACATTTTCCGACGCTTTATCGCGCCCCGCAAGGGGCGCGCGGATTGAAACGATATCCCAAATATCAACGTCTAGTTCGTCGGCATATCGCGCCCCGCAAGGGGCGCGCGGATTGAAACCGTTTTTCAGCGGCTTGTGCGCTACGGATGAGGGATCGCGCCCCGCAAGGGGCGCGCGGATTGAAACCGCCGCTGTTCGTGGACGCTTGGTTGGGCGGGCTATCGCGCCCCGCAAGGGGCGCGCGGATTGAAACTGTACCGTGCTCGTTCCGTTCATCGACTCCAAAAATCGCGCCCCGCAAGGGGCGCGCGGATTGAAACCGAGTCTAAACGCAGACGGAAACGTCGATCTTGGAATCGCGCCCCGCAAGGGGCGCGCGGATTGAAACCTCTTATTATAAGGGTTTTAATTGCCTATACGTCATATCGCGCCCCGCAAGGGGCGCGCGGATTGAAACCCACTTGAGGACGAGCATTTTGCCGTCTCCTTTATCGCGCCCCGCAAGGGGCGCGCGGATTGAAACGCGCCATGACTTTAAAGACAGGTACTCAACCTTATCGCGCCCCGCAAGGGGCGCGCGGATTGAAACGATGTCGGTGTAGTGCCAGGCGCAAAAATCAGGCATCGCGCCCCGCAAGGGGCGCGCGGATTGAAACGGCAACGCCTTTGTCGGCGCAAATGTTCCGAGAATCGCGCCCCGCAAGGGGCGCGCGGATTGAAACTTCACCCTTAGCCGATACCTTAGTGTACGTTGAATCGCGCCCCGCAAGGGGCGCGCGGATTGAAACTCTTTGAGGATTCTTTGGCCGCATATTTTGCCGCTATCGCGCCCCGCAAGGGGCGCGCGGATTGAAACGCATCGAAAAAAGAGAGGGATGAATACCACTCTGAATCGCGCCCCGCAAGGGGCGCGCGGATTGAAACGCACCCCAGATGATTGGATCGAAGTTGATAACGAATCGCGCCCCGCAAGGGGCGCGCGGATTGAAACAAGGGCGTTGGTTTCTTGGAGATGTTAATCTGTCATCGCGCCCCGCAAGGGGCGCGCGGATTGAAACCGACATAGCACCCGACTCCCCTCACTTCGTTGATATCGCGCCCCGCAAGGGGCGCGCGGATTGAAACAACAGATGGACTCTAACATGTCCATTAACATGTCATCGCGCCCCGCAAGGGGCGCGCGGATTGAAACAGATCTCCGACGCATCTACCAAGCCATCGAGACCATCGCGCCCCGCAAGGGGCGCGCGGATTGAAACAGTAGCTCGACCGTCGCATCTGGCATCCCGTCGCTATCGCGCCCCGCAAGGGGCGCGCGGATTGAAACAGAGGGTCGCCATTCGAGTCAGCCAAAATCCACTATCGCGCCCCGCAAGGGGCGCGCGGATTGAAACGAGCAATGCGATCAAGGCAACAGAGACCGTAGCATCGCGCCCCGCAAGGGGCGCGCGGATTGAAACCCAAAATGACATAGCTGACACGGTAAGATCTGGAATCGCGCCCCGCAAGGGGCGCGCGGATTGAAACCTGATGAATTCTGATTTTCCGAACTGAACTTTGTATCGCGCCCCGCAAGGGGCGCGCGGATTGAAACGAAATCTGACTTTCCAATGGTGGTTAGTATGTCATATCGCGCCCCGCAAGGGGCGCGCGGATTGAAACATTTACTCCGTAGGGGCATTACGACGGCTTGCAGATCGCGCCCCGCAAGGGGCGCGCGGATTGAAACATACCGTTGACCGTCCAACGTTTCGAGAATGTCGCATCGCGCCCCGCAAGGGGCGCGCGGATTGAAACGCCCTAATAAAAGGAATAGCCTTATCAGTAGGAAAATCGCGCCCCGTCTCCATGGCTATCAAATGGCGTCGCGTTGCGACTGAGATATGTACCGTTACCACGTCATAGACTCGCGTGCATGGCAACCGTATGCCCCCGCTTCGCGGTTCATCGCCTACTGTGCCGGAATCAGTTTGATGAAATATCGGGCTAGAACTTTTTCAGTCGGATGTTTCGGAAGTCGACTTTCATGGCTGGGCCACCGTGGAGCTGGATGCCAATTTTACCGCGCTTGATGCGGTCCTTCTCGTTGTCGGTGAGATCGATGCAGACTTCGCCATTCACTTTGTGAAGGATGTGCGTGCCTTTGCAGATGATCTCGTAGGTGTTCCATTGGGTGATGTCGATCGTTTCGGGTTTCCGGCTGGCGGTCACCTTCCGGTTGCCTTCTTCGTCGATCACCATGGTTTGCCCTCGCTGGGTGACGATGCCACGCTCTTTTTCGCCGTAGAGCATGGCGAGGTATTCCGCTTTAGGGTGGAGGTCGCATTGCGAACCACGCATAACGAACTTGGCTTCGTCAACCACTTCGCTGCGGTACATCATGCCTGAATTGTTTTCGAAGCAGCGGGCTTCGTATACCAGATGAAAATCTTCAAGGTCACCGCCCTGCCAGATGAGGAAGGTGTTGGCGGTTTTCTTGGGATGAGTGGTTCCGTGGATCACACCGTCTTTGACCGACCAAAGGTCTGGGTCGCCTTCCCAGCCGCTCAAGTCTTTGCCATTAAACAAGCTTTCCGCGCCCTCAAGTTTCACCTGGTAGGCGTCGGTAGCAAAGTAAGCGTGAGCGGGGTCGCCGGCAGAAAAGATATAGGCCGTGAGGTCGCTGAGCTCGTCTGGGTTAAGGGCGTTGATGAGCCCTGGCGGCATGTGGGAAATTTCCAAAGGCTTGGAGCTTTTGATGTCGGCCCGTTTGACCGTGACATTCGCGTCGGAGGAGAACGGGTTGGTCATGAGTTTGACGACTCCGTCGGCTTCACCTGCGAAACGGCCGATCACGGTGCTTCCGTCTTTCATATCGAATTGAGTGCTGATGTATTGGTCGGAAATCACTTTTGACGGCTCGATGATATTTTCCATCATGTCCTTCAAGGTGTAGCGGCTGGCCGATCCCGTGAGGTCGGGGCCAATGCCCATGCCGGCTCCGGCGAAGCGGTGACAGGAGGCGCAGGCGGTGGCGTGGAAGAGGTTTTCCCCGCTGGCGAAGTTACGGCTTTTCAGCTTGGGCTCAACCGTTGCGACTGCGTCGGCTACGGTCCAAGCGCGGCCAGGGCCTTTCGGCGTGGTCACGGCGCGGGGTGGAGTGAGCGACTTTTTCGAGGCTTCGTCGTAGCTGGCGCGGAGGTCTGCATCGCTGATAAGCGCGAGGGCTTCGGTGCGTGATTTTTCGATAAAAATTTCAAAGCTGTTGCCGCCCTGCCAGGTTTTGGCACGAGGGAACCAAGAGAAGTAGCTGGCGCGATCCGCATCGGTCCAGCCGTCTTTGATGGAGCGGAGAGAGAAGGCGAGGGCGAATTGCTGCACGTTGGGGCGAAACTGCTCGGTGCGTTTTGCCGCGGCGGCATAGCGGTCATTCCGCTCGAGTACGTGGTCGGCCAAGATTTTTTCTTGGGTATCGGTGGCGGTCAGAATCATGTTGACCGTTTTGGAAACCGCGCCAGGTGCGTTGAGGTAAAGCAGGACTTTTGATAGCTCGCGATTGACCATGTTGTCCGCGTGCGGATAGAGCGGGTTGAGGGTGTTGATGACGGCGTCTGCGTCGGATGCGCTTGCTTCACCTTGGCGGGAGAAGGCAAGTTGGTAGGCGCGGAGTGCGGCGAGAAGCATGTCCGGAGCCATGTCGCTGTAGTCGAGTTTGTTCAGGGCGCTGAGAATTTTGGTTTGATGATCTTTATTCCCCATGCGTGCCAAGCCGGTGCTCAATTCGATGGTGGCCCAGGCATTTGCCGGGGAGGCAAGGGCGCTGTCCCATTCGCTGACCGGTTGTTTTTCTAGCGCGACCCGGGATGCATAGCGAATGAAGCGATCGTCGTGGCCGATGGTTAGCATCGCCTTCGCGACCGCTTCGGTGCCGACGCCATCTTCGTGGAGCGTTTCGATTTCGCGACGAAGGGTGATGAGATCGTTGACCCCGTCCGTGGTGGCGGGAGCGGTGGATTTTCTACCGACATAGCTGAGGCGGTACAGGGCGGAGGTGGTGCGGCGACCGCCGGCCATGAAGTACATGTTTCCGTCTGGGTGAATCATGACATCCGTCAGCGGAAGCGGTTTACCGGAGACAAATTCTTCCTTGGTGGCGACGTAGCTTGCCCCTTTTTCTTCGAGGTGAATGGCGTACATAGTGCCGTAGGTCCAGTCGTTGACGTAGATGGCTTTTTGGTACTTGGCGGGGAATTTTGCCCCGAGGCCGTTGCTGACTCCGGTGGGGCTCCCGGGCCCGATGTCGACTGCGGCGGGAAGGGTGTCGGTGTAATAGGAGGGCCATTTGCCGGTGCCGTGGCGCCACCCCCAGTCGACCCCAGAGACCACGTGGTTGACGCGGGTGGGGCGGTACCAAGGCGAGCCGATGTCGTATTCCATGTCGGCGTCCCAGGCGAAAAGTTCGCCGTCGATGTTAAAGGCCGCGTCGAATTGATTGCGGAATCCGTGGCAGATGATTTCTTGGGTTTTTGCGTCGGGGCTGACTTTCATGATGAAGCCGCCGGGCGCCAGGCGTCCGTTATTGTGACCGCGACCGTCTGGCATGCGAGGTAGGATGTGGTCTTCTTTCCAGGCTTTGGCCATGCGGTATTGGTTGGCGGAATCGGGAATGTCGGTGTTGTTACCACCCACGAGGTAGATGGATTTTCCGTCGGGGGAGAGCACGAGGCTGTGGGTGCCGTGTTCGCCGCCAGCTTTGAAGGGGATGAGGAATTCTTCTTTGTCGTACTGGTCGTCGCCGGTGGTGTCGGTGAGACGGTACATGCCGCGCTGGCCTTCGCCGACCATGATGTAAAGACTGTCAAAGGCGTAGAGGGCGCCGTGGCCGCCGGTGACGTTGACGTCGAGCTTTTCCACCGAGACGGTCGGCTTGCTCACGTCGATGCGGTAGATCCCACCGTATTGGTCGGTGGCGATGATGCGGCCTTTTGGATCGACTGTCATGCCCACCCAGGAACCTTGAGTCGCTTGATCAACATCGTAAATTTTTTCCGCCTTGAAGCCGGGGAGGGTGGTGACAGGAATGGTGCTTGGGGTTTCGCTCACCGCTCCTTTGCCCGGCCGATCAAAGATCTTGCCCCAGGGCGCGCTGCCGTATTTTTTCAATTCCTTGGCCGGGTGCCACTCGCCTTTTGGGGCTTGGGCCTGCCAGCTTTTGTCGGAGACGATGCGCTGCTTGCCAATTTCTAGGCTCATGACAAAGCCAGCCATCTGACCTTCGTTGCTGGCGTTAACGAGGAGTTTATTGTCACCTGCCTTTAAGAATTTAGCGACGTTGAGTTTTACCGGTCGTTCCCAGGTGCTCGAGTTGGCCACTTTTTTGCCGTTGATCAGGAGGGTGAAGCCGTTGTCGCAACTGATGGTCAAGTCGGCCTTTTTCGGCTTTGTTTTGAGGTTGATGCTCTTTTTGAAGTTCGCTTTTTCTGTGGTGATTTTACCGGATTTCCAGATCCACATCGGTTCCTGCGCGAGGGCGGGGAGGAGGATTGGGAGAATGAAAAAGCTCAAGAACTGGGAGCGGATCGTTTTGAGGGACATAGGGTTCCTGAATCTAAAAAGTCAGTTTGGCCGCCGAAGCTGGATTTAAACTAATTACGGTATCATTCAGTTTAGTTTCATCAAAAACTGGTAATTTTACCCCTAAAAAAGATTTCCCAATTGGAGAAAGGGAGGTAATTTGTTAGCTTTAGCGATTTAACATTCACGATATTTACCTTCTAATGACCCCTTTTTTTCGCTCGATCTCTCTGTTCGTCCCCGTTGGGCTTTTGTTTTTTGGTACCTTATGGGCTCAGGGGCCTGAGCCTACAAAGAAGTTGCCGGTTGCTGGGGGAGAGGTTTTTGAGGTCGATGGTCGAACCGCTTTTCTGATCCTGCCGACGTTCAAGGGGATTGCTACCGCTTCCGACGAGATCGCTACCGCTTCCGATGAGATCGCTACCGCTTCCGATGAGATCGCTACCGCTTCCGATGAGATCGCTACCGCTTCCGATGAGATCGCTACCGCTTCCCATGAGATCGCTAGCGCTTCCGATGAGATCGCTAACCTTGGTTTGAAAGCGCCGATCCCGTGGGTGTGGTATGCCCCGACCTTAAAGAATCTGCCCGGTAAGGAAGAGGCGTGGATGATCCAGCAATTCTTGACCAACGGGATTGCCGTTGCGGGCATCGATGTCGGCGAGTCGTTTGGGAGTCCGACGGGGCGAGCGGTGTATAGCGGGTTTTATACTGAGTTGGTCGAGAGGCGTGGGTTGTCGAAACGGGCCTGCTTGTTGGCGAGGAGTCGCGGTGGGCTTATGTTGTACAATTGGGCGGTGGAGCATCCTGATTCAGTGGCTTGTATCGCGGGGGTATATCCGGTGTGCAATCTCGAAAGCTATCCTGGATTGGCACGTGCCAGCGGGGCTTACCGCCTCAGCCAAGAAGAGTTGAAAGCACAATTGGACGCGCATAATCCCGTCTCGCGGGTAGCGTCTTTGGCCAAGTTGAAGGTGCCGATTTATCATATTCATGGCGACTCGGATCGGGTGGTTCCGTTGGAAGCGAATTCGGGGCTCCTGGCCGAGTCTTATAAAATGGCGGGTGGCGAGATGACACTTGAAGTCGTAAAAGGCCGAGGTCACGACATGTGGAAGGGCTGGTTCGAAAGTGAAGCCTTGGTCGCTTTCATCATCCAGCACGCCCGCCGCCATTCTGACGGGTAAATATCCTTGGCGCACCGACTTCGTCAATCACGTGAATCTTGCTGCGTGAGCAAGAAGCAATTAAGCGCGGCTCGGAACTCTAGAAGTGAAGCGCCGAAGGCCAAGGAGCGGCGGTTTCCAACCGCCGATGATAGACAAGCTGCTTCGCCAAATGGCGCGGGTTAAACGCTGATCCGCCCTCGACTTTTACGCGCCAAACCGCCTTCTTGTTTTTGTTCATCCACCTCATGAAAAACCTGTCAATCCGGCCGCTGTGTCCTGCTAGTAGAGCCCCACGCGCCATCCAGCGCGCGTCCGCCCGCGCCCTATGAAGTCGCTTCGCTGGATTGTTTTTGCCCTGCTCGCCCTGCTTGTCCTGTTGGGTTTCGGGTTGAGGCATCATGCGCTTGACCCCGAAAGAGAGGCTCGCGGCGAGTTGATGGTTCACTGTGCCGCAGGGCTGCAAAACCCGCTTCGAGCCATTGCGGCTCAATACGAGGCTGCGTCGGATCTGCATCCACGCATTCGCTTCAATTTTTCCGGATCAGGTGCCTTGGAATCGCAGATCAAGTTGGTGGGAGGTGATTTATTTATCCCTGCTGATGCATCGTACATCGAGCGGTGCCAGGCGGCAGGGGTGGTGCTCGACGCGATTCCGATTGCGGGATTGCGGGCGGTCATCGTGGTGCAAAAAGGGAACCCTTTGAGACTGGAATCGATAGATGATCTGAAGCAGGCATCGCTACGTTTATCGATGGCGGAGCCTTCCGCTGCGATGGGGAAGGTTGTGCGAGAGACCTTGCAGGCCTCAGGAGATTGGGCTGAGTTGAAACCGCAAGTTATCGTCACCAAGCCCACGGTGAATTCGGTGATCGAAGACGTGGCGACGCGTGCGGTGGATGCGACCATCGCCTGGGATGCGGTGGCCCTTGCGTATGATCAAGAAGTCGATCTGATTCGGGTGCCGTTATTCGACGTTAATCCGCGCGATGCAATGGTTGGAAGGTTGAAAGATGCACGAATGCCAGCCGCACGTGAGTTTATGCAGTACCTCGTGTCGGAAGAGAAGGGGCAGGCCATCTTTCGGGCGCATGGCTTTGCGGCTCCGACTGCGAGGGTTTATGAAAGACGTGGCCTTGACACAAAACAGGGTAGCACGGAGCCATGAAGGAACTATGAACGAACTATGAAAGAACCATGAAGAAAACAGCCAAGCCAGAATCGATGACGAAAAAGCTGGGAAGTGATCTCCCTTTTTTTCTCGGCTTTGGATCGGTTGCTGCGATTTACATCGGGCTCATTGCCGCCATGGTTGTGGCCAACGTAGCGGTGGTCGATCCAGAAAGTATTCGAGCCGTGTGGCAAGATCCGAACCTGCAAGCATCGATTCGACTCACCCTATTAACCTGCAGTATCACCGCGATCTTGGCGGTTCTGTTTGCCACTCCCATCGGGTACCTGCTGTCTCGGTTTCGTTTCCCGGGCCGCAACCTAGTCGACACCATGATCGATATTCCCATTGTGATTCCGCCGCTTGTCGTGGGCTTGAGCTTGCTGATTTTATTTAACCGAATCGACTTTATTCCCGGAGGAGCTGGAAATTCAGAAAGCTGGATTAGTCTTGAAAAATGGTTACATCAAAATGGGATGGCGGTTACTTTTTCTGTGCCTGCGATTATTCTCGCGCAGTTCGCAGTGGCGACGGCTTTTGCAGTGCGGCTGACAAAAAACACCTTCGATCAAATCGATCCGCGCTGCGAGCAAGTGGGACTGACCCTCGGCTGTAATCGCTCGGCCGCCTTCTGGCGCATTGCGCTACCACAGGCGGGGCAGGGGGTGGTGGCGGCTGGGGTGCTGGCTTGGGCTCGCGCCTTAGGTGAGTTCGGTCCGATTCTGGTTTTCGCGGGGGCGACGCGGGGACGCACCGAAGTATTGGCCACATCCGTCTTTCTTGAAATCAACATTGGGAACCTGAGTGGAGCGGCCGCGATTTCCTTGTTGATGATTGGTCTCGCGTTGCTGCTGATTTCCTTCGTCCGATTTTTCACCCGTTCGCGATCGGTGGTTTTATAATGTCTTTGATTGTTGAAGACCTTCAGGTTCATGCGGGACGTTTCAGCCTGCCATCGATTTCTTTTACGATTCCAACCGGGCAGTGTGGTGTTTTGATGGGGCCGAGTGGGTCAGGTAAAACGACCTTGATGGAGGCGCTTTGCGGGTTGCGCAAAGTGAGCGCGGGCCGGATCGAATTGGGCGGAAGGCGCATCGATACCCTGCGTCCGGGAGCCCGCCGCATGGGTTTGGTGCCTCAAGATACAGTCCTGTTTCCGCATCTCAAAGTACGGGACCATCTCGCCTTTGGGCCGCAGCTTCAAGGCTGGACGTCGAGTGACATTGCGAGTCGAGTGGATGAACTGGCTCGTGCGCTGCACATTTTTGAGCTGTTGGATCGGAAGCCCAAAGGGCTTTCAGGGGGAGAGGCGAAGCGGGTGGCGATTGGGCGGGCCATCGCGGGGAAACCTCAGTTGCTTTGCCTTGACGAAGCGCTCACCGGGCTCGATGAGGAGACGCATCAAGCGACAATGGGCGTGTTGCAACAGGTGATAAAAGAGGAGGAGATCACGACCTTGTATATTACCCATCGCGCGGACGAGGCGAGTCAGGTCGGCGATGTGATGATCAACTGGCTGGCTGCTGGAGGGAAAGATGACGATGAAAAATAAACATGACCCGTTTCAATTGGTTGAACAAGCTAAAGCCATTGAACCGGTTGACTCACCTTGAACCCGCGTTTGCCCTGGAAGGGCATGGTACGGGCTGCTTCTGTATTAGGTTTTCTCGCGCACAAAATCGGGACCCCCCCTTTGGCATATCTTGCCTGCCTTCATTGGGGCTGGGCTGACCCTTGCGGGGTTAACCAATACCTGTGCCATGGGAATGTTGATCGCAAAGATGCCCTGGAATCAACGTGGGGTCGCCGCCAAGCAGTGCGCGATCTCTACCCCTTCATAGTTCTTTTTCTTGTATCGATTGTACTCTTCCTCTTGCCCCATATCCTCTCGGCCCGAAATTATGTAGTGGAGGCCATTGAAAGCGAAGTGTCTGGGCCAAGCAAGCTCTCAAGCTGAGCTGTCGGGCTCTCTGGAGCAAGGAAGGGCGGTGATTCCGCAACCCAAAAAGTGAGCGTCTATTTAAGGTTTAATTGAAGGTTTAATTGAAGGTTGAACTTGAAGGATGAACTTGAAGGTTGAATCCAAGCACCTCTTAAATTTATACATGTATACCACCTCACATGGGGAGGGAAATTTATGAAGAGAGTAAAACACGCATCGCGATGTTCCGTCGCGTATTTCTTTAAAAACGTATTTTGCCTGCAGGCCTTATTCTGCCTGCAAGCTGTACTGGCATCGCCACCGATTGTGATCGACCCGTTGGCCAATGATATTCGTATCGATGCCTCGACGCTTGAGATTCGATTCGCTCCCAGTTTGGGAACCGCGGTTTTGCGCGCGGATAATAAAATCGAATATACGCCAAACCCCGGCGTAACCAATGCGGTCGATTCCTTGACCTATCGGGTCTGTCGCGCCGGATTGATCAGCGATTGTAAGGACAGCGAGGTCACGGTCTATATTGGCGATACTGCGACAACCTATGTTCTTGCCGACTTCTATGATGTTCCGACCTGGGCCAGTGGGGCGCAGCCGAGTTATACTTTTAATCTCTTGGCAAACGACCGCGGGGCTGATCCCGGAAGTTTGACGATTATTTTTGCTCCGATCAATGGGAGCGTCTCGCTTGTTGCGGGGCAATTGCAGTATCAACCCAATTTTAATTTCAGTGGGGTCGATAGCTGTTTGATGAGTGTTCTAGATGGAAATGGGGAGTCGGTTGGTTTTAGCGTGTTGATCTATGTTGGGCAAAGTCCCAATGCGATTGTGGCTCGCGATGCGGCTTGGTTTGAAATTACCGATGTGGATGGCGATGGTTTGTCGGACCACTGGGAGACCTCTTATGCAACGGGCTTGGGGACGTTTTCGCCGACGGGCGATGCGGATGGAGATGGAGATCTCGATGCCGAAGAATGTCTGGCTGGGAGCAATCCGAATGATCCAACTTCCTTTTTTCGCATCACGGATATGGAGTTTGATCCGGGGCTCGGATGCTTTCTGCTTTCCTATGGTACGGGGATCGGACGAACCTATCGCTTGGAACACAGTACCGGATTACCGTTCCTGACCACACAAACCGCGATCAGCGGATTTTTAGGCACAGGTGCTTCAGCGGATTTTAGTGTCCCGTGTTCAGCCACCGTATTTCGGTATTATCGACTCAAGGTGACCTTTTAACTAACGCGGTCAGTAACTAACTCGTGGTGACGTCCCGAGCCGTTGTCGGTCGAAATCTGCACGCGAGGTGCCGCAGGGCTCTGCCTTGCCAAAGGTGGTGTACCCTTCGCGTATAATAATCTCGTCGCTGTTCTTGATCGGCTTCTCGTAATGGTCTAGCCTTTAGGTTTTCGTTTCTCATGCAAAGCCAACTCGAACTCACTCCTCACGGCGTTGTGATTTGTCACGACACCGAGCAAAAGGAATTCGCTGTATTCCGCGATTCCGAAGCGGCTGGGTTAATTCGCATCGCAGGGCAAAAGCTTCCCGTTGAGGCCGATGCTTCGGTGCTTTTTTGGAAGGGCTATGTCGAGGGATTCATCCGAGGCCTTTGCCATGTTCCAGAGCGAAGCGCAGCGTCAGAACAAGACAAGCTGCGGATCGAGCCACCCGCAACCGCTGAGCTCCTTGAGTTGATCATGAATGCTCCCCCGATGCGTGGGGCCGAATACCTTACGCCCGATACCTTGGGTGCCATTTGGCAGCGCCTCGAAGCGTGGACTCAAGAGGAGGTTGGCTCCCTCGGTAGCCTTCGCGCGCTGCTTGAAGCGCATGCGCCACTTTGGTCGCGGGTGGGGCGTGTCACCTTGCATTTGGCCGAGAACAAAAGCGACCCCGAGTTCCCATTTGCCTTCATGGCCTCTTATGCCTCTGGGCTCTCAAGCTCCGGCCAGCTTAAGCAACTTTCGCTCGATAAAGCGCTCAAGGAATATGCGGGGGCTAATAACAAGTCTGCTTTGGTTAAGCTCCTCGCGCCGCTAAACGAGGCCGCGAAACAATCTGCGCTTATCGCGGATCTGATTGAAACCAGCGATATCTTTTACCCGCTGGTTTGGATGCCGGATGAAGCGTATCGGTTTTTGCAAAGTGTCCCCGCCTGCGAAGATGCGGGGCTGCTCGTTCGCCTGCCCGACTGGTGGAAAAAGCGGACACGTCGTCCCAAAGTCGTGGCGAAAATCGGCTCGGAGAAGCGGAGCTCGGTAGGTCAAAACGCTTTATTCGATTTTGAGCTCAATGTGGTCGTCGATGGTCAGCCTCTCTCTCCCAAGGAAGTTGCGGCACTTTTAGCGGGCGACGATGGCCTTGTGCTCTTGCGCGGGCAATGGGTCGAGGTCGATCGTGAAAAACTGCAGCAAGCCCTCGATCATTGGCGCAAAGTCGAAGCGCATGGCGAGATCTCCTTCGTCGAAGGGATGCGCTTGCTTGCCGGTGCTCCGCGTGACCTTCAGGCCACCGCCGATCTCGCTGCACATCAGGAGTGGGCCTTCGCCGAAGCCGGGGATGCCCTCGCGGACATCTTGGCTCAGTTGCAATCTCCCGAGCAGCTCGCCCCGCCTGCCACTCTTAACGCAACGCTTCGTCCCTATCAGGAGGCTGGCCTCAACTGGCTCTGGTTCTGTGCGCAAACGGGGCTCGGAGCCTGCTTGGCCGATGACATGGGCCTAGGTAAAACGATTCAGCTTCTCGCGGCCCTTTTACGTAAGCAGGCCGATGGCGCTAATTCGCGCCCCGCGATTCTGGTGGTGCCCGCCTCTTTGATTGGGAACTGGAAGAGCGAAGCCGAAAAGTTTGCCCCGTCCCTGACGCTTTTTATCGCTCACCCGAGTGGATGTAGCGGAGCCGAGCTAAGGGATCCCTCGGCCGCGACACGCTTTAAGGCAGACCTTGTCATGACAACTTACGGTATGCTTTCTCGGCTCGACTGGCTCAAGGATGCAGACTGGAGTTGGGCCATTCTCGACGAAGCGCAGGCGATCAAGAATCACAGTACGCGTCAGAGTAAAGCGGTTCGTAGCCTCAAAGCCGAAGCACGGATCGCGCTCACGGGGACTCCGATTGAAAATACTCTTGGTGACCTTTGGTCGCTATTCGACTTCATGAACCCGGGCCTGCTCGGAACCGCCAGCCAATTTGGGAGATTCGTCAAAGCGTTGGGCAAAGGGGAAGGGTATGCGCCGCTTCGGAAGCTGGTAAGTCCTTATATTTTGCGTCGCCTTAAAACCGATAAGTCGATCATTGATGACTTACCCGACAAGACCGAGCTCAAGGTATATTGTGGACTTAGCATCGAGCAGGCCAAGCTCTATAAACAGAGTGTTGCCTCCCTTGGTGAAGAGCTTGCCGAGGCCGAAGGGATTCAGCGGAAGGGGCTCGTGCTGACTTACCTCATGCGCTTCAAGCAGATCTGCAACCATCCCGACCAAGTCAAGGAAGCGGGTGAATACCTTCCCAAGCACAGTGCGAAGTTTCAGCGCCTCGAAGAGCTTGCTACCCAGATCGAATCACGCGGCGATAAGCTCCTGATCTTTACCCAGTTCCGCGAAATGACCGACCCGTTGGCCGACTGTTTGGCCGCGATCTTTGGTCGCCCTGGCCTAATTTTACATGGCGGTACTCCGATCAAGCAGCGGCAAAAAATGGTGGAACGTTTTCAACGCGATGACGGCCCGCCGTTTTTTGTGCTTTCGCTCAAAGCGGGGGGTACCGGGCTTAACCTTACGGCGGCCTCGCACGTGGTGCATTTTGATCGCTGGTGGAATCCGGCGGTTGAAAATCAAGCCACCGATCGGGCCTACCGTATTGGCCAAAAGCGGAATGTATTGGTACATAAATTTATAACCACGGGCACCCTCGAAGAGAAGATCGATCGTATGCTTTCGGAAAAGCAGGCGACCTCTGACCAAATATTAACCGGTGGTGCCGAGAAGTCTTTGACCGAACTCAGCAATGACGAATTACTCGATCTGATCCGCTTGGACCTTCAGCAAACGGGAACAAAAATATGAGCAGGTACGACCGGTATCATAACGATGACAACTATAATAACCATGATGAGTTCCAATACATCTCGGTTGCCGATCGCAAAAAGCGAGCGCTCAAAGAAATTAAGGCTCTGAGGGAATCGGGGAAGGACATTCAGCCGGTCGAAGCGGCCACCAGTCGCGGGCTCATCGCCAAAAGTTTTTGGGGCAAGGCTTGGTGTAAGCACCTTGAGGCCTTTAGCAATTACGCGCATCGCCTGCCACGTGGTCGCAGTTATATTCGTCATAGCGCGGTGGTTGACCTAAAGGTCCTTCCGCAAGAAGTGACCGCTCTCGTCTATGGCTCCCAGCTGTACAAACTCACGGTCACCATCGAGCCAATCGATTCTGAAAAATGGGAAGCACTCAAAGCGAACTGCAAAGGCCGGATCGGCTCACTCATCGAATTGCTCCAGGGCAAGCTTTCCGATGAGATTATGTCTCTGGTGGTTGACGAGGATGAAGGCCTTTTCCCGAGGCCAAGTGAGATTCGCTTCAACTGCAACTGTCCCGATTATGCCGACATGTGTAAGCACGTTGCTGCTTCGCTTTATGGGGTAGGGGCTCGTCTGGATGCGGAGCCTGAATTGCTCTTTACCTTGCGAGGGGTGGATCAGGCCGAGTTGATTGCACTCGACTTTTCAGAAAGTGACGCCGCAAGTGACTTGACCTCGGGTAAGTCATCTTCTCGCCGTCGCCGCACCCTCGATTCGGGATCCGTCGGTAACGTATTTGGCATCGATTTGAATGATGAGAAAGATGTTATGGCTCAATCAAAACCCGAAGAAGTCAGGGCCTTCATCCCCAGCGCGGAGGCCGTGCGCGAACTGCGCGACAAGCTCGGCCTAAGTAAAGCCGCTTTTGCCCGTGAGGTCGGGGTCTCCGCTCCAACCATCAGTAACTGGGAAAAACACCCCGGCATGCTTCGGATGAAGCCGAGGGTACTCGAGCAACTCCAGCGCCTTCATGACGCAAGCTGTTAGGTAGAGCTTGTTCTAAACCCTTTCGTATTGAGAGTACGACCAGGATTGATCTGTATTCCGGGCCGGCATTTGGCATAATTTTTGTCAAGGTGACTAAAGACGATCTCATTAGCTTGTCTGCTGGGGTAAATGCCGTCGCATTGCGACTCTGGTATGTCGTGCACCTTTCCATGGATTCGAAAGACGTTGAAATAAAGGGTATCGAACCGTTCAGTGAGCCATCGATTTGAGATGTCGCATTTAAAAATTCCGCATGAACCCAGGCCCGAAGGGTCGACATATCATAGCCCAGGTCGAAGGCCTGGGTTCTGAATGCGATTCAAAGCAAGGCCTGAAAGGTCGAGTCAATTGCGGAGGGTTTTCTGCCTCGACCTTTCAGGCCGTGAGGATTTCTTGAACGTACCCGGGCCTTCGACCCGGGCTAAAATGACGGCGACCCTTCGGGCCTGAAACCTTGCGGGGCGGCATATTGGCAGAGCCCATCCGGATCCCCTTCCGGATCAAGGTTTCGTAGAAATAAAGTGGCTGAGGCGTCCCGCCTCTGGGCCTCAGATTTGCAATAGCGATTACTTCTCGATTTGTGCCAGCACGTCGCAAAGGCGGTCGATGGCGGATTGAATCAGCCCGATTTCTTTGCGAATCAGGTCGAAGCGATCCAAGTTATCCGTGCGTGCTTTCTCGAGATATTTACGACGGTCGTACACTTCGTTCAAGGTGCCCGTGAGGTGTTTGATGCGCTCGTTCGAATCGTAGAGCGCCTGGGCCATTTCCTGCGGGCTCCCGGTTTCTTCGGGGATGACTACCGTGTCGCCGGATTTTTTAGGCACTTTAACGCGCCCTTTGCAGTCGGGGCATTCGATGGTGAAACCCGCTCCGCGTGCATCAATTGCGAGGCTTTTGGTGCAATGCGGACATTCGAAAACGATGTCGTTGTCAGTTATATCTGTAATGCTCATGGTAAATTCTCTTGGCTCGACGTGATGTGCTCTAATTGCGCTTGGCCACCCTAATTATCCATCATCGAGTGGCCCAATATCGGGTTCAATATACCCGAAGGGATCGATCACGTCAATGGAGTCAAACGCATCTTCTACCGCGTTCTGTTGCTTGGCTTCGAAGATCAATTTGACGTTTGGACCCGCATCCATGGTGGCAAAGACCTGTATTCCGTCCGCTCGTAGCTGCCAAACGCGGTGCAGGGCCGCGACGCTTTCTGGAAGCCAATAGAGGATGGCTGGCCGCGAGGCGAGCATGGTGGCGTGCATCGCCATGGCGTTGCATTCGGCAGCTTGGCCCAGCGCGAGGATGTCTTTGGCCTCGATCGCGTCCCGAATGAGGTCCAGATCTCGGGTTACTTGGTTGGGCCAGGCTTGGTAGAGCTGCGATTCGGCCACGGTTCGATTCATCGCGTCGCGGGATCCGATGGGCTTGGCTTGGTCGCTGATCGGGACGAGGGCGATACGAAAATCGGGCCATTCGACAGGAAGGTAGCTCGCGTAGCTGTCGAGTCCGTCATCGCGCTGGCCTCGGTCCCATTCGAGGAAGCCGTGGTCGATGGAGCGGCTGGCGCTGCCGCTGCCGAGCCGGGCGAGAATCGATTGCGCTGGGAAGTCGAGCCCCCAGCCAAAGAGGGTGTCGAGGGCTTGCACCACGGAGGCGAAGGCGGAGGCAGAGGAGGCCAGGCCGGCTCCGACCGGTACCGTGCTGATGGTTTTAAGCGTAAAGTAGGTGCCGGTGCAGGCGCGGAACAAATCGAGAAACGCGAACATACGTTTCGCGGCCGGATCGTCGGCCGGGATCTCGACCTCATTGATGCTGAGGGCGTGTGCGCCTTCGGCGATTGAGATGCGAGCATGGGTTCCGTGGCCGGCGAGCGAGATCGAGAGGCTGGAGGTTTGCGGCAGGTTGAGCGGTAGGTTACGTTTTCCCCAGTACTTGCAGAGAGCGATGTTCGCGGGGGCGTAGACAATCGCGTTTTGTGCGAGAGGCTGATGCCCCGCTTCGTTCTGTGCCTGCAGGAGGTGACGAACCGTATCGGCCGCAGTTTGAATATTCACGAGGAGTGGATTGTAACCGGATGTGAGAGGAGGTGAGAGGAGGTGTGAGGATGTGAGAGGATGTAGCCGATTGCTGGCAGTCGAGTTTATTTGCCTGCTTTTGTCGCAGCGTCGGTGAAGAGCTTTTTGTATTCGCCGTAGCCTTCCTTATCTAGCTCGGCGGTTGGAATAAAGCGGAGGCTTGCGCCGTTGATGCAGTAGCGCATGCCGGTGGGTTTCGGGCCGTCATCAAAGACATGTCCCAAGTGGGAGTCGCCGTATTTGGAGCGGACTTCGGTGCGAACCCAGCCGTGTGACTTGTCTTCTTTGCTGACGACATTGTCGCTGATCGGTTTCCAGAAGGAAGGCCAGCCGGTGCCGGATTTAAATTTTTCGCGGCTGCTAAAGAGCGGCTCGCCGCTGACAATGTCGACATAAAGTCCTTCGGCTTTGTTGTCCCAGTACGCCCCGGTGAACGCGCGTTCGGTGCCGTCTTTTTGGGTGACTTTGTACTGGATTGGGGTGAGCGTTTTCTTGAGCTCGGCTTTGGAAGGCTTAGTGTAGACTTTTTCCTTTGCTACCGGCGCTGTTTTGTCGGCTGCGGAAGTCTCGGTTCCTTTGGGAGTGTTAGGAGCTTTAGGAGTGTTAAGAGCTTTAGGAGTGTTAGGAGTGTTTGGAGCTTGGTTTTGGATCGCCTGAGTCGCTTCGATCTCGGTTTCAGTGGCCTTTTTTTCAGCTGGTATGTTTTCAGCGGGGGCAGGAGCACGGTTGGAGCTGCAGGCAATGCAAGCGGTGAAAAGCCCGAGGCCAAGCACGAGACCTAAGCGAGTGACATAAAGCGTGTGTGAAGATTTCATGTATCAAGTATAACGGGATTTTTCGCTACGGGTAGTCAAAAATACAATATATGTAGGTGCAATGACTCGGCGTCGTTGCCAAGAGTGTGTTTGTCATTCCTCGAATGGGCGAGTTGTAGCTAGCTCGGATTTTAAACGATCCCGCGGTTGGCGGAATCCGCACTCCTTGGCTTTCGGCACTCCTAAATTGGCGCAGCCAAGGAAGGAGCTGTATCAGGAGCGCACGTCAGCAAGGGTATTCGGATTCAGCGGCGTACGGTTCGCCTGAAAGGTGAAAACAGCGTAGCGATGGGCAACGCCCATCGGTCCGGATCGCTGGGCACGCCAAGTCTGAAAGACTTGCACAAGTTGCAGATGGTTTGTGGAAGCCTTTCAGGCTTCAGGAGCGTGGCTGATATTTTCGATGGGCATTGCCCATCGCTACGCTGTGCAAGCCTTTCAGGCTTATGATTCACTACATATAGCTTTGCCTCAAGTAGATCTCTTAGAGGTAACCGGGTTTTGACACAGCTCCGAGAGTTGGATGCGTCCAAACAAAAAAAAAGACGGCCGAAGGGCCGCCTTTGTCTGATAACGGGTCTGATAACGGGTCTGATTCCCGAAAGCTGAGGTCTATTGAGGTGCGGTTTTCGCGATCAGCTTTTTCTGGTAGCGTCCTTGCACGATGTCGGTGAACAAGAGAACCATGATGACAAAGTAGAAGGTGGTCTTGGTCATGGCGTGCACTTCGTTGCCATACAACTTCAGGTGAGCCAAGTGGCCCCCTTCGGTCACGAGCATGATGCCGACGACAAAGAGAACAAAGAGGCCGAGGACTTCGTACATACGGTTTTTCTGTAGGAATTCAGATACTTTATCTGCCAAGGCGATCATCAGGATACCACCAATGATAATCGCGATAGCCATGACAAAGAATTCAGAGCTCCAGAGGACAATGGCCCCCTTGGTACCATCCTCGAGAACCGGACTCGCTAAGGCAATCGCGCTCAAAATCGAGTCGAAGGAAAAGACCAAGTTCATTAAAACGATCCAGAAAATGATTTTTCCTGCACTGGCTTGTTTCGTTGCGTGAGCGCTTCCGTGATCGATCCGCATCATGTGCATGATTTCTTTGGTCGCGGTGTAGAGGATGAAGGCTCCCCCGATTAATACGATGATGGCGTAGAGATTAAATTCACCTGACACGAATTTGTTGTTGAAGCCAAAGAGCGGGTCCTTGAAGAATCCGATGAGGGAGACGAGCAAGCCCATCAAGATAAGGCGCAAGGCGACTGCGATGCCAATACCGAGTTTCCGAACCCTGGCCTGATCTGCAACTGGGGCACGTTTTGATTCGAGTGAAATGTAGAGTAAGTTGTCAAAACCAAGCACGGCCTGCAATGCGGTGAGCATCAAAAGGGTGATGAGGTTTTCTAAAGTAAATAAATCCATGCTGTCTCCATAACGATGAAGAGCAGGCCCGCAACCCCAAAATCGGGTTGGTTTTAAGGGAAGGGGGAGCAGAAATCCGGTATTGGATCTGATTTTTTCTCGTCTAGACGCCTCGGTCTGATTATTCCGAGCCCACGGTGGCGGAGAAACCGCGCCATAAACAGTTTATCAATCCCACATTACGTTAGATCCTGGAGATCCCCATGCGCACAGAACGAGATTCCTTTGGCCCCCTCAAATTACCCGATGACGCCTATTACGGGGTGCAGAGCAAGCGCTCGATGGAAAACTTTGATGTGGCAGGCGAGCGGCTTCCACTCGAAATCAACTACGGGATGGTGAAGCTCAAGCGGGCCTGCGCCTCGGCCAACTTGAAGCTCGGCCTTTTGCCGAAGAAAACCACCACCGCGATTCACAAAGCCTGCGACAACGCGCTCAAGGGCAAGTACGATGATCATTTTGTCGTCGATGTCTTTCAAGCTGGATCCGGTACTTCCTCCAACATGAATACGAACGAAGTACTCGGAAACGCGGCCTGCGAAATTTTGGGCGGCGCATTGGGCGACCGTTCGCTCGTGCATCCAAACGATGACGTGAACAAAGGGCAGTCGACCAACAATATTTTCCCCTCTGCGATTAAAGTGGCTGCGGTTGAACTCGCGGATGAATGCATCGCGGAAGCGCAGGGTCTCGCCAAGCATCTACGTGCTAAAGAAAAAGAGTTCTCTACTGTGATCAAAAGCGGTCGGACTCATTTGCAAGATGCGGTGCCGATTACCTTGGGTCAGAGCTTCGGTGCCTTCGCGCGGGCGATTGAAAAGTCGATCGCTCGTATCGCGGCGGCGCAAAAGCGTTGTTTGGAATTGGGTGTCGGCGGCAACGCAGTCGGGACCGGGATCAACACCAAGAAAGCCTTTCGCAAAGAAATCATCGCGGCGCTTAATAGCCAGCTAGGCCGTAAGTTTACCGTGGCCAAAGATGGGCTGGAGATCACGCAATATCTTACGGACCTCGGTGACTTGAGTTCGGCGGTGCGTTTGTTGGCCACTGATGTCCTGAAGCTGACGAACGATCTGCGCCTGCTTTCAAGCGGACCGAATACCGGCATTGGCGAGATTGTGTTGCCGCCGGTCGAGCCGGGTTCTTCGATCATGCCGGGGAAAATCAATCCAAGTATTTGCGAAGCGGCCAACATGGCCTGCATGCAGGTTTTCGGAAACGATCACGCGGTTTCCATGGGCTGCAGCGCGGGGCAACTCGAGCTCAATACGCACATGCCTTTGGTCGGTACCAACGTGGTTAAATCACTACAGATCATGGCGCGCAATTGCCGTATGGTGGGTGAGAAGTGCGTGAAAGGCATCACCGCGAACGTGGATCTTTGTCGCACGAATTTTGAAATCAGCGCGGGGTTGGCCACGGTCTTGAACCCTTTGCTTGGCTATGATGCGGTGGCAAAGCTGGTGAAGGAATCGCTCAAAACCGGAAAGACCTTGAAGGATCTCGTGCTCGAGCAGGAGATCATGACCGAGAAGGCGCTGGAAGCCTTGTTGAAGAAGTCGACCGGCCCAACCCTTTAATCGCGGGTTTATTGAACCTCGCTCGAACAAAACGAAACGCGGAGCGCCTAGGTGCTCCACTTTTTTTCCGTCAATTACTGTGACCCTTGGGCTTGACCATCGACCATGAGGAGCAATACTTCGCGGGGGACCTTAAATGCTCTACGACACTTTCCTAAGACTTATTTACTTCTTTTGTAAATCTCTAGCTCTTTTTTTGAAATTTGGTCAGCTGGTACTAGCTCATAATGTTTTTCATCAACGACCTTTATCGTGCCTTCAGAGTCAGGCTGTAATTCAAAAAGACAAATTTGCTGATTATTGATAAATTGCGCTGAAATTGGTCGGCAAATCAATGAAGAGAACTTTTCAGCGCAACAGGCGATGTCTTGGTTCGTTTGGATTGTTGATAATTCGTCTGCCCCTCCTTTGGCTTGAACAGGGACAATAAATTGAGCTCCATTTCGGTCAACACCTATATACAACTCGTCGATCTCGACTTGTCCGATATCTTTAACCGTTGTGCGAAGGTGATTCTGTAAAGAGTAAGCTGAAATACTCAGGAAAACATCGATGAGACGGTTCTATCGGAGCTTTGCTAGCAATGCTTGTTCATCAGAAAGTGCTTGGGATAGGACAATCTCAGGTGTTGCGTCAGGTATTTTAATCGGCAAGTAATTCTTATTTGGTAGGATCCGATTGTAAGGAATCAGCTTAAAGGCATACATTGCTTTACCGCGGCCTTCGATGACCCATTCTAACCCCATCAGGTTGTTGATCAAGAATGGTTTTCGGCATTGGATTGCGATATCGAAAAGAATAAATTATATCGCCAAGATTTTTCGGAAGAGCGATATCCAAACATTCAGCGGCCTTTATCAATGCTTCTCTACCGAACGGTATTTCAGTTTTTGGTTCATCGATTGAGAAGTGTTCTATGAAAATGTGGGAAATGATTTTTTGGTAGCGATTCATAATGTTTTAGCCAAGCGTTCCTTTTCGATATCTGCTTGTTTACGCTTTTTTGAACCACTTTTTCTATCTCGCTTTTTAATCGGGGTTTTTATCCCCCAGTATTTACTGGCCCGGGACATGTCCATTTCAAGGAGTTCCGGATTGCCTAGTGAGATTTGGTAACTTTGAGGTGTAGGGGTTATTCCCATTGCCTTCATTATTTCCGAAGCCACAGCCCTAGCTAAAGGGGGAGGAACAGAGTTTCCAACTTGTCTACCGCCATGCCATTTGGTCTGATGTAAACGGAACCAGTCTGGGAAACCTTGAAGGCGTGCCATTTCGCGGATCGAAATACAGCGGTTGTCTCTGAAATGGATAGGGCGTGGAGATGTGAAGGCCCCTCTGGCTGAATCGGTACCAGCTCGAAGAGTATTGCATAATCCGCTTGGATGTAGCTTGAAGAATCTGGAGATTTGTTCTTTCCCTCCAGGTGGCGTTTCAGAAAATCTACGTTTGGATATGTCGGTATGATTCGTCCGCAAGCTGGAGGTTAGGAGGGAGGGGTCCCACTTGCGGCGATAGCCATAATGCCAATGTGCCTTATTTTCACAGCGCATCTCCGAAGCGTAGTCACTATATTTCAAAGGTACTTGTATTTTCGTCATATCCGATTTGATAAGCTCAGAGAGGGTATCAATATTCGGTAGGTCTCCAATCGCTTCTAATACGGTCGGAGTTTTTTTAATGGGAAATAGTGAGCTTTCTTCGGGGCATTCCCAATAAGTTTGAGGTTCAGGGTAAGATACATCTCCTGCTAGCTTTGTACCTATAATGAAAAGTCGCTCTCGCTTTTGAGGTACACTGAAATGGGCAGCGTTTAGGACCTTTACAGGTTGCCGAATGTTAAACCCTAATTTTTTTAGAGATTCAATTAGCTCATCAAGGAATTTTCTATGGCGACCAACGGTGAGTCCTTTTACGTTTTCGAAAACAACGCATGTTGGATCTAGTTCTTTTGCAAGGCGGACAAATTCGCTTACGAGTATATTTCGTGGATCTTCCAGTGTTCGCTTACCAATTAATGAGAAGCCTTGGCATGGTGCCCCGCCTGTCAATACAGAGATCTGTTTGCCTTCTAGGCCAGCCTCTTTACGGAGCTGCTCCCCACTCAATCCAATTACAGATCGGGCCAAGGTTTTGCTGTAAGGGAAGTTATAGTGGTGTACTGCTGCGTGTACTGGATCGATTTCGACTGCGGCTGCTACATGAAAGCCAGCTTGCTCAAATCCTAGAGACATTCCTCCGCACCCGGCAAAAAGTTCAATAGCAATTGGGCGGTCTCTAAACTGCTTTTTCATACAGTAAGCTTGCACTATTTTAGCTTTCGGGCAAGTCAAAGACGATTTTGTTTTTTGGTTCAGGTCACGCGCTTTAATAGCTGAACTTTTCCCGCATCGGGGATGACGTGGAACACGCTTCGTAGGGCATCGAGATACGCACTGTGGTTTGGATTCTCACCATTAATCTCTTCCACATAGAGACGACGCATCGGCTCGATGTCGCGCTCCATGAGGTGAGTCAGGCAGGCGAAGATCTCGGCCCCAATCACCTCTTCGGCTTCCTTCAGAATGGTCAATCGCTTGCCCGCGTTTTCACAGACCATGAGCAGCTGGCTCCCACGATACACCAAATAGTTACTCGGAATTCGACGCGGCAATCCGTGCAGCGCGTCGAGCTTGAGCGAGCAGGGGGAGATGGGGTCGCAGGCGTTGATCCAGAAAACATGGTCTTCATTCGCGGCGCGTCGATACAGCTGAAACGCTTTCGGAAGTATGAATTGCGGCCCCGGAATATCTTTGAAAAAGTAGCCACTTAAAATTTCGCCCGAGAGCTCCATGAGGCGGAGGGAGCGGAAGACTCCACGCCATTGAAAGTCGGGTAGCTCACGCATGAGGAGCTGGCGAAAGACGATGCCATAACGCTCGAGCACAATGCGGGCCCGTTCCTTCTGCAGCTCGTGTTCTTCTAACAACCCTTCTGGAGCTCCGATGGCAGGGAGTAATCGCCATGCACTTTGCTGCGGCAAGGCCGACTTCCAACGCCGGTAGCCCCCGCGCGTCGCTCGCCCGCCTCTGGCCCCTACATTGGCTTGCCCCGCGCCAATCGTGGTAAATTTATTCAAGGCCCCTTGCCGAAGTACCGCGAAATCTCCGGTGCTGATCTCACCTTGCCAGGCTGATTGCCAAATTATTTCCGCTAACGCAGGCGCGGTACCGCTCCAATGTTTCGACAAACTGGCGAAATCATATTGAGCCGCTGGGTCAATAAATAAGGGCGCGATGGCGGATGCGATTGTTGCGCTTTTCCCATGGCCCTCCTCGTCGTCTTCCTGCGTATCGTCTTCCTGCGGGGCCGCCGCACCTAGCAAATCTCGGTCACCCGGAAAGCAGAAGGCGACCTGCTGTTCGCCGGTACCGAGCCAGATCATACCGAGGTCGCGCAAAGCCCCATCAAGCTCTAGCGGAAGATAGCCCTGTCGGCGGGCGGGGAGAATATCACGTTCCCAGGCCGCCACCGAGCTTGGCCACATGGCCAATTGCTCCAGTGCGTTATGCAACAACTCCGGCTCGTCCTCCGCTTGAAAGAATCCCTGCCAGCGGGCAAGAAAGCTGGGCAGCTCGTCCAAGGCTTTGGCTTCGACCTGCGGGACCGCGTCGGCGCGCGTCATGCGAAGTAAGATCTCAAGGTTTCCTCGGTCGCAAAGTTGATCTTCTTCAAGCTCGCCTGGGGCTGGCTCTGTGAGCCGTCCCACGACGGTTTGCTCATCTTGGGGGATCTGATTCGGGCTCGATAGCCCAAGCATCGATGCAAGCTGACTCAGCCGCAACGGTCCGTAATATGAAATCCACTCGCCCCAGGGATGCATCGAGGCGGGCATTGAGGTGGGCATTGTAGCCTGAGAGTTAGGCGAGCGTTCCGCCTCAGGATCTTTGCCATCGAAACCCGACGCCTCAATCGGACGCGCGGGATCGAGATCTTGCAGCCAGGTCTGTATCTCGGCTAAACGTTCGCGAGCCACCAGCAAGCGCGATCTGTTGCCAGGTATCACCCAAGCTAATTTGGCCGAATTTATCTGCGCAGGATCATTTGGGTCAAAGCTCTCATGGTCGCGTTGCATCGCGAGGAGCAACTCCTCCCACTCGGCCTCGGGAATCGCGACCCGCTCTTTGACCCAATCCAGCAGTTCGCGGCCGCCTTCGGGGGAATACCCCAGCGCCAAACGCTGCCGCCGTAAGCGAAAGCGCTCCGCGATCTCCCTCGGAATATCGGGTCGTAAACTCGGCTGATCCAAGATCTCTTGAATCAATTCATCGCTCAGCGACGAAGGGGCGGATGCACGCGACTTGTCGTCCTCGTACATGTATTCGTTGACCTGTCGCCACGCGTCGCCGGCCGCGAACGGGCTCGGGGTTTGGGTGTCAACTTCACTCCACTCAAGCACCCCGCTCGCGAGTTCAGACAGCCGTTCGCGTAAGGCCTCCAAATCAAGTTCGTCGCGGAGACTGGCTCGCCAGGCCTCGAGTAAAATCGGAAAGTCAGGTGCTTTTTTAACCGACTCCAGTAGCTTTTCTGATCGAAGCCGCGTCACCCAGAGCGGGAGTCGTTCGCCGAATTTCCGACGAGGAAGCATGAGCGCGATCCCAGCCGCAATGCGAAATTGCGCCCCGAAAAATCCGGACATTTCCAGCCGAGCCCGAAGTAAGTCATCCAAGGCTTCGACGCTAACGAGTTGCAGAATCTCGGCTGCATCCACCGGCTCGCTCATCACGAGAACAATTCCGTAGTCGCTGGTGTAGCTCCGAATTTGTTCCCCGTACTTCGTCTCCCAAGCTGCTTCGATTGCCAGCGCGAAGGGGCGGTTGACCTTGCCACCCCACACGGTGTGCAAAATGGTTTGACGGCCCGGAGCACCCTTGGGGCCGGAGTCAACATGTTCGATGACCATGTGCTTACGGTGGGGGAGGGCGCAACCGGTTTCGCTGCGTTGGCTTTTTAAAAATCGGGTCAGTTCCTCGCCGGTGCTGCGGTCGCAGGGGAGCTCCGCCAGTCGCGCGTTCCAGCCTTTGGTGTCGTAAAGTAAAACCTCTGCCTCCGAGAGAAACGAGGCAATAGCATTCGCAAAGTAAGCGTCGCGGTAGCCTTCGTCGGCTCGCCAAAAAGGAGGAGCTGCCACACCTTTTTTCGCTGGGGTGACAAACACATCGTTGTGGGTGATTTTTTGAATCGTCCAGCTCTGGGTGCCCAGGGTAAAGCTGTTGCCGATCCGCGCTTCCCAGACAAATTCTTCGTCGAGTTGGCCGATGCGTGAGCCGGAATCTTTGTGGCGCAGATGGAAGTACCCGCGATCCGGAATCACTCCCCCCGAACTGTAGAGTGCCATGCGAGCCCCTTTGCGCGCGGCAATGGTATTGTCTAATCGATCCACGCTGAGTCGGGGTTTGAGTTCGCGAATCCGCGTGTCGGCGTAGCGACCATTTTGCATGTCGAGCACCCGCTCAAACTGTTCACGCGTGAGATTTCGGAAGGGCCAGCTGCTTCGGATTACGGTATACATCGCGTCGATGTCCCAGGTCTCGACCGCAGTCATGGAGACCATCATTTGCGCCAAGACGTCGAGCGGTTTTTCCACCGGACGCATGGGTTCTAGATCGCCCAAAGGAACCGACTGCGCTAGCACCACGCTCTCCAAAATATCCCGTGCCTCGATCGGGAATAAAACCCCTCGGCTGGTCGCGCCGACTTGGTGACCGGCTCGGCCCAAACGTTGTACCGCGGAGGCCACCGAGGATGGCGACTGAATCATCACCACCGCGTCGAGGGCACCGACGTCGATGCCCAGTTCGAGCGAGTTGGTCGCGACAATCGCTTTCAACTCGCCCGCCTTCATACGCGATTCGACCTCACTGCGAATCTCACGCGAGAGCGAGCCATGATGCGCGAAGGCGAGAATTCCTTCTTCACTTCGATTCATCAAATAGGTGATTTTCTCACAGATTCGTCGGCTGTTGACGAAGAAAAGGGTGGATTGGTTGCGCTTGGCGATTTCTCTACATTCTTCGACGAGCGGATCCCAAGCTGTGTTATCTTCGTCGATTTCGTCCGGCGGCGGAATAAAGCGAACCGAAAGATCGTATCGCTTTGGAGTCGGGATCGCGAGGATCTCCACTGGCCTCGGGTGAAAGTTCGGTTGACTGTCAGGGCCGCTCCAGGTGCTCCCGCCCACAAAGTCGGCCACGGTTTCGAGGGGATGAATCGTAGCCGAAAGCGCGACGCGCTGGAACTCCCCTGCGAGAGGGACGAGCCGATCAATCGCCGTGATCAAATGGGTGCCGCGCTTGCTGTCAAAGACAGCGTGGATCTCATCCAGAATGACACTTTGGATTCCGCCGAGAAGTTCACGCCCACTCGCCGAGCTCAGCAAGAGGTTCAAGCTTTCGGGGGTGGTGATGAGAATTTCTGGCGGTCGCCGCAGCATGCGCCGGCGTTCGGACTGCGGGGTGTCACCGCTGCGGACCCGCGCTTGAATCTCCGGTGCATCTTGGCCGAAGCGCTTCGCGATTTCGTGCATGGGCTCAAAGAGGTTGCGACGAATATCATTGTTGAGTGCTTTGAGGGGCGAGATGTAGAGCACGCGGGTTCGGCCCGGTTCCCACTGTTCGGTGTACAGTTGATGCAACGACCAGAGGAAGGCGGTTAAGGTTTTGCCGCTTCCGGTGGGCGCGGTGATGAGACAATGCTTGCCTTCAGCGATAACCGGCCACGCAGTGGTTTGGGTCGGGGTCGGCTCCGGAAAACGCTCGCGAAACCAATCCGCGATATGCGGGTGGAAGAGCTCAAGGCAGTCTGGATTCGGGGCGGGCATCGGTTTGAAAGTTCTCCCAAGCATCTCAGTTTTTTTGCCTGAAACAAGGCCTTAGCGTCCTGAAGTACGACCGGCGCAGCCCAAGGAGGGTGAAGGGTGCCGAAGATCAAAGGTACTAAGGTAAGCGGTGGTCGCAATGGTCAAATCAGTTTTTGAAGACGAGACAAGAGTCCCAGCAGGGACGGCAGAAAATCCAGACGACTAAAGGCGCGTAGCGCTGACCCATTGATAGCCATGGTTGACAAACGAAGTGAGGAGGCCGCGGTCTGGTGGTTTATGGGTGTCGGATAAAACTGAATACGACCAAGGGGGTTACGTCCTGCGCCTCGGTTCGAGTTCTCTTACAATATAGCGCTTACCCCTCGTTGCCTCTTGCGCCAGCAAGTAACCCGGCGCTGCGGCCGCTTCGCGGCCCCGCACACGGGCTACCATATCCCACCCCCTTGGGGCGGATTCCCACGATATAAAATGTCGGAAGAAATACCATGATGGCTTACTTAAGTTCCATTGGAGTCTGACACGTTTTTTCTTTAGTGAAGGGTAGCAGCTCGCACCGCCGTCGCGTTGCGACTCACGATAAGGGGCTGGCAAAACCCGGACGCGGAATGAATTCCGCGCCAAGTTGTTCGGTTCCATAATTCCTAAGCAGCAGTGATGCGCCGCAGGCCAAGGAGCGGCGGTTTCCAACCGCCGATAGTGGGATGAATTTTGTACACCACAAATCTCGGACTGGCGTCTGGTGCTATCGAATGCCGTTGCTTCGCGACTGGGAGTGCATTGAAAAGCGCTGCGCCTCGTTCCGAGCCCTCATTAACGACTAGGTTGTCCCTAGTTGCTTCTTAGGCCTACGCTGACCCGGGGTTCCGCTTCGCTCCATCCCGCGCTACTTTCTGCCGTCCTTCCAGGACTCTTTCCACGCAATTATAACTGGGCTGACTACGAAGACCATGGCTTAACTAAGTGCCATTCGAGTCAGTCCTGAAATTTTATTCCGGATATGTTGCGGAGGATTCATCGAGCCTGAAGGGCTCAGTCAACATAGCCCGGGGCAACGCCCTGGGTTTGAGGCACCTAAAAGCCGTAGCGCTGAAAGCGCGATTCAACCTGGATGGTCAAGTAAACCCGTACTTTCGGCGCTCTACGGTTCAGTGGGATCTAAACCTAGGCGCTGACCTCGGCTCAAGTCTTGCGCACGGGCTTCACGATCCCACCTACGTTGGAGGCGCTTAACGATTCGTGATGGGCTTCACATCAGGCGTTGGCCGCATTACGTTTAAAGATCACCTTGTTGTAAAAATACCCGATGCCAATGAGCGCGACCCCGAGGCCGAGAAAGGAAAGCACGCGGTACATACCGACTAAGTGCGCCGCGTCCATGAGGAAGACTTTTCCAACCGTAATCAACAGCAGCAACAATGAACCAACGTGTAAGGTTTGAATTTCACGCAGCAAGCCGATGCTTTGATAGGCGATCGCAAGCAGGAGCCAGACCACCGAGTAGGTATACATCTCCGCGTCACCCGCACCGTCAATCAAGCGATTGCCTCCGAAGAAATCCTGAACCAAAAAGGTGCTCCAAATGAATGCCAGCCCCATGGCTGCGATTTGATAACAGCAGGCAGAACCTTTGTGCCCCCGTTCTCGGCACATCCATGCCAGGGCGTAACTCGCGATAAAGGGGAATCCGAATTGCAGAAGCAGCCCGTTAAAGAAGAAGCTATCGCCTTTGGCCCCGTCGTTGATCAAATGCATGGTGACCAAGCGGAAGATGCACAGCCCGCCAAGAACCCAACTGGCAACCAGTCCGGCTTGTCCGCGTTTACCAATCGTCAAGGCGATGGCAGCAAGGACCGCGAGCAGAGCGGTCAGGCCACCGTCAACCAAATGATGCGACCACTCCGTCGGCATGGCCAAGTCCGCCACATGCGCATACCCGCTGGCCACGGCGAGCAGGGCGCTGATGCCTGTTATCCAGGCGAAAAGCGGTTCTCGAGATTGGCGATACGCCGCATAAAATGCAATGACTCCGATCCCCCAGGCACTCAGGGTGATGGCGGCTCGCGTGGTATCCGCGTCACCAAACCCGATTAGATAAGAGAAGGCGCCACTGATTGGAAAGATCATGTTGAGCAACCAGGCACCGGCAAACATTCCCGCGATGACTTCTGGCCAGGTGAGTTTACGTGCCTTCCAGTAGAGCATGGCAAGGATCAGCAAACCGCCTGCCGCGTGCGCCCAGTAGCTGTGTGGCAGGTATTCCCAGAGTCCGCCACCAAGGAGCAAAAAACTCGCAATCGCGAATGCAGTCTGGCTGTGCGTATTACTCTGCGTATTAGGATGCGCATCGCCCCCGTTCCGTTTCAGGTGTTCAACTACGGCAAATCCAATCGCAGCGAGGATGGAGGCGGCAAGCAACCAAAACAAGTCCAGTTGAATCGGCTGGAGGGAGTGGAGCTGAATGAATTCCCGATTGAGATAAAGGATCGGTAACAAGCTGAGTAGCACCGTAAGGGAAAGGGTGAGCCATGCCTCGCGATAGGCACTGCGAAAATACTGCATGTAGCTGACGGCAAAACAGAGGATGCCCAGCCCCACGGGCCAGGCAAAATAGATCAGGTGGTTCGATTCTGGATTGATCAGAGCACTTACAGCCACAAAGCCATAGGCGAGATATCCGCCCCAATAAAATTCTTCATCTTTTAAGACCGAGAGGGCGAGAGAACCCAAGCAGAGAAGGGCGGACATCCCCATATCGATGGTGCCGAAATCGCCGAGCCAAAGCACCGCGAGCGCTTGCAAAAGCCCGCCGGCCCAGATGATGGCGCGGTTGTCGCGGATGACTTTCTTCCCAGCATTCGACACATGGCCGTCATTCCGGAAGAGGGTCCAAGCCATGTTAAGCCCACAAATACCGAGCAGAAAGACGAGGGTGCCATCTGCGTGGGCATACAGGTCGGCAGCCCAGCCAATGAGCAGCCCGACTGACCAAATGTATGCACCAAAGAGAGCGAGTATCGAAAGAAGCCACCAGCCTTTGACATAACAAAGTACCTGCGCGGCGCCATAAAGCAGAAAGAGATAGGTAAACAGTGAGACAGTGTCGTGAGTCCCAGTGGACATCAAGTAGGGCGTAAAGAAACCGCCGATGAGTCCCATTAACGCGATCGGAGCCCCGTTGCGAAGCGAAAGCGCGATCGCGAGCACGGTCACCATCACCATGCACCCGAACCCACTGCCTTTCCCCATGAAGCCATAGAGGTGGACCGCGGCATACGAAGCAAAATAGAGACAGGCGATGCCCGCGCCTGAAAGAGCCTGGCCGATGGTTTCATTCGCACGAAGGGTTGTTTTGCGGCTGACCAAAAATCCTGCGCTACAAAGGATCCCGCCAAAGATGGTGGTGATCCACAAGCGTCTGATCGGGGTGAGCCACCCGGTATCAATCGCATACTTGATCATGAAAAAGCCCGCCATGAGAAGCGCGACTCCGCCCACCCAAACCGCAACGTTTCCAAACCAATCTTCTGAGGCCACTTCGATTTCAGCCAATCCCGTTTCAACTGTTGCAAGATTTGCAGGGGGCTGGATCGTCGGTGCGGGTTTGCCATTGAGTGGCAGCGCTTCTTTTTTGTCTGCCATTGAGTGGCGAGAAGGTGTTGGCTCGGATTCGGTTGGAACGGAATCTGGTGGTGTGTCAGGAGTTGCTTTTGGCGTCTCCTGAGCCTGCCTTTTTTCCAGGTGGGTGGGTTTTGGCGCTGTTTTTTCTGCCTGTTTCGCCTTCTGCGCCTTCTTATTAGCGTGTTTCGGTTCCAGTCGGACGAGTTCTTTCCGCTGGGATTCCACCTTGTTTTCCAGGGCTTCGATCTCTCCTTGCAGGCTAGAAATTCGAGCTAGATTGATCCAGGGGAGCGCCAAAGCACATATAAAGAGAATGACGAGAATGAACGCGAGGAGTTCCATAATAAAAAACCTATGGAATAATATTGAACTAGGTTCAATATTATTCTGAACATAGTTCAGAATGGCGCGAAGAAAAGATCACACCCGGAATGAATTGATTGAGTTGGCGGTAGCATGCGGTCGCCAACTTGTGGTTGAGGGTGGGCCGCAAGCTTTGACTGCTCGCAAGGTTGCGGAGCAGATGGGTTACACGCCCGGCACGCTCTACAATCTCTTTACTAATATTGAGGGGCTGATGTTGGCGGTTAACCAGGGCTCGCTTGAGCATCTGGCTGAACGGATGGCGCAGATTATGATTGATGAACCGGAGGCGAAACAGTGCTTGGGAAAATTTTGCGCAGCCTATTTGGATTTTCATCGGAGTGAGCCGGAGCTGTGGAAGTTGCTCTTTGCCACCCCGATTCAGAATGAGTCGATCACGGAAGAGTATAGTAAGATGGTGCATCAGGTGTTTGATCCCGTGGTGGAAACCTTGCTGCCGATTAGTGGAAGTCGCAAAGCGGCCCGGCAGGATGCCAAGATCATTTGGAGCACGTTGCATGGGGTGTGTTTGCTGCAGCAAAGTGATAAGCTCGATGTTAGCGAGGCGGACTCTGCCGAAGATTTGATCGGCCGTTTTTTGGATCAGTTTTATACGGGACGGTGACGTAGAGAGAGGGTAGTGTACCATGCCCTTTCGAGGGCGGTGACAAATGGTAAGTCTCTGGTTTTTTGGGTAGGTTGCGGACCTGTATCCGCTCGGGCTGTAAAAAACTCACAAACAATCGGTTGAGTCCTTGGTTCGAATATCCGCATAAGATGCTGAAAGCATCGAACTTAAAAGCCCCAGGCCCCAGGCTTCAGTCTGGGGTTGGAGGGTGCAACCCGTTGCGTGCTGGAAGAACGCCAGAACGTTGAGCTACCTATCCGTTAGCCTCGCTAATATGTTTGATGCTTTCAGCATCGTCGTTTCAATCCTTCCGGCGTACTTTCAGCACGCAATAGGTTGTACGCTCTGGAACCCCAGGCTGAAGCCTGGGGCTAATATGTTTGATGCTTTCAGCATCGTTGTTTCAATCCTTCCGGCGTACTTTCAGCACGCAATAGGTTGTACGTTCTGAAACCCCAGGCTGAAGCCTGGGGCTACTATGTTTGATGCTTTCAGCATCGTCGTTTCAATCCTTCCGGCGTACTTTCAGCACGCATAGGTGCACGCTCTGGAACCCCAGGCTGAAGCCTGGGGCTAATATGTTTGATGCTTTCAGCATCGTCGTTTCAATCCTTCCGGCGTACGTTCAGCACGCATAGGTGCACGCTCTGAAACCCCAGGCTGAAGCCTGGGGCTAATATGTTTGATGCTTTCAGCATCGTCGTTTCAATCCTTCCGGCGTACTTTCAGCACGCATAGGTGCACGCTCTGGAACCCCAGGCTGAAGCCTGGGGCTAATATGTTTGATGCTTTCAGCATCGTCGTTTCAATCCTTCCGGCGTACGTTCAGCACGCATAGGTGCACGCTCTGAAACCCCAGGCTGAAGCCTGGGGCTAATATGTTTGATGCTTTCAGCATCGTCGTTTCAATCCTTCCGGCGTACGTTCAGCACGCATAGGTGCACGCTCTGGAACCCCAGGCTGAAGCCTGGGGCTAATATGTTTGATGCTTTCAGCATCGTCGTTTCAATCCTTCCGGCGTACTTTCAGCACGCAATAGGTTGTACGTTCCGAAACCCCAGACTTAAGCCTGGGGCTTTTTTCTTTGATGCTTTCAGCATCCTCGTTTCAGATTTTCGAATTCCACGGATTCCGAGTTCTGATACGGCCCCCCGACAGACACGGAATAAATTCCGTGCTACAACATCCTCGTTTGAACCGATAACCCTTCGGTCAATTCACGTGGCGCGGATTTCAATCCGCGTTTGTCGGAACGGGATTTACCCAACCTGGACGATGTAGCGGTTTTTCTTCCCGCGTTGGATCAGCAAGAAGCTGCCGTGAAAGGCGTCGCTGGCTCCGAGTACCCGTTCGGGGTCGCTGCACTTTTCTCCGTTAATGCTGACCGAATTATCTTTGGTGATCGAGCGGCGTGCTTCGCCTTTCGAGGCGGTGATCCCGAGGTCTGTCAGCGCGTCCAAGATGCCGAGGCCTTCCGTCAACCGTGCGGTTTCGAGGCTCAGGGTGTCCGGCGAATCAGCGGCAATATCTTTCCACATGTCTGGGCTTAGATTGTCGAGCGTTTGGCGGTCGAGAGTACGGGCGAAGAGGAAGGCGGTGAGGGCTTTGGCTTTGTCGAGTTCGGCTTGGCCGTGCACCCGACGGGTGACATCCTCCGCGAGCGCGAGTTGCAATTTGCGTTCGTGCTCCGCGCCTTCATGCGACGCGATCAAGCCTTCGATGGTTTCGCGGTCGAGCAAGGTGAAGACCTTGATGTAAGTGACCGCATCCTGGTCCGACACGTTCAGCCAGTATTGGTAGAAGGTGTAGGGGGAGGTCATTTCTGGGTTGAGCCAGACGCTTTCGCCGTCGGCCGTTTTCCCAAATTTGGAACCATCTTCGCGGGTGATGAGCGGGCAGGTAATCGCGAAGGCTTCTGCCTCGTGCCCAGCCATTTTGCGAATAAGTTCGTTGCCGGTGGTGATGTTACCCCACTGATCCGAGCCACCCATTTGGATGCGCACGTTTTTGTTTTGGTGGAGCCAGTAAAAGTCGTAGCCCTGCAAGAGCTGGTAGGCAAATTCGGTGTAGGAAATTCCGGTGTCGCTCTCGAGTCGTTTTTTTACCGACTCTTTAGATGTCATGTAATTGATCGAGATGTGTTTGCCGACGTCGCGGAGAAATTCGATGAAGCCAATGTTCTCGAACCAGTCGTAGTTGTTGACCACTTCGGCAGGATTTTCTGCGGCACCGAAGTCGAGGAAGTGTTCGAGTTGGGCGCGCATGCCGGCCAAGTTTACGTCGATTTCTTCTTTGGTGAGAAGGGAGCGTTCTTTGTCTTTGCCTGATGGGTCGCCGACCATGCCGGTGGCGCCGCCGACGAGGGCGATGGGCGTATGTCCGGCGCGTTGGAAGTGCACCAAGAGCATGACGGTGGCGAGGGAGCCAATGTGAAGCGACGGTCCAGTGGGGTCGAAGCCGATGTATCCCGAGGTTTTATTATCCGCGAGAAATTCAGCCGTACCCGGCATAAGGCCTTCTTCATTGTGGATCATTCCACGCCAACGTAGTTCATCGAGCAAATTCATGTCGCGGACGAAAGAGGATTGCGGGGATGGGTTCAACAAGGAAATTCTCGGGAGGTTGTCAAAGTGGAGTGATTTGAATGAAGTGGCTGAGGCGTCCGGCCTCAGGATAGAATGTCCGGATGTTTTGAAGGCAAGCCAGTTCCGTAGATCGTAGGGAACTATATTTATAGTTCGGGGTTTCAACATTGAGTGTATCAGCCCAGTCCCCGTTGCCATCACTGCGGGGTGGACAAAGTTATCTGATTGGTCCTTGCATGGGCGTAGCGAAAAGGCAGGCGCCGCCTTCGGGGCGCTGTCAATTTTGCAGGCGGTGTTCTCGGGGTTGAGATTCGGCCAAAGCATCAAGCTCCGAAGGTGCTTAAGCACTCCGGGACTTAAAAATAAAAAGCCGCAATCTGTGCAAGTCTTTCAGACTTGGTTCCGCCTTCGAACCCAATCAATGGGGGTTGCTCATCGCTAGGCTGTTTTCGACTTTCAGGCGAATAAGCCCCAAGTTATGCGGCGTATTTCCCTCCGGGGAGGGTATGGGAGAAGCGTTACCTGAAATATTTTCTGCTCTTAACGACTTTTGATTTCGTCTACGAGGGTCGATGCGTCTTTGGGGGCGTTGATGCGGTAGAGCACGACTTCGCCGCTTATTTCGTGCGCGACCGCGAGCAACGGTTTTCCGTCCGGGCTGTCTTCGGCGGAAATAAAGTCGATGTCTTCGGGGCCGAGGTGATGCCGGTCATTTACGTAGGTAATGAAGCGGGTTTGGGTGGGGACCGTGACGTCGTACATCATGATGCCCCCGGCGCGTTCGAGGCCGATGAAGGCGTAGGTACGGTTGCCGATGCGTCCGATGCAGGCGGCTTCGGGCTCGGGGCCTTTGTTGTCGCTCCGCATGTCGGCTTTGGTTTTTCCGGTGGTGGTGACGGTGTTGTCGGCGTTAAAGTGTTTCGGGTTTTGATCGAGGGTGATGCGTTCGAATTGGTTTTGACTGTCGAACACGAGGCTCCAGGACCCGATGCCGGGGGCGCAGTGAAAGACGGAAAAGCTACGCGAGCCATAGGCGTGAAGGCGCTCGTACATGCCGTCTTTGTTGAGGTCACCATCGAGGGAGGAGACGACGAGCCGGCCGATTTGATTGCTGGCGCTGAGGTCAGATTTAAATGCTTTTGGATCCAGAGGAAGGTCGGCGACTCGCATGTCTTCGTCGCGGGCGTCGCCTTCGTTGGCGGTGACAATATAGTGCGCGTTGCGAATGGTGAAGCAGGCGAGCGCGTCAGGCATGCGCATGCCGCGTACTGGAACGGGGCGCAGTTCGGTCTTGCCGTCTTGGTCCGAGGGATCGATCGCGGTTTGTGGGGAATTGAAGTCGACCATGCCGCAGGGGAGAAGTTCCAGGTGGCGATCTTCGAGGCGGATCTCTAGCACCGCATTGGCTTCTTGTAGGCTGACCCAGGCGACGCTGGAGTCGGGTGCGACGGTGATGTATTCTGGTTCGAAATCGCGGGAGCAAATCTTGCCGGGAAAAATACGAATACCGGCGAAGCGAAGTTCTTCTTCTTTGCCGTCCCATTTGTTGAGGCGAAGGGTTTCGACTTCTGCGTTGGCGAGACCGTCTTTGAGGTGAATTATCGAGATGCTGCCTTCGGGGTCGATTCCATCTTTGGCTTGTCCCTCGTTGGCCACGAGGAGCATGTTCCCGTCGGGGCTAAAGGTGACCATGTCTGGAAGAGCGCCGACGTCGAAGCTGGCGAGGGTTTCCCCGCCGCGTCCAAAGAAGACCACTTTCCCGGGCTTGGTGATGATGGGATTGGCGACCGCGACGGCAATCAGGTTGTTGCGGGCCGCGACGGATTGCACCGGGCCGTCGAGTTTGAGAGTGCGTTTGAATTCGGGTTTGGCAGGGTCCTTGATCGAGTAAACATCGACGCTGCCTTTGGCTCCTGAATTTGGCCCTGAGTTAGCCCCTGAATTCGCCCCTGAATTCGCCCCTGAATTCGCCCCTGAATTCGAAAGCAAGAGCTGACGACCATTTTTAAGGTAGGCAACCGTTTCGGCGGAGCCATTGTCGTCGGCCTTTGAGGAGGCGATGGAGAGTTCTTGCAGGATGGGGGCTTTTGCTTGGGCCATGCTTTGTGACGGAGCACATACCAATAAGGCAAATACGGTTGCAACTATGGCTCTAACTAAGATTACAGCCGAGGCTCGCGTCGAGTTGAACCCCAAGCAGGCAGGTGAGGGGGTGCCTGTGAGCATCCTATGGCCGGTACCGTTTGGGTAAGAGCCCGCGTTTTGTTGATCATTCATATGATTCCTTCCCACTCTTCTCATCATTCTCTCAGACTCTTACGGGGGCGTGACAAGTTACGTAAAAGCAAAATTAGTCGAGATGGACCTTGGCCATTTTAAGGTCAATTGCCTTTCGAAAGCCGTGATTTTATGGTGATTTATCGGTAGTTTTGCGTTGTCGGTTGCTTTGTTAGGGGATTTCGCTTGCGATCCGTGGCTTGCCTGACATCGCTGTGCCCGATTGATTCGGTGGGATGTCTTGGAGGCGCGTCATCGAAATCGTTCATTTGGTTTAGCACTGCGAACATGACTTCATCCTCTTCACCTTCACCTTCACCTTCACCCTCTTCACCTTCACCATCCCCCTCTTCAGCTTCATCATCCCCCTCTTCAGCTTCATCATCCCCCTTAGAACCTTCCACTCCGTCCGTGTCGTCCTTTTCTCGTTTGATTTCGGGTAATTCGGGTTCCGCTTCAGGAGGTGGGTCGGGTGGAAGCGGGTCGGGAAAAGGGAAGCCTGGGCCGATGGGTTTCGGAACCTTCGGCGGGGTGTTTACCCCGTGTACCCTGACCATTCTTGGGGTGATCATGTTCCTCCGATTCGGGTATGTGGTTGGCAATGCGGGGCTGTTTTGGGCCTTGGGGATCTTGCTCGCGGCCAAGGTGATCACGGTGCTGACGACTCTGTCTTTGTCGGCCATCGCGACCAACACGCGGATCAAAGGGGGCGGGGCATATTTTCTAATTAGTCGTAGCCTTGGGGTTGAGTTTGGTGGCGCGATCGGGGTGGTGTTCTTTCTCGCGCAGGCGATCTCGGTTGCGATGTATGTGATCGGGTTTACTGAGGCGTTTGCGGCCGTGGCGGGGGATGCGATCCCGTTTAAAGCGGTTGCGGTGCTGACGAACCTCGTGGTGTTCATTTGCGTGTTCATCGGCGCGGGATGGACCATCAAGGTGCAGTACTTCATTTTAGCCACCTTGGGTTTGTCATTGGTGTCGTTTTTCCTCGGAGCCTTCGGTCAATTTGACTGGGAGTTGGTCGCGGCGAACAGCCGGCCCTCTTATGTTGGCAAGGAAAGCTTGTTCACCATGTTCGCGTTGTTTTTCCCTGCGGTGACGGGGATTATGGCGGGGGCGAACATGTCAGGTGATCTCAAGAATCCAGGCAAGAGCATCCCGTCGGGTACGCTTTGGTCGATCCTCGTGACCGCCTTGGTGTATGCCTTGATGGCGCTGTTTTTGGCGGGGACGCGTAGCGCGAGCGACCTGACCTCCAACAACTTAATTGTTTCCGATATTTCGCGTTGGCCGGTGCTGATTACCGCGGGGGTGTTCGCGGCCACGCTTTCCAGTGCATTGGGGAGCATGATGGGAGCGCCTCGGATTTTACAGGCGCTGGCTCGTGATTCCATTTTCCCCTCGCTAACGATTTTTGGGAAGGGGAGCGGGATCGCCAGCGAGCCTCGGCGTGCCATCGTGCTCACCTTTATCTTGTCGACGCTCTGTATTCTGGCTGCGGATCTCAATACCATCGCGCCGTTGATCACCATGGCGTTCATGATCACCTACGGGACAATCAATCTCGCGACGTTTTATGAGGCGGTGACGAAAAATCCGAGTTATCGCCCACGCTTCCGTTACAGTCATTGGACCACGTCCTTGCTTGGGGCAATCGGGTGTTTTGCCGTTATGTTGTTCATCAATTGGGCCTGGGCTCTAGCCGCGATTTTACTCATGGCAGGGATCTACTTTTTCATTTATCGCAAGCAGGTCGAGTCTCGTTGGGGCGACATCAACAGCGGGTTACTATTTGAGCGGACACGCAAAAATTTGATTAAACTTGAGCAGGCGTTGTATCATCCTAAAAACTGGCGACCGATTATTCTTACCATGAGTGGGGCGGGATGGAATCGCTTGCAGCTCACGATGTTGGGGCATTGGCTAACGAGTGGGCATGGCATTTTGAATTTGGGTCAAGTGATTCAGGGTGACGTAGAAGACCGCATCGACCGTATTCGCAATCAGGAGGCAATTTTGGCGCGGGTGATTCACGATGAGAAGCTGGATGCATTTCCGAATGTTGTGGCGGCCCCGACAGTGCTTGAAGGCATTGGCTACTTGGTGCAGTGTAGTGGACTCGGAGCGCTCCGGCCGAACACCTTGTTGTTGGGATGGACGGATCAGGCGAGCAAGGCCGAGGCGATGGCGGCTTCCCTGCGGGTGATCGCGGCCCTGCGTCGGAATATTATTATTTCAAAATATACAGGTCGAAAAGACGAGCCACGCCACGTGCCTGAAGGAACCATCGATGTGTGGTGGCGTGGGTATCAAAATGGAGAGTTGATGTTGCTCCTCGCGCATTTGTTGCGGCAGAATTTCGAATGGCGGAATCGGCCGATTCGCTTGATGCGGATTGTGAGTGACGAAGCCGCGAAGGCGGATGTGACAACGCATTTACAGGAGCTGGCCACGATCTCGCGAATCGAAGTGAAAGCGGAAGTGTATGTTTCCGCGAATCCGCAGGTGATGATCCAGAATCAAAGTGCCAGCGCGGCGATTGTTTTTCTCGGCTTTGAACTTCCGGAGATGGGCGAGGAAGCCCGCTTCTATGATCAAATGGAATTGCTGTCGCAGAATTTGCCCCGTGTGTTGTTCGTCAATAGTACGGGGAATATGAAGCTCGAATCCTAGCTCGGATATTTCACCAAAATTCATCGAACCCATAGGCTTAACGGGTGAGAGAGCCACGATGTGGCGGCATTTGATAGCCCCGGAAGTAAGCCCAGGGTTAAACGTAGCCGACTATTTGAGTCGCAACGCCATCCCGTTCTTAGAAGACCTGCTTACGGCCAGCCTTCCGGTTAAAGCCGTCGCGCTGCGACTCTGAACCCTTCCGCAGCAATCCATGTGTTGTTGAATCCGATTTCCCAGGGAATCGCCGAAGGCCAAGGAGCGGCGGTTTCCAACCGCCGACGGATGGAAACGGTCGGTTTAGAGACGAGGGGTGACGAGCGGGATTCTGCGCCTCGAAACCGAGGTGTGAGAAAGGGATCACATGAGGAAGGGGTCAGACTCCAATGGCGCTTAGATAAGCCGATTTGTATGGAAAGGAGTTCGCTCTGCCCTGAAAAGAAAGCCGGAGGCTTGAAGGCGATTAGCCGGTCGGTGACCGAAGGGAACCACCGGAATTCATTGGGAAATAATATGAAGCGCTGGAAGCGCGGTCGGAATAGAAACCAATATGGGCGATGCCTTTCAAAAAAGCAGAGGTCAACTGATGCGTGCTCAGAATACGATTTTTAACTGAAAATTGTACGGTTTTAGCCAGCTGGCGCGGTGCTGCGCCTCGGTTCGCGTTCTCTTCAAATACAGGGCTTACCCCTCGTTGCCTCATACCCCTGCACGTAACCCGGCGCTGCGGCCGCTTCGCGGCCTTGCACACGGGCTACCATATCCCGCCCACTTCGGGGCGGATTCCCACGATGTCACATGACGCAAAAAAATACGCTGGACCGCTTATTTAAGTGCCATTGGTGTCAGACTCATTCCTGTTCTTTTCAAACTCATTCCTGTTAACTCGACCGTTTTCGTCCGTCGGCGGTTGGAAACCGCCGCTCCTTGGCCTTCGGCGATTCCCACGATGTAACATGACGCAAAAAAATACGCTGGACCGCTTATTTACGTGCCATTGGGTCAGACTCATTCCTGTTCTTTTCAGACTCATTCCTGTTAACTCGACCGTTTTCGTCCGTCGGCGGTTGGAAACCGCCGCTCCTTGGCCTTCGGCGGATTCCCACGATGTAACATGACGCAAAAAAATACGCTGGACCGCTTATTTAAGTGCCATTGGTGTCAGACTCATTCCTGTTCTTTTCAAACTCATTCGTGTTAACTCGACCGTTTTCGCCCGTCGGCGGTTGGAAACCGCCGCTCCTTGGCCTTCGGCGATTCCCACGATGTCACATGACGAAAAAAAATACGCTGGCCCCCTTAACTTAGTGCCATTGGTGTCAGACTCATTCCTGTTAACTCGACCGTTTTCGTCCGTCGGCGGTTGGAAACCGCCGCTCCTTGGCCTTCGGCGATTCCCACGATGTCACATGACGCAAAAAAATACGCTGGACTGCTTATCTAAGTGCCATTGGGGTCAGACTCGATCCAGACACAAGCTGTTGTTGCTTCAAACTCTTTCCTTGTTTCAGAGGTAATGGAGATGAAGTCCGATATAAGCTAGAATCGTAGCGGCCGCTTCGCATTGCAAAACGTGGATGATCATGCCAAGATAGGTTCATGTTCCCTGAAGGCAAAAATCAATGGCTGTCTGGCCGGTTACTCGCGGCGCTACCTACCCTGTCCGATCCCCAATTCCGCAAATCGCTCGTCTTTTTAGCGGACCACGATGCCAATGGGGCATTCGGCCTCATCCTCAATCGCCCCTTTGGGAAAACCATGGGTGGCATGTTGAAATCCGAAGAATCGCTGCCTGATGTGATGAAGGAAATTCCGCTGTATCAAGGTGGGCCAGTTCAGCCGGATGGGGTTATCGTTGCGGTGTTTGAACCCGAAGGGGGCGGCATGAAATGCAACCTTGGCGGGACGGTGAAAGACATCGAGCGAGCGATTAAAAAGACCGACGCATTGGTGCGTGCCTTTGTTGGGTATTCCGGTTGGCAAGGTGGGCAACTCGAGGTCGAACTTAAGACGGAAAGCTGGAAGGTTTGTAAACCTTGTGAAGCCTTGTTCGACGACAATATCCTCGATAACCTTTGGGAGATGTATGTCGGAGACGATGATCGTTGGCAGGAGCTTTTACCCTTCCTGCCTGATGATCCGACGCGAAATTAGGCGGCGGTTTTCCTTTGGTAACCCCGCCCGGATCCTTATCGGAATCAGTCACTATCCAGTGGGACTCAGATAAGCCGATTTGCATGAAAAATGGGTGGAAATCCAGATGCCTAAAGGCGCGTAGCGCTGACACATTGATCGCCATGGTTGACGAACGAAGTGAGGAGGCCGTGGAACAGGTGTGAACGCTTCCAAGCCGCCATCTCGTATGGCGGTGACACCCAAGCGGACGGAAAGCCTTTAATAATCGACGCCAAATATTTTTGGAAGTCTCGTTTTAAAAGGTTTGGGCAAGGTAAAATTCTAACTACGCGGGCTGAGTGCTGCGCCTCGTTCCGAATTCCTGCCAAATACAGGGTCCATGCCTCGTTGCACTTTTTGCCACCAATATACCTAGGGTTTCGCTTCGCTACACCCTTACGCTATCCCGCCCACTTTGGGGCGGATTCCTATCGCGTAACATGTCGCAAAAATTGACAACTATGGTCTTCGTATTTACTTCAGCTCGAATGACGTGGAAAGAGTCCTGACAGGGACGGCAGAAAGTAGCGCGAGGTGAAGCGAAGCGGAACCCCGGGGACCTGTAATCCCATTTAATTTTTAGTCAAAACTCCAAGCTTGAGCGGGCAATGATCCTTCTGCCATCTTGAAAAGAGAGTGCAGCATGTAGGTTGTTCTCCGATCGCGCTTCCAGCGCTCGAGAGTTATTTTACGATTATTTCCGGTGGTTCCCTTCGGTCACCGACCGGCTAATTGCCTTCAAGCCTCCGGCTTTCATTCCTGGGAAAATATGTTCCTTTTTCATGCAAATCGGCCTAATTAAGTGACATTGGAGTCTGTCCTGAAATCCATTTTTGGATACGGGTTTATTTAATCATCCAGGTTGAATCGCGCTTTCAGCGCTACGATTTTTTAGACACCTCAAACCCAGGGCGTTGCCCTGGGCTATGTTGACTGAGCCCTTCAGGCTCTCTGTATCCTTCGCCAAATATGCTCAGCCTGAACCCAGGGCGTTGCCCTGGGCTATGTTGACTGAGCCCTTCAGGCTCTCTGTATCCTTCGCCAAATATGCTCAGCCTGAACCCAGGGCGTTGCCCTGGGCTATGTTGACTGAGCCCTTCAGGCTCTCTGTATCCTTCGCCAAATATGCTCAGCCTGAACCCAGGGCGTTGCCCTGGGCTATGTTGACTGAGCCCTTCAGGCTCTCTGTATCCTTCGCCAAATAGGTTCAGCCTGAACCCAGGGCGTTGCCCTGGGCTATGTTGACTGAGCCCTTCAGGCTCTCTGTATCCTTCGCCAAATATGCTCAGCCTGAACCCAGGGCGCTGCCCAAGGGCTAGCCTAAATCCGCACCGTTGGCACTCAACATTCAAGGGTCCCTAACTTTGTCCAGTGAAAGAACAGTGATTCTATTTTCCTTGAGGCTAAAGTTTATTCGATAGGTTTTATAGCTTAGTACATATCCCGATTTAGTTTCTTTTACTCGTTTATTTGGGTGATTGATTGGAGCGTATGAAAGCTGTTGATGAATAAAATCGATGAGCTCTGTGGGCTTTTCAGGGAAGTAATGAAGTAATTTGATGTAAAATTCGTCGCTATAAGTAAGGTCGAATTTTTCCACGTCATTGAGCCATCCAGCCTGTGTATTTTCAGCCGAATCAGAATAGTGAATATAGGGCTTTATATCTAAAATTCGGGTCTGATCCAGGAGGTCGTAATTTTTGATTTCAACCGTGAGTTTCTGAATACGTACCAGCTCGACAAGGCTTATTCCTATCGGGTTAGGACGGTAGGGTGACCTGGTGGCGAATACCCCCTTTTTAATTAACGATCTTGGGGTTTGAACCTTTGGTTTCCATTTTTCATTATCAAACAAATAGATGAGCCAAATATGACTAAAGCCAGATACGTCATCAAGGGCTTGTTCGAAATTTAAGTTAGGCTCGAGTGTTATCAGCCCATTTTTTGGATTTAATACTGCCTGTCTGGGCACATTATATTTTTTCGTATCAGCACAGTTGAATGTACCAATTGGACGTACACAAAATTTATCTACCGGCATTGTTTATTCCATTCATAAGCAGTCACCGAAAGGGATGACTCGATATGGTAGGAATTTTCAACAGCCTTCTCGCTTTGTCATTAAGCGAGAATATCTTTCATGATATGCCCATGCACGTCCGTTAGGCGGTAGCGGCGACCTTGGAATTTATAGTTCAGTTGCTCGTGGTCGATTCCGAGTTGGTGCAGCATCGTCGCGTGTAAATCATGAACATGCATCGGGTTTTCCGTGATGTTGTAACTGAATTCATCCGTCGCGCCGTAGGTGAGGCCTTTCTTAACGCCACCACCAGCCATCCAAATACTAAAGCATCGCGGGTGGTGATCCCGCCCGTAGTTATCTTTTTCCAATTTGCCTTGGCAGTAGCTGGTGCGTCCGAATTCGCCGCCCCAGACAATCAGGGTGTCGTCGAGCAAGCCACGTTGTTTCAGGTCCATGACCAGTGCAGCCGAGGCTTGGTCGGCATCATGGCATTGCCCGGTCAGTTGTTTGGGAAGGGTGAAGTGTTGATCCCAACCCATGTGGAAAAGCTGGATGAAGCGCACGTCGCGTTCGGCGAGGCGGCGTGCCATCAGGCAGTTGTAGGCGTAGGTGCCTCGGGTCCGAACCGCAGGGCCATACATGTCGAGAATATGTTCTGGTTCGTCGGAGATGTCGGTGAGTTCTGGTACGGAGCTCTGCATGCGGAAGGCCATTTCGTACTGCTTGATCCGGGTGTTGATCTCCGGATCACCAAATTCGGAAAGTGATTCTTCGTTCATTTTTGCGAGGTCATCTAGCATGCGACGCCGGTCGGCTTTTGACATTCCGTCTGGGTTGTTGAGGTATAAGACGGGGTCGCCGGTGCTCATGAATTTTACCCCGGCATATTGAGTCGGGAGAAAGCCGCTACCCCACAAGCGGTCGTACAGAGGCTGGCAGTTTGGCCGGCCGGTGCCACGCGACACCATCGCGACAAAGTCGGGCAAATCTTTATTTTCGCTACCCAAGCCGTAGCTTAACCAGGATCCGATACTCGGGCGTCCAGCGAGCTGGTGGCCCGTCTGGAAAAAGGTGATGGCGGGATCATGGTTGATCGCCTCGGTGTGCATGGATTTAATCAAGGTGATCTCATCCGCGATGCCGGATATGTGCGGCAGTAACTCGCTGATCTCCATGCCACATTTGCCATGCTTTTTAAATTTGTAGCGGCTGCCGGCAATCGGAAAGGTTTTCTGTCCGGCGGTCATTCCCGTGACGCGCTGGTTCATGTCGATAATCTGCTTGAGATCCTGCCCAAAGAGTTCGTTAAGCTTCGGCTTGTTATCAAAAAGATCTTGTTGCGATGGCGCGCCACTTTGGAACATGTAAATCACCCGCTTGGCTTTTGCTTTGTGAGTGAGGTATTTAGGTTCGGCGCTCGGGTTCGGGGCGGCCAAGCCGTCCATATCCATCAAGCCGGACAGGGCTGCGAGCCCAAGTCCGAAGCCTTTGGTGGCTTTGCCGAAAAAGTGCCGTCGGTTGATGCCGAGGTCACGTTCAAGAAGGGGGGATGCTGCGTCAGGAGGATTCATGATATCAAATAGTTAGGGGGCAAAAGTTACTGGATGGTAATCGCTTCGTCTAAGTTAAGGATGAGGTGGGCCACCGCAGTGAAGGCCGCATGTTCTTCGACCGGAAGGCTTTCATCCCGTGAGGATTCGCCCTGCTTGAGGAAGGCGGTGGCCTCTTCGGGCTCGCCTTTAAAGCGGTCTCGGAAGTAGGCGAGGTTGTCAGTTAAGACTTGCTGCGAGGAGGGGCTAAGATCGCGGGCCAGCACCCAAGTGCCCATGCGCTTGATGCGGGCGAGGTCGTCCTTCTCCGCTTTCATGGCGCGTTGCGCGAGGTGGCGAGCGCCTTCGAGGAAGGTACGGTCGTTCATCAAAACCAAGGCTTGCAACGGGGTGTTGGTGACGCGTTTACGGACATTGCAGATCTCCCGACTGGAGGCATCAAAAATAACTTGCCTCGGTGGGTTCACCGCACGTTTCCAATAGGTGTAAACGCTTTTGCGGTAGAGTTGATCGCCTTGGCTTATGCGGTAGTGAATACCACCGCTGGCTGCAACTGCGTTCCACAGCCCTTCGGGCTGGTAGGGTTTTACCGGCGGGCCACCCACGCGTTGGCTCAACATTCCAGAGGCGGCCAACATGCTGTCGCGAATGGCAAAGCCATCCATGCGGAAGCGGGGAGCGCGGGCCAGCAGCCTGTTTTCGGGGTCGCGGTTGACCATCTCGGGGCTAACGTGGCTTGATTGACGATAGGTCGCGCTACTGAGGATAAGGCGGTGTAGGGCTTTCATGTCCCAGCCCGATTCAACGAAGGTGGTGGCAAGCCAGTCGAGAAGCTTGGGATGGCTCGGTAGTTCACCTTGGATGCCAAAGTCCTCCGACGTCTTGACGAGGCCAACACCAAAGTGCTGCTGCCAGATCCGGTTGACCATGACCCGCGCGGTGAGTGGGTTTTCGTTGGAAGTCATCCACTGTGCAAGCTCAAGTCGGTTGGCGGGTTGAGCTTTGCCCTCTGGGTAAATTGCAGCTGGAACGGCGCGCGGCAGCTCTTCGCTTTTATCCGGATCGTCGTACTGCCCACGGTTAAGGAGGTAGGCCGGGCGGATTGTTTGCGACTCCTGCATGACCATGACCGGGACTTCGCCGTAGCCAATTTTAGTGAGCGCCGCGTTGGCCTTGTCCACATTTTTTTGCGCCCGAATGGTGGCTTTGTCGGTGGTTCGGACCTGCTCCGTTACCACCTTACGCTGTTTGGCATTCCACTTGTCCGCTGGAAGCTTAACCGCCGCAATCACCTCGGGCGGAAGTCCGCTGGTGTCTTCGAGGGAGGGGGATTCAGCCGCGGTGAGGAGAACGCGAATTTTGCCGGGGTGGTGTCCGCCAAAGGTTGAGTCATGACGAAGCTTGAGAGTGATCAGGCTTCGCCCATGTTTGTCGATCGGTTCCTTGAGCAGGATGAATAAGCTCTCGTTTTTTCCGGCGCGCTCGGCGTCAAAAATCGCCCAGCCGGATTTTGCATTATCGTCGATCAGGTGGCTCACTGGGTAGTTGGGTTGTTCGAAGCTTGCTTGCACCTGTGCAATCGGCAGGTCGACTGGCGGAGAGTTTTGATCGTCGAGCTGGAGTTTTAGATCGGTGGTGACAAAGTTTCCGTTCAGGCTGGGAGCGAGTTTACGTGGCGCACCAAATTTGTCATCGGGTAGGAAATCGAGGCGGATGCCGGTGACCTTGTTGTTGCCGATTTTGGTGCGCAAGGTGTACTCGGGCGAGCCGGCTTTTCCTTGGTAGGTCGCAGTCAATTTGTCGGCAGAAATCGCGAATTTGCCGCCTTTGTCTGCTGTGGCATTGGACCATTTAACTGGGAACCAATCACTGCTTTCGCCATTGACTTCGGCTTTGGTTTTAACCGCCCAATCGTCTACTCGTTTGGCCAGTCCAGCCTCAGCTTCTTCTTTACCTTTTTCCGCCAGTTCTAGCGCATCCAAAAGTTCTTTAGGTGGTTTTCCAATCGGGGAGCGTGTTTTTAAAATTGGATTGGCGGAGATCCCTTTGCCGATTCCGTTTTCTCCAATGTTGTTGAAGTAGGCGAACATTTGAAAAAACTCTTTTTGGCTCAGCGGATCGTATTTGTGATCGTGGCAGCGTGCGCAACCTAAGGTGAGGCCGAGCCAAACGGTGCCGCTGGTCTCCACTCGATCGATAACATTCTCGACAAAAAATTCAGGAGCAAGCGCCCCGCCCTCGGAGTTTTGTCGGTGATTGCGGTTGAAGGCGGAAGCGAGCTTGGCCGAGTTGTCTGCGTTGGGCAACATATCTCCCGCGAGCTGCTCGACAGTAAATTGGTCGAAGGGTTTGTTTTCGTGAAAGGCTTGGATGACCCAGTCACGCCAAGGCCAGTTGCTTCGCTCAGCGTCGTTTTGGTAGCCATCCGTGTCGGCGTAGCGGGCGGCATCGAGCCATTCAAGTGCCTGACGTTCGGCGTAGTGCATGGAGCCGAGCAGGTGATCGAGTAACTCATCGTACGTGCCCGTGAGCTCCTCGCTCGGAGGTAGTCCGGTTAAGGCCTGAGCCGCGCGACGACGCAGAACATGAGCCGGTGCTTCAGGATTTGGCTTGAGATCTTCTTGTTCCAGCTTGGCAGCAACAAAGGAATCGATTCCGTTACGGGCCCACTTTTTTGACGCTTCACTAAGCTCGGGCGTAGCAAATTTTTCGATCGGCTTGAAGGCCCAGTGTTTGTCGTATTCGCCGCCTTGCTTCACCCATTCGCGAAGGATCTTTTTCTCTTTATCGGTGAGAGTGAGATTCGATTTAGGCGGTGGCATGATGTCATCAGGATCATCGGTTTCGATCCGGTACACGAGTTCGCTCTCGTCCGGTTTCCCGGGCACCACCCCGCGCACTCCATCATGATCCGCGATGGCATTTTCAAAGCTATCAAAGCGCATAGGAGAGTTTTGGTTTTTCGCGTCAGGGCCATGGCAGTGGAAGCAACGGTCGGACAGAATAGGCCGGACATCCCGATTGAAATCGAGTTCGGCCTGCGCGGTTTGCAGGCCACCGATCCAGGCTCCCAGTGCGAGGCAGGCCAACGCGCTACTGCGAAGAAAAAATGTGGAGGTGAGATTTGAAAATTTCATAGATCCTAAAAGAATTATCGGTTTGTCCCCTAAACTTAGGGGTACTTATATATTCGCGAAATTCCGAAATATTAACGGATTATTTTTCGTCATTCGCCATGTTGAATTCCCGAATTTGAATATTGCGGGAACGGTGGACCTCGCCTTTTCCGTGATGCTACAGCGCGATACGTCCCGTGCTGAAACGATTATCGGAGAGTTGCCGAAGTGCTGCTGAGGCCAAGCATATATACCCAAAATATCAGGAGAATAGAGCAGGTTCTGTAAAAAATAATTTTCATGAGTAAAGCTGCGTCGGTTCAGTTCGTACCGTTACTGTAGTTACGATCCTCACTGCCAATTCATGTTTCATTCGGGTCCGAAACTGCACGATTTTTCGTGATTCCCATTCTCTTATCATCCGGTCCGCATATGCCAGTCTTTTCAATCTTCATTCTCTTTGCGTGGTTTGTCCCATTTTTGTCCATTTATTCCGTTGGTTTAGCTCAGGAGGCCACTGAGAAAGCTCAGGCGGCAGCAGGGGTCGAAAACCTGGGCTTCTCAGGTGAAAAAACCGTCTTTAAGGGCTTTGATCGCTACAAGCTGAAGACGGCAAAGGGATTTTGTTCGGTGATTTGTCCCAAGCAGGCTGCCCCTGGTAAGCCGTGGATGTGGCGTAGCATGTTTTGGGGAGTGGATATACCGGAGGTGGATCGGATCACCGATGCCGACCTCAAATTGGTGGAGGAGGGATATTTTGTTGTGGTCGTGCCGGGCGATGCTTCTGGACACCCTCGTGGCAATCAGCTGATTAATGCCGCATACGATTTGCTCACCGAGACCTATGGTTTTTCCAAGACGGTGTCGATGGCCTCGATGAGCCGAGAAACCTTGGCCCTCTTTCGCTGGGCCTCGACCTATCCGGAACGAGTCGAAAGCATTTATGTCGATAGCGGCGTTTGTAATGTGAAAAGCTGGCCGGCTGGAAAGGTGGTGAAGGGGAGCGGTTCGGTTGGACGTGGAGATCCTAAAGCTTGGGCTCTCATGAAGAAGGTTTATAATTTTAACTCGAATGCCGATCTGCTGGCGGCGAGAGTGAGTCCCATCGATTGGTTGGAGCCTCTTGCCAAAGCCGGGGTTCCGATTTTAATGGCCTGCGGTACGAGGGATACTGCGGTCCCGATGCAGGAGAACGCGGAGTTCTTAGCAGCGCGCTACAAAGCGCTCGGGGGAACGGTCAGGGTGATTTACGAAGACAAGGGGCACCATCCGCACGGTTTAAAAGATCCGACGCCTGTTATTGAGTTTATCAAGGCAAACCGGCCCAAGGTGGAGGGGGTGGAGGGGGTGGAGTGAGCCAGGCAGGCTCGAGTGGGGGGGGATGGCACGTAGATAAGCCATCATCGTATTTTTTTGCGCTATGTTACACTGTGGGAATCCGCTCCAAAGTGGGCGGGATATCGTAGCCGGTGTGCAAGGCCGCGAAGTGGCAACCGGACTATCCATCTCCCTTGTCCAGCAGTACCTTGACCTCATCAGTCAACACGCTATGATTCTCATAAATCACCCTTAATCTCAACAATCTCAATAATCCATCAGGGAGAACGACTCTGCGGGATTACACCCGTATTTGCCTTGATACAGAAAGCAAACTTATGAATACAAACGGATCTTCAAACGCGATGTCGGTCGGAATCGACCTCGGTGGCACCATGGTCAAAGGGGTGATTCTCGCCAGCGATGGCCAGATCGTGCAGGAATGCACTCGAGACACGAATGACAGTGGAGCGGGTGCCTTTAAAACCGAAGTGCTCGCGGTGGCTAAAGAGTTGGATGTACAATCTCGTGGTTTGCCGGTTGGGCTTTGCGCGCCAGGGTTGGCTGATGATAGCAATACCTGCATCGCGCACATGCCTGGGCGGCTCGAAGGATTGGAAGGATTTGATTGGGGGGAGTTTATTGGCGTTGATAACACCTCGGTTTTGAATGACGCGCATGCGGCCATGCTGGCGGAAGCGAATTTTGGCGCGGCTCAAGGGAAGAAGCATGCCGCCTTGCTTACCCTCGGAACCGGAGTCGGCGGCGCTTTACTGATCGATGGCAAGTTGCATACGGGCTGGTTGAACCGCGCAGGACATCTGGGGCACATGTCGCAGCAACCTTTTGGGGAAGCAGGGATCGTGGGATTGCCGGGTACGCTTGAGATGGCGATTGGAAATTCGACGGTGCACAAGCGGTCGCATGGTCGTTTCGACAGCACTAAAGCCTTGGTGGATGCCTACCTAGAAGGACATACCTGGGCGACACTGGTATGGTTAGAGTCGGTGCAGAGTCTGGCCTTGGGCTTGAGCTCCTTGGTCAACATTCTCTCCCCCGAAATATTTCTTCTGAGCGGAGGAATTACCAAAGCCGAGGACGCACTGTTTGATCCGCTGGCTGACTTTATGGATTTGGTCGAATGGCGACCTGGTGGGGCGGGAGCCTTGATTCAGCAGGCGCATTTCGCGGCCCAAGCTGGTGCGGTCGGAGCGGCTTGTTTTGCTGCTAAGCTGTCGACTTAAGCAGACTTGTAGCGCAATCGGATTCGACCTTAGGCTGGGAACAGCACTGATAGGATCAGCAGGATAGGTTTTGTCGTTGGGTTCCTCTCAGCTGACGCTACAGCACCTTGACCTTGACCTTGACCTTGACCTTGACCTGGACCTTGACCTTGACCTGGACCTGGACCTTGACCTGGAACATCGCGACCTGGAACGAAGGATAATGGCGCGCAGTAAGAAGTGGGCGGACGGAAGCTGCGAGCTACCCTGCTTCTGCCTCAACACGAGGAGGTCAAGGTCAAGTAAAAGGTCAAGGTCAAGTGAATTGGGGGGAAGAACTTGACTTGATTTTAACGATTCGTTTTCGAGAATCGAAACGTGATGCACGTCGATGGGGACGTCATTTTTTAAACTTGGTATGAGCCTTGCACTATAAGCTGTTATGAATCCAACGCATTCCTTATTCTCCCAACCTATGTCCTCTCATTATTCGGTTTATCTCTTTTTTTCTGGGGTCTGTCTTAGCCTCCTCGGCCTGTCATCTGCCTCAGCCGAAACGCTCTTTGCCGAGCACGAAAAGAGTGGTGTAACTGTGATTCGAACCACGGTTGATTTACCGGTGGAAGGAGCCTGGCATATCCGTCCTGAAACCGGACAAGAGTCCCAGGTAGGGAATCTTCAGTTAAAGCCAACGGACAAGGCCATTCGGGTGCTTCAGGGGCATCGCATGAAGCTGCTTCAACAAAAGGAGGCGCTTGATCGAAACCGCCGACTCGCACGCCACTTGTTTTGGGACCTTATCGGCTATGCGAAAAAACATGGAGGAATGTCAGCCGACCGTCTCCTCGATCTCGATCTCAAACGCATCGACTATCATGAGAAGCAAAAGACCGAGGAACAATTTCGGTTGATTCCGAAGGTGCGCATTTATCGCGATGAGCCTGAGATGCGGAACTGGGCCGAGCCCCATTCGATCCTTGCGGTCGAGCGAATGCCCTATCTCGACGACGGAAAGCATTGGGTCTTGATGAGTAACGGGAGGGTCTCGCGCCAGCCGATTGATTTGGATCTTATGGAGCGTCTCAAGCTTGTCGTGGTTCCAGGGAAATCACCAGATGTCTACGAGGGCCCGGTTGAAACGGTGCCCTACCATTTATACGCCACGCGATTTGATCAGGAAAAATCAGTCATCGGGCTCACGCTGCGGGATTGGCGTTCGGAAGAGCTTCTCCCCTATGTTTGGAACTTGGGCAAGGACATGCGTCCCGCCAAGCCTTCGGAGCCCATTTTAAACGAGTGGGTCAGCATGCAGCGAGGTTCTCTGCGCCCCTCGATGCAAGGCGATGCGGCTCTGCTTTCGTACTGGGTGCAGGGGATGGATCACCGCTTTACTGAACCAAATTCCTCCGCTGCATCTAGGCAGCGGGTGCAAGGTCCTAGCGCCTCGACCATGAATGTCATTGGCGGGCGGGCTGCGATTGAGGAGACGCTCCAGCTCCAAGCCTTGAATGCAGGGCGAGAGGCTCTCGATGCGAAACGAATCTTGCCGGTGAAGCAGATCAAAGGCGTGACCGTGACCTCGCATCCCTTCGATAAAATGCTCGAAGGGGAAGTGCCGGGACGCCTTAGCTTGGCGGATTTCGCGCCTGAAGATCGGATGTTTATGTACTTCGCGAAACCGAAGGAGCTACTCAAAATGGTCGACAGTGGCAGCGGCTTCATTCTTGCTTCGGCGGTCGGGGCCAGCGGGCGGCAGCTTCAATACGATCTCGCTGATCGCATGTTGGCGCGACTCGGTCTGACCGAAACCTTGGTACGCGGATTTCTCGAAGCGGGCATGGTGAAGGAATCCGCCCTGCTTTTTCCCGACCTCTTTTTTATCGATGGAACGGATATCAGCGTCCTATGTCGGTTGCAAAACAAAGAGATGGCGGGCTTTGCTTTAAAAGCGCTCGGAATGCGAAAAGGGGCTGGGGCAGACGGGATTATTAAGCTCGATATTGGCCAACGCGGGCGTGCGGCTTACTGGACCGTGATAGACGATGTGATCATCGGAAGTAGCCAGCTCTCCGAGCTAGAGCGAATCAAAACGATTCGAGGCACCCCAAAAAGTTTAGGCGAATCAGCGGAGCTTCAGTTTATGCTCACGCGGGTTCCCTTGAAAGATTCCAGCCTCGCCTTCCTCTATTTTTCGGACCCGTTTATTCGTCGCTTGGTGAGCCCGCCGATGAAGATCGCTCAGCTCCGCCGGATTCAGATTCGCACCGAACTCGAAGGATTAAGCGCCGGTGCTCTGGCGCATCAACTCGAGCTTGGGCGGGTGGAAACCGATCTCGCGGTGCTTGAGCGCAAAGGGTATATCCCCAAGCCGGTTTTGGTTAACGATGCGTCGCTTGATGACAACTTTGTCAGTTCAAGTGATGCGTATGGCGAGGCCGGCAACCTCGCTACCTTGCTTGAAATGCCGGTCCACAAGGTAAGCGTTGGAGAGCTAGAAGCCTACCAACAATATCTTCGGAACTACAATCGTTACTGGCGTCGGTTCTTTGACCCCATCGCGATTCGGATCGATACCCCCGAGCCAGGGCTCTACGAGGCGACCACATTTATTCTGCCGCTGCTCGACAACTCGATCTATGAAAATATCCGCACCATGGTTCCTCAGGTTGAGCAGGGCTTAAAGTTACAGGTTCCGATCCTGGCCAAGCCACCGCCAGCGCTGTTGTCTGCCAATATTAGTGACAGAGCCTGGTTAGAGATAATCAGTGATTTCTTGGATGAATTTCTTGGAAATAATATGGGCTTTGATTCGCGACTTTTTGATCAGCTTGGGCCCGATATCCACCTTGCCATCCAGGATGCGGATCCGATTCTTGCGCTGGGAAGCGGCGAATTAAGCAGTATCATGGGGGCCATGCAAGGGGGGGATATGGCCGGGATCGGGTTGATGATTTCCATGCTCACTCGGCCGATGCACATCATGGTGGGGCTCGAGAACCCGGATGAGAGTTTGAAGCTCCTCAAGGCCATGTCCATCCTACAGAGTAACCGTCGCTGGCTCTTTTCCATGGGCAATTCTTCGGTACATAAAGTGACTGGAGAGGACCGCTGGATCGTCACGATCCAAGTCGAAGATCTCATAACCCTTCGTTATGGCATCGAGATTCAGGATCGGTTTTTAATCATCAGTAATTTGCCTTTGACGGACAGGATAAAGATTGTCGGGTTACGCCAAGTTGAATTAAATGGAATCGCGATGCAGCTTGATCCTTCCGCTTGTCGGCTTCAGCTTCCCGCCTTACAGGATAGTGCGATGCGCAAGCGGCGTGAAGCCGCGATTCGTGGCGTCGACTATCTTTACCCCTTTATGCTGACCGGTATTCGCGATGTCGAAACGGCGCAGGCTCGTCACCAAGAGCTATTTGGTTTCCGTCCTTCTCACCCGGTTGGGGGTGAATGGATCTGGTCCGAGGGCGAATTGCGTAGCACCCAGTTCGGCTCCGTCCCAAAGCAAGAGCAACCTGCCTTTGCCCCCGGCGTAAAGGGGCAGTTTGGTTCCATGGAGCGTTTGGCGAACCTACACATTGCCTGCCAATTTGAACTCGATGGCCTGCGCGCCAAGGCCACTTGGGAGCTCAAGAAGTCGGCAGGGAAATAGGCCGACTAGAGTCTATCCTGAAAAGGCGAGTTTGGATGTTTTGCGGACGACACCTCGATCCGGAAGTGCTCCGTCAACACGGCCCCGCATTGAAATTACAATAAGTCGCTTTCGGCCCAATCGGGGAGGAACCACGAAGCGGTGGTATTGGATGGCCATGGGCGTGAGAGCCTGACCTAGAACTTCATGACAACGTGAAAAATTGAGGCCGGCAGACAGCCGATTTATTTCGCCATCAGCTAGCCTCAACTATTCTCGCGAATCGTACGGATCGTATGGGCCAAAGTGAGGAATTCGCAGCCGAATCTGCTAAGTCCGACAGGCTTCTAGGCGTAATAGGGTCGAAGCATTAGGTAGCAGACCGGGCCGGTGATCGCGACGTAGAGCCAGATCGGGTAGAGGCGTTTAACCAGTTTGCGGTGCGCCTCGACATGCATGCCGGTGCCGAGAATCCAGGCCTTGAGAATGAAGGGCAAGGACAGCGCGGCGAGGATGATGTGGGTGATGAGGAGCAGGAGGTAGATGACTTTGATCGCGCCGGTGCCTCCGAAGTGGGTGTCGCCTTGGGTGAGATTGTAGACCACGTAGGATAGCAGAAAGAGAATGGAGCCACAGAGGGCGGTATTCATCATGCGCTGGTGGTTTCGAATGTCTCCACGCTTAACGAAAACGAGGGCCAAGACGAGACAGACCGAGACGAGGGTGTTGATGATGGCGTGCCCCGTCGGCAGTACGCTGAGGTCGATGCCACCGGGAACAGGGAGTTTGGGCAGTTCGCGCATGGCGACGACTAGGGCCCAGACCACGACGGATAAAATCCATGCGATCGTGGTGTAGAGCTTTACCTTCGCGTCAGACCATCTGTTGTCGGTCGGTTGGGCGGTTGGTTGGGCGGTCGGTTTGGCGGTCGGTTTGGCTGTCGGTTTGGCTGTCGGTTGATTCATTGCGCGACGGCTTAGTCGAATTTCGCGCCTTGTGCAACCCAATCGGTGATGAGTTGGATGGCTTCTTTGGTCAACGGTGGGACGTCGTCATCCGGTGGTGGCATGAGCTCGTCTTCGTCGTCCGTGGTGATGAAGTAGATCAGGTCGCTTTCGTCTGGATGTCCGGCTACGAACAATGGTCCTTCTTTGCCACCGCGTTCGAGACCGTCTTGGGTGTCCATGTGGAGTTTGCCTTTGGCTTTATCGGGGCCGTGGCATTCCACGCAGTGTTTCTCGAGAAGGGGTTTGATGTCTTTCGTGAAGGAGACGAGCTCTTTGTCCGAAGCGGCGGCGCTTTTACCATCGTCTTTCTCGTCTTTCGCGTCCTTGTCGTTGGTGCCGTCGGTGTCCGTTTCAGGAGCGTCTTCGTCTGGAAGTACTTTTGTATCGTCGAGGGTAGGTTGGCCTTCGGGAATGATTCCGAGTTTTTCTTTTCCGCCTTTACGTGCTGCTCCCGTGTCGGCACCAATCAGGTCACCGACAAAGGTGATGCCATTGTTGAGCTTGCCGTTCAATGGTTCCGGTAATTCAGGGGTGCCGTGGACTAGGTCTCCGCCCAAGTGTCCGGTCCAGGTCATGACGCCCATGGTGAGCCAAAGCAGGGTGGTGTATAGCAGGCGACCTTTGCTGCTGGGGATTTCTTCGTCTTGCAGCGCGTTGAGGCGGCGACGTTTTACAAACCAGCAGAGGGTGACGAGAACGGAAAAGATTAGGCCGCACACCGTATGCCAGTAGAGTTCCTCTTTGTTGCCAAATTCAAGCGACCAGAACATGCCGAAGACACTTGCGATCCAGGCCGTTAGTGAGGCAATACCGAGCAGGAAGCGGCTGGCGATGGCAAAAGCAAAATCGGTTTTGCGGAAGAGGCCAACCGTTTCCATGAGAAAGACACCGATCACGATGCCGATGGGCATGTGGAGAACGATGGGGTGGAGCTGACCGAAAAAGACGATCCATGGCGATGGGTCACCGCCGTCTTTGGTCACAAGGTTGCGGGTAAATTCCTGAAAAGGGCTGTCGCCCGCGAGTGCGCTACTCAAAAGCAGAGGGAGTAGCGATAGGGAGAGGATAGATCGTTTCATAAATTGGATTCTTTCGATAGCGGATGCATATTCGCGCCCGCCTTTCTCAGCTTTTATGCGCGGTTTTTATAACTCAATGAACCACGGGGCTTAAAACTTGACTTATTCTTTCTCGATGACCGGCATCGAATTCAACGCCACTTGAGCCCAACTGCGGGTCTCTTCGTGAGCGGATTCGTCGTTAATGGTCTGCTTGAGGAGGTCTTCGTGTGGGATTAAATGGCGTCCCATGCGAAGCAGGGCGAGGCCGGAGCGACCGCGGACATCAAAATGGTTGTCATATAGCGCTCTGACCAACGCGGGGATCGCTTCTGATGCGTTCGGTCCTAAATCTTCGAGGGCCTTGCAGGCAGCAATGCGTTCGGAGACCACGGGGACTTGAAGCTGGAAGACCCAGCGTTGTACGATTGGATTGGCGACCTTGGCGTTCGCGGCCACCCGATAGAGCAACTCGGCTTTGCCATTGTGTTCGCTGAAAATGGGGCGATCCCAGCGGTCAATGATGTAGGCGACCCCGAGGTGTTTTTCCGTGTTCACGCTCGAGCTACTGATCACTTCGGTATTGGAGCGAAAGATGAGGTGGTTGCCTTCTTTGACTGGGGCCTCGAAGGTCACGCGCTCTGCGGTGTTCGATTCGGTGGCGCCAATGAAAACAAACATCGATTTTGCGTAGTTGATGTCGACCTCGAGCAGAGCATTGCGAACGGCTTGCGAGCGCTCCCCCCAAGGGCCGCGTTTGGTGCCGATGTAGGTGAACTCTTCAGTGCGAGAGCGCAAAATAAACGAACGGGTATTGCCGTAGGAGTAATGTGATTCCGGAAGCGGAACCTGTTTGAACCAACGCTTACGGTAGGGGGGCAAGGGCTCGCCGTTAACCTGAGTGAGGTCACCGCGATCGATGATGCAGAAGGCATAACCGAAGCCGTAAATGCCATCTTTTGAGTTCGGAGCTTGGATGAAGCGCCACCGCAAATTGTTACCTGTGCGTGAAATGCGTACGAGAACTTTGCTGGGATTGTCGAGGGTGGCGACGATGACGATTTGCTTGCTGAAGTCGACGTTTGGCACCTCTCCAGAGCGCCACTTGTTCCAAATGATATCCCATTCGTCTTCGTAGTCGATGTAGCCTTTTTCAGGCGCGGAGCGGAGCAAGGGCTCGCTGCGGATCACGCCGGAGTAATTGATAAACGCGGTTTCGTAGACGACGCGCTCTTTGATTTCCAATGGTTTGCGTTTGCTCTCTTGCGCTTGCGTGGTTTGTAGGGAAAAGAATCCGATCCATGCGCACAGGGCAAACACGGCAAAAAGGAAGGGGGTTGGGCGTCCCGAGTTTCTTCGATTGGCGCGAGCATTCAATCGCAGCACACGAGGCAATCGGCTTCGATTCAAGCCCTGACCCTGTACACAGCTTCCTACCATCCTATGGATTACGTGTTGCATGGGCCAAATATAAGGATCTTGAGGGCAAACTACTAGATATTTCATTGGAAGATTTTATCGGGACAATCGTCAATAATGGGGATTTTAGCTGCATTGGGTTGGAGATGGTTTCCACGTAGGCCAGATCACCGCTGATTCCGTCGTAAAAGCAGAACATAATTTGGGGGTGGGGGAATTGAATCTAGCGGGTACCGTCGTCGCGGGTGAGTGGCTTGTTAATGACCTTGTTTACTCGCACCAGACATTCGTGAGGGATACCAAAGACAAAAAAGCTCTACGCAGTGGAGTCCAAGCCTGAAAGGCTTGCAGAGCGTAGCGATGGGCAACGCCCATCGGAAAACGGGTCGAACCCGTGAAGCCTGAAAGGCTTGTACAAACCCTCTGCAATGTGTGCAAGTCTTTCAGACTTAAATCCCGCCGATCGGAGAACGATGGGCGTTGCCCATCGCTACGTTGTTTTCGCCTTTCAGGCGAGTAGGGCATAACTAGATTCAAAGAACCGCCTACGATTCGGCTAAAACTCTTCTTCTTTCGGTGCTTTCTCATCCGTGTCTGCAGGGTTGGCCTCGGCATCGTTAGCTTCCTTCCATTCGAAGACGGCCATGCTTTCGAGCTCGCGGATGTAAATTCGATTGCCGACCATGCCGAGATGGGCCCAGGTTTGTTGCTTCGAAAGATCGACGCCACTGAGTAGATCCCACTTCTCGGAGTTGGCTTTGATGAGAAGCAATTTTCCGGTTTCGGTGAGGCCGAGAATGCGGTCGCCCTGATGGATCATGGAAATGTATTTCCCGTAGGTACGGTCGGAGGTCCATGTTTTGTCGCCGGTTTTCCAGTTGAGGCAGACCATGCGTTGGTTCCGCATGTGCATGAAGAGATGGTCGTTCACCAGCATGGGCGAGGACATGTAGCCTTGTACCCGGGTGTCCCAGTCAAGGCTTACCTCATAGTCGGAGCTGATGCTGAATCGCTGGGCGGTACCCCCGTAGCTTGCCGTGAAGACGCTGTTGTCTTTTACGGTTGGGGTGAGAATGTTCATGTCGCGAAAGGCTTTCACGGGTTGCTCCCACAAGACCTCACCCGTATCGTAGTCGATGCCCGCAAGCTTCTTGCGAGAAAGAACAACCAGCTGTTCCTTGCCGTGGATCGTCGCGATGACGGGAGAGGAAAAGGCACTGTCATACATGCCGCCACCGTCTGCCATACTGCGCCAAGCGGATTCGCCAGTTTCTCTGTCGAGTTTTACGAGGCCGCCACCGCCTTGTACGAAAACATAATTGCCGACAAGCATGGGGGAGCAGACAAAGCCAAAGGATGGTAGAGGGGTGTCGTAGCGTTTTTTTAGGTCAGCCACCCATTTTTGTTTCCCGGTCTGGGCGTCGAGACAGACAATGACATCGCGCATCCCACCCACGTATACATTTTCGCCGTCGTAGGCTGGGGTGGAGCGAACCCAGCTCCCGTTTGACGCCGCGAAGAAGGGAACTTTCATCGAGCCTTCCCAAGAGTGGCGCCATATTTCCTCCCCGGTATTGATGTCCAAGGCGCGGACAATCTCATTTTTTTTCTTCTCGGTTTCGACCGTGAAAACATATTTGTCGCCGATAATCGGGGAGGAGTAGCCTTTGTCGAGGGAGACGCGCCACTTCAGTTTGACGGTTTCCGGGCTGAGTTTTTCGGGCCATTCAGGGCCGGTGAAGGCGCCGTCGCGATTCGGGCCACGCCACTGGTTCCAATCCAAATCGCCAGCAAAAGCGCCCAAAAAAGAAGAGGCACCAAAACAAAACAATCCACACACATGCACAAAGGAAGATATTTTCATATTCCATCATTCGCATATGCGCGTAAATTATTACCTATTTTTCGGTAACAAACCCGATTCTTTTTCGTCGTGTGAAGCGTGGAATGAATTCCGCGTCACGGCCATACTTCTTGGAAGCAATGATGCGCCGCAGGCCAAGGAGCGGCGGTTTCCAACCGCCGACAGTAGGCGCATTTCCATCGAAACGGGGGGTGATAACAGGCGGTCTCTTTTATCTCGAACTCGACAGGTGCGGGCTAGCCCTGTTTCGGTTGACCTTTGAAAATACCTGGAGCAACCGAAGGAAGTTCTCTACCGACTGGATCGCGGCCGATTCCTCCATGGTATGATACCCAATCGTCGGCACCTGAATCGTCGTCCCATCTACCAGACCATCCGATGCTTCAATGATACGACCCATTTCCGTGGTGCCCAACGATAGAAGCGATTTCCCACTGGCTTCCCGCTCGATGTTAGCCGCCTCAATGTATTCGTCTTTGAAGACGTAAGAAATTCCATGGTGTTTGCACAGCGTTTCAATCGCTTCCGTGCTTTCGGAATTGAACATACTGCTGGCATCCTTTTTGCGTAAGACAATATCCTGCTGGTCCGCCGCCTCGACATCGGGAAAGGGGCTGGTGTCGAGCACGGTCAATCGGTTGGTCGATCCACCAAAACGCCGGAACCACTCGAGTAGATAGCGCCAGCTTTTACCGGCTTCTTCCTGCGCAGTGAAAAAGGCGGTACCCTGAAATCCTTTGCTGAACAAATGCACCAAAGCGGCAACCGTAAGCACATTGTCTAGCTGTCCCACCAAGCGACCGTCGATGGTTTTGAGTCTGTCTTTAAATGCGATCGGAGTTCCTGCCACCACGCCGTCCAAGCCCTCAATCTCAAAAATCAAGTTGTTGCGAAACTCGCAGACACTCGAATCGTGGATTTGCCCGTTGCCTTGATACCCGCCTGACCGTGGCTCGTAAGCGTAGACCCCAACATCTTGAAAGCGCTGCGTGATTTTTTCCATGAGCTTTTCGGACACCGCCGTGTCCAGTAGATCGGTGCGGTTCCCCGCGACAAAGGCCGCGTACTGGTACTCTTTGGGCCCGGTGCAGATCAGTCCATGTCGGTCCACATGCGCGGAAAACATGCTGCTAAACGGGGCATTCCCTTGCGCCACCAAGACGCCCTCATACCAGGTGACTTTCGCCCCACGTTCCTCAAGTTCGCGCTCTAGGACGCGGAAAAACGAATGCTCCGCCCCAACCACACTCGGTTCGCGAATCAGTATTTTTAATAAATCGGTAAAGCTTGTTTCTAGCATTATCCTCTTCCTAGTCACATCATCCCTTACTCTTCAACCCGGATCGCAAAGCCATTCATGATGAGTGATCGTAGCAGGCGATTGCATTCGGCTCCAAAAGCCCTTAGGTTGAAGCAACCGTCATGAGTATTCCCTTCAACAACACCTACGCCAATCTGCCCGAACGATTTTACCGAAAGCAGGCCCCGGCTCAGGTGCCGAGCCCAAGCCTGATCACCGCGAATGCCGAGCTGGCAACTCAACTCGGTATCGACCCTGACTGGTTAAAAAGTGACGAAGCTCTCGCCGCCTTTTCTGGCAATCAGGTTCCGCAGGGAGCCGAGCCCTTAGCCCAAGCTTATGCTGGGCATCAATTTGGTGGCTTCTCGCCGCAGCTCGGCGATGGACGAGCGCTTCTCCTCGGTGAGGTGATCGACACTGCTGGTGCGCGGAAAGACATCCAGCTTAAAGGCTCTGGCCGAACCTATTTCTCGCGAGGCGGGGACGGAAAGTCTGCGCTTGGTCCGGTGTTACGCGAATACCTCGTCAGCGAAGCCATGCATGCCTTCGGGGTTCCGACCACTCGCGCCCTTGCCGCCGTCACCACCGGCGAGGAGGTCCTCCGCCAAGAAGGCCATCTGCCCGGCGGGATTTTTACCCGCGTCGCATCCAGTCACCTGCGCATCGGAACCTTCCAATATTTTCTCGCTCAAAATGATCCCGAGGCCATCGCGATTCTTGCGGATTTCGCCATCGAGCGCCATTGCCCAGAGGCGGCCCAAGCGGCGAATCCGCCCCTCGCTTTACTGGAGTCGGTGCTTAAGGCGCAAGCAACTCTGGTCGCGCAGTGGATGTCTTTTGGTTTCATTCATGGTGTGATGAATACGGACAACTCAAGCATCTCGGGGGAGACGATTGACTATGGCCCCTGTGCCTTCATGGACGATTTCCATCCCATGTGCGTCTTCAGCTCGATCGACTCGGGCGCACGCTACGCCTGGGGGAATCAACCTCAGATGGCCTTGTGGAATCTTACCCGCTTCGCCGAAACCCTACTGGTGCTGATCGATGAAAATCAGGACGCTGCCATCGCGCAGGCCGAAACGGTTCTCTCGACCTTCACCGACCGGTTTGGCCAAGCCTACTTCGCCCGCTTCTACGCCAAGCTTGGTTTGCCTAAGAACGCACCGAGTGACTTCGTCGAAACCACCCTCAAACTTATGGCGAAACATTCCCTCGACTTCACGGTCTTTTTCCGGGTGCTTACTCAGGTAGCGGGAGGGCAGGGCGAGAGCGGGTTCCTCGCGCTGTTTGATAAGCCGGATGAAGCAGATACAGCCGATGCGGCAGATGACGCAGAAGAGTGGCTGGTTTCCTGGCGCAGCGCCACCTCGGACGCACCCGATGTCGATGCCATGCGTCAAGCCAACCCCATTTTCATTCCAAGGAATCACCGCATCGAACAAGCCATCGAAGCTGGGAACCGAGGCGACTTCGATATCTTCTACCGCTTGAACCAAGCCTTCAAGCATCCGTTCACTGAGTCAGCTGAAAATGCAGATCTTGAAGTCCCGCCGTTACCAGAAGAAGTGGTTCATCAAACGTTCTGCGGCACCTGAGCTCGCAGCCTCAGGCAAAATCCTTGGTGATGTCCACCGCTTCGCGGCTCATTTTTAACTGTGTCGCTCGAAAATCTAAGCCCGACAGACTCCAATGGCACTTAGATAAGCCGATTTGTATTAAAAATGAGTGAAAACCTAGACGACTAAAGGCGCGTAGCGCTGACCCCAATGGCACTAAGTTAAGGGGTCCAGCGTGGGAATCGCCGAAGGCCAAGGAGCGGCGGTTTCCAACCGCCGACGGATGAAAACGGTCGAGTTAACAGGAATGAGTCTGACCCCAATGACACTTAGATAAGCGGTCCAGCCTATTTTCTGCGACATTTTACGCCGTGGGAATCCGCCCCGAAGTGGGCGGGATATGGTAGCCCGTGTGCAAGGCCGCGAAGCGGTCGCAGCGCCGGGTTACGTGCAGACGTAAGAGGCAACGAGGGATAAGCCCTGTATTTGAAGAGAAATCGGAGCGAGGCGCAGCACCGCGCCAGCTGGCAAATACCGTACAATTTTCAGTTAAAAATCGTATTCTGAGCACGCATCAGTTGACCTCTGCTTTTTTGAAAGGCATCGCCCATATTGGTTTCTATTCCGACCGCGCTTCCAGCGCTTCATATTATTGCCCAATGAATTCCGGTGGTTCCCTTCGGTCACCGACCGGCTAATTGCCTTCAAGCCTCCGGCTTTCTTTTCAGGGCAGAGCGAACTCCTTTCCATACAAATCGGCTTAACTAAGTGCCATTGAGCGCTGACCCATTGATAGCCACGGTTGACGAACGGAGTGAGGAGGCCGTGGTCCCGGCGGATTCAGCCTCTAAGCCGCGTCGCGGCGACACCCTCGCGGATGAAAAGCGTATGATATACGATTCTTGGTAATTTTGGGGGTTTCGTTTGATTGGATTTCGGGCATAACAGGATGCAAGCAGGATATAGATATAAACTGCGCGGGGCTACGTTCTGCGCCTCGGTTCGAGTTCTCCTACACGATAGCGCTTACCCCTCGTTGCCTTTTGCGCCTGCATTAAACCCGGCGCTGCGGTCGCTTCGCGGGGCCTTGCACACGGGCTACGCTATCCCGCCCACTTCGGGGCGGATTCCCACAATGTCACATGTCGCAGAAAATAGGCTGAACCGCTTATCTAAGTGCCATTGCCGACAGGCGCCTAGCCGTCCTGCGTCGCCAATTTCTTAGCCTCTGTCTCCAAGACATGGGGAGGGGTAGGGGTTTTCCATTTCGTGATATCAGCCTTTTATTTTAGGCCAAAACGCCTTTAACCACCTTGGCAGGTTCGACTCCGGTCAGCTTCATATCCAAGCCTTGGAAGGGAAAGGTGAACCGGCTATGGTCGAGTCCGAGTTGATGCAACATGGTCGCGTGCAAGTCGCGCACATGCACGATGTCGTTTACCGCGTGGTAGCCGAGTTCGTCCGTCTCACCATAGGATGTGCCGCCTTTGATTCCACCGCCAGCCATCCACATGGAAAAGCCTTTGATGTGGTGATCGCGTCCAACATCTCCGGTGCCTTGGAACATCGGAGTGCGACCAAATTCGCCGCCCCATACCACCAGGGTGTCGTCGAGCATGCCGCGACTTTTAAGGTCATGGATCAAGGCCCAGGTCGGGCGGTCGGTAAGCTCGCAGCAAACACCCATGTATTTTTCCAAGTCGCCATGGTGGTCCCATCCGCGATGATAGAGCTGGATAAACCGGACCCCACGCTCCGCGAGACGACGCGCTAAAAGGCAATTCGAGGCATAGGAACCATCGCCGGGAGTGGCTCCGTACATGTCGAGTACGTTCTGCGGTTCCTTGGAAATATCCATCAAGCCTGGCACTGAAGTTTGCATCTTGAAGGCCATTTCGTAGGCGGCAAGCCGCGTGTCGATTTCAGGATTATTCACCTGCCGGTTGCGTCGCTGGTCAAGAGCGCGAATCGTGTCGACCAAAGCCTGTTGCTGACTCGGTTTCACCCCATTGGGATTGCTAACGTAATGCACCGGATCACCGGTGGAATTAAATTCGACCCCTTGAAAACGGCTTGGCAAGAAGCCGGCCGACCATTGCCGCGACGCGATGGGTTGCGGGTTCCGTCCGCCCACACTCGTGAGGACGACAAATGCAGGAAGATCTTCGGTTTCCGAACCGAGTCCGTAGGTCACCCAGGAGCCCATGGAAGGGCGACCACTGATCACGCTGCCAGTATTCATAAAGGTATGCGCCGGATCGTGGTTGATTTGCTCGGTTACCATGGAGCGAATCACCGCAATATCATCGGCAATCTTCGCGGTGTGCGGCAGGAAATCACTGATCATTTGACCGCTCTTCCCATAGCGCTTAAATTTAGTTAGGTGGCCCTGAGCCCGTAGCTCTTTTCCTTGGAGCTGCGCGACTGGCTGTCCTTTGGTGAAGGACTCGGGCATGACCTGCCCGTTGATTTCGTCGAGCTTCGGCTTGTAGTCGAAGGTCTCCAAATGCGATGGCCCGCCTGCCATACAGAGGAAGATGACCCGTTTGGCGCGGGCGGCAAAATGAGGGGCTTGAGCCAAGGCATCGGTGGGGCTGCTCGCCTGCACGTGCATCGTCGTACCCATCAAGCCACCGGCTGCGGCCGCACCGAGGTTTAGCCCCGCACGCCCAAGAAAGCTTCGCCGCGACATGGCCGCAATCTCTTGCTCCACATGCGCCGGAAGGCCCGAGGCCGGATGAGAATGTGAAGAGGAATTCGATTGGTTAGAAATATGCATTAGTTCCTCGTCACGGTTTCGTTTAAATTCAAGATGGCTCGCGCCACCGCTGTCCAGGCCGCCAATTCGACCATATCAAAATCCTGTTTGGTTTCAGCTTCGCGCCCACCAAGGGGAGCGATCCCGGTGGCGAGTAAGGCCTTCGCACTTGCTTCATCATTTTTGTAGACGGTCCGGTTCATCTCCAAGAGGTCGGTCAAGAGCTTGCGTTCTTCTGCGTCGGGGGCTCGCGAAAGGGCTTCCCGATAGGCAAAGGTCAGCCGACTGGAAACATCCGCGCCGCCTTCGGTTAGAATGCGTGCGGCAAACACCCGCGACGCTTCAATAAAGGTGGGATCATTCAGCAGTACCAAGGCCGCAGTCGGTGTATTCGAGCGTGGTCGCTCCGCGCTACATTCTTCGCGACTAGGCGCGTCCATCGCCTTGAGCATGGGGTGGAGAAACATGCGCTGCCAGTGCACGTAGAGGCCACGACGCCATTGCAATTCACCCACATCGTTTTCGTAGCCTCGGGGCGGGAAATTCAAATGCTTATAATAGCCGGCGGGCTGGTAGGGTTTGATGCTGTTCCCGCCAATGTCTTGTTGTAGAAGACCGCTGACCGCCAATGCGTTGTCGCGAATCATCTCGGCCGGTAATCGGTAACGCGATTGGCGCGCCATTAATTGATTGTAAGGGTCACGATCAAGCAATTCATCGCTGGCCACCGAGGATTGGCGGTAGGCTCGACTCGTCACCATCAAGCGCAGCAAGTCCTTCACATCCCAGCCGCTATTCATGAAGTGAACTGCCAAGTTGTCGAGTAGCTGCAAGTCGGAGGGCGGTTCGCCCTGCCCACCAAAATCAGACAGCGACCGTGAAATACCGGTGCCAAAAAAGAGATACCAAAAGCGGTTAGCAAATACCCGTGCCGTGAGCCCGCCGCTTCCGTCCTTCGCGTCGGTTAACCAATTGGCTAGATCCAGCCGCGTCGCCTGCGCGCTTTCAGTCGAGGCATTTTTTACTTCACCGAGAAAGGTCGGGACGGCAGCGTACACAATCTCTCCGCTGTCATCCTGCCAATTCCCTCGCGGCAAGACACGCATTTCACGAGGAGGCTTCGCTTCGGTGATCATGGTGTAGCGACCCTGATTTCGAATTGCGGTTTCTTCCGCGTCCAAGCGGCTCCAGTCCTCTTGCGTTCCTTCGGGAATAAGCGTCTGAAGCTTCGCGGCGGCGGCTTTCAATTTCTCTGCATGCGCCGCAGCCTGTTCTTTTTCTGGTTTGGCTTCGCTAAGTTTTTGATGCTCCGCGCGTTGCTTAAGGATTGCCTGCAAGGCATCTTCTGATCCCGCAATCTTCCGCTGCGCTGCGAGGATTTCGCCCAGCCGAGCTTCTTGTGCATCGGTGAAAAAGAGCATCTCAGGCGGGCGTTCGGTCGGCAGCGTGTTTCCCGTATACCCGACGTCATGCAGGTCAGCGAAAAAGGCGGCCATGGCGTAATGATCCTGAATCGTAAACGGGTCGTACTTGTGGTCGTGGCATTGCGCGCAACCCACGGTTGCTCCCATCCACACTTCCGAAACATTGCGCACCCGATCCGCTGCGTAAATCGTGTTGTATTCTTTCAGCTGAATCCCGCCTTCGTGCGAGGTTTGAAGAAGTCGGTTGTAGCCCGAAGCGACCTTCTGCCATTTACCAGCATCTTCTAATAAATCGCCTGCAAGCTGCTCGCGGGTAAATTGATCAAAGGGAAGGTTTTGATTGAATGATCGAATCACATAGTCGCGGTAAGGCGAGATGTTGTGGTCTTGATCTCCGTGGTAGCCCACCGTGTCGGCAAAGCGCACCAAGTCGAGCCAGTACATCGCCATTCGTTCGCCATAGAGCGGCGAAGCGAACAATCGGTCGACCACCTCGTCGTAGCTGGTCTCGCCTTTCACATAGGCATCCACGTTAGCCGGACTGGGGGGAAGGCCCGTAAGGTCAAAGTGAAGCCGACGCATCAAGGTCACCGCGTCAGCATCTGTGGAGGGATCAAGCTCTTCCGATTCGAGACGGTGATGCACAAAGTGATCGATCCAATTTTTCGGCCAGTCCGTATCGCTGACAACCGGTTCCTCTGTCTTCACTGGTGCGACATAGGCCCACGCGTCCGAATATTCCCCGCCTTCTTTAATCCACTGGGTGAGGATGGCAATTTCCTCTGGCTTCATTGTCTTGTGTGACTCCTCCGGTGGCATCGGGTCTTCTGTGTCGAGCATCCGTTTGACCATTTCACTCGCATCCGGATCTCCCGGAATAATCGCCGCCACGCCATCTTTGGGCACGTGGCGTGATCCTTCTTGGGTGTCGAGACGCAGATCCGCCTTGCGCTCATGACCGTCTGGCCCGTGGCAAAAGAAGCATTTGTCGGACAGTATTGGTCGGACATCGAGGTTGAAGTCAAGCTCCGCGTGAGCGGGTAAAAGCAAGCTACCGAGTAAGAGTATGAATCGAAAGTGCATACACCAGTTACATCATAGCCGTCGTTAGATTAAAAGCGTCTTATATGATGAAAACGCCAAAAAAATCTCATTTTACCGGTAAAAGTAAAAGCTCTCTGCTAAGTTGCCTGCGGTCATTTAAGGGAGTTGTAGGAGCTTAACCCAGCGGAATGGCTGGCAAAGGAATGGACGAAGAGCCCGGGAGCGCCGACGTCCCTGTCGGCATGTGGCTCCTAAGACCTCAGATAAAGCGGCAGCTGTAATGTATACGCCTCATTCTATCCGTGCCATTATTTTCGCCAGCGGGTTCTGCGACCTCGTGAACAAGTTCAAAAAACCGGAATAGCTCGCGGATTGAAAGCATCCGGCCTTGGCGTCTAATCGGTCGATAAAATGCGATGCTTTTAACTTACTTGATCCGGGCAATAAGGAACCCGGCCACCAAGCCTCCTGCTAAAGCCAGCCAGGCGGGTTTGGTCATGGTGCGACGGTACCAGCGGTTAAACTGTTCCCATGGGGTGTCCTCTTGCACCGAAACGCCTTTGCCAAGTCGGTAGGCCTTCAGGTCGTCGATCATGGCGCGCGTTGTCTGATAGCGATCGTTTGGTGCGTGAGACAATGCTCTCATGCAAATCGCGTTGAGTTCGCGGGGAATCATTTTCAGCGGAACCACGCTGCGCGGGGATTTGATAAATTTGGTTCGTACGTCGCGCAGAATTTCGTCGCGGTCGGCTCCAATAAATAAGGGGCGCTCTGTGAGCATCTCATGCAGCAAAATGCCCAAGCTAAAGATATCCGATCGCTGGTCGACTTCAGCATCGCCCTGAGCTTGCTCTGGAGACATGTATCGCGGGGTACCATACACCCGTCCGCTTTCCGTCAGGTCAAGCTGCTCTGGATTTTCAAATTCGATCACCTGGCCTGACTCCGGAAGCTTCGCTTTGTTTTCCATGACTTTCGCGATCCCCCAATCCATCAGGTAGACATCCCCGTAATCTCCAACTCGAATGTTACTCGGTTTAATATCACGATGCACTACCCCACTTTCATGCGCAGAGGAAACCGCCCGCGCCACCTGAAGAAATATATCAACCAATCGCTCGCGCGCAAAAAACTCCTTGAAGGCAGGATCTCGCGACGCGACTGATTTTAACACCTCTTGAAGACTCTGTCCCTCAACCTTCTTCATAGTAAAGTAGGGGACCCCTTCGTTATCGCGACCAATCTCATACACCGGCACGGTCGCCGGATGCTGAATCATTGCGCTGACCCGCGCTTCCCGAAAAAATCGAATCTGCATCACCGGATCTTTACGCAACTCTGGAAGCAGTTTCTTGATCACCACGTGCCGCCCTAAGTTCTCATCCAGCGCCGTTTCTAAGACCGCCCCGCCGCCCTGAGCGAAGGGTGCGACATTCTTGTAGCGTTCATATCCCATCGAGCAGGGATTAGGCAGCTCTCGATCAGAAATTCCGCGAGAAATAGGTGCTGGGGTCTGAGGAACATCCGAAAAGGCCTCAGATGGATTAGAAGAAGGGGGGGGAGAAGGTTCCATAGTGCGTCTTTTACCTATCTTAACCCACATGTGGCGAGTTGGCTAGGCCCTAATTGGAACAAAAATGTATGATTATATAGCCGATATTACGTTTTCGTATACTCTATCGACCATCTTTTTAACAGATTGCCGCAAATTGATATTTTGTAACTTGTTTTAATTAGGTTGTTTATAGAATATCGATACCTTTCTTCAGAAATATTGGCATTCTTCATGCTATACCAGCTGTCAGAAACCTTCGCCCAGATGGGCCACATTTTAAATCAACTACAAATCACGAGAAATCATGAAAGAACCGACAAAATTTCAAACCATTCTAAGAAGACATTGGATGCCAATCACACTGATGGGGCTGGCTATCATTCTCCCCGGTGCTGGCGCGCAAGAGCCGGTTGAGCCAAGTGCCACCGATTCGCTCGCATACGCGGTCGACAATTTATTCCTCTTCCTTGCCGCAGTGCTTGTTCTCTTCATGCAGGCTGGTTTCGCCATGCTCGAATCCGGTTTGAACGCCGGTAAGAACACAGTCAATATCCTCACCAAGAACGTGGTGGATATGTGTGCCGGAATTTTAATTTACTACGTGATTGGTTACGGTCTCATGTATCCAGGCGAAGCCTTCGCGGGTAAGTTCTTTGGGTTCGCCGGTTTCGGCGTCTCTGAAGCTGGTCCCGATGCGCCTGCAGGCGGTGTCTTGCATGGTCAGGTTGACTACTTCTTCCAAGCTGTGTTTGCCGCTACCGCTGCAACCATCGTTTCTGGTGCGGTTGCCGGACGGATGAAATTCGTCGGTTACCTCGTCTTTACCGTGATCCTCACCGGTTTGATCTACCCAATTTCCGGTATGTGGAAATGGGGCGGTGGATGGCTCAACGCGATGGAGTTCTACGACTTTGCTGGATCGATTGTGGTTCACGCCGTGGGTGGATTCGCTGCTCTTGCCGCTGCGATCGTGCTAGGACCTCGTATCGGCCGGTTCGGCAGCAGTGCCAAGCCCATGGCTGGTCACAACCTGACCTTCGCCGCCTTGGGTGTCTTCATCCTCTTCGTCGGTTGGTTCGGATTCAACCCCGGTTCGCAGCTTGCGATCACCGGTGTTGATAACACCAACGCGGTTATGATCATTGCCGTGAACACCGCCCTTGCCGCTGCTGCTGGTGGTATGCTCGCTCTCATCGTCTCTTGGATCATCGGCAAGAAGCCTGATCTCACCATGTCAATGAATGGTGTATTGGCCGGCCTCGTCGGAATCACCGCGAACTGCGACAGTGTGACAAACATGGAAGCGATCATCATTGGTGGTGTCGCTGGTGTCATCGTCTTCGCCGCAACTAAATTGCTCGAGAAACTCAAGATCGACGATCCAGTCGGCGCATTCCCCGTCCACGGAGCTTGCGGTGTTTGGGGCGGATTGGCGACCGGTATCTTCGGTGGTCACCCTATGAGCGCACAGGTCATTGGTTCTTTGGCTATCCCAGCTTGGGCCTTCATCACCATGTTCATCGTCTTCTTCGGAATGAAAATGACCGGCATCATGCGGGTTTCTGAAGAAGATGAAATGACCGGTCTCGATCTTACCGAGCACGGCCAATCTGCATACGGTAACTAAACCAACGCATAACAATTATGTAACCTAACAAAATCTTGTTCGACCACCTAGCACCCCGAGTTAACTTCTGGCTCGGGGTGCTTTTTTGTGCCTTGGCAAAAACTCCTAAAACCGTTCAGCGGGCCTTCGAGCCGGGCTGAAGGGACGGCGACCCTTCGGGCCTAAAACCCTCGAGGTGGAAGAATCGGATTAATCGCGAATGTCTCTATTGATTACACAGTGGCCCCTGCTCCCGCGCTTCGCTTGGCGGTTGAAACAGTGTTGAAACGTTGTCAAAGTTTCAGGTCAGCGGGAGTTTTCGTCGGGAACCGACGGCTCATATTAGGCGGGGGTTTCAACCCCCGTTAAGAAGTACGAGTCATCGTCGTCAGGAACTGACGGTTTAACAAAAGAGGGCTTTAGCCCGTAATCCGTATTGTAGCTGAAAGCGTCCAAAAAGGTCGTAATAAACGTGCTTTATCGTGAAAAATATAGTGGCGCCTCCTCCCGCGCTTCGCTTGGTGGTTGAAACAGTGTTGAAACGCCATCAAGAAGTTTCAGGTCAGCCTCTCATCTCCACGGCGAGCAAATGCCACCGCTTCGCAGTTCGTCTCCGAATGGGCCGAAAGCCGTTTTAATGAGATATGTGGGTTGGGATATCGGGAAGCACGCGGAATTGCCTCATTGGAGACGTTCCATCACATTATTCGTCAACAGAACGTCATGCATGATGACTTCTTGCACCTTGATGACGGTGAACCCGTTCTTTTCGTAAAAGGGTTTTGCCGTATGACTAACCTCTGAATACAGCCGTTTGTGAATGGCCCCTTTGTTGAGAATGTGATTCATGAGCGCGGTACCGACCCCTTGTGATTGATAGTCACCATGCACAAAAAAGTGATCGATTTGTCCGTCTGCTTGGAGGTCGGCATAGCCAGCAACCTTTCCGCCAACCAACGCGATAAACGGTTTGATGCTCCGCATCTTTTCGTTCCATCGCTTTGGATCTAAATCACTCGGAGCCCAGGCTTGAATTTGTTCGTCGTTATAGTCTTTGGAGCATACCTGATGGATCGACGAATAGAACACATCCCAGGTGTCGGCTTCATCGCCTAGTTGAAATTCACGAATTGTAATCATTTGTTTCCAGGCTTGTTATTGTTTCGAGGAAACCGAGTCCGTGATTCTCATTTTAGCCCGATACAGATCTTTAATTTAGGTCATGAAGAATTGTTAGGAAAGAAACGTTGCAATCGTGCGGCGGCATAACGACACTAAGTATGTATGGAGGCAAGCCATCTGGTAAGAATTTGATGACCACCAAAAAGAACTTTTCTGCGGTCTCAATTGTATAATTTTCCTCCACCCCATGACTAGAGGCATCGCCAATGAGTTTCCCAAATGGCTCTTTTGAAACTCCAGTTACATATTCACGAATTTTTTGAACTTCAGTATTAGTGCAGTACTTGAGGCCATATTCGTGCCACATTATTAAGTAAACAGCTTTTAGAACCGCGCGCTGAAATCTTTTCGGATAGAACCCTTCGCCAATTTTCAGGTTTAGAGACTCAAAATCCTTGCTCTTTAATGCGCTTTGAATTGACGAAAATTGTTGAGGGTTGGATCTACTCGCTTCAAGTTTAATCTCAAGGCCTTCATCATCTCCATGCACAACCCATCGGCTAGTTGGCCATTTACCCCCAATCTGAGGTTTTTTGCCGGAAATTGCCCCTTTGCTATGGCAAGCCGCTCACCTTGAATAAATAATTGTGAGTCTATTTTACTTCCCAGGTTATTGTTACATGGGCGACAAGTTTGGACAATATCGTTCTTTTTCCCACCAACTGACTGAGGAATGAAGTGATCAGGATCAGGTTCTTTGTTACCTTCCCAGCAAAGAGGGCAAAAATCAGTTCTTTATTCATGGTTCTATTACCACCTTGTGAGGGGCATGCCCTTTCTCAACCGGCCTTACTTGATATTGCTGTTCGGTGAATATCACCTGCGTTAGCTGACGCCCTCTTCACTTAGCCCATAAACAATTCAATAGAAAACCAAACTGCGTGCAGACTTACGTGTGTCGGCTTCATCGCCAATGTGAAATTATGTCAGAAGGTGTCAGACTCCAATGGCACTTAGATAAGTCGATTTGCATGAAAAAGGAGTGCGCTCTGCTCCTGAAAAGAAAGCCGGAGGCTTGAAGTCAATTAGCCGGTCGGTGACCGAAGGAAACCACCGGAAACAATCGGAAAATAAATCTAAAGCGCTGGACGCGCGATCGGAGAACAAACTAAATCCGGTGCTCTCTTTTCAGGAAGGCAGAAGGATAATTGCTCGCTCGGGTTTGGAGTTTTAAACATAAATTAAACGGGTTCAAGCCAAGGGCCTAGGATCTGCGCCTCGTTCAGAGCGGTTGTGCTAGATAGGGTGTATGGCTCATTGCTGGGATTCAACTCACTGGTTCCCGGGGTTCCGCTCCACTGCACCCCGCGCTAATTTCTGTCGTCCCTGACGGGACTCTTTCCAAGCCAATGAAACGGAGGTAACTACGAAGACCATGGCTTAATTACGTGCCAATGGTCTCTTGGGATTTCAGGAAGGCAAAGAAACCTCAGGGCCAACGGCGTGATTGATCCGCTTCATCGCGCCAATGGCCTGATGGAACCAGCTTGGTCAACTCTTCTACCTGCGACGGTGAGAGAGGAACTTGGTCTGCCAAGATAAAGTTCAGCGAGGGAATCCGGCTTATGATTGCGAGAAATTCGTCCGCATCAAACTTCCTCATAAACGAGCCATAACTGAAATAGCTCAACCTTTTAAGCTGACTCAAGAGCTGTAAATCGGAGACCTCCAACCGCGTGCCCCAAAGATCAAGGCTCTCCATTTCGGGTAGGTGTTCAACAATCAACCGCAAACCTTTTAGACTGATTGGGTTCGCAGGTACGTGCAGTTTTTTCAAAAGCGGGCAGCCTTGCACCAGCGCTTCCAACTTCCTGTCAGATAGGTGGGTGTCTTCGAGGTCGAGCGATTCCAGGTACTCAAAGTCACCAAAACGGCGTACGCTTTTGATGGGAAGTTTACCGTATCGGTAGCTTAGTTTGGACAGCTGCGGCCATTGACTGAGAGCGTTGATATCCGCATCTACAGAAGTCGGTTTGCGATCATAAAAACCGTGAATGTGAAAGGACGCTGGACCCTGCTTCGCTGAGATAACTCCTCGGCCGCCTAAGAAGGTCACGTGCATTTCCTCTAACCCGGGAATCACCGCTAGGGAATTAATCGCTGCCGCTGATGCCTCATTGATTTGAATTCGCTGAGGGCGTAAATGCCGTCTGAAAAAAGCCGCTTCCTTACCGAAGACCTTGTGGTGGATACTGAGCCACGCCATCGAAGCCCCAGCTTCAATCTGCAGCCTGTCTTCTTCCGTTAGCGGCAGGGTGATTTTCCAATCCATGCCCGCATCTGATTTTGTTATGTCAATTGGCATATTTAGCTCGGTCGGTAACACTAGGGCGTGTTGTTATAATACGCTATACTACAATCGCGCTAAGTTAAGCCATCGTGGTCATTTATTTGCGACATTCATTTTGGTGTCCAGCGAGTAGCTCCGAAGTGCCTGCACCGCTTCGCGGTTTGAAAACATGACGCTCGCGTTGGTACGTTAAAGTCTTCTTGGTTTACGTTGTCCAGCGAGTAGCTCCGAAGTGCCTGCACCGCTTCGCGGCTTGAACGCATGCCGCTCGTGTTGGTTCGTTAAAGTCTTCTTGGTTTACGTTGTCCAGCGAGTAGCTCCGGATTGTCTGCACCGCTACGCGGCTTGAACGCATGCCGCTCGTGTTGGTTCGTTAAAGTCTTCTTGGTTTACGCATTAGGATCTGAATTATTCATTTTGTTGTCCAGCGAGTAGCTCCGAAGGAGCGTAGGCACTTAGCCCCGAGGCTTGCCTCGGGGATGACGGCGCTCAACAACACCAAGCTCCGAAGGTGCGTAGGCACCTCCCTTACAGCCAAATCGTATTGGGGTCATAATCGACTTTATGTTTTTCGAGAAACATGAGGAACTCTTCCTGAAAAGACCTCGTGGCATGATGATCCGCTTGATTTCGAATATATGACTCGACGTCGGCGATGCCGGATTGGCTCACGCTAAAGGCTCCGTATCCTTCTTGCCATGAAAAGGATCCCGCGTCGGGTAGGTCGCTCATCCATCTGGAGGACCTGGATTTTACGATACGCATAAGGTCCGATACGGTTCGGTTTTGTGGCCAGCGGACGAGCACGTGAAGGTGATCGGGCATGCCGCCAATGGCAATGAGGCCCCCAGTGCGTTTACCCGATTGCAGGACCTTGCATTCGGAACGTATCACCCCTCCGATGTACTCGTAGAGACGTTCTCGATGCCGCTCTTTAATAAGAGGCGCCCGGTTTTTTGTGGAGAAGATCAGGTGATAGTGGAGGGAGGTGAATGTTCCGGCCATGGTGGTCTCTTCGGTTGATAGTTGCCTACGCTCCTTCGGAGCTACTGGGTTGGTTGGCATCGTGAACCCCGGGCCAAGGCCCGGGGCTAAGTGCCTGCACCGCTTCGCGGTTTGAAAGCATGACGCTCGCGTTGGTACGTTAAAGCCTTCTTGGTTTACGTTGTCCAGCGAGCAGCTCCGAAGTGCCTGCACCGCTTCACCGCTTCGCGGCTTGAAAGCATGACGCTCGCGTTGGTTCGTTAAAGCCTTCATGGTTTACGTTGTCCAGCGAGTAGCTCCGAAGTGCCTGCACCGCTTCGCGGTTTGAAAACATGACGCATGCGTTGGTTCGTTAAAGCCTTCTTGGTTTACGTTGTCCAGCGAGTAGCTCCGAAGTGCCTGCACCGCTTCGCGGTTTGAACGCATGACGCTCGCGTTGGTTCGTTAAAGTCTTCTTGGTTTACGTTGTCCAGCGAGTAGCTCCGGATTGCCTGCACCGCTTCGCGGTTTGAACGCATGACGCTCGCGTTGGTTCGTTAAAGCCTTCTTGGTTTACGTTGTCCAGCGAGTAGCTCCGAAGTGCCTGCACCGCTTCGCGGTTTGAACGCATGACGCTCGCGTTGGTTCGTTAAAGTCTTCTTGGTTTACGTTGTCCAGCGAGCAGCTCCGAAGTGCCTGCACCGCTTCGCGGTTTGAACGCATGACGTTCGTGTTGGTACGTTTAAGCCTTCTTGGTTTACGCATTAGGATCTGAATTATTCATTTTGTTGTCCAGCGAGTAGCTCCGGATTGCCTGCACCGCTTCGCGGCTTGAACGCATGACGCTCGCATTGGTACGTTTAGTCTTCTTGGTTTACACATTAGGATTTGAATTATTCATTTTGTTGACCAACGAGTAGCTCCGAAGGAGCGGAGGCACTTAGCCCCGAGGCTTGCCTCGGGGATGACGGCGCTCAACAACACCAAGCTCCGAAGGTGCGTAGGCACCTCCCTTACAGTCAATACCCTGCCAGCCACCTCTGCCGCCTCCGCCACCGCCTTGGAAGGCGATAGCACAAACACGCCCTTGGAAGGGCATGGTACGAGTTCGTTGTGAGGTGTTCTAAAAGAACCGCGATGCGCCGAAGGCCAAGGAGCGGCGGTTTCCAACCGCCGGCACAGGGATGCATATCTCAATGGCGCTTATCAAAGTGTCATTGGTTTCAGGCTCATTCCTGATGGTTACAGACACGAAAGCATTCATTGCCGCTTAATATCAAGATGCGGAGGAATTGTTTCGCTAAACACGCAGGCCAACGTACAGTGCTTTACACCTCTCAGTGCCTCAAGCCCCCGTACGCCAAGGCTCATAGGGCTACGAACCTAGAAGCGTTGCTCTCTCGAAAATGTTTTGGTGAAGGGAAATTGATATCATGAAAACAAAAGTCCCGCGTTTGGTGATCACGACAAGTTTGAAGGCAACCTCCGACGTCCATCGCGAAGCGGCACGTTTTGCTGAGCAGGCGAGGCTCCAGTTTATGCACCGAAAGGGTGGCTCCATTGCGGCGGTGCTTCAGAACGCAGATGTTGCGTTGGTCTTTTCCAATGCCGGTCGTCATCTTCACACCACCGATGGTCAACTAAAGTTCCACCTTGGGACCGCCTATATCCGATTGCTTTCGCTCAGACGAGGAGATGGCGACCCGTTGGTGCGCGCGGGCTCACTCAAGGCGGGAGACACCGTCCTCGACACGACGTTCGGGCTTGGGCGCGATTCGATCATCGCGGCGCAGGCGGTGGGTCCATCGGGTCAGATTACCGCGTTCGAATCGAGCGCGCCGTTGTACTATCTCGCACACGCAGGGCTTGCCGCAGAGGCTAACCGTACCTCGCAGACCAGCAAGATAATCGATCCCATCACCATG
>Ga0209187_1000269_pt1 | contig 106854 bp, 97 predicted proteins | sample BantaG_FD_187430 | JGI IMG/M metagenome (GOLD analysis project Ga0209187, IMG submission 187430) | Marine algal microbial communities from Bantry Bay, Ireland - BantryBay_4 metaG (SPAdes) (version 2) | ecosystem: Host-associated > Algae > Red algae > Unclassified | place: Bantry Bay, Ireland...
ATGGATCTACAAATCTAGCCGCAGGTGAAGTTCACCCCATTCTTTTTTTTATTATCTAAGCTTTAATTTAATCAAGAACAAAGAGAATATTTAATAGGTGTATTATCAAAAGCTAATCTAAAGGCCGGAAGGCAGGTTTTCGTTCTTTTTGTTTCAAGACCAAAAGGTCAAAAGGTTTAATTGTTAGTGATATTTCAGGTGGGTAAACTTAGTCGGTCATTGTCGTTTTCGGTCAGCAGCGAAAAAAAACACTGTGGTTCGTGCCCTCACGGACCACCCTGCCTGGGTGTAGTATGCGCAAGCAAGAACGAAACTAGGTGTAGTTTTTAACTACACCTTTATATCTTGTGTTTTGGTCCGTGAGGGCGCGAACCAAGGGGAGAGCTTCGTAATGGCCACCCTCACGGCAAGCCAATCGCCACCCCTCCGCAAGCGGAAGGGGAATTGCTTTTCGTTACATTACTGTGGTTCGTGCCCTCACGGACCACCCAACTAATCGCGTTCGCATCAAAAACCTCACTACGATTGTAGTGAGGCAATGAAGGGAGAGCAATGGGGTGTCGCGACCTTCCCGCCCAAAGGCGGGACGCTCTAAGCTCCCGATAGCTATCGGGAGAGCTATACTTTTCATAATCTCAAACTAGGTGTATCTACACCTTCATATTCTTAATATAGCGATTTGAATTATGATATTTATTCTATAATAATCTTGCCGACATAAGAGTATCTATCGTTAAGGATAAACTGTACCTCATATTGACCAGCCGCCAATGCTGACAAGTTCATTTGCACAAGGTTACTCCCTTTCGAAAGGCGAGCTGATTTACTTAAGACTATTCGCCCTTGCAAATCCAGAACGCTTAATTTTGCCCTGGCATTGGTTGGTGAATTTATGTTGACGTTCAGCTTGTCTGCTACTGGATTCGGAAACATGGTCAAATTGTGTTCGCCCAAAAACCACGCTGCCACTTTAATGTCAGAATAGCTTTTATTGCCGCTAAAATCTTCTAGCTCTAAACGATAATAATTATTTCCAAAATTCGGATTCTCATCTAAAAACTGATATTCGTGTTCGCTAGCGTTGGGCTCCGAGCTATTTGTTGCTTGTACTGTGTCAAGTGCAGAGAATGAAGATCCATTTGCACTTTTTAGAATAGTGAGGTGTTTTGTGTTCTTCTCACTAGTTTCCCAATCCAAGACAATTCCATTTTTACTCGCATGAATCTCCAAATTTAATAATCCCAAAGGCAAGACAAAGGGCGATGCAAGAGTGAGTTCAATGGTATCCGAAGCCTTACATCCGAATTCATTAATTGTCTCTAACCAAATAGTGTTCAACCCAAGAGAAAAATTATTAGAGTCCACTAAGAGCTGAGGATTTACCGAAGCATTGCTCCAGGTATACGAAGTGAAATTGGTACTCGTATTTAATAAAATAGATTGATCCCAATTGATAGTCGTATCATTTCCAAGGTTTACTGTTGGCTGAGAAACGACTGCGGTAATTTCTTTACGCTCTGAAGTGCAATCTCCCTGAGGCCTAAAGCCATAATGATAAAAAACCTCTCCAGACCAATTTCGAGGACTCCATGCTGTGCCAAAAGTGTGCGCAATGCCCGCTCCATTCATCACTGAAATTTTTGCATCAGAATATGTTACAGCAGCTTGATTTCTATAGGATAAGCGAGCACCACTTGGCATATGTAAATACACGCCTAAGGTATCATTGGGGAATAGGGTCACGTCAGGAAAATTTACAATTTGAAATTCTCCAGCTGTGCTTGCATTTACATTGTCTGTTCCCCAACTTGTCCATGCAGTCGCTGTATTTTCATATCCAACAGAACTTCCCATTTTGTTAAAGGCAGTTACTAATTGTGAGCCCGTAGTGTTTACCTTCATTAGCAAACTATCAATAGTAATTGTATCTGAAGCAATAATATCAAACATTATTCCATTAAAATTTGTAGTAGAGATTTCCGTTGTAAATAGCGATTTAGCATAGTGCAATGGACCTTTCACCGCTTCGGGAAAGTAGGATTGCGAACTAGTTATACCGTTTACAGGAAATTGGCTTCCATATCCAATAATGTCGCTACCAACCAAAGCATCGTACCAAACAATCGTATCACTCGGACTCGTAACAGCATTTAGTATAGTTGAATCTCCAATACAAATTGTATCGTTTTGTACTGAAATGAATGGATGACCATTGGTCAATAAATTTAAAACGCTAGAAGTATCGTTTGTCCTAAGGGAATCTGCACCATTTAAGTACGCTTTCAGATTATAATCTACTCCATTATAAGAATTTAAGTTAACTGAAACGGTATCCCTTGTACAAGCAGACAAAGGTGCGTTTAGAAACAATGGCGTATTGCTTACCATTGAATTTGTATTATTAGTTCGTTCAAAATTTAGTATTTGTGTTGCTATACTTGTAATTCCCAAATTGCTAACTACAATATGTAAGATTGTATTACTATCTCCGCATATACTAGCATTGCTCAAATAGACAGTATCCATTGCATGATCAACATAAGAAAGTGTATCGCCGACAGTGTTAGGAATACCTGCTGCAATTACACGTTCGTTTAATATGCCGTGCGCAGTATCATTCATATGAATTCCATCACCTGAATCATAAATTGAATCTATACCATTATTTATATCGGCGAATCCAGTCCAAAAGTCTATAGCCTTCGTACCAAAATAACTGAATATAGAATCCCTTACTCCAAGTTGTATTGCAGTTGCAGAAATCCAATAATTTCTAGGTTGTGTTGTACAAATCCAAATTGGAATCCCAGCCGAATCTGAAGAATTAGCCATAGTTATAAAATTGAACATTTGCTCATTAATTCCATAGCCCCAACCTGCATCATTGGATGGCATATTGACAATAATGGCATCTGGTCCTAAACTAATGGCCTGTGTGATATTTTTAGCCGGGTTAGGAACTGGACGATTTGCAGGCGGAACAAACCAATCTGGCATGATATCATAAGTTTTGGTTCCACCTTGAGCTAAATTAGTAACCGTATTATTAGAATTTATACTTTGCAAATAATCCCGATATCTATTTACCCAAGCATTGCTCGAGTTAGAAGGTCCGGCACCTGCAGCGGTAGAAGAACCAATAACCACTACATGGATATCCGTTGCATGAGCACATGGATTAAGCATAACTTGAGCACTAATTTGTGCAGAGAACAGTATAGAACAAAGAACAAAGATTAGATTTTTCATTTACTGCATAAATATAAACTATCCACCCGGTTCTTTAGATTCTGTTTTGGTCCGTGAGGGCATGAAACAAGAAGGGTTGAGCTTTGTAATGACCACCCGGTGACGGCAAGCCAATCGCCACCGCTTGAGAAGCTAAAAAAATATGTCCTATTTTTGTATCATGGACATTAGTTCAGACATAGAAATTATTTCTTCCATCCTGCAAAAGGTTAAGAATCCGAGTATTCGTGCTTCTATTCAAAATTTGTTAGCACGGTTAAAAAAGAATGGTGTTTCTGAGAGCGAAAATATATCCGTTGAACAATACAATAAGGAAATAGAGTTGTCTGAAAAAGAGTATGATCGAGGCGAATACGTTAGTACCAAAAAAATTAAAGAAGGAATTCGCGAATGGCAGAAGAGCAATATTAAGTAATATGGAATAATATAGCGCAACAACAGCTTAGAAAAATTTACGATTATATATTCAAGCATTCTGTGCAAAACGCCAACAAAGAGCTGTTTGAAATCATAGATTCAAGTGAGCGGCTAGAGTTCAACCCTGAGCGTTTTGGTTTAGATAAATACAAACTGAATAATCATGGTAGTTATCGATATTATGAAATTTATCATTACCGGATAGCTTTTAGGATTTACAAAAACCATATTAGGATTCTCAGCGTGAGAAGCAGCCATCAAGAGCCTAAAGAATATTAGTTTTAGCTGAGTGTCATGAGAGCCTTTTGTTCGTTGCTGGTGTAGAATATCTTATGTTTTGGTAAATGAGGGCACGAACCAAGGGGGGGGCGGAAAGACGAGAACCCATAACTTTGTGGTATGTTCGTTAGAGAAATTAGAAATTGGAAAGTCCTGGTAATTTATATAATTGTTGCAAACTTTCTTTTGTTAAGTTGTTCTTCACCGAAAAAAGAAAATTGCCATCTTAAAGAGTACGACTTCCATACGAAGCTCTTTCCAGAGCATCAACCGTTTGTGAGAGAAGCATGCTTTGAGAACATTGGCGAAACTCAGAATAGGATATTTTTGCGTCCCCTGAATGAATCACCTGTTGATTCTATAATTATTCCCAAAAATAATTCTCATGATTCTGTTATCTGTTTAATAGCCAGACGCACTCCTGGATTCAGGCTAATAAAATACATTTCTTGCCACAATAATAAAATGCGGCGAATTTCGATTGAAATCGAGTACTTTACGAAGGAGTATCTTATGGTATTAGAATGGTTTGATCTTAATGAAGAAAGTTACAGAATAGCAACGGGAACTATCGATTCAGGAAGCAGGGATGAAATTTATGGAGATATTTTTTCGGAAGAATTCAAAGAACGAACAAACCAATTAAAGCCAAGTAAATATTACAAAGTTAAGGGGCTTAAACGTTACAATTGGTTATCGTCTCATGTATATGAAGGCTGGGGGAAAAGTCCACTAAGGTAAGAATAAGCAGCAAGGCTTTGTGCATCGCGCCGTCTGCGCATGGACGTAGCATGCGCGAAGAAGAACGAAATTAGGTTCATCTTTATCTTGTGTTTTGGTCCGTGAGGGCACGAACCAAGGGGTAGAGCTTTGTTATGACCACCCCGTCAATTGGCAAGCCAATCGCCACCCCTCCGCAAGCGGAAGGGGAGTTGATTTTCGTTACATCACCGTGGTTCGTGCCCTCACGGACCACCCGCTTATTCTGGACTACATAAAAAAAGCCTCACTACTATTGTAGTGAGGCAATGAAGGGAGAGTAATGGGGGTCGAACCCACGACCTCCTGGACCACAACCAGGCGCTCTAACCAACTGAGCTATACCCTCCATGTTCTGGAGTACACACCCACCGCGAAGTCCCGTTATTCGGGGGTGAGCTATACCCTCCATGTTCTGGAGTACACACCCACCGCGAAGTCCCGTTATTCGGGGGTGAGCTATACCCTCCATGTTCTGGAGTACACACCCACCGCGAAGTCCCGCTATTCGGGGGTGAGCTATACCCTCCATCTGAAGAAGCTTAAACTTCTTTAGGCGCACAAAAGTAATTTAATGTTTGGATTTTTTTACTGGATTAATCAACTTTCTCATCGATATTCCAATAGCTGAGTAATTCGCCCTTTTGAGCATCTGAAATACAACGCTTTTCATAATGTCCCGCGGCTTCCTTTTGCCGCAAGGCCTCATACAAGCTTACTGCGCAGGCTACAGATATATTCAATGACTGCACAATCCCATATTGAGAAATGACAAAATTGCCGTCTGCATACGACTGCATTTCATCACTCACGCCATGCTTTTCGTTTCCAAAAATCAGCGCGCAGGATTCGCTCAGGTCCAAGCTGTACAGAGATTGACTTCCAATGCTTTCTGAGAGATGGGTGGAATAGACCTTGTCATAAGACGCTCTGACAACTTCCATGCAATCTTTGATGCTTTCAAATTCCTTGACCATCATCCATTTCTGAGCACTGGAACTACTGCTTTTGCCATAGGTCCTATGCCGTTCAAGGCCGGTATTGACCACATACACCTCATACATTCCTACAGCTTCACAGGATCGTAATACGGCTGAGATATTGTGCGGGTCAAATATATCCTCCAATATTACGGTCAAATTAGGCTGCTTTTTATCGAGAATGCCTTCAATTTTTTTTCTGCGTTCAGCTGTCATCGTCTTAATTTGCAAACAATGCAAAGGTATGCTCTGCTTTTATTTTTTACACTTGTTGCCGTAGGTCTAGTCTGCTGTGTCTCATCCAAGACTCAAGATGTTGCAGATTATACTCAAGAGAGTCTGGGAGAGAAACTATTTTTTGATCCTCTGCTCTCATCAGACCGTTCGGTAAGTTGTGGGAGTTGTCACAAAAGAGAATTTGCATTTGCCGATAATCAAGCCTTTTCAAAAGGAGTGGGCGGCCAGTTGACCAAACGGAATACGCCTAGTGTAATGAATATGTTTTTTCGCGATTCCTTATTCTGGGATGGTCGGGCAAACGACTTAGCGTCGCAAGTTATTTTTCCCGTAGAAGATCCTCATGAAATGAATTTGCCCTTTGGACAAGCCGTCAAACGCATTCAAAAAAATAAAAGCTATCAGGCCATTTTTAAGCAGGTGTTTCAGCGCGCTCCTGATAGTTTAAATATCACAGCAGCCATCATCGCCTTCGAAAAAAGTTTGGAGACGGACGACACCCCCAACGATAGATGGCTTAACGATACGGAGCCTAGCGGATTTACTGCTCAAATGGAAAGAGGGCGAGACTTATTTAGGTCTGCCAAGAGCGGTTGTTTTGATTGCCACTTCACACCTGATTTTACCAATGATGAATTTAAAAATATTGGTCTATTCAATGCCAAAGAATTGAATGACAAGGGCCGTTATGAAATAACGGGTAGGGCCGAGGATATTGGAAAGTTTAAAGTTCCTGGACTCAGAAATGTCGCCGTTACCGCACCCTATATGCACAATGGAATGTTCAAAACGCTGCGCGAGGTTATAGATTTTTATGATCAACCAGATAAGTTTGTGCAAGGTGCCATCAATAGAGATACAACGATGTTGACTTCTCTGAACTTGACTGAAGATGAAAAGAATGATCTAGAGGCCTTTCTGCATTCGCTTACGGATGACCAGTTTAAGAAATAGGTGGTGGAAAATATGACATTGAAGGCCGTCTTAGATTTCGTATTTTTAGAGGATAATATTAAAATATGAAGAAATTTTACTTAGCCCTAATCCTGACCCTTTTTATCGGAAATCTAAATGCTCAGGTCGTGGATGATTTTGAATCCTATAACTTAACAGATTATATCGGAGCCCAAACTAATTGGAGTACATGGAGTGGAACGCCTGCAGGTGCAGATGATATTTTAGTGAGCACTACAACTAATGCTGCTTCTATGCCAACCAATGCCTTGCATTTTGTTTCCGCTGCTGGCGGTCCGGCCGATATTCTCTTACTCATGGGAAATACTTTTAGTACTGGAGATTTGACTATTGATTTTGATTTTAAAAACGATGCTGGAAAATCTGGTTATATAAATATTCAGAACACAACAACAGCTGGTTCATGGCACTCTAACTTATTTTTTAATGCCGACGGAACGCTTGATGTAACTGATGGGCTGAATGCACCCGTGCAAGAGGGTACATATACTTCAGGCTCATGGAATACCGTTCAACTTGTCGGTTCTTTGAACACTAACAGTTGGGAACTTTTTATCAATAGTTCATCACAAGGTATTTTTCAATCTAATGAATTGAGTGCCGCAATGATGAATTTTTATCCGGTTGCTGGTGATGGATATTGGGTAGACAATATTTCTGTACTTCATCAACCCTATGTGGCGCCAAATCTGAATGCCGCGATTTCTCGAATTGATGTTGCTGGATTGGCTACTGCTCAGAGAGCACCAAAGATGAGTTTGCGTAACCTAGGAATGAGCCCAATAACTTCTTTCGATTTAGATTTTACTGCAAATGGTGGAACTCCGATGACCTATAATTCTGGAGCAGTAAACATCGCACCAAATGCAGTTTACGAATTTGAAATGTCTCAGAGCGTTACATTAGTTGCTGGCTTGAATACTTTCAAGGCTGAAATTGTCGATGTGAATGGCATGGGGCTGGATGATTATGCGGCTGATGATATTAAAGAATTTACTTGGAACGCAATCGCTCCTGCGCCTGGAAAGTTGGTCGTAGGAGAGGAAGCCACAGGAACATGGTGTGGTTGGTGCCCAAGAGGCGATATTGCTTTAAAAACAATGGAAGAAAAGTATTATGGATTTTTTCAAGGCATTGCCATTCATAATGGTGACCCTATGGCAGATTCATTGTATGATGTTGGTAAAAATCCCTATATGTCAGGCTATCCATCAGGATTACTCGATAGAGGTGCAGACATAGATCCAAGTGATTTTGAAGCAGACTTCCTCACAAGAGTTATTGTTCCTCCAGTCGGCTCCATTCAGAACGGAGCAATTTATGACGCGAATACTGGAAATTTAGATGTTGCCTTGAATACTCAATTTTTGAGTGGTGTTACAGGAAATTATAAATTGGCTTGCGTGATTATTGAAGATAGTGTGACGGGTACATCGGCTGGCTATGCTCAAGCAAACTATTACGCAGGTGGCGGAAGTGGTGTGATGGGTGGTTATGAAAACTTGCCTGGAACTGTTCCTGCTTCGCAAATGATTTACCGTCATGTTGCTCGTGCCATTGCACCAAGTTTTACAGGAATTCAAAATGCATTTCCTTCACCAGTAAATACAGGCGCTACTTATACGCACAATTTCAACTTTAATGTGTCCTCGTATGATTCCGATAAAATTCATATTATCGGCTTATTGATTGCACCAAATGGACGTATCGACAATGCTTCATCAACCACTATCCAAGAAGCCGTGAATAATGGTTTCACTGTTGATGTTCAGGACGAAAGCATAAAGGCATCCGCTATAAGTTTGTATCCTAACCCTGCAGAATCTGAGTTGAATCTTTTATTGCAAGGGATTGATGAAGCGAGTGATGCTAGAATTAATGTGTATAGCTTGAGCGGAAAAATCGTGCATTCACAAAATCTTAGATTGGCTCAAGGAGCGAATACTTCTAAGGTTTCAATAAGTGCTTTGGCTGCGGGAAATTACATCCTTCAAATAAAAACAACTGCAGGCGCAACTTATCACACGACTTTTAGCAAGAAGTAAAAGAAAATTATTAATTGGAGGCACTCTATTCATAGAGTGCCTTTTTTTTATCCGAAAAATAAGTAGGCGAGTAGTATAGAGGTGATGATTCCGGCTAAGTCTGCGAGTAGCATAGCGCCAATGGTGTAGCGTGTATTCTTTATCCCAACTGAGCCGAAGTAAACGGCAATCACATAAAAAGTGGTGTCGCTAGTTCCTTGCAAAATCCCGCTGAGTCGACCTGCAAAACTATCAGAACCGAAAGTGTCCATTGCGTCAACCATCATACCTCTTGCTCCACTTCCACTCAGTGGTTTCACTAGAGCAGTTGGTAAACCATCGACAAAACGAGTATCAGGAAGAAAAGAAAATATAGTTCTAAAAAAGTCAATCACATAGTCGAATGCACCACTCGTTCTCAGTAAAGAGATGGCGACCAACATAGCGACCAAATAAGGAATGATTTTTACGGCTACATTAAAGCCTTCCTTAGCCCCATCTATAAAGGAGTCAAAGACATTTATTTTTTTATACACTCCACCCGCAACAATAGCGGCAAAAATGAAGAGGATTAAACCTGAGCTTAGTGCCGCACTAAATTGATCAAGTTCGGAATCATTTAGTCGTACTAAGAAAAGAACTAAGGTGGCGATGAGCGCACTAATTCCTAAGACCCAAGCGAGTATGACGGGCTGGAAAACATTGATTTTCTGTCTAGCGCTCACAATGAGCATGGAGGTCATGGTCGCGACAAATGTGGCAATCATGCAAGGCAAGAAAATGTCTGTTGGATTGGATGCTCCCATAGCGGATCGAATCGCGATAATACTCACAGGAATGAGGGTCAATCCTGAAGCATGCAAAGCCAAAAACATAATTTGAGCATTGCTCGCACGAGTTGCACTGGGGTTCAACTCTTGTAGACTTTTCATAGCCATGAGCCCAAATGGGGTAGCTGCATTATCGAGTCCTAGTAGATTGGCAGAGAAATTCATCATCATATGCCCAAAAGATTCGTGATTCTTCGGCACTTCGGGAAATAATTTCCCAAAAAATGGCCCAATAATCCTAGAGAGCAGTCGAATACCTCCGGCCTTCTCGGCAATGGCCATGAGGCCCATGAAGAGTGCCATGACACCAATAAGCCCCAAACTAATATTTACGGCTGTATCAGCTATGCCTATAATTCCGCCAGATTGAGGAACCTTATAAACCGTATATCCGCTTGACTCTTTTTTCTTTTCGTAGAAATAATGCCCTTCTCTTACCTTGAGACCTTGGTCAATTTTTTCTTGATTCTTAGCAGTGAAGGCCATTGTTGCTACAGAATTTACTTCAATGGTATCCTTAGCTTTTCCCGTAATCATCTGCGAGAAGATTTTCTTCTCATTTGGGTGAAAAAGAAATTTGCCGAAGGCTACTAAAAAGGCGATGAGTACAAAGGCACTCCAAATTCTGCTTAATGTCAAATGATGAAATTTTGTCGTAAGATAATATAGAAATCAAGAATCCCTTAGGAAACTTTTCCTGTATACTTCTTCTTTCTAAAGAATAGAAAAGCTGATGCAAAAAGTAGAGTCAAAAGGATAGGGAGTCCAATATTCAAGGCTTGCCAATTCAATTTCTCATTTTTGACCCTCTTCATGTCTAGGACTCTAACACTAAGATCCTTGCCTCGCGCATCTAATATGTTATCGTCGTCTGTCAAATATTCTAGCGCATTCAAAATGAAATTTCTATTGCCATAGGTTTGCTTGGTATACTTATAGAAACCAGTTTCAAGTGGGCCAGTCTTTTCTGAGACATCATTGTGAAAAACGGCGGCATTGCTCACAACAATCATTTTGTTGTCCCGCTCACAAGTCGGTAAAAATTTCTTGCCCAATTCTCCCGTATAGGTCTCCATGAATTTAGGATCAAGACGATTGGTGAAAACGCTTTCAAATTTCCCTTCCAAAAGAACAGCCATAGGAATATCTTTTTCTTTAAAGAGCTCGACTTTCGGCTTAAATCTCAAATCCGAAAGGCTTACTCGAACGGGGGCAGCTACTTTACGGCTTCTGTTGCTCGAATGCAGGAGAACGGTCTTCTTAATATCATTGGCAATGGTGTCCATGCTGCTGGCAAACTGAAACATGATTCCATCCATATTCTTGACAATTGGATGAGGGGAGGTTGGTACTGAATTGGGGAAATAGACCCAAGGCAGCAATTGAATGTCTGGTCGGCCACCAATTTCTCCTACCGTAATTGGAATAGGTAAGTTTAGCTGCAAGTCTTCAATTAAATCAGGATTGATGCGAACACCATACTTGAAGAGCATGTCTTCTAAATTCAATTCGCGCTTTACGGATAAATAAGCATTTTGCTTTTCTAAATCGGTCATGCCCGTTTCGAGTTGGTCTATAAACCACAATACTCGTCCTCCTTGCATGATGTATTGGTCCAATTTGAATTTAGCCTTATTGTCAATTTCTTCTTTAGGGCCGCAAATAATGATGGCCTTGAAGTGTTGCGGAATTTCTATATTTTGATTGATGTCAATGGTGTCTAAATTGTACATCATTCCCAAACGGCCGAGCATATCAAAAGTATTCCAGCCAAGGTCTTGGCCTTGTCCAGTAATATAAGCGATATCTGCACGGGCAGTTTTGGCAGCATTTTTTATGGAACGGGCAAACTTATATTCTAATTGAGTCCCTGCATATTCTAATATTTCCAATGGCGACATACCTTGATGATTTTCAAGGAGATTTACAGGGATATCCTTCCCATTGTGTGATACTATGGCAGCTGGGAAAACGATTTGCTGCGACTTAGACTCGTCTTCCTGAACTTGAAGATTGACCGGATTGATTCCGAAACTATTTTGTAGTTGCTCGTAGACCTCAACTTTTTCTTCATCACTTTTTCCTTCCAACGGATTTTCAAAGGTGAATCGAACCTTCCCATTGGAGGCATTTTGGAACTCACTTAAGACTTGCGTGGTTCTATTTTGAAGGTTCTGGAATCCAGCGGGGAATTTTCCCTCCAAAAGAACTTTAATTGTTGCTGGCTCCTTTAAGTTTTTAAGCATTTGCTTCGTACCATTCGAAAGAGAGAAGCGCTTTTCTTTAGTGAGGTCAAATCGCAGACTGAATTTTGCACTTAAAATATTTGCAGCCAGAAGAATAAGTGCAAGCAAGGCAAATCGAGTGATATTTTTCTTTCTATTCTGCATTATGCCCATTTTCTTTTTTGAAGAAATAATCGTGTTGCCAATAGAAATAATATGGTGATGGACAAGAAGTAAACTACATCCTTGGTGTCTATTAATCCTCGACTGATAGAGTCGTAATGCGATTGCATTCCAATTTGACTGATATAATAATCAATACCGCCGCTTAAGGAAGGGATGCTACTAATGGCTTCAAAGGCATTGTAGAGTATGAAGTTTACAAATACAGCAATAAGAAATGCTACAATTTGATTGTCCGTCAATGAGGAGCAAAAAATGCCCACGGCCGTGAAAGAAGCTGCTAGGAAAATGAGTCCAATATAAGATCCAATGATTCCTCCGCGATCTAAGGTGTTTGCCACATCAGAAAGTGAGCCTAAGGTAAAGACATATAAAAGAGTAGGGAGTATGCAAATGATTACAAGAACTAAAGATGCAAAGAATTTCCCTGAAATCAATTTGCTTTCTCCCAGTGGTTTAGTGCTTAAAAATTCAATGGTGCCGTTCTGGTATTCATCAGCGAAAGTTCTCATACAAATGGCTGGGATTAAGAACATGAGAATCCAAGGAACGAAGGAGAAGAATTTGTCCATAGAAGCGTATCCATAGTCCAAGAGGTTGGTGTCTGGCAAGACCCACATAAAAATGCCACAAAAAAGCAGAAATAATATGATGACCACATAGCCAACTATGGAGGAGAAAAACGAGCTGATTTCTTTTCTAAATATGCTAAACATTTCGGTTTTGCGAGCGCCAAAAATAGATAAGATTTGGACATCAACGGTCAAATAACATCTGAATCTTCCAAACTCTTGCATTAATTTTAACGTCTATAGATACAGTTCTATGATGATTAAACGAATTATACTCACATTTCTAATTTTTTGTCCTTTTTGGACATTTGGGCAGATAAACGTGACCAACAATTCTGTTGCCAATGATTTGGCCCAAAGGCTTGTTGGTTTTGGAGTCACTGTTTCCAATGCAACGCTGAATTGCGACCCTATTGCCACTGGTGATTTTGATGTAGTCAGTTCCAATTTAGGCTTAGATAGTGGGATAGTCCTTACTTCAGGCACTGCCGCATCGACCCCTGTAGCTGTTGGAGTAAATGGTCCGACTAATTTTGCCTCAACATCCCATACAACACCAGGAGATGCTGATTTGACCTTATTGTGTAATAAGCCAACTTTTGATGCATGTATACTGGACTTTGATTTTGTAACGATTGGTGACACAGTCAAATTCAATTACGTTTTTGGTTCGCAAGAGTATCCTGGCTTCACCTGTACCAATTTTAATGATGTTTTCGGATTTTTTATCAGCGGTCCTGGCATAGCGGGTCCATATACTAATGCTGCCGAAAATATCGCCCTCGTTCCAGGTTCTACAACCTGTCCAGTAGGGGTTAGTACGATTTATTGTCCAAATTCACCAGGTTGCTGTAACACACCTAATTTCTGCTTTAACCTGACTCCAGGATGTGGGGCCTTTTCCGCAGCAAATAACACCTGTGCCTATTTTGTTTGTAATGCGGGTGGAACGACAGTCAACTATGAAGGTTTTACCACTGTGCTTGAAGCGGTTAGTGCGGTAGTTCCCTGTTCTACTTATCATTTTAAACTTGCCATTGCGGATGCTCAGGATAGAGTTTTGGATTCAGGTGTATTTATTGAATCCGGAAGCTTCACATCAAATGTGGTCGATTTGAAAATAGAGACTGGATTGACATCGGTCGGTGGCACTCCGTATATAATTGAAGGTTGTGATACGGCTCGATTGAGTATCAAGAGAAAAATTCTTGGCACTCCCTTTGCTGATACGGTAAACTTTATCATTGCTGGAAATGCGACTCCTGGGGTTGACTATCCTACACTGCCTGGTCAAATTACTTTTACGGCCAATGCAAATGACACTGTCCAGAGTTTAGATTTATTTGCGTTTAATGATGGGATTACTGAGATGAATGAATTCATCAAAATCTATGTTCAAAGTGGATGTTCTGGTTTTATTACTGATTCTATTGTAATTGAGATAAGAGATTCGCTCTCATATCAACTCTTTAATTCTGATACTTCAATATGTCTGGGGGATACTGTTTTCATCAATGGTCAGATTGATTCAGGGATTGATTTTTCTTGGAGCCCAATCACTCATGTAAATGATCCAACTGACTTGCTCACGTATATCTACCCAACAACTTTTGGTGATATAAATTATACTTTGGTGGGGACTTATAAGACTTGTGCACCGGTAACGAAAAACTTGCGTATTAAAACAGACCCTATCCCAAGTCTTTTGCCACTTCCCGATCGAGAGGTCTGCGGCGGAGATACTTTACAGCTCTTTGCGAACGTGAGTCCGCCCTTTGGCTACATTGTTGACTGGCAGGCGACTTCAGGATTGAGTAATACAAGCATTTACAATCCTATTTTTACGGGAACTGCGACGCAGGATATCGTTGTAAATATTACATCGCCAAATGCCGCTTGTTTTGCAACGGATACCTTTCACATTGATGTGTGGCCTTATGCGACAGGCACGATTCGGGATGATACTGTAGTTTGTAATGGAGATCCAGTTCCACTTTGGGCGACGAGCAGCACAGGGAAATATCTATGGACGCCAGGAGGCAGTCTCTTATGTGATACATGTGCAAATACCACTGCATTTATTACTGGAGACGAAACTTATGAAGTGATTCTTATCGAGCCTCATGGATGTAATGATACGCTCTCGGTGAGAGTTGAAAGCCATCCTCCATTTAATTTGGTGCTTCATAATAATGACACAACCATTTATCTTGGTGATGAAGTCAAGATGAAGGCCACTGGTGCTCCCTTTATATTTTGGACGCCAACGAATTATTTGAGTTATTCTCAAAGTGGAGACCCCACGGCAAAACCTCTAGAGGATATCATGTACTATGTGACCGGAGTGAGTTTGTATCACGGATGCCCTCAGATAGATTCTGTCAAAATTGATGTCATCCTTCAAGATGTATTTGTTCCAAACGCCTTTTCCCCGAATGGTGATGGGCTCAATGATATATTTAGGGTGGTGGCTCGTAAGCTAATTAACGTGCAAGAGTTCAGGATTTTTAATCGTTGGGGCCAAGAGGTCTTTTCAACCAACAATATCAATCAAGGCTGGGATGGAACATTTAAAGGTGAGCTGCAAGATGCAGGGACTTATTACTATATGATGCGTGTTTCTTATCCAACGAGAGATGGTCGTACAGATTTCTTAAAAGGGAATATCCATTTACTTAGGTAGAGGCACCTATAATTTTAATAGAAAGTCACGGAGTTTTTCTGTGGCTTTTTTTCTGTGACTAATGGTATTTTTTATGTCGGCGGAAAGTTCGGCAAAGGTCTTTTCATAACCATTAGGCACGAAGATGGGATCATAACCAAATCCGTTTTCTCCACGCATTTCATTGATTATTTTCCCTTTGCATACTCCACTGAAAAAATGATGTTCTCCTTGATATTGCAAACTAACAATTGTCTTGAAATATGCCGAGCTGTCATCAACCTCTTCAAGTGCTTTCAACACTTTATTAATATTGTCTTGGTCACTAGCATTTTCACCCGCATATCGAGCAGAATAAACACCAGGTTCTCCATTTAATCCATTGATGAACAATCCGCTATCTTCAGAGAAGCAATCCACATTTTTGGCTTCAAGGATGGTTTGAGATTTAGTGCGTGCATTTTCTTCTAAGGTGTCAAAAGGTTCTGGGATATCTTCCGTCCAAGCTATGCTTTTCAATGTTAATATTTCAAATTGGTTTTGAAGGATTTTCTGCACCTCAGAAACTTTATGCGCATTATTGGTAGCAAATACTAAGCTTTTCATGAGAAATTAAGCATGATTTTTAAAGCTTCCCATAAGGCTTTTTTAGCTGTTGGGTCGTTTTTCATCAATCGGAGACTTTGACTTATCAAGATCTCATAACCGTTAAAATTGAAGGGAACGTAGAGCATAGAAGCTAGCGTCATAAGATCTGGGCTTGGTTCCATTCCAAAAATGATAATTTTCTTTGGGCGATGGCTATGAATTTGTTTGAGGAGCTCTTCTTGATTTTTGAGGATGACAGTCTTGAAAAGAGACTGTTCCACTTTTGTAGATTGAAGAATCTTTTGAAGGAGTGTAATCTCTTCTTCACCACTTGCTTTTTCTAAAGTCAGCACGAGAATTTCACAAGCTTCGGCTTCTCTTGCCAAATTGTCGCCCTGTATGGGCTCAAAGAGCGTATTTGTGTATAAAAGCAGCTTCTCAGCTTCAAATTCGACTACCATTAATCTTATATTTTAGTATCTTTGCACTTCTTCGAACTAAGGTACTGAACACAGTTTAGATTTTAACCAAATCTTTTCCTCAGCGAAGGACTTTCAATTAAAAAATACAGCTTGAAAGCATTTACAAACAGACTATGAGTACAATTCAAACATCCAAAGCAGCAGAAAGCCGAATAGAACAGGTAGATCAATCTAATGTAAAATTTGCCAGTGTTTATTCTGACCATATGCTCGTAGCCGATTATGACGACGGTTCTTGGGGAGATATTCAAATCTTGCCCTTTGATGATATTAAAATGAGCCCAGCGACGACATTCATTCATTATGGTCAAGCCATATTTGAAGGAATAAAGGCCTATAGACAAGATAATGGAGATGTTGCTATTTTCAGACCAACTGACAATTTTACAAGATTTAATTTTTCCGCACGAAGAATGGCCATGCAGCCTGTTCCTGAAGAAGTGTTCATGGGAGGGATGAAGGAACTCATTTCCCTAGACAGAGATTGGGCACCTAGCGCAGAAGGGACGAGTCTTTATATAAGACCATTCATGTTTGCGACGGACTCTTTTATTGGAGTAAGGCCGCCAAAGAAATTTAGATTCATGATAATCACGACTCCTGCAGGAGCTTATTATAGTAAACCAATAAAAATTTATGTTCACGACAAATATGTTCGCGCATTTCCTGGTGGGGTAGGTGCTGCTAAAGCTGCAGGAAATTATGCAGCGGCTATGCAACCAACAGTTGAGGTGCAAGAAATGGGTTTTGATCAAATACTTTGGTTGGATGGAATAGAAAAAAAGTATGTTCAAGAGATTGGAACCATGAATGTGTTCTTTGTTATTGGCGATAAGGTGCTGACGCCATCATTGGAAGACGGAACTATTCTAGACGGTTTTACTCGCCGCAGCATTATTCAGCTTTTAGCAGATTCTGGAATTGAGGTCGAACAAAGGAAGATAGATATTCAAGAGCTTGTAGAAGCAAGTAAAAACGGCAGCTTGAAAGAAGTTTTTGGTGCTGGGACAGCTGCAGTAGTGGCTCCAATTGCTGAACTGCATTATAAGGGAGTCGATATGGTCTTGCCCGATGTGGATACATGGAAAATAGCCCCGGATGTCAAGAAAAGACTGGCCGATATTAGATACGGAAGAGCCGAAGACACTCACAATTGGATGCTTAAAGTTTAAAAGATTCTATGCTTAAGGTTGGAATATTTGGACTAGGCCATCTAGGTAAAATACACCTACAACAATGGAAAGAAGTTGAAGGAGCCGAGATTATTGGTATTTATGACATTGAACATGAATTGGCAAAATCGGTTGGCGAAGAACATCAGCTAAAAGTTTATAGCGATTCGACTCAATTGATAGATGACGCAGATGCAATTGATATCGTTTCGACCACATCCTCTCATCATGATTTAGCGATTCAAACGATAAAGAAAGGGAAGCACATTTTCATAGAGAAGCCTATGGCGGCGACGATTGAGCAAGCCAAGGAAATTGTCAATATGGTTAATGAAGCCGGCATAAAATGTCAAATTGGGCATGTTGAACGCTTCAATCCAGCGCTCCGAGCCCTAGAAGGGAAAAAAATTGACCCACTTTTTATAGAGTGTCATAGACTCGCTCAGTTTAATCCACGGGGAAATGATGTTTCCGTTGTTCTAGACCTCATGATTCATGATATTGATGTGATAAATAGCTTGGTTAAGAGTGATTTGAAGCGGATTGCAGCTAGTGGAGTGAGCGTGATTAGTGATACCACTGATATTGCGAATGTCCGATTGGAATTTGCCAATGGCTGTGTTGCAAATATTACGGCCAGCAGAATTTCACTGAAACAGATGCGAAAAATGCGCATTTTTCAAAAAGATGCATACATCAGTATAGACTTTTTGAAGAAAAAGACAGAATTGGTCACCATCAATGATGATGATGGGAAGCAAGGCTTATTGGACTTTCCTATTGAACTTGCCGATGGCAAAAAAAGAAAGATTAGCGTGGACATGCCTAAAATCGCTGAAGTCAATGCCATACGTCTAGAATTAGAGACCTTTAGGGATGCCATAGTGAATAATACGAATACTGCAGTGAGCGCAGAAGATGGCTTTTTGGCCATGGAGACCGCCCATGAAATTCTCAAGAAAATTAATCAGTCTTAAATAGAATAAAGAGTTAAAATTTTCGTTTAAGTATAAGAAAATGAAGCAGTTTAAACCCTATTTGGCTGTAGTCTTTTGTGTGTATGCTTTATCTGCATGCAATATTGTCAATCCTGAGGAAGTTATTCCTACTTATATAGAGATTGATTCGGTTAAAGTTGATAATGTAGCGCCAACATTCCACGGAAGTGTTTTGAATAATGTCAAAGATGTTTGGCTCTTTGTCGACAATAATTTGATTGGAGCTTATGAGCTTCCATGCAAAGTGCCACTTGCCATAAATCAAGACGCCCAAGTGGCTATAGCAGCCGGGATTTGGGACAATGGACTATCTGGGACTAGGGCTCGATATCCATTTTATAAATTAGATACGTTCACGATATCTCCATCAGCGGGAAATTCTTTCCAGCATACGATGCATACGGAGTACTTTAATTCAACAAACTTTCATTTGGTCGAGGACTTTGAGCAAGGCAATATCTTTACCAAATTTATAGGCGATACGACGGCTGTTTTGTCAAATGACCCGAATTATAGAAGAGAAGGGAGCCGCGGATTACTCATTGAACTTACCGACAGTGCTCGAGATGCAAGCATTATTACTTTTAGCGGCGTTCCTCTACCTACAAATTCACAATCTTATGCAGAACTTGATTATAAGGGAGATGTTGAGCTGCGGATAAAATTGTTAGCTGAAGCGAATTCAAGTTCTACACAGCTGTTCCAAATATTGACAGTCAGGGAACGGTCAGATTGGAATAAAATTTACATAAATCTGTCGCCCTATGCAGTTCAGTTCCCGAATTACACATTTAAATTTATAATTGAAACCCAATTAGAAAGTGGTCGGTCAAGCGGATTTGTTGCCATTGACAATTTTAAAATGATAAGCTTCTAGATGAGAGAAGATGTGAAGAAAGGCATATTTTGTTATGGTGTTACAGATTATATCTGTGCAGTAATAGCTTGGTTTGCCTTCCTTTTCTATCGTCAGTCCGAATTGAATATTCGTACGATCGATTCCTTTTTCAGCAGTTTAAGCACCAAAGACCTTCTCCTTGGTTTATTACTCATCCCCATCTTGTGGTTTATTTTTCATTTGTTTTCTGGTGCTTATTTTAATCCATATCGAAAATCACGCATCTCTGAAATTTATAGAACTCTTGTCAGTTCATTTTTGGGTAGCGCTCTAATATCTAGTTATAGCGTAATGAATGATTTAGGGCCTGATACTGCCTACTATTTAAAATCTTTCATCGCTTATTTTACCATTCAGTTCTTAATCTCTTCCATAGGGCGAATCATAATTCTTAGTCTGCAAAAACGAAAAATTAGTCGTGGAGAGTTTGGATATAATACCTTGATGATTGGAGGGAATAAGCAGGCGATACAAGTTTACAAGGACATCGTCGACAATTCAGTTCAGCTTGGCTATTCTTTTAAAGGCTTTGTTTATGCCGATGATTCAGGATCTAATGGCATGACATCTTATTTGCCTCAACTTGGAAGCGTGAGCAATCTTGAAGAAATTATTGATGAACATCAAATCGAGGAGGTCATTATTGCAGTAGATACATCTCAGCACAATCGATTAGAACAAATTCTATCTCAACTGTCGCATCGCAATGTGATTATTAAAATTACTCCTGATTCTTATGATATCATTTCGGGTTCCGTGAGAACGAACAATGTTTTTGGCGCCGTCCTCATTGAAATTTACCCTGAACTCATGCCCGATTGGCAGAGAGTTTTTAAAAGAGCTTTCGATATTCTTGCATCTATTTTAGTACTCATTATCCTTTCGCCTTTGATTTTATTTACAGCTATCAAAGTTAGATTGTCTTCGGCTGGCTCTATTTTTTACAGCCAAACACGTATTGGTATTTATGGGGAGCCTTTTAAGATTCATAAGTTTAGATCAATGTTTGAAAATGCAGAAGATAATGGGCCACAGCTTTCAAGTGAAGACGATCCAAGAATTACTAAGTGGGGTCGATTTATGAGAAAATGGCGATTGGATGAAGTGCCGCAATTTGTAAATATTATTAAAGGTGAAATGAGCCTAGTTGGACCCAGACCAGAACGAAAGTATTATATCGATATTATCAGTACCACACATCCGCATTACAGATATTTACATCAGGTGAAACCCGGTTTAACCTCTTGGGGCATGGTGAAGTTTGGTTATGCTGAAAATACCAATGAGATGATCGAACGCATGCGTTATGATTTGCTCTATATTAAAAATTGCTCCATGGCATTGGACATTAAGATAATGCTCTACACAATATTAGTTATCTTGCAGGGCAGAGGTAAATAATTTATGAGAAGCATCTTTTTATTCATTTTATTTTGCGTAATCAGTTTAGAGACACAGGCGCAAAAACCATATTTCCAACAAAGGGTCGACTACGAAATTTCAGCCAAGCTCGATGATAATAGCCATATCCTGAGAGGATATGAAGAGTTCGAGTACACCAACAATTCGCCCGATACGCTAAAGTTTTTGTTTATTCACCTCTGGCCAAATGCATATCGGAATGACAGAACTGCATTTGCGAAGCAACAGGTAGAGAATGGGGATACAAAATTTTATTTTTCTGAAAAGAATGAAAGAGGTTTTATTGATAGCTTGAGTTTTAGAGTAGATGGTTTTCCAGTTCAGGTAGGGCAGTATGGAGAATATATTGATGTAGCAATGTTGGACCTTCCGGGTGAGTTATTGCCTGGAGAAAAAGTAAACGTGAGCACTCCTTTTAAAGTCGTAATTCCTAAGAATTTTTCTCGTTTAGGGCACGAAGGGCAAAGCTATCAGATGACACAATGGTATCCTAAACCGGCAGTATATGATCATGACGGTTGGCATCCAATGCCATATTTGGATCAAGGTGAGTTTTATAGTGAGTATGGTTCTTTTGATGTGACACTGACTGTGCCTGAAAATTATGTAGTTGCCGCTACAGGTGAATTGCAAAATGAAAAGGAATTAAAATTTCTCAATGAGCTCTCATCAAAAAATAAAGAAGGGCTTTCCAAGAAGGAATCTGAGGCCGTCAGTATTGGCGATATAAAAGTGATGCTCAATGGTGGGTCTCCTTCAAGCAGGACGGAGATTCCAAGTTCTAAAAATTTTAAGACCCTTCAATGGAAACAGGATAACGTTCATGATTTTGCATGGTTCGCTGACAAGAGTTTCCAAGTTGAGAAACTAGACTTTAAACTCCCTTCTGGAAAAGAGTGTACGGCTTGGAGTTACTATACCCCGAACAATAAAAGCAAGTATATTGGCAGTACCAAAATTTCAGCAGGTACAGTGCAGTATTTGTCTGAGCATGTAGGAGAGTATCCTTACAGACACGTTAGTGTAATTGACGGTCCTCTATATGCCGGCGGGGGCATGGAATATCCTATGATTACCATATTGGGTACCTTGCCATCGCGCTCTCTGGTCAGTTCTGTTATTGTACATGAAGTAGGGCATAATTGGTTTCAAGGTCTTTTGGGAAGTAATGAAAGAATGCATCCTTGGCTTGATGAGGGCGTCAACTCATTTTATGAAAATTTAATTTGCGTAAAACTGAAAAAGGATAAACTGCCTGTGTCAGTTGGTGGGGGAAATGAGATTGTCTATCAATTAAATGGAGCTTCACGCGAAGATCAGCCTATTGATATTCCTTCTGAACAATACAGTTATGCAAACTATGGCGGTGTTGTTTATGCCAAGGCTGCAAAAAGCATGGCTTATTTACAGCAGTATATTGGAGAGGATAAATTTGAAAAGGGGATGAAGTCTTATTTTAATGATTGGCACTATAAACACCCTGGTCCCAAAGATTTGCAAGCAAGTCTTGAAAATGCTCATGGCAAGAGTTTGTCGTGGTTCTTTGATGACTATCTGAAATCAGCTGAGGCTATTGACTACAAAATTGTCAAGGCCAAACGCTCAGGAAATACGGCGCGAGTACACTTAAAAAATAAGTTTGATGGAAGCTTGTCGGTGCCTGTGTCGGCAATGAATGGGGAAGAGGTTGTTGAAACGGTTTGGTCAGAAAATGAGGTCGCGATTTTTGAAAATTTGAATGCGAATGTGACCTCTTATAAGGTTGATGAAGCTGAAATAATACCCGAAACGAACACTAAAAACAATAGCTATCGGCCCAATGCATTTTTTAAGCGAGGAGCTCCTAAAGTGGGCCTTGGCCTTTCAATAGGAACGGGTGGATATAATAAGGCATTTCTTGCTCCAGCTATAGGTCATAACATTTATGATGGCTTTATGCTAGGGCCTACTCTTCATAATCTCAGCATCCCAAATAAAGACTTTCAATTTGCTGTTGCCCCTATGTATGCTTTTCGATCAAAGAGTATTGTTGGAACGGGAGTTATGGGCTATTCTCTTTATCCTAAGGCGGGAATTAAGAAAATTACATTCAGTTTGCAGGGGAGTACTTTCCACTCTGACTCATCTATATTGAATGTTGCTGAGCCAGTCTATACAAGACATTATAAGCTTAGACCTGGGATTGAAATCGAACTGCCACGCAAGACCCACAGAAGTCCTACAAAAACACTATTGTCAGTCTATGCTTATGTGACTGCCGCTCAAAATTTAGACTATGTCTTCTATAATGTCGATAGTGTCTTCCGCGTACAGCAGGGAGCATTTCAGGAGCGCAATTTCTTTAGAGTGAATTATAGCCATGTCAATTCGAGAACTTTTAATCCATTCTCCTATGAAGTTAATATGGACGGGAATGGAGATTTTCTTAAGCTAGGTTTGGAAGGTCGTGCTAAGCTTGATTATAATTTGAAGAAGAAAGGGCTCTATGTAAGAGCCTTTGCAGGGAAATATTTTTCTTTGAATGATGATAAGGGCGTTTTGCAAATGAGACCTTTTTACCTGAATGTCACTCCAACGGCAGACAATGATTACGGATATGATAATTATTTCTTGGCGCGTAATGAATTTGCCGGATGGAGAAATCAACAAGTCCTAGACAAAGAAGGTGGCTTTGCCACTAGAACAACGCAATATGCAAGTCCTATTGGTGTAAGTGACGATTGGCTCGTTTCATTAAACCTTCGCTCTGATATTCCTATCAATTTCCCTATCCTGCCGCAGGTCTTTTTTAATGCAGCAACATTTGCCAATGCAGGACGACTAAATCCAAGTGGAAGTAAAATGGTCTTTGAAGGAGGGCTAAGTCTTAGAATGTTCAGAGATCTAGTGCGCATCGATTTTCCTTTATTACTCAGCACCGATTTCAAGGCTTATTCAGAGACGGCTTATCCGAAAAATAAACTCCTGCGTCAAATTTCATTCTCAATCAATACACATAAATTGAATTTTTTGAAGACTCAGACCCTTACTGAGCTTGCATTCTAAGCATTTTGTGCCAAGATGGCGCAATTGATGTTTTTGGAGTCGAAATTGATGTATAGGAGGTATGAAAAAGATCTTCAGTCTCAGCTTATTGCCTTTGTTACTCTTTATTGTGAACAGTTGTGGAGTAGTCAAGGATACCAAATCTGTGGCGACGCAAAAGTCGAGCGGAGAGAACTCTTTGCTATGGGAAATTAGTGGCAATGAGCTGACAAAGCCCTCATATCTTTTTGGCACCATTCATATGATTTGTGAAAATGACTTTTTCTTGAATGAAAGCATGAAGACTTCCTTTGATAAAGCTGAGCAATTGATTCTTGAGGTTGATATGGATGATATGCAAATGATGATGGATGCGACCATGTCTTTGATGCTTCCTGCGGACCAAAGTTTGAAAGATTTTTTTAGCGAAGAGGATTACAAAAAGGTCTCTGCTTACGTCAAGGAGAATTCTGGTATGGACATCAAAATGGTCGAAGGCATGAAGCCTTTCATGCTCATGAGTATGATGGCCGAACAAAATGCAAGTTGTGAAGCGACCAAGTCTTATGAACAAGAATTTGTGAAAATGGCGAAGAAGAAGTCTATTGAGATTAAAGGGGTCGAAACCTTTAAGCAACAATTGGCCATATTTGAAGAGGCTTTGCCGGATTCATTTATTGTAAAAACCATCTTAAATGGAATCAACAATCCAGATGAAGGTGATGATCAGTTTGCCGAGATGATTTCCCACTACAAAAAGCAGAACTTGAATGCATTGGCTAATCTCATTAATTCAGACGAGCAGTATGCTGAGAATGCGGATGTGCTTATCAACAATAGAAATAGAAATTGGATTCCAATTCTTGAGAAAGAAATGGCTGCTACATCATCTTTTATTGCAGTAGGCGCAGGTCATTTGGCTGGAAAGGAAGGGGTGATTGAGCTATTACGTAAGCAAGGGTATAGTGTGAAGCCTGTTCATTGATGAAGTCAAAGTCAAGACATACTTTTTCGATTCTACTCATTAGTATTCTTCTTTTATTTGGGATGCGTGTAGAAGCGCAACAACCGGTGGAACTCGAAGTAGATGTCTTAAATTTTTATTCTGATACTCTGGAATTAGAGGTGTATTCTGAATGGATAATGGGACCGCCAGCCCCAGATTTTCTTGGCTATTTGACTCCAATTGTAAATGTGGACACGCTTTTTATTTTACCAATTTATGAGTGGAATGGGATTGTTTTTCAATTTTCGAGTCATCGAACAGATACAATTCTTGTCGAAGTTCCCCCAGGAGTATCTAAGGTTTTTGTGAATTCTGGAATGAAAATGTACGACAATCCTCCAGGACCGATGAAGGATACGCTTCTTTCTATGCAGGATACAACTATTTTTCTTTCCGCTCTTAGTGCTGCCGGTCCAGTTGAGAGAATATCAGAATCACTTCTTCATCCAAATCCGTGTTCTAGCTATTTGAGGGTTCCTGATATTGATTTTACTCGGATAGAATTTTTTGATTTGATGTCTAGGCTGGTGATGACCTTTAAGCCTTCGAGTAGTAATAAATATATTTATCTCGAAAATTTAGAATCAGGCATCTACTTTGCCCGAATCTGGAACAAGAATAAATTCAGAGTCCAGAAAATTTTTGTTCAATAATAGACTTTTTTATCGTGTCATCACTTATAGCAGTGGGCGCCGGTCATTTAGCGGGAAAGGAAGGGGGCATCGAGTTACTACCTAAAGAAGGGTATAGTGTGAGGCCCGTACATTGATGATGAAATTAAAAGCATTCTGATACAATTTATGAAAGCTTTAAGAATGCGCATTTAGCACTATTAAAGTTGCGGAGTATTTTGTCGCTTATTAGATTCATCGAGAATATCTGAATCGACACTAAGTTTTTATGAAATACTTATCTATTCTAGTCGTCTTATTGTCGTCAAATTTAAAAATCTATTCAGCCGAGTTGATCGTGAAGATTAGTATGCGTGATTGTGCGAACTGCTATCAAGGTTTGTCAGTCCTGCAAAACCATCTTTTAAATGAAATGAGCAATACGGTTTATCTCTTTCGAAATCAGTATGAAGGTGATTCACTTGATTTAATGGAGAAATTCGACATCTCTTCACATGGAACAAGCTTGCTGTTTTCTGATCAAAAATTTGATTCTCTTGGCAAGAAAAATATATCCGAATTCATACTTATTGATAAGGAGATTGTACATTTTGAGATACGAAAGATCACAAGAAAAATGGTTGATAGCTTGCGCTCAAGACTGTTCGCAGCCCAACCTTATATTAAGCTTGATCATATGCCGTCAAACTTTGGTCTATACTCCATGAATGGAATAGTTATTGTTAAGAATAAATTTACGAACACCTATCAGCAATATCGAGGGGCTGTAAAGAGCTATAAGCTTGCCATTAAGGCCGAATCAATTTACAATAGAATTAAGTCGAAGTACAGTTCAATTGACAATGGCTATGACTATAAGGAGCATATCAAAGGCAATATTTCAATGAAGCCTCAACTCAATTATGTTTTTGCGGTAAATGACTCACTTAGCTATGGCTTTGCGAACATTTTTTATATTGAAAAATTTGATGACGCTCTGAAGGAATATATCGCCAAGAAAGAGCTTTTCATTATGCAGTATGTTAAGGGGCAAATTCAAAATGTTTTTCACCTAGATCAAAGTCGTCTTTTGGCTCAAAATATTAGTATTAATGAGATTAGTAATTTTTCTTACAATAATGGCGAATTCTTATTCGGGATTAATAAAATGGGTCAAGAAGCAGTTGATACCACTACGCCTTTTATAGTTCGCTATTCTCTTATGGGCGAAGAATTGATCTTGAAGAATAAATTAAATATTAAGCCTTCTAAAGTTTACGGCAAAAATCATTCCGCATTTCAGAGCAAAAAGTTGTTCGTTTCGAAGCAATTTGTAAGCACTCCTTTTGCAGGTGAAATTTATAATTATAAAAGTTTGACTTCAATCAAACTGCCCTTAGATGATAAATTGACTATTAATAGTAATCCTCGGTCCATGAACTATGGTCTATGGGATTTAAAAGCTGACGCCCTCGGGAATTTATTTATTATTTATTCTCTCAAGCAAGATTATTATTTGGGCAAGTTGAATTTCAATTCAAGAAAATTGGAACAAGAGTTAATTGATGAAAAATTAACTGGGGTGCCAGCCCTTTTCATGGATAAAGGCCAGGCCTTTTTGATTTTTTATGATGCTAAAGAGAAGAGCATAATGAGAAAATTGATAAACTAGTTATTTTCAGAACTGAACTTCTGATTTTTAAAACTCTTCAACGGCGATTGCATCCAAACACTTCCACCAATCTTCACCATATTCGCGGATAAGAGGTTCTTTCAGGAATTTGTAAACAGGCACTTTTAGCTTCTCACCTTGTGCACAGGCTGGTGCACATAATTTTTTTCGCGGTTCATAATTCAAGGCCTCAAATTTTTCGCCATTAGGCTGTTCTTCTTTGCTCTGTAGAATAGGGAAGAGATGACAAGAAATAGGTTTTTTGAAATCTGTTCGCCCTTCATTATAAGCTTTTTCAATCAGGCACTTTACAATGCCATTTTCGTCATAAACACCATAGGTGCAAATCCCATCTCCAACAGTTGGTGTAACCCAAGTGAAATCGTCATCTGCCGTATAGCCACCCACGCGCTCGGCCTCCTCCACTGCTTCTGCTGTCATTTCACCTTTCACAAGTTTGAAAGCCTCACGTACTTTTTCCAGTTCATCATCTTTTAAGGGGGCACCTGCATCTCCTTCAACACAACAACCACCTTTGCAAGAGTTCAGGTCGCATACAAATTGCTTTTTTACGATATCGTCGGCAATTAGAATGTCATCAAGAATTATCATCTAGTCCACTTGAGTGTTTGTATTAAATGAGATATATCCTTAAATAAAAAGCTCGTAACTGGTTTAAGGCTGTCAGCATTTGGAATGGCGTTAAAATAGAGTGCACCTCGCAAGAAATGCTTGTTACTATCTGTAGCATAAAATTGCCATGCTGAGGCTGCATTTCCGCCTACCTTATAATAGACGCCATGAACATTGTTGTCTGTATGAAATTCAGGTTCGTTTATATAGTCAGCTTTTTTGGTATGATAGTGACTCAGATTATAAGAGTCCTCGAGCATTTTTTCGAAGGTATTTGCCCCATTAATTTCTTTATAGGAGAGGTGAATTTTTCCGCTGAATTCTTTAAAATCGACATTAATCCACCATGGGTTTTCTGTCTTTTGGTCAAAGAACATGCTGTCTTTTTCTATTTCACCATAGGTGGGATACTCAAAAGTGTAAGGGTAGGTCGCCTTGTTGAAAGTCCTGTAAGACTTTTCAGGGAATGCAACCTTATAGTAGCCTCTAGGCTTTGGTGTGAAAACCTCCTCTCTACATGATATCAAGAGTAGGGTGCAACATAAAATGGAGAGTAGTCGCATCCTAGTGATTGACGTATATTTTTTTGGTTTGAGCTTCGTCATGTTCAGTATCTCGGATGGCCAAGATATAAACTCCATTGGGCATATTCGACAAATTCATTGAGTAAGTAAAATTTCCTTTGCGATGCAGTCCTTTGGATTCGCGAATTACTTTTTGTCCAGCGGCATTGACAAGGTCTACTGCAATAACAGCTTGTTGGTCTAAGCTAAAGCTATAATTGACCTTATCAGTGACTGGGTTGGGGTAGGTGCTCATGGAAAGGAAGCTTCGCGTATTATTGTTTTTTGGGAAACCGGTATACATACTTTCAAAAACTCCATTTCCGTGCGTTCCTACCGCCACATAGCCATCGCTATTTCTCACCTTAATATCAGTGACAACATTAGCACCAATAAAGTTTGGACTCTCTTGAACCCAATTGGTCACATTGTTGTTGGCTTGTGCGCTTGCCACTAGACTATCTGTACTAAAAAGCCCAACGCTGGTTCCAGCAAAATAAACTTTAGAACCATCAGGTTTTTTGAGGATGGCCACTGAGCGAATGGAGGGAGGTGCTGCGCTTGAATTATTGGGCGATTCTAAATTTCCGCCGGCAAGTTTCCAATTTGCACCGCCATCGTCTGTGTAGAAAAGTGAGGTCACATTATAATTTGAATAGCAAACGAGAGCCTTCATGGCATCGTCTGGATCAATGGCAATATCTCTCACAAAGCCTTGGACAGGCAATCTAAAATCATTGCATAAGGTCAGGGTCGGATTCGCACTATTTGCATTATCCATCCTCCAAATTTCTCTATTATTAGTACCAAGGTAAATGACATTCGCTGGTTTTTGGGAAATTGAGATACAAGAGATTAAGGCTTGGACGTTTGCTCCTCCCGAATTGGTATAGTCTGCCGTTGTAATACTATCTGGGATTCTGAACCAATTATTATACTCCGCGTAATCGTTATTCAATTCGATATCATGCAAGTCGTCAATGCGCAATAGACTCCGTCCTTGTGGAAGGTATAAGTAATTATCGTCATTGGGGTCCACTGCAAATGGGTGTATAAAGCTATAAAGGTTGCTTCTATTTTCAGAAGGGTCTAGTCTGCGTCGTCTAACCAAATTCCCTCTTTCGTCAACTTTGATTTTAACAATACGAGCGTTTTGTATACTCATGACATAGAAGTCGCCATCAGGAGAAATATGGCCATAGGCTCCATCTCCGTTTACCGGCAAGACCCACTTTTGCTCAGGGTCATTGTCCAACGTAAGGAAGTTTCCATTGTCTTGAAGGCCGACGAACATTCTGTTATCATAAGCATTCTTCTCATCAATATTCACTGTATATACCTGAGAAGTGATATAACCTAAGCTCTTCTCTTGCCAAACTACATTGTCAGCAAGACAGTTATCCGTTTTCTTTACACCTCCATCAGAGATTGAATACATCACATTCGGATTGCTGGGCAGAAAAAGGACATCGTGTTGGTCAGGATGGTGGTTGGGGTAAATGCCAAAAAAGGGTAAAGCAGTAGCAACACCATATCCTCCAATTTGCTTTGTAAAGAAAGGGCTTGTAAAGGCATTCGTACTTCTATATAAATTCGTGCCTCCTATAAAAATATGATTTGTTCCAGGCTGAACGCGGATGCATAAATCATAGCCTCCTTGACAATTGAATTTGTCAAACTGATTGCCAGAACTTACTGGAAGGTTCTGAGATAAATTATCCCATTGGCCGCCATTTAAGCTGCCATTCCCGGAGAGATAAGTGTATTTAAGTAAGGATACATATTCGGTATCTGATTGGTAATTGGTCGTAGCAACTCCACCGCAAGTTGCGCAACTGACTTCAGAAAGAAAGTAGACCTCATTCTCATTGTTTGGATTAATCTCAATCACCGTGCGATTGTATCCTTTTAAAAAAGTTGGGGTGATGTTGGTAAAATTGATTCCATCTGGAGAACGATAGAGTCCTTTAAAGACGCCTAAGGCGCTCATGGATGCATAGACCACGCCTGTTTCACTCACGGCAACATCAGTGAAGTACGAATTATTGCCAGCACCTAGGACGGCCGTCCAAGAATTTCCTGTATCCACGCTTCTATAGATGGTGCCATAACAAGCCATATAAACGGCATCAAGGCCTCCTGCATTCGGGCCCGTCGCTATCCGCCAGGCTCCTTGAAAATTGCTGGTAAAATTATTTGGCGTTGCCCCGGCAGTAGATGCTAAGGATTGCCATGTGCTTCCGTTGTCCAAGGAGCGAAAAGCTCCATCTCCTAAATAAAAAGCTCCTGGTGCACTCGCGCTGGTTCCATAAATTTCTCCGCTGACAGCATACCAAATATGCTCATTTCCACTGCTTTGATCTTGAGTAATGCTCATGATGCCTGGGTGGTCGTTAGGCAAACTTCTTTTCGTCCAAGTGGTGCCCGCATCTAGGCTTTCCCAAATTCCCCCAGAAACGGAACCCGCGATAAGATGGTTCTCATTTTTAATGTCTATGACCATGCTGCGCGTTCTTCCGCCTACATTCCATGGTCCTCTTTGTTCCCATGTCCCCCCTCTATATCTTTTTGATGAGGATGTGATCAGACTTTTAAGAAAGGCTCGTTCTTTATATTGAATACCTTCAGGAATCTCACCGGTGGCAGGATCCTGTAACATTTGTTTCTCCCAATTTCTCTTTGCTTGAGATTCTTCATTGCGCTCTTGCATTCGATTGCTTGAGCGAAAATCAATTTGTTGAAAGAGGAGGAAACTGAGCCCCAAAAGAGCGAATATGCTAGTTAGAATGACCTTCTTCATGGAGTAGTAAATATAAATCCTAAATAATGGTTCGCTTCAGGAGAAGCATCAGATTATTAACACATTTGACAGGATTACATGCGCTCAGGAGCATCTATCCCTAGAAGTTCTAAGGACTTGGAGAGGGTGTTCGCAGTGAATTGGGCCAATTGTAATCGGAGAACTTTTTTAGCCTCACTCTCAGCTTGTAGAATAGAGTGCGCACTCAGGAAGGAGTTCATTGCTTTGGCCAGATTAAAGGCATAATTGCAAATAATGCTTGGACTAAAATTCAGCGCCGCTTCCTCTATGACCTTCGGGAATTTTTCAAGCTTGACAATCATTTCTTTTTCGTCCAAATGCAGCGCCTCTTCTTCCTGATTTTGTGAAAGGTCCGTGTCAGATTTTCTTAGAATAGAACAAAGTCTCGCATGCGTATACTGCACAAATGGTCCCGTGAATCCGTGAAAGTCTATACTTTCTTCAGGATTGAAAATCATTTTCTTTTTTGGGTCTACACGCAAGAGATAGAATTTTAATGCACCTAAACCAATGGTATTATAAAGTTTTTCAAGTTCTTCAGCACTATAGCCGTCCACCTTGCCGAGTGCATTGGTTTGTTCTTCCGCTATTTGAAGCATTTCGTCTATCATATCGTCTGCATCGACAACTGTTCCTTCACGGCTTTTCATTTTCCCGCTAGGAAGCTCTACCATTCCATAAGAGAGGTGATACATGCCATCGGCATAGGCTCTCCCCATTTTTTGCATCACGAGTTTGAGTACTTTGAAATGATAATTCTGTTCATCGCCAACGACATAGACTGAGCGATCCATTTTCTCATCAGCATATTTCAACTCGGCTGTGCCTATATCTTGTGTCATGTAAACAGAAGTGCCGTCTGAACGCAGAAGGATTTTTTGATCCATTCCATCTGATTCTAAATCGACCCAAATTGAGTTGTCTTCTTTTTGAAAGAAAATACCGTCCTTCAATCCTTGTTGAACTTTTTCTTTCCCACTCAAATAGACCTCACTTTCATAATAAACTCTATCGAAATCTATGCCCAGTCTCTCATAGGTCTTATCAAAGCCTGCATAAACCCATGCATTCATTTTTTTCCAAAGAGCAACAGTCTCTTCATCGCCAGCTTCCCATTGACGAAGCATTTCTTGGGCTTCTTTGAATATTGCAGCTTCTCTTTCAGCGACTTTAGTTTCCATACCTCCATCAACAAGGTCTTTGATCTGCTCTTTATAGACGGAGTTGAACTTAACATAATATTTCCCTACAAGATGATCACCTTTTATACCTGAGGATTCAGGCGTCTCACCATTGGCATATTCTTTCCATGCCAACATGCTCTTGCAAATGTGTATGCCTCTATCATTGACTAAATTGGCCTTGACCACCTTTCGTCCGTAGGCTTTCCATATTTCGGAAACCGCATATCCCAAAAAGTTGTTTCTTAAGTGTCCGAAGTGCAAAGGCTTATTTGTGTTTGGTGAGGAGTACTCAACCATAATCTTCTCTTCAACTGAAGGAGCTTGGCCATAAGATGCGCTCTTGAAGGCCTCTTTTAGAAAACGTATGCAGTCGCCATCGGCAAGAGAAAGATTAAGAAAACCCTTGATGACATTGTAGTCAGTTATTTGTGGACTTTGATCTGTTAAGCATTGGCCAATTTTTTCGGCAATTTCATCAGGACGCCCACCTATAGTCTTAGCTAAGGAAAATGTCACCAATGTGTATTGTCCGTCAAATTCAGCCTTGGTCTCATTAACTTGCAATTCATCTTCAGGAATTGTCTTATTATAGACTGTTAATATTGCCTTGCTGACCTCTTTTCTTATTTGCTGAGTTAGTTCCAAATTGTCAATAAAATCTTACTCGCAAATGTAGGCATGAAGACTTTCTTAGCACAAAAAGCTTTACTTTTACCATACATGAAGAAATGCATTCTTGCAATTTGCGCTGTCCTGATGTTTCAAGCTTGTAGCACTGATTTTCCAACTGGTGCTCCTTATGAAGAGGTGACCATCGCTTATGGCCTTTTGGATGAAAATGACTTTAATCATTATATCAAGCTCACTAAGGGATTTTATGATCCCGTTGGTGACAATTTGATTGCAGCCCAAAATCCAGACTCCATTTATTATAATGATGCTGATGTAGAAGTGAAAATTGAAGAATTGAGCGGGAATTCGGTGACTAATTCTTGGATTCTTGATAGGGTCGACTTGGTAGACGAGGGCGTAGTCAAACCTAGCGGAATTTTCCCCGCTAGCCCTAATTATGGCTATAGAATGCAGACTTTAATCAACAGTGATTTTCAATACCGACTTACGATTACGAATACGGCAACAGGAAAAGTGATTAAGGGGCAAACAGATTTAATCAATACTGGAAGTGCATTTCAAATTGTGATACCATTTACTGCATTTGATCAACTGAATTTTGAAGATCCATTGAAAACCTACACTTTTATTTGGCAAGCGCCGCCTGGAGCAGGCATGTTTGACCTCATGCTTCGATTTCATTATGATGAAAGAGATTTAGGGACAAATATCGAGATAAAGAAGTCCATTGATTTGCCTCTGGCTCAATTCATTAAACGAACGAATGATGAAATAACCTTTGAAATGCAGAATGAACAGTTTTATTCTCTACTCACAGCCAATCTTGGAGCCGCTGGACCTAATATTGTGCGTTATGTTGACACCCCTGACTTCTCAATTATCGGAGGGAGTTTTGACTTGCAACGCTATATTGAAGTAAATAACGCCCAAGGAGGTCTAACCAATGATCAAATCAAGCCGAATTTTACCAATCTCGAAGGTGAAAATGTAATTGGACTTTTCTCTTCTAGAGGCGTACGAACTCTTGCAAATATTCCATTGACACCGGGAACATTCGATTCTGTAATCAATAGCACACGTACTGCTAATTTGAATTTTGTGGGAATGTCATCCAATTAATTGGACGGGCAATCTAAGCATCAGGGCCCAAGTGAATCTCTGCCCAAAGTAAATCCTCTGGCGTCGTTAGCTTGATGTTTTTGGAGTCTCCATCAACGATACAAATCCTATGACCATCAGCTTCAAATACAGAAGCATCATCAGTAAATATATCAGAGTAAGGCTTTAGATAGGCGGCTTTAATTTTATGATAATCAAAGCATTGTGGTGTTTGAACTAAGCGAAAATTTGAGCGGTCTTCATGTCGGCTTGCTCCATCATCTTGAATAGATCTTAGAGAATCTTTTGGTGTAACAGCTGGAATTGCATTGCCATATTCTTCACAGGCATCGATGCAATCATTAACTAATTGCTCAGAGCAAAATGGGCGCACGGCATCATGAATCATCACGCGGGTGGTATCCTTTGGAATACTTTGTAAGGCATTCTGTACAGAGTGAAATCGTTCTTTTCCTCCAATGACAATGTCAATATTACTTGAAGGATATTTAGCTACAAGCTCAGCGCCCTTCGCATTGAAATCTTCATGAAGGACAATGCAATAGTGCGCATTCGGAATGGCAGCGACAAAGGCCGAAAGTGTGTGCTCTAAAATACTCTTGCCATGAATTTCGATGAATTGCTTTGGAACATCACTTTTCATTCGGATGCCTCTTCCAGCCGCCACAAGAATTACTGAAATCATGTTTTGACGTGATCGCGGTTCTCTCCAAAAATCTTGAAATATTTTGGACGTTTCTCATATTTAAGGTCAAACTTCTTGATTAGACCATGGCAAATTTCTGTTGCTTCGTCTAGGCTGTCCGTTAAATGGATATAATCTGTATCATCAGGAGAGATAGTTCCATTTTCCTTTAAATGCTCTATATAATCAAAGAGTTCTTTATGCCATTTTTTTCCTACAACGATAATAGGGAAGTCGTGGATTTTTCCAGTTTGCACTAATGTTAGTGCTTCGAAGAACTCATCCATGGTGCCAAAGCCACCTGGCATTACGATGAATGCATAAGAATACTTGACCAAGAGGGTTTTGCGCACGAAGAAATACTTGATGTTAACCCACTTATCTAAATAAGGGTTCCCACTTTGTTCGAAGGGTAGTTCGATATTACAACCTACTGAGCGACCGCCTACAGCACGAGCGCCTTTGTTGGCTGCTTCCATTATTCCAGGGCCGCCTCCGGTCATCACGCTAAAGCCTAATTGAGCTATTTTTCCAGCCAGTTCAACTGTTTGTTCAAAGATGGGGTGTCCTTCTTTAATTCGTGCAGATCCGAAAATGGTCACACAGGGTCCAGCAAAGTGCAATACTCTAAATCCTTTTAAGAATTGCTTGGCTACATTGATGGTGAATTTCAAATCACTCCAACGACTTTGGGGGCCTTCGAGAAATCTTATTTCTCCTTTAAATGTGTCCTTAAATTTTTTAAAATCTTCTCTTGGCATCTAGTATTTTTTTTATTCGTTGCATAGCCTCTTCAAGTTTTTCCATGCTGCTTGCATAAGATATACGGATACAATTGGGCTCTCCAAACGCGCTGCCCATCACTGTGCTCACATGAGCTTCATTTAAAAGCATTAGGCAGAAATCTTCAGAATTTTTTATTTCCTCTCCATCAAAATATTTCGAGACATCAGGGAATGCATAGAATGCTCCCTCAGGCATATCAATTTCAATGCCCGGAATTTGTTCGAGGAAGTTCACGACATAGTCACGTCTTTTCTTGAATTCATCGCGCATGGCATAGGTGGGCTCCAAGGAGGCTGTCAGAGCAACTATAGCCGCACGTTGTGTGATTGAATTTGCTCCGCTGGTAAACTGTCCTTGCAGCTTGTCGCAAGCATTCACAAGATTTTCAGGTCCGGCAAGGTAGCCTAAACGCCAACCCGTCATGGAGAATCCTTTGGACAGTCCGTTGATAATGATGACTCTATCCTTAATGGACTCGAAGCTTGCAATGCTGAAATGCTTTCCTTGAAAATTGATGTACTCATAGATTTCATCACTGATGATATAAATATTGGGGTACTTCTCAAAAACTTTGACCAAGGCTTCAAGTTCTTCATGAGTGTATACAGAACCACTAGGGTTGCAAGGTGAAGAGAAAACGAAAGCCTTTGTTTTTGCTGTGATGGCTGCTTCGAGTTCTGCTGCAGTCAGTTTGTATTCATTTTCTTTTGCCGTTCTGACCTCCACGACTGTTCCTTCTGCCAATTCAACCAAGCCTCTATAAGTTACCCAATAGGGGGTTGGTACTAAGACCTCATCTCCAGGATTAATTAGACTTAAGATGGCATTCGCCAAAGATTGTTTGGCCCCAGTACTCACCATAATTTGACTCGGCTTATAATCTAGATTGTTGTCTCGCTTGAGTTTTTTAGCGATGGCCTCTCGAAGTTCTGGCATCCCTGCCACAGGTGTGTATTTAGTATAGCCATCATGCATGGCTTGGGTTGCGGCTTCGATAATATGGGATGGAGTGGCAAAATCAGGTTCGCCTAAACTGAGGCTAATTACGTCATGGCCTTCAGCTTGGACAGCTCGAGCCATTTTAGACATTTGTATGGTTTGTGGTTCTTTGATTCGTGCAAGACGATCGGCCAAATTCATCTTGCAAATATAGACAATTGGGCAGTCTAGAACGATTTTATGGGCGCTTAGTCTATGCTCATCTGCCCATAAATTATTCGCTCAATCCGCCATAGGTCAATTGGTCGGATCTAGCATCAATCAAGTCTTTGAGTTCATAGACATTTTTGTAGCCGTAAGCGTATAGATTGATGAAGGTTGGAATATTGAGCGCGAGCGTTATTTCCTTTTCTGCCGATACTTCAAGTGGGACAAAGGATTTGGTCGCAAAGAAATCTGGTTCATTATAGAAGTTGTTGTTGCAATAGATGAGAATACGCACTTGATTGTTGGGAATGATTTTGGCAAGATTCTCTTGTGTGAAGTCTGAAAAGTTCAGATGGACAGCTCCTTTAACGTGCTTTTGCTCATACATGGCCTTGGAACGGGTGTCGAGTATGATGGTATTGGGTTCACTCGCCATTTTCTTGAAATTCTGTAAAGAAACGAGCCTGTTTTTTCTGTACTCCTCAACTTCGCTTGCCACCTTCATAAAGGCATCGAAATCGACCTTAGAAGGCAGGTTTTGCGCATTTATAGTGCTGCATGAGATGGTGCAGATTACGATTAGGCTTAAAAATTGTTTGAACATGTCTATAGGATGCACGATTGAAGAGGATTCCATACAATGGATTGTTAAACGCAATTTATGCAAGCGCTATTTTGAGTTAGGCTGAGGATATTCAATCAAGTGGTCGTCATATTCAGATACCAAATATGAATTGAGTAATTCATTATAACAGATAAGATTTGATTGGACACAACAACCTAAATTAAAGCTCATTTGCTCATAATTCTTTTGAGATCTTGATCTGTTTTTCCTCACCACACTAGCCGTTCTGCATTCAATTTGTCGAATAGCATCAGCATTGTCAACTTATAGATATGACAATCATCATTTTGTTCATCATCAAAGATCTTGTCACTGCACTGAGAACAATTCGTTTGAATAAAATATTGGTCTTCTATTTTGAAATTATGATGAGAGATTCCTTTTTTTCTTATCATATATGTACATGACTGTATTCTGTACTCTTCTGTTCTGTTCTTGATAAAGTTGTCGTCCACGAGCTTCGAGTGTACAATTTCAAACTTGCTATAGGAAGTTGATGCATCACCACTTATTGAAAGTATATTATCGTTTAATACTGCCTCGTATCCCCTTTTATTCAGAAATTCCATGACTGCTTCAACCGTTCCAGATTGTGCAGATAAAGCTAGAGGAGAAAAAAGAACAACGAAAAATAGCGTGCACCGTATTTGAATATATTTTTTTCTGCTCACCTTAGCTAAAGATATGCTTTGCTCTGGGATAATAAGAACAACTTAAACCCCCGTCTTCTCCTTCATGAAGAGGCTGATGCTTTCTTGTACATGGGCGAGCTGCTCTGCAGATAAACCATGGTGGCAAGCCGTAAGCATACCGCCGCGCATTACTTTATCAGACTCTCCATATCCTGAAGGACTGGCCTTATGTTCCACATTCTTGAATCCAGGTTGGCGTAAGATGTTTCCTGTGAATACTGTACGTGTTTGTATGTTGCGCTTCTCTAAGAAAATTTGCATTTCTGTGCGCGTGAAGGGTGCATTTTCTTTAAGTGTAGTTGCGAAGGCCAACCAAGCTGTGCGAGACTCAGGCAATTGTTTTGGCAAAATGAAGAACTCCTCATACTGCCTATAAAACTCCAGCATATTGTTGTAATGCGATGTACGTAAATCAATATTGCTTCCGAGCTTAGCGATCTGTACCAGGCCGAATGCTGCTCCTGCTTCATTAGGTTCTATATTAAAACCAGGTTCTTCAAAGACAAATTTTGCATCATAAGGAATGCCGTCTACTTCAACATTAAATCTGTTTTCAATTTTTTCACTCTCTACAAAGAGGGAAGAGGAACGTCCCCAAGAACGTAGTAATTTTCCACGACGAAGATGTTCTTCATCATTGACACAAAGCATGCCGCCATTTCCTGCACAGTTGATAATGTGAGAGCCATAAAAACTTGTTGTGCTCATGTCGGTATATCGACCAGAACTTTTGTCTTGAATTTCAGCTCCTAATGTATCGGCGCTATCTTCTAAAACAAACAAATTGTGCTTGTCTGCAATTTCTCGCAGAGCAGCCCAGTCAGGAAGATTGCCCATGAGGTTTGGAATCCACAATGCCTTTGTTTTGTCGGTAATCATTTCTTCGACCTTATTGGCGTCGATATTATAGGTGCCTTCTTCGACATCTACAAAAGCAGGAACCCATCCTTTGCGGACGAGTGGTGCGACCGTTGTTGAGAAGGTGAGGGCAGGAGTGATAATTTCCGCTCCGGCATCATAGTTTAAAAGTTCTGCGGCTAGGTAAAGCGCACTGGAACCTGAGTTGACTCCGATACCATGTTTCTTGTCGTAGAGTCCGGCAACTTTACTTTCCAACTCGCGAGTATGTGTACCCATTTGAGTTGAGGTCTTGAGTACATGTACTACAGCATCAATTTCATCTTGACCATGTACCGTTTGCCCATAAGGCACTTTTAAAAACTCGCTCATAGAGCTGTAAAAATACCGCTCAAATCTTATGTTGGAAGCATAGATTTCTTTAATTGTTTATTAAATGTGCAAATTCTATATTAGGTCCAAATTTGTGGAGAGATTTCTTAAGTTTGATGATTTCGGCACTAGGGCACTATGAAAAATAAGCGAACAATATTTCTGATTTTTATTGCGTTAGAACTCGCCATGGTATTGCTCTACTATTTAAATCCAATGGAATGTCCACCATGCCCAGAGGGTATGCGCTGCGATCCATGCTTTTCGGGTTGGCAAATAGTTGCCATCTGTTCCGGAGCATTAATTATGCTATTGTTCGTTAGTTGGAAAATGCTGTTGTTGCTCGCTGAATTATTTAAAAAGGAATAGAGTGAAACGATTTGGAACTTTTGCATTAAGGTATTTGCCGGAAACGATACTCATCGTATTGGTGCTCGCTTATATGATAGGAACTTCCTTTCAATTGCTTCTTGTGCCCATTTGTGTACTCCTGCTTTTGCTCTTTCAACTAATTTTTCAATTCAAACATCTTGGCGCTACTATGGGTAGTTTGCTATTAGTCTTTAGTCTTTTCTTCTTCTTCGCAACATTGGCAGAAAGTTCTGAATTTGAAACAAAGACTGCCAATTATTTTCAACTCATCATTGGAGGCTTAACTTTTTTTCTTCTGATTGTTAGCCCCGCCATTGCAATGCTATATAAAAGTATCTTTCTTTCTGAAGATTAGAGTCTATTGTCTGTAATGAATGAAGTCACTTTTTCTTTTTACGTTTCTTGCTTTTCTTCGCTAAAGGATTAAAGTCGACCGCCTTTTGAACATAATAGTCTAGGTCGTCCTCCAAGTCATATCCGCTGGCTTCAACAAACACAAATCCCTTGAGCGGCCTGCCCGTAAAATTCATATCAGTACATCCATCTCGAGCCAAGCATTCTTCATAAGCATCTGGTCCCACTCTGGCCATCAGTTCATCTTTGACTATTCCGAGGCACATTTTTTCATTGACCATATAGCAGATTCCACCAAACATCTTTTTCTCAAGAAATAAAACATTCTTGCTCCGTAAGCATTGGGCAATTCGGTCAGCGAGGTATTCGTCGTAAGCCATTAGTCTCGATTAAACTCTTTTTTGAGGATGTCTTCAATTTCTCCTAGACTCGGAGCGCTTGCAATAATTTTCCCATCCTTAATTACAAACTTGCTTGGAATACGTTCTACATCATAGTCTCTACATCGCGGACTTTTGAGACCATAAGCATCATTGACTAATATGAAAGGGACATCCAATCGTCTGGCTTCTTTCACCCATCTATGATAATCTCTATCTAGAGAAATCGAGTAGACTTCAAATCGCTCACCCGCAAAGGCTTCTTTATATTTCTTAAGCTCCTGCATAATGGGAATGCAGTTTCTACACCAAGAGGCCCAAAATTCAACAACTATAATATCGGCATCTACTTCGCTCAATTTTGTCCATTTCCCTAAAGAATCGGGCAGTCTAATCTCAGGGGCATCTGAGCCTACAGCTATTTGAGCTTGTGATTGATGTGAAAGGCTAAAAAGCAATAAGAAAAGGAGTGTTTTTTTCATTTGATTCTTCAATTCAAAAATAGCCAATAAACTGAACGAAATCTTGTTATTTTACATTCCATTGAAGTTAGTCCGATTTAGTAAAGAATTTTTCAATAAAGCCATTGGGTCGGCTTTGCGCTTTCCTTTCATGACCTTGAGTGCCTTCTTTGCGCTCCTTTGTGTCATCATAACAAATCATTTCCCTTCCTTGTTTAATTTAGAAGGCAAAACTTGGACCTTGCTCGCTCTAGAGGCTTTAGTTGGAGTTCCCTTGTTTTTTGTCTTTGCTATTTTTTGTGAAAAGCACAACTTGGATAAAGGGAAGAGAATCGGTCTGGCATTATTGGCCTTTGTGATTTTGGGCTTTCATTATTATGCATTACCGAATTGGGCAAATGACTTTGATTCTACTTATTTTTTGCGCTATGGTCTCATGTTTCTGTGCACCATACTCGTCGCATCCTTTGTGATTTATTATGAAGAAAAGAACAATGAAAGTTTTTGGCGTTACAATGAATCTCTTTTTGTAAATGCCTTAATTTCAACGGGCTACAGCATATTTATGTTTATTGGCGTTGCTGGAGCTTTATATGCCACACAAATTTTATTTGAACTTCAAATATCCAACGAATACTATTTAGACTTATTCGTTCTAATTCTTGTGGTGTTCAATGTGCTCTTTTTTGCTGCTCGAATCCCCGCTAAATTGGAAAATTTTGAAGAGCATAAAGATGTAGCCTCTGGAGTTAGGGTTTTTGTGCAATATGTTCTCTTGCCTATTCTGGGTATCTACTTTCTTATACTAGCTTTATATGTCGGGAAAATTATTTTGGAAAATGACTTGCCGAAAGGTTGGGTCTGCACACCCATTCTGATTTTTTCATTTTTGGGCATACTTGCTTATTTTCTTGCTTATCCTTTCAGAAACGACAAGGAGAAAGGAGTGATTTATTTTTTCTGTAATTATTTCTTCTATTTTCTCATGCCTTTTGTCGCATTGCTGTTTACGGCCATCATTCATAGAGTAAGTGCATACGGGCTTACAGAATGGCGTTATGTTGTCTTGATTTTTGGCCTATGGCTTTTAGTAGTTTCCATTTATATCATCTTGAGCAAAAAAGATCTCCTAGTTATCTTACCTACGACCTTATTCCTTTTTCTTGTCATTGGAAGCGTTGGTCCCTGGGGTATGTTTCAGCTGAGCTCAGCTTCTCAGTTTGCTCGACTAAAAAAAATGCTCACAGACAATGATTTGATGGACAACGGAGTCTTGAATACTGAATTTTTAAAAACTGAAGGGCTTCCTGAACGCACACAGTCGGAAATTAGTTCCATTGCAAAGTTTCTCTTCTATAGAGAGGAGATTGATCTGATTTATCCTGTTTTGAAGGAAGAACAGAAGAAGCAAATTGATCTTATCATGTCGGGTGAAAATAAAGTGCAACATTTCAATGCCTTTTTAGAGAATAGTCTTGGTCTGAGTTTAGGGAATTTGCTCGATCAACGCTATAGTTTCTACGGCTCTACTCATGATGTGTTTGGCAGAGGTTTTGCTATCTCTAGTTATGAGAATATCCTTAGAGTTGAACTCACTCAATTTGAGAGCAAATTCAGCAATTATAAGAATATACAAATCTCTACGGATTCCTGCGCACTTCAAATCAATAAAGGAGGAGAGGAATTGTTTTTAAACATTAAGCCCTACATAGACTCGCTCATAAAGAGTAGAAATGAGAATGACTATAATTTGAGTAGTTCAGCCGCCGAAAATGAATTAATCTGGAGAGATTCCTTATCCAAGCATTGCATAATTTTCGATCATCTCACCGTGAGTAGTATCACAGATAAAGAACCAGAAATTCTTGATGCTCAATTTTATCTATTGTATTAAGACTGAAATTTTGAAGTATTAATCTGCTTCCGCAAGTACTTTTGTCCTGATGAAAAAGAAAAGACCTTTGATTTTAGTCACTAATGATGACGGAATTACATCTTCAGGAATTGCTGCTCTTGTTGAAGTTGCCAAAAGATATGGAGATGTTAGCGTTGTAGCTCCAGACAGCCCACAAAGTGGGATGGGGCATGCCATCACATTGGGCCATCCATTGAGGCTGAGAGAAGTTGATTTATTCAAGAATGTACCGGCTTTTGAATGCAGTGGAACTCCTGTTGATTGCGTGAAGATAGCAGTGGACAAAGTGCTCAAGAGGAAACCTGATTATTGTTTTAGTGGAATTAATCATGGTTCTAATTCGTCCATAAATATCATCTATTCTGGAACTATGAGTGCTGCAATGGAAGGGGCATTTGAAGGAATACCGTCTGTTGGCTTCTCTTCATTAAATTATAGTCATGATGGAGATATGACCTTAAACAAGCGTGTGGTGCGCGAAGTGATTCAAAGTCTCATGAAAGGTAAATTGCCTCAAAAGGCTTTGTACAATGTAAATATCCCAAACATTAAGCTGAGCGATTATAAAGGGCTGAAAATGTGCAGACAAGCAAATGCAAAGTGGCAAGAAAACTATCTTGAAAGGAAAGACCCTCTTGGAAAGAAGTATTATTGGTTGCGCGGCGATTTCAAGAATAAGGATAAGGGCAAGGATACGGATGAGTATGCGTTAAAACGTGGTCATGCCTCTGTTGTTCCCGTTCAATATGATTTGACAAATTATGATATACTCAATTCTGTAGAATTGTAAATTTCAAGTAGCAACTGAACCAAGCTTGCATTGGCTTCAGCCCAACTATAATTTTCTTCTACAAACTGCCGAGCATTAGTAGATATCTTTTCTCTTAATGCATCATTGTCCAATAGTTCCATTATTCTATTGCAAATGTCATCTGCCTCATTAGCGATAAAAATTTCTGAAGCATGCTGAGCATTTAAAGAGGCGTTTGCTTCTTCTGAGCTTACAACAGCTAGACCCATACTCATGGCTTCTAGGATTTTGTTTTGCAATCCCGCTCCAGTGAAGAGTGGCGCTATGAAGACCTCGCTTTGAGCATATGCAGTGCGTATATCTTCAAGATTCTTTTCGACAATAAGATTGTTGTCTTCAATATTTTTCCAATGCTTGAGTTTCGTTCGTCCAGCGATTAAAATTTTAATGTCCGCTTTCTTCTTGACGAGACGAGGTTTTAATTCTGCTATGATGAATTCAATAGCATTTTTATTCGGCAAATAATCTAAATTTCCTGTGAACAATAGGTCGAAATTTTCTTCCCTTTTCTTTAGTTTGAAGTATTGGGTATCCACACCATTGCGGACCACTTCAATTCGCTGATCAATATGTGTTTTGTCGTGTTCGGAGATTATAGTTGTCCGGCTAAATTTCTCTAGAATGTCTTGCTCATATGCTTTCATTCTTTTTGCTTCAGATTGATAAAGTAATTTTCGAAGGGCAGAAGAGTTCTTGGCCGTTCTTTCATAGTTCAAGCTAAAAGCGTCTTGATAGTCTAGGATAGCTGGAATTTTTATCCCTTCTTTATAAGCAGCTGTTCTTGATAGTTGGCAATACAAGAGGTCAATTTTTTCTGCTGCAATTTGTTGTTTTATTTCTTCGTGGATTTGTGAAGAGTAAAACCATGCAACCTGCCATGGTTTGCTGGAAAATATGTTCTTGGCCAATTGGATGTAACGGCCAACTGATGAAATAGGATAGGTGTAAATTTTCTGGCAATAGTCGGCCAAATTCTCTTGTTCGAGCGTTGAAAGCTTTTCATCATTAATAGAGAAGAGGTATATCTCAAATTGTTCAGACAGTGTTTTGATTTGATGGTATAAACGCAGCTTATCGCCTTTGTCAAGAGGCCAAGGGAATCGAGATGATATGATGGCTAGCTTAGGCTTCGGCATGTATAGCGCTCAATTTGCTGTCTAATAATTTGTAAATGTCTTTCTTGTAGAAATGGTCTAAGGCAAATGCTTTTGCTTCAGCACCAATTTCTTTCGCTTCCTCTTTATGCTCTAGACACCACTGTATGTGCTCTTGAAATTCAGATGGAGTTTCTGCCAAAAGAACATTCTTCTGATGAGTCAGTCCAATTCCTTGAATGCCTAAAGCCGTGCTTACTATCGTTTTGCCAAGCATCATAGCCTCAAGTACTTTGATGCGCATGCCAGCGCCTGAAAGTAGCGGGATAACTAAAATGTTTTTTTCTAAAGAAAAGGTCTTCATATCATCAATCTCGCCCTCCACAACTACATTCTCTTGTCGTATCCGAAACATATTCTGCGGCATATTTCTTCCGGCAATATAAAAATGTAGTTTAGGCGATTTCTTGACGAGATCATCCCACACCTTTTCCAAAAACCAGTCTACGGATTCTTGATTCGGTAGCCAATCCATACTGCCCAAGTGGTATATCGAATCCCATTCTTGTGCTATGCTGTCCGTTCTGAAATGAATGCGTTCTATTCCAAAAGGTAAGTAGTGAGAAGATGTGTTGATCCCCATTTTTTTGAGTATGCTCATTTCCTCTTGGGAAATGCAGAGCATAAGATCAAACTCTTGAAGCACATCTATTTCATATTTTTTCAAGCGACGAGCGAGTAAGCTTAAATATTTTTTTCGTATTCTGTTCTTTTCGCTTTCTATAAGTCTCTCCCAAATAAGGTGTTCAATATTATGTACTCTGCACAGCATTTTGGCGCTGCTCATTTTTCTACATTTGTTTAAATATGGGGCGGTATAGATGCTTTCAAATTGAATGAAATCAAATTCATTATTTTTTAGAACCTTAGCAAGCTCACTTTCAAATTGGGGGTCAATGAATCTTTGGATATTATAAGACTCTTTTCCGAACAGATTCGTAAAGGCATCCATGGCTTTTAAGTCTGTATCCATTTTTACGGAAGCGAAGTGATTCAATTGAAAAAAAAGCGGAGGAATGTCCTCCTGATGTACCCAATGCTTTTTGGTGTTCATGCTCAAAAGACTGACTTCATATCCTGCATTTTGATACATTTCTATGCATTGGTGCATGGCCAAGGAGCCGCCATCTTTTAATGGCCATGGAATGCGAGGAGTAATTATGAGGATTCTCATCTTTGTGCCAAAATAAAACAATGCTGAAGTCTAAAACAATTATTTTTACGAAGTGAAAAAATTCTCACTAGTCTTCTTGGGTTCCAAAGAAATTGGCGCCTATTGTTTAAAGCAGTTGCTAGAACGGCAAGATGAACTGAATATTGAAATTATTGGGGTCAAAAGCAAGGAAAATAAGCTTGATGGCCAAGAAACGGTCACATCACTTACGAAGACTCATACTTTGGGTGTAATTGAAGATTTGGATGATATTCCACATTGCGACTTTCTCCTCTCAGTGCAGCATTACGAAATATTAAAAGCTCATCATATTAAACGCGCGTCAAAATTGGCTGTCAATCTTCATATGGCGCCATTGCCTGAGTATAGAGGGAGCAATCAGTTTTCCTTCGCCATTATTGACCAAATAGATTATTTCGGAACCACTTTACATAAAATGGAGGAGGGGATTGATAATGGAGATATTCTATTTGAGCGTCGTTTCCCTATTCAAAAAGACATTTGGGTAGAAGATTTATATATAAAAACTGTAGAAGAATCTAAGCGTTTATTTTCCGAGTGTATTGCAGATTTGATAGAACTAAATTTTCGGGCTATTGCGCAGTCTAGTTTGTTGAGTGAGCGGAAGAGTAATTTTCATCTGAGAAAGGAAATCAATGAATTGAAAATAATAGATGAAGATTGGCCTCAAGAAAAAAAGAACCGCTACATTAGAGCGACGGCTATGCCTGGATTTGAAATGCCATATTTCTTAGTAGATGGCGAGAAAAAATATTATAAACGATCTTGAAGACCATAAGTTGCACCGTGACCAATGATTTAGTATTCGATCAACGTATGATTCGAATATGTAATTCTCTTGCAGAGGCAGGTTATGATGTTCTTCTGATTGGCAGAAATAAGAAAAATTCGCCGCCCCTCCTTCAACAAAAATTTCGTCAAAAACGATTGAGCTGTTTTAGTCAGAAGGGCAAACTCTTCTACATTGAATATAATATTCGTCTCTTCTTTTATTTACTGTTCTTGAAAACAGATTGCTACTGTGCAATCGATTTAGATAGCATATTGCCTAATCTCTTCGCCTCAATGCTACGCAAGAAGAAGAGGGTATATGATGCTCATGAATTGTTTTGTGAAATGCAGGAGATTATTTCGAGACCTGCAATCCATAAAATATGGAAGGGCATAGAAGCTTTTGCCGTACCCCGCTTTAAAAATGGTTATACCATTGGTGGTCTATATCGCGCTCAATTCAAGGAAATGTATGGCGTAAACTATGAGATCGTCCGCAATGCCACTGTTTTGAATCAGGAGAACCAAGCTGCAGCAGAGAAAGAGAAACACTTATATTATCAAGGAGCTGTTAATGAAGGACGATGTTTTGAAAGACTAATCCCGGCATTGGCGTCTCTGGAATACAAGATGCTTGTCTGCGGTTCGGGAAATTACTTCGAACAAGCAAAGGCATTGAGTATCCAACATGGTCTAGAGAATCGCATCAAGTTTATGGGTTATTTGGATCCCATAGAATTAAAGAATTATACTCAAGAGGCCTATGTGGGCATTACATTATTTGAGGAAAGTGGGAAGAGTAATTACTATTCTTTAGGCAATCGATTTTTTGATTATATGCATTGGGGCGTGCCACAACTTTGCGTAGCCTATCCAGAATATGTTGCGATTAATGAAGAGTTTGAAGTGGCGTATCTTGTAGCGGATACGAGTATAGAGAGCTTGCAAAAAGGCATTAGAAAACTCATGGAAGATGATGCTTATTATAATGGTCTGAAGGCAAACTGCTTTAAGGCTAGAGAGAAGTACAATTGGCAGGCAGAGGAGAAAAAATTAATAGCATTTTACAAAAAACTCTTTGGATAAGGTTTTACATATCGTTTCATTTGATATCCCTTTCCCGCCGAACTATGGTGGGGTAATCGATGTATACTTTAAATTAAAGGCATTGAGTGAGCAAGGGGTCCAAATTATCCTGCACAGTTTTCAATATGGAACTCGTGAACCGCAAAAAGAGCTTGAAAAATATTGTAAGGAAGTTCATTATTATAAGCGGCTGAAAGCTTTGAGAGGGATGTCAGTCATGAGACCATATATGGTAAACTCACGAAAAAATCTCAGGCTTCTCAATCGTCTGTGTGAAGATCAGTATCCCATCTTATTTGAGGGTTTGCATACATGCTATTATTTGAATCATCAACGTTTAGCTACTCGACGAAAGTATGTACGTGCTCATAATATAGAGCATGAATATTATCGTGGTCTCTATAATAATGCGCACGGCCTGAAGAAGTATTATTATGGAATGGAAGCACAATTATTGAAGGCCTACGAAGATGTACTAAAATATGCCAATGCAATTCTGCCAATTTCCTCTGTAGACGCGACACACTTTGCAGCGAAGCACACAAATGTTGATGTAGTTCAATTAAATGCCTTTCATGGGTTAAAATTTGAAGCTCAGTTAGGTTGGGGGAATTATGCACTCTTTCATGGCAACTTAGCCGTTGCCGAGAACGAGTCTAGTGCGCTATTCCTCATAAAAAAGGTATTTCGTGAGTTTGACTATTCTCTCATATTAGCGGGTTCCAATCCAAGCAAGTCTTTAATAGCCTTATGTGAGGCAGAGCATAACATTGAGTTGGTTGCTAATCCATCTCAAGAGCGTATGGATGCTCTAGTACAGAATGCGCACATGCATTTAATGTATGCAAGCCAACAATCAGGTCTGAAACTCAAATTGCTCAATGCACTATTTAAAGGCCGACATATAATTGCCAATAATGCAATGCTTAGTGATCTTTCTTTAGAGTCACTTTGTTATAGGGCAAATTCAGCTGATGAGTTTAGAACCCGGATCCAGAAAATTTCGACGATTGACTTTTCGGAAGAGCAGCGTGCGCGGAGAGCAAAAGTAATTTCAACAAACTTTGATGACACTCAGGGAGCTCAAGTTTTATCTGAGGTAATTTTTCCTAGTCTAGAATAGAAGCATTGTCCAATACTTCGCCGCCTTTGGTTCTCACTACTCTCGAGGTGAACTTTCTTATAATTAAATAGTCATGAGTTGCCATAACTATAGCTGTTCCAAAATCTTTACAAATGCTATGAAGCAAATACATAATTTCATCGGCAGTATCTGGATCTAAATTTCCAGTCGGCTCATCCGCAAGAATAAGTTTTGGATTGTTGAGAAGTGCACGGGCGATGTCAACTCTTTGCTGTTCTCCTCCGCTCATCTCGTAGGTCATGCTATTTTCCTTCCCTTTGAGTCCAACCTTATTTAATACAGAATGAATTTTCTCTTTCATCTTCTCTTCATCTTTCCAGCCAGTAGCCTTGAGAACAAAGGATAAATTTTCATAGACATTTCTGTCCGTGAGTAATTGAAAGTCTTGGAATACAATGCCAAGATTTCTGCGAAGAAAGGGTACATTCTTCCAAGTCAGCTGACTCAAATCAAAATTGCCAACATAACCCTCGCCTTGCTTCAGCGGAATATTGCCGTAGAGCGTTTTTAGAAGACTAGATTTACCCGTTCCTGTTTTTCCAATGAGGTAGACAAACTCGCCTTTATGTACTCTTAAATTGACGTCTTTGAGTATTAAGGAATTTCCTTGATAAATTTGAGCGTCTTTTAATTCTACGACTAAAGGTTGCTTGTTCATATTGTGCGCCAAAGATATAGGCTGAAACTGAATTATCGAGCGCTTAATTCTCTTGGAAGTGTTCCAATCCAATCATTCAAGACATTCACCGCCTCTGAAATATATGGGTCTTTTTGAATAGCTTCTCTCCACTCAAGATTTTTACGTTGTTCTACAGTGTCAGAACCAATCTTTTTGGTGACAGAAGCTAGATTACCCACTTCAAGGAGTTTACGTCCTTCTTCTATGGCTTCAAACTTCTTAGCAAAATCCTTACCTTCTTGAATTTGTTGGCGATAAGTCTGTTCATTCAAACTATACCTATTGTTGTCACTTTGCTTCTTGACACGTTGGGCATTTTGCTTGATGAGTTTGAATTGTTCATTAGAATTTATACGAGCCTTACTTTTTGCAATTAGACCAGAGTAGTCCATATTGTAAGGTGTATAGTCGGCGCTAATAATTTGATCCCAAGGCATGGCATTTTCATCTTTACGCTCACCCAAATCAAGCAGTTCGAAAGTTGTTGGTATCACAACATCAGGAGTTACACCTCTTAATTGAGTCGATCCACCACTCACGCGATAGAACTTCTGCATAGTCAATTTAATAGAACCTAATGGCTTGTTGTTTGGACTTCCTTGATAGAATTCATCCATATCATAAATACGTTGAACAGTCCCTTTACCAAAGCTAGTTGAACCTAGGATAATCGCGCGCTTATAATCTTGCATAGCGGCAGCCAAAATTTCGCTGGCACTTGCACTATTGCTGTTGATTAAAATGGCTAGTGGCCCATTATAGAGCACTGATTTATCTCTGTCAGGCATCTCTTGAGGTCTTGCGTTCTGAGATTTCACTTGAACAACAGGACCGTCCTCTATAAAGTACCCGGCGATATCGATCACATCACTAAGAGAGCCGCCACCATTGTTTCTTAAGTCAACAATGATACCGTCTACTCCAGAGCTTTTTAGCTTTTCAATTTCAGCCTTCATATCCTTAGAACAGCGACGTCCATTGAAATTATTGAAATCTGCATAAAACTCAGGTAGGGTTATGAAACCGATTTTAGAGTTCTTTGAATTTATGATGGCAGATTTTGCGAAGGTTGCTTCAATTTCTACCTTATCACGTTTGATTGGGATAAGCTCTTCGCTTCCATCCAAATGCTGCACTGTAAGCTTAACGATAGTTCCCTTCTTGCCTCGAATAATATTTACAATATCTTCTAAGTCCCATCCAACCACGTCGACTGGCTCATCTTCGCCTTGTGCAACTTTAAGAATACCATCGCCCACTTTTAGGCTTCCTTGTTTATGACATGGGCTACCCGCCATGACTTGGTTGATTTTACACGTGCCATCTTCCATCTGGAGTACAGCACCTATACCAAAGAAGCTTCCGCTCATTTCTTCGTCAAAACGTTGTTTCTGCTTTGGAGCAAAATAGGATGTATGTGGGTCGTATGCTTGTGTTATGCTGTTGATATAGGCTCCAAAACGCTCTGTGTCAGTCAGTTTTTTCAATCGACGGAAATAGTATTCCATACTTTTCTTGACACCATCAACGGCCTTAGCCTTTAAACTTGCTTCAGATTCAGCTTTGCTCGCTTTAAGCTCACCTTTTTTAATATTTTCTTTTTGATTTTCTTTGGCGTCATTGAATCTGCTCAAGACTCTATAGGTCAAGTTTTCTCGCCAGCGCTTTTCAAGAGCTGCATCATTTTCAACATATCCAATCTTATCGCCATCTAGTTCAACTTCGGCATTTCCTGAAAAGTTGAAGTCTTCAGCGATTACCTTTTTAAAGATATCTTCAGCCTTCGCAATCTGAATGGTATAACGTCTTTGTACCAAATCGTAGAACTCAGTGGAGCGCTTCTCGATTTCATTATCAATTCGATTTTTATAAATGGAAAATTCCTTAACGTCATTTTGGGTAAAGAGCGTTTTGTTATAATCCATTCTCTTTAGGTAGGTCTTAAATACTTTTTGGGAAAAAGCATCGTCTACCTTCACGGGTGAGTAGTGTCCGCGTTGTAGAATTCCAGCGACAGTAGAGTAGATGGCCTCTTTTTTGCTTTCGTCTTGAAAGGATGCAAAGTGCACATCCTCATTCTCTAAAGGGTCGTCATAGCCTACGTTTAATTCAGCTTGGCGATTGGCCACAATGTTGAATGAAAAGAAAATGCCTACTGCGACGACGAAAATGATGATTAGAAAATATTTTTTTCCCATATGTTTTGTAAAGTTAATAGCTTTAGCGTTAATAAAGATGTAATAAACATGCACTTTCCACATGATAAGAACAAGTGAATTTACAAGCTTAATCAAGGATGGGATGAAGGCTCAGGGCTTTGATTTCTGTGGAATCAGCCCTGCTCGTTTTCTTGAAGAGGATGCACCAAAATTGGAAGAATGGCTGCAAAACCAGCACCATGGGAGCATGTCTTATATGGAAAATCACTTTGATAAAAGACTAGATCCGCGAAAACTCTTCGATGGTTGCCAAAGTGTGGTGGTAGTCATGCAGAACTATTTTCCTGAAAAAGTGCAAGAAGAGGGCCTGCCAAAAATATCAAAATATGCTTATGGCAAGGACTACCACAAGGTCATTAAACGAAAGATGCAGAAGGTGATTGATGATATGGTCGCCATAAAACCTGATCTTAGAGCACGTTGTTTTGTTGACAGTGCGCCAATCTTGGAACGTTCTTGGGCAGTGCTCAGTGGTTTGGGATGGATTGGGAAAAATGGCATGTTGATTAATAAGAAGTCTGGCTCATTTTATTTCATAGGTGTATTGCTCTTAGATATTGACCTTCAGTATGATAGCGCTTTTAAAACAGATCATTGTGGTACTTGTACGGCTTGTTTAGATGCTTGTCCTACCGATGCCATTCTGCCGAATAAGGTCATTGATGGCAGCCGTTGTATTTCGCACCACACCATAGAATTGAAGGACGCGAATATTGACTCATCGATTAGGTGGGACGATTGGATTTTTGGTTGTGATATCTGCCAAGATGTTTGCCCTTGGAACCGCTTTTCCATTGCTCATCAAGAAGAAAGTTTTACTCCTAAGACATTTTTAAATTATTCCTTGGAAGATTGGAAGGGCATTCAGGAGGAGAGCTTTGATAAGATTTTTGAGGCATCGCCCATTCGACGGGCAAAGTTTGAAGGCATCAAGCGGAATTTGAGGTTTGTCTACGGAGGAAATGAGTAATTCGCTGTCTTCCGTTTGCCCTCTTATTCTTTTCGATAAAAAATATTTCCCTTTAGGTCCATCAAGCAAGAGATTTTAAATTGATCTCGTTCCTTTAAAATGACATAATATTTTTTCTTGTCTGCATAGGCATCCAATATGTCGGCAAGCTCAAATTCTAGTTTTTTAGGTTTGAGGACAATAGAGTCACCTAGGAAAATGAAACCATAGTTCTCTTTTCCTTTGCGCATATTATACAATTGGAATGAGTGATTATATCCAACCCGACTTATGCTGTCATAGATGATATTTGTGATTTTTTGTCCGCTATGTCGGACAAATCCCTTTTTGTTTTGCTCGTCTTCAACTAGCCATATGGCTGATTTTATGGAGCTTCTTCTTCCTTTTATTGGATGATATCCCAAGTCTTTTTTGCTTCTAAAGCCTAGGAAAGAATATTTTATGGGCAAGATAGTTTTGAGTTGGTCGTCTATTGTCCCGAACAGCATTTTCCCATCATCATTCTTTTGTCCGACCAAGAAGTAGTAATACTGCTTTTCATCCTTTGCAGAATAGTCTGTGTAGGAGATGGCAAGAATGGAGTCGTAGATGGCCTCAGTTTCTAGTTCTGGAGTAAGTTGAATTGCCTGCTTTTTGTTTCGAGATCGTACAATTAAATAGTTTGAGTAATTATTCGTTGTCTTGTCGTTCTCTTTTCGCCGATATGAAATATTAATTTCACATTCGTCAGGATTGAGTTCGCTTTGTATACCGGCATTCATGTTCTTACCATTTTCTATCCAATTTCGATTAAAGTAGACCACTTCATCTTTAATCTGCCAAGCGTAATGACTTTGTTGGGTTTTGCTAGAGCCAATGTCTGCCTTAGGCATGGGTGGTGAAATTCCTGCGCCATATTCTCGTGTTATTATGGGTATGCCAGCTTGTGGGTCAATTTGTGGCGGAATATATTTAGAGGGATAGAATTCAAATTTCCCTCTACTAAATTGCAATAGTTTTCTCTCTCCTTTTATTGTGTAGACATCGCTCTCTTGTTTGAATTCTATTTCTCCTTCTTTCAATCCTTTGTATAGCCATTGGGTGATTTCCTCTTGTTTCGTATTGTAAACGAAGAGGTCCATAGTCTCTGAAAAATTCACAGAGATAAAAACGAGATACACACCCTTTTCATCATAATCAATTCTTTCAATTGGAAGTATCTCCATAAAGTGGTTTGGATACACATCCTTGCCAGACATGGAAATGAGGGCGGTTTGATTTTTTTCAATGGGAACTTTATTTGGACGTGAGTCGCGATAATTTCTTATTTCGCCTATGATATAGTCCTCTTTTATTTTAAAATTGCTAAATCCTTCCCCCGAAAAAAGTTCTTTCTTGTCCTTCATGATACCAGATGAATGGATGTACTCCATTTTATAAGTTTGCACTGAATCTATCAAATAGGAAAATGTGAAATAGTCTGAATTTCGATATTTTGGCCAGATGAAGTCATATTTGGCATCAACAATCATATTTCCATTGGTGTCTGACAGGCCATATTTATTTCCGACTTTATAGGGGAGATATATATTCTGCGCAAAGGAGTTATACGTAATGAATAACAAGAGTATGATGAAGCTCAGCTTAAGTTGTTTCATCTTTGCTAGTTAATTGACCAACTTGCGAATAGCGACCCATTGCTTCAATTTAACGCGAGCATCTTCCGCCGGATAGCCCAAGACCGTTTTGCCAGCCTCAATGTCTCCCATTACACCTGAGCCAGCACCCACAGTAGCCCCTGAATGAATGGTCGTATGATCTTTTATCGATGCGCTTCCACCTATGACAACGCCGTCACCTAGGGTTACAGAACCTGCCAAGCCGCTGTGGCCTGCCATGATACATGAGCGCCCCATGATGCAGTTGTGGGCTATTTGAACGAGGTTGTCAATTTTGCATCCATCACCTACAATAGTCGAACTGTATTTTCCCCGATCCACGCAAGAGTTGGCGCCAATTTCCACAGCGTCACCAATCACAACATTCCCAATTTGCGGAATTTTTACTAAGCCTTGGCCATCATCACTGGGTCGATATCCAAATCCATCAGCACCAATACTCACATTGGTATGGAATATACATTGTCGACCAATAATGCATCGCTCTCGAACGACAGTTCCTGGCCACATAGTTGTTCCGGCGCCGACAGTTGTTTCATCCATGATGGTTACATTAGGGTAGAGAGTGACTCCATCTCCTAATTGAACTTGTGGTCCGACATAACATCCTGCACCTATTTTACATGCGGCACCGATTGTTGCGCTTTCATCTACTACTGCAGTAGGATGAATGTCTGCACTGAAAAGGGGGGAGGGCGGATTGAAGAATTCTAATAGTTTGGCCATGGCGAGATCGGCATTTTTTACTTTAATAAATGCACGATTTTCACCGGGCTCTACTTTCAAAACATCATTGACGATGGCTGAACAAGCTTTGGATTTTTCCCAAACAGGAATATACTTTCGATTGCCAATGATAGAGATTTGATCTTCTGAAGCCCTCATTAATTCCTCAGGACCTGTAATTGCTTTTGAGGTATTGCCTATGAGTTCACCTTGTAGAATTTCATTGATTTCTTGGATGGAATATGTTTTAGCCATTTTACAAACTTACTTATGGATAATTGAAAATTGAAAGTTGAGAATTGAAAATGCCTCAAGGAGCGGTCTCTGTCACCTCGTGCGGAGTCTTTGGACTTTGGGTTTTTTTTTATCTTCTATTCTCTATTCTCTATTCTCTGACATTTGACATTTGTTGCTTGACATTTTGTCTCTTTGGATTTTGGACTTTGGGTTTTTGTTTTTTATCTTCTATTCTCTATTCTCTATTCTCTATTCTCTGACATTTGACATTTGTTGCTTGACATTTTGTCTCTTTGGATTTTGGACTTTGGGTTTTTGTTTTTTATCTTCTATTCTCTATTCTCTATTCTCTATTCTCTATTCTCTATTCTCTATTCTCCATTCTCTGACATTTGACCATTGTCATTTCGTCCCTTTGGGTTTTGGACTTCGGGTTTTGTTTTTTATCTTCTATTCTCTATTCTCTAACATTTGACATGTCGTCCATCGTTGGAATTTAATTAGTATTAACTACTACCTTTTGAACTTTTTATGAAGTTCGCTAACCTTTTGGAAATTAAATTCGTCTCAATAGATAACCAAAACTTATATCTTATGTACAAAACTATACTCACCCTAATTTTATGCTCTTGCGCATTCCTTTCAGTGGAAGCCCAAACAGCGACTTTGACCATAAATCAAGCAGCTTGTAATGCCACTGGTCCAGACGGAATTGTAACGGTTGCGACCACCGGATTGACGATGCCAATTACTTATCAGTGGCAATATAATGGGACCACTAATACGCAGTCAAATATTATGAGTACTTCAAACACGATCAACGATTATGCGGGTACTTACCTTTATTTATCTGCAATTGGAGCTAATAATAATATTGCGTATGTATCCCAAAATCCTTCTCCTCCATTTACTTATGTAGCCACAACTACTCCCTCGGGCTGTAATAATATGGGGAGCATAAATACTGTAGTAACAGGCACGACAGGACCATATACTTATTCATATTACGACTTGATCACAAATGCTGTTGTATCAACTGCAAATCCAGCCTCAGTGCCTGACGGGCAGTATGGAGTTGAAATTACGGATGCCAATGGTTGTAAATATGGTAGCGAATTTGCCTATGATTCATTATATGTGGGTCCTGGGAATACTTTCGTTTTGAACACGACCGTAGTCCCAGCAAATTGCACCAATGGTTCGATTACGATAAATTCTGTAAGTGGTGGAACTGCTCCCTATACTTATGTTTGGTCTAATGCCTCTACGGCATCTTCAATCACGAATTTATCCGCGGGCTCTTATAGTGTAGTTGTTACTGACGCTACGAATTGTACTGAAACTCATTTTGTCTATGTTCAACAAGCAATATATATTGGTGTGCAAACCACGCCTACACCTGCCACCTGCACGAATAATGATGGTGCGGCTATTGCTTTCGGAACGGGTGGGCAGCCTCCATATACATATCTATGGAGTGGTGCGACTGCTGGTCAATCAATTTCTAATATCGTTTCTGGTGGATATATTGTCATGGCAACAGATGCCAATGGTTGTTCTGGTCAAGGTTATGCATTCGTTGGTAGTACTACGCCCATTACGGCGACCGTCACAAAAACACCAAGCTCTTGTACTCAAGCCACAGGTTCAGCAACACTCACAGTGAATGGAGGACAAGCACCTTATACCATTACATGGGGTACTTCACCTGCTCAAAGTGGATTGTCCGCAACAAATTTGTCGCCTGGAAATTACTCCTTCAATATAGTCGATGTTAATGGTTGTGTGCGCTCTGGAGTGGTTAACATTCTCCCAGTTAATCAAATAAATATTGCAGGAGTTGCACAAGCAACGTCATGCACCCAAACTAATGGGGCAGTGAACATTCAAGTAAATGGCGGCACTGCACCCTATACTTATGCTTGGTCCAATAGTGCCACTTCTCAAAACATAAGCAGTCTGCCATCGGGTGGTTATTCGGTTCTCGTAACTGATGCTATTGGTTGCACGAAAGGACGATCTTTTTCAGTACTTACTAATAGTCCAGTAGGTATAAATTTTGCAACAACACCCTCTAGCTGTATTTACGACAATGATGGGAGTATCACAGCCATACCTCTTGGTGGAACACCACCTTATACGTGGAATTATGGTGCGGCAAATAATCCAAATCTCTTTTCTGGCTGGTATTCTTTTAGCGTAACAGATGCGAATGGCTGTCACGGATGGGGACAGAACTTTGTCTCTTGTTCAAATGCAAGCAACTCTTGTTATTGTGTCATAAAAGGAACTGCTTATCATGATGTCAATGGGAATTGTATCCAAGATGCGAATGAACCAGGAATGCCTAACATTCAGATATATTGTTCTGGATTTGGTTTCACCTACACAAACTCAAATGGTGATTACGAGTTCAAAGTTCCAAGTGGTACTTATACCATAAGCGAAACCATACAGACCTTATATCCACTAGCAGCATGTCAAAATAATGCTAATGTTGTCACGGTGGTTGCTGCAAATAACTGTTCGCAGACCGTAAATTTTGCAAATACAATTAACCCAATTCGAGACATCAAAACAAATGTTTGGAGTGTGTATCAGGCCGTGCCTGGATTTAATTATCAACAAAAGAAGATCGTTACGAATATGGGTACTGTTCCAGAAGCTAACATTCTTACGGGTTATAAAAATGATGGACAAATCGGCATGGCTTCTTTCTCACCTTCACAACCCATCGTCAGCGGTGGTAATGATTGGTACGAAAATTCATCTTCGTTGATTTCATTGAATCCAGGTTTTTCATCAATATTTAATCTGCACTATACTGTGCCGGCAAACTTACCCATATCGACAGCTTTAGAATTTCAGGATTCAGTGAGTTACTCTAATCAAATGTCGGATTGGCTGAATGACTATACTCCATGGGACAATGTTAAATGGCACACCAAAGTAGTTGTAGGCTCTTATGATCCAAATTTTAAAGAAGTGAGTCCACAAGGAGAAGGTCCTGAGGGAGAGATTTTTGCAAGTGATTCGACCTTAGACTATATGGTGCACTTCCAAAACTTAGGAACTTACTACGCTCAAAATGTAGTGGTCATTGATACATTGGACCCTGATTTAGATTGGACCACTTTGCGACCCGTTTATCAATCTCATCCTTGTCAGATCGCAATTAGTGACAATGGGGTAGCCCGATTTGAATTCAAGAACATTATGCTGCCTGCGAAGTCTCAGAATGAACCTGCAAGTCATGGCATGCTGTCATACGAGATAAAGACGAAGCGAAATCTGCCCTTAGGCACGCAGTTTAAGAATAAGGCCGAAATATATTTCGATTTCAATCCAGCAATTGTAACAAATACAACGGTAAATACATTGGTGGCTCCTGCGAGCCTACTCGATGAGATGCCGGCTGATCATAAGGTGAAAATATATCCAAATCCGACTTCAGATAATCTGTTCCTTAGATATAATAATAGAGGAGTCGAGACTATGGTTTCCATTTATGATATTAGCGGGAAACTGATTTCTAGCATTATGATGCAAGGCGAAATTGGTAAGCAAACGATGGAGTTAAATACGAATGACTTAGCGCCTGGACTCTACATTATAAACTTAAAGAATGAAGAGATGAAATTCTCTCGCAAATTCATTAAAAAGGACTAACATATTCCTCTCATTTTAATTGCCTCTAATTAAATGCTATGTTTAATTGGAGGCTTTTTTTTTGAAGAAATGAAGAATTAGGGAATGCTTGCCCGAACTACTAGCGTAGCGGAAGGAGGCGGGTGCAATTAATAATTGAAAATTGAAAGTTGAGAATTGAAAATGCCTCAACGAGCGGTCTCTGTCACCTCGTGCGGAGTCTTTGGACTTTGGGTTTTTTTTTATCTTCTATTCTCTATTCTCTATTCTCCATTCTCTGACATTTGACATTTGTTGCTTGGCATTTTGTCTCTTTGGATTTTGGACTTTGGGTTTTTGTTTTTTATCTTTTATTCTCTGACATTTCGTTCCCTTTGTCCTTGTTCTTTGCTCTTTTTACTAACTTCTATTATCTATTCTCTTCAGTCCGCTGTCTACTATTAACTGTCTTAAACTTTTGATTGTCAGAAAATGGCGCACGGTATTTATTCAAATCTATGCTTAGCCCCATAGTCAAGGCTGAAATGGGCAAGTCGTAACGAATGTTTGAATAGTCTCTTCCATAGTAGTAGTGTGCAATAAAACCGATGGCCCTCCACTCTGGTCGGGTAAATTTGGCGAAGAGGTGAGGATTGAATCTATAGGCTTTGGTCAGAGGGTAGTTGCTCATGTCACCAAATATGTATTCGTACTCAAAACGTAGAAGCAATTCGTAAGTTTTATACAAATTCGCGTCAGCAGTTGGTTCGCATTCATCGCATCTAGATTGAACAGTCACACTTTTAGTCTTGTTCAAGCCGCGCCACACATGGCGGTACTGCAAAAATCCCAAGAGTCTATTTTGACCATAGCTGTTGATTTGTTCTGGCGAAAAGACCAAAGGGCCGAAACCATTACCATCTCTTTGATAAGCAATTTTAAGGGAGGCGATGCTTTTGCTTAAAAATAAATGTGAAAAGGTGAGTCCGAGCTGTAGATAATTAGTCGAGAAGTCTCCTTCTAAATAGTCGTTGCGCTCAAAGGCTTGTCCGCCAATAGTGTCCCTCAAAAAGAAACCGCTGGGCTGTCCATTTGAATAATGATGAGCCGTAATGTTGAGAGAGAGGTTGCTCAATGGTTTTTCTAATTTGTTCCAATCAGAAAAGGCATGAGCTGTTGAATAATTGAAGGGGTTGAACCTAGTATGAGAATCCCATAGAACTTTGTCTATATTAAAACCGACTATGTTGTTATTTGGAATCAGAGGGTAGGAGGTATCCTTGGTCATTCGGATATTAAATCCATAATCAAATGTAAGTCTTGAGGTCTGCCAAAAATGATTGCCGTGATTCCGTCCCATGAGAACAGGGGCTTGGTAAAGAAAATTTCCTTCGAATAAATATCCATTTTGACCTTCACCCTGTCGCAGGGGAATTAGCGTGCTTTCAACTTCATTAAAAAAAATGGGAGCCGCTAAATAAGAAATTTTTTCATTGGAGAACCAGATATTTTGCATGGCGGTATACACACTAGGATCGTTGTTCTGACTAATTAAACCGCTGAAGAAAGTGTTCTTTTTATGACAAGTGTCCGATTGGGCAATTCCATTGAGGCTGATGCACAATAAAATTAGGCTAAATAGGTATTTCATTTGAGCTTGAATTTGGTGCGCTAAATGTATAAATTATTTTTTTGTCATTTTTAGTTAGTTAGAATCAGGTAGAAAGGAAAATTCGGGAATGAGGGAATGCTTGCCTGAATTACTGAAGCGTAGCGGAAGGAGGCGGGTGCAATTAATAATTGAAAATTGAAAGTTGAGAATTGAAAATGCCTCAACGAGCGGTCTCTGTCACCTCGTGCGGAGTCTTTGGACTTTGGGTTTTTTTTTATCTTCTATTCTCTATTCTCTATTCTCCATTCTCTGACATTTGACATTTGTTGCTTGACATTTTGTCTCTTTGGATTTTGGACTTTGGTTTTTTTTTATCTTCTATTCTCTATTCTCTGACATTTGACATTTTGTCCCCTTTGTGCTTGTTCTTTACTCTTTCTTCTAATTACTACTCGCATCTCGGCACTGCTGCAAAATATCATCAACCTTTTCCTTCGTGAGGTGTTCTTTGTAGAACTTTCCCATTTGCATCATCGGAGCATAGCCACAAGCGCCCAAACATTCGACAGTTTTCAATGTGAAAAGACCATCTTCTGATGTTTCGCCTGCTTCTATATTCAAACTCTCTTTGATATAGTCAATAATATCATCACTGCCGCGCAACATACAAGGTCCCGTTTGGCACACTTCCAGCACATATTTTCCTACAGGCTTCAGGTTGAACATTGTATAGAAGGTAGCGACTTCATAGACCTCGATAGGAGTGATATCGAGTAAGCCAGCCACAGCATCCATTTGCTCTACGCTTAGAGAAAGATTGCCTTCCTCCTGAACAATATGGAGTGCAGGCAAGAGCGCACTTTTTTGTTTGCCTGCAGGATAATTTCCCTTCAGGGCAGTAATTCTTTGTTGAACTTCTTGACTTAACATATTATGCGTCTAATTCTCCGGCGATTAAATTTAAGCTACTCATCGTTACAATAGCGTCACTGAGCATTCCTCCTTCAACTATTTCTGGATAAGCTTGATAATAAATAAAACAAGGTCTTCTAAAGTGCAAACGATAAGGAGTACGACCACCATCACTGATGAGGTAGTATCCAACTTCTCCATTTCCACCTTCGACCGCATGGTAAACTTCTCCGCTTGGGATTTCAGTCTCGCCCATCACTATTTTAAAGTGGTAAATGAGTGCCTCCATCTTGGTATAGACATCTTCTTTTTCAGGGAGATAAAAATCGGGCAGGTCTGCATGGAAAACAGTAGGATCTAAATCGCTGATTTTTTCCAAGGCTTGCTTGATGATTTCTACACTCTGCCAAATCTCTTGATTGCGTACTAAGAAACGATCATAAACATCGCCCGTTGTGCCTACAGGAATCTCAAATTTGAAATCTTCATATGAACAGTATGGGTGAGCCGTGCGCATATCGTAATCGATACCGCAAGCACGTAAATTAGGTCCAGTGAATCCGTAGTTCAATGCACGTTCAGCATCTATACCGCCACAGCCCATGGTTCTCTCCATGAAAATTCGATTCCTTGTGAGCAAGGTTTCGAATTCCTTCATTCCCTTTGGAAAGGTTTCTAAGAAGTGGTCAATTTTATTAAAAGCAGCGTCAGGGAAATTTCTTTCCAAGCCGCCAATGCGTCCAATATTTGTTGTGAGTCTTGAGCCACAAATCTCCTCGAAGATTTCATAGATCAACTCTCTGAACTCGAATACATAAACGAAACCTGTTAGCGCTCCTGTATCTACACCAATCACTGAATTACACACCAGATGGTCTGCTATGCGCGAAAGCTCCATGATGATGATGCGGAGGTAATCAACACGCTTCGGCATTTTCGCACCGATGAGTTTTTCAAAAGTCATATGCCATCCCATATTATTGATCGGGGAGGAGCAATAGTTTAGGCGGTCTGTGATGGGAGTGATTTGATAAAAAGGTCTGCGTTCAGCTAATTTTTCAAAAGCTCTGTGAATGTATCCAACCGTAGGAGTTGCTTTTACGATACGCTCACCGTCCATCTCCAAAATGTTTTGGAACACCCCATGTGTGGCAGGGTGGGTTGGACCCAAATTCATAGTATAGGTTTTCTTTCCTAGAGAACCTTCAGCTAAGGGGATATTTGTTTTTGAATCAATCATCGGCCAAACATTTCATCATCTTTGTCAATACGGGTTTGATCTTCTAGTGGGTATTCTTTTCTCAACGGATGGTAGTCCATTTCATCCACATTCATGATGCGAATGAGGTTTGGATGACCTTTAAAATTTACGCCAAAGAAATCATAGGCCTCGCGTTCGAGCCAGTTTGCCGTAGAGAATAAAGCAGTTGCAGTATAAACGTCCGGCTTGGTGATGGGAGCAAACACTTTAAAGCGGATGCGCTCAGATGTTTTTATATTTTGCAGCATATAAACCACGGCCAATTCTTTACCAGCCTTGTCTGGATAGTGCACTGCCGTCAGATCGTTTAAAAAAGTAAAGCCATGCTCTTCTTTGAGCAGCGTCAATATTTTCAAATTGATTTCTTTGTCAGCTTCGAAAGTGAAGATGTCGAACTGCATTTCAAATGCACTTACATCACCACCAAATTCCGCTTCTAGTACCTTTTGTATTTCCATTATTCAATTCCGTAGCTAGAAAGTAATTCTTTGTATTCTGGACTATTTCTTCTGCGAATGTGCTCCGTTTTAACCAAATCTTGCACTCGCATGAAACCATCGAGGATAGCCTCTGGACGTGGCGGGCAACCTGGTACGTAAACATCTACGGGGATGACTTGGTCAATGCCTTGAAGCACTGAATAAGTATCAAAAATTCCTCCACTGCTTGCACATGCGCCAACGGACAATACCCAACGAGGTTCAGCCATTTGTAAATAAACTTGTTTTAGAACGGGAGCCATTTTCTTAGCGATAGTTCCCATGACCATAATGAGGTCGCACTGTCTTGGCGAAAAGCCTAAACGCTCAGAACCAAATCGTGCCAAATCATAGTGGGCAGCCATAGTTGCCATAAACTCAATGCCGCAACATGAAGTGGCAAAGGGGAGCGGCCAAATCGAATTGGATCGCGCGAGTCCGACAACTTCACTCAGCTTGGTTGTAAAAAATCCGTCGCCTTGAAAGCCTTGCGGACTTTCAACTATTTTTACTTTATTATTATGTGTTACTGGTCTTCCCACGTCTAATTATTTTATAGATTAATCTTCCCATTTCAGGGCACCTTTTTTAATTACATAAATGAAGCCACAAAGGAAAAATGATACAAACATCAGTACCGCAATAAAACCTTCCCAACCCAATGCTTTAAAATTGACTGCATAAGGATAGAAGAAAATGACCTCTACGTCAAAGAGTACAAAGAGGATGGCTACGAGAAAATATTTGACTGCCATAGGCTGTCGTGCATTTCCCTGTTCTTCAATTCCACACTCAAAATTTTGCAGCTTTTGGCTCGTCTTTCTTTTAGGACCGAGAAGGTGGGTTGCACCCATCATTGCACCTACAAAACCTATCGCAATGATAATCTGTATGACTATAGGGAAATAGCTCTGCGGTCCATTTACGGCACTCAAAAGAATGTTCAAATCCATTGGTATACAAAAGTAAGTCTGAAGAGCCTTATGGGCAATAATAAATGTGCAGATAATAGTGGATAACGAATAAGTAAAAATGATGGAGAAGGGTGATGGATTAAGGATGAAGGACGAAAGATGAGTAGAGGATGAAAAATTAAGGATGAAGGATGAAAAAAGAATGAAAGACTAAAGATTAAGGATGAAGAGCTTATAAATGGGGCAGAGCAGCTACTCGCTAGGTCATTTGCACATTCGCACATTTGCACATTTGCACATTTTCACATTCGCACATTTACACATTTTCACATTTTTTAACTAGTACACTAACCTAGCAGCTCCCGTTCCAGAATCTCCATGCTCACCAAATCAATGGCTTCGGCGAGGCTAGGACTGAGATTTAATTCGTGGTCATTTTGCAATTTCTGGAGGCTTGTGTATAAGTCTCTTTGTTCGGCACAAATCGCGAAGGATTGCTTCTCCTTGACGGCATAATCTTGCCACTGCTGCAACTGATTTGCCATGGCAGTGTCAATTTCCTTGCAGGCTTCCAAATGCAGTATAGTACTCATTTTCCCCTTACAGTGCTCATTTAGTTTATCTTGAAAGCTGCGCACGAAATTTTCGTCTATATTAGTGCATGCTGACGAGATGACATAAAAACCATTTTTGGTATCAATTTTGAACATAGTGTTAGTATATCGATAGATTTAATAGTAAAAATAATACGCTAACTTTGAGCAACTACAATATGGATTCACAATATTCGAATAAAGTAAAAGAAATTATCAATTTCAGCCGTGAAGAAGCCCTTCGTTTAGGGAATGATTTCATTGGAACAGAGCATTTTGTGCTCGGACTGATTCGTGAAGGAGAGTCGCGCGCGGTCAAAATATTGACCAATATTCGTGTCGATATGTATGAGCTCAGAAAGAGCTTGGAGAAAGTGGTTCGCAATAAGACTGAATCGCCGACCAAAAGAGGGCGCAGCATGAACAGCATTCCATTGACGAAGCAAGCTGAAAAAGTAATTCGTCTCTGTAAACTAGAAACCAAGTCGCTCAAGAGTGATTTCGTTGAGTCTGAGCATCTTCTGCTCTCTATTTTAAAGAATAAGGACAATGTCGCTTGTAAAATATTGAACAACTTCAATGTGGACTATGAACTCTTCTATGCTGAGTTGACTGGAACTGGTGGCGAGAAAGATTTTCAAGATCCATTTGCAAGTACAGATGAGCCTGAAGGATTTGAAGAGGAAGAATCACCACGCTACGGAAAGTTTAGTCGTGGAGGAGCAGGGAGTACAAAATCAAAAACTCCTGTACTCGATAATTTCGGAAGAGATATTACAAAATTGGCTGAAGCCGAAGAGCTGGATCCAATTGTCGGACGAGAAAAAGAAATTGAACGTGTCTCACAAATATTGTCACGTCGTAAAAAGAATAATCCAATTTTAATTGGTGAGCCTGGTGTTGGTAAAACAGCCATAGTCGAAGGACTCGCGCTGCGCATTTTCCAAAGAAAAGTGAGCCGAGTTCTGTTTGACAAGAGAGTTATTTCCCTAGACCTTGCAGCCCTAGTCGCTGGAACGAAATATAGAGGACAGTTTGAAGAGCGCATGAAGGCCATCATGAATGAGCTAGAGAAGAACAGAGATGTGATTCTTTTCATTGATGAAATACATACAATTGTTGGCGCTGGTGGTGCGAGTGGAAGCCTGGATGCTTCAAATATTTTCAAGCCTGCCCTTGCGCGTGGCGAACTCCAAGCGATTGGTGCGAGTACATTAGATGAGTATAGAATGCATATCGAAAAAGATGGTGCATTGGATAGACGTTTCCAAAAGGTATTGGTTGAGCCGCCATCCGTTGACGAGACCATCACCATCCTAGAGAATTTGAAATCTCGTTATGAAGATTTTCATAATGTAAATTATAATCAAGAAGCGATTGAAGCTTGTGTAAAATTGAGCGATCGATACATCACAGATCGTCTATTGCCAGATAAGGCGATTGATGTTTTGGATGAAGTAGGTGCTCGAGTGCATTTGAAAAATATTGATGTGCCCAAGAGCATGTTGGATTTAGAAAAGAAAATTGAAGACATCAAGCTTGAAAAAAATCAAGTGGTCAAGAGTCAACAATTTGAGAAGGCTGCCGCATTGCGCGATAGCGAAAAGAAATTGCAAGGCGAATTAGAAACGGCTAAGTTGGCTTGGGAAGAAGAGATTAAGAATAAGCGTCATCCGATTGGAGAGGAAGATATTGCAGAAGTGATTTCCATGATGACGGGCATTCCGGTCATGCGTATGGTGGAAGCCGAGAGTGCGAAGCTTCGTAATATGAATACGGAAATTGGCGATAAGGTGATCGGTCAAGAAGAGGCCATTACTAAGGTGGTCAAAGCCATTCAACGAAATAGAGTAGGACTTAAAGATCCTAAGAAGCCGATAGGAACTTTCATATTCCTAGGGCCGACAGGGGTTGGTAAAACAGAGCTTGCAAGAGTGCTTGCTCGAAATATGTTTGACTCAGATGACGCACTATTGCGCATTGATATGAGTGAGTATATGGAGAAGTTTTCCGTCAGTCGTTTGATTGGAGCGCCTCCCGGATATGTGGGTTATGAAGAAGGTGGTCAGTTGACTGAGAAAGTAAGACGTAAGCCTTATTCAGTGATACTGCTCGACGAGATTGAAAAAGCGCACCCAGATATTTATAATATTCTTTTGCAGGTATTTGATGATGGTCAGTTGACTGATGGCATGGGCCGCAAGGTTGACTTTAAAAACACTCTCATTATTATGACCTCAAATATTGGTGTTCGCCAGTTGAAAGAGTTTGGTGATGGTGTTGGTTTTGCAACAACAGCGAAAACTTCAACAGCTGAAGAGAACAATAAAGGGGTGATTGAGAAAGCCTTGAAAAGAACATTCGCGCCAGAGTTTTTGAATCGTATTGATGATGTGATCATCTTCAATTCACTCGACGCTAAGGATATTCATAAGATTATTGATATCGTCTTGGTGGATGTTTATAAGCGTTTGGAAGACTTAGGCTACGGATTGGAGCTCACTGATGAAGCCAAAAGCTTTATTGCCGACAAAGGTTTCGATCCGCAATTTGGAGCGCGACCACTGCATAGAGCCATTCAAAAATATTTGGAAGATCCATTGGCTGAAGAGATTCTAAACCTAGGCGTTAAAGAAGGCGATGTTTTAAAAGCCGGCTTTGATAAGAAAGAAGAAAAAATTGTCTTCACACACAAAAAAGGAAAGGCCAAGAAATCTGACGCAAAGAATAAGCCTGCATCAGATGAAGAGGCGGCAAAACCTGATGCTGAAGAGAGTGAATAAGCATGACTTCATTTCCTGAATTGCAAGAAAAGTTTGAATCCTATTTGAAAGCTTATCGCTTTCCAGATAGTCCAAAAAAACTATACGATTCCTGTACCCATATTTTGAGCATAGGTGGCAAACGAGTGCGTCCTGTGCTGAGCCTCATGGCGCATGAGATTTTCAAGCCATTGAATAAGAACGCTGAATACGCAGCCTTGGCCATAGAGATATTTCACAACTTCACTTTGGTGCATGATGATATTATGGATCGCGCGAAATTACGCCGTGGGAAAATGACGGTACATGAAAAGTATGATGTGCCCACAGCTATTTTGGCTGGCGATGTATTGAGCATACATGCTTATGAGTGCTTAAATAAAATGGAGCATCCCAAAAAGGATGAAACGATTGCGCTCTTTAATCAGACGGCTATAGAAATTTGCGAAGGCCAACAAATGGACATGGACTTTGAGGAACGCGATGATGTGAGCTTGGAAGACTATGTGCAGATGATTGGTTTGAAAACATCTGTACTTCTCGCTTGCGGATTAAAAATGGGAGCGTTCTTGGCCGATGCGAGTGACGAAGATGCAACACATCTTTATGAATTTGGGAAAAATGTAGGCATCGCCTTTCAGTTGCAAGACGATTATCTTGATGCCTTTGGTGATGAAGCGAAGACGGGCAAGAAGAGTGGGGGTGATATACTAATGAATAAGAAAACCGTTTTGCATTGTCAGACCTTGACTATGGCGAGTGCCGAGCAGGCAGGGAAATATCATAGGCTTTGTGCTGAGGCAGGTGAAGCTAAAATTCAGGGCATTAAGGATTTGATGCAAGAAACTGGGGCGACTACATTTACAAAAGAGCGCATAGAGCATTTTACCCAAGAAGGTTTTAGGCATTTAGAAAAGGTGAGTGCTTCAGCCGAACAAAAAGAGCCATTGCGTTCATTGGCGATGTATTTACTCAAGCGAGAAGCCTAGTCCGGTGGATATCAAACAAATATTACTTAAAGAACACAATAAAAAAACGACCCTCGCGATTGTTGCGTATGTCGGAGATGATGCTGAACGCTTTAAGGAGTTAATGCAATGTTTTTTGGGTGATGAGATGCGGCTTTCGCAAAGAGCGTCATGGCCCTTGGGATTTATTGGCGAAGAGCGGCCACATCTTCTAAAACCTTATCATAAAGTATTGATTGAATCTTTACAGCAGGAGCAGAAGCATAATGCGATCAAGCGGAATGTGACCCGCATTTATCAATCGGCGCCCATTCCAGAAAAATATGAAGCCCAGCTCTATGATATTTGCGCCGCATTTTTAATGGACCCGAATGAAGCCATTGCAGCCCGCGCCTTTGGCTTGCGCGTATGCGAGCGGGTGGTGGAGAAGTATCCTGAAATGGCGAATGAGATCAATGAAATCATCAAGGCGAATATGGAGCATTGGAGTTCAGGGCTTAAATCAAGAGGGAGTAAATTCCTGAAGCGCTGGGATTAATGGCTAGAATTTGCCTGCCTACAGTAGGTTGGAATTCAAACTCTAAAAAAACAAAATCCAAAGCCCAAGAACCCAACACAAACATTATTTAGTTAAATTTATGGACGCGTATGAATTCAATTTTTATAAATCTTCAACTAATTTTTATCCTCTTTGCCTCATGCAATTTCAATGCTAAGGATGCTAGTGTTCCATTAAAATTAGGAAAAGTAGAATCTGCTGCCAACGAGGCTTTTAATAATTATTGGTATGCAGGAAAAGCAGAACTGAACAGTTATGATTTACAACAATCAAGATATGGAGAGCTTCGTGAAGGTGAAGTCGTCTTGATATTTGTTACAGAGCCATTTTCTCAAAGCAAGCAAGTGAAATTGGATAATCCAAAAGCCGCAAAGGACGATATGGTTTCCGTGATGAAGCTTAATAAATCGATTAAATTCAAAACAGGTATTTATGATTACTCGATTTTTTCATCTACATTTTCGCCTATAGAAATAGAGAAATATCCCTATGTGTTGAAATCTACAACAAGTATGCAAGAATGGTGTGGGAATAGTTTTACTCAGCTGAATTTAGAAAAGAATAAATATATACTACAGGAATTCTCTTATTTTGAATCTGAAGGGGATAGGGAGCGTCAGCTAAATGCTGCTCAATTAGAAGATGGACTATTCACAAGAATTCGCCTTGACAAAGGGCAGTTGCCAGAAGGAGAAATAATGCTCATTCCATCGACTCTATATAATCGTTTCACTCATAAGAATTTGGAAGTGTCAAAAGCTAAAATCACTAAGGCCGAAATTGATGGCAATATAAAGTATACTATAGACTATAGTAATATTAAGAGAACGCTCTCCATTGAAGTGGAAAACAAATTTCCATTCAGAATAATGTCGTGGACAGAGGACAATGGAGGCGGATTGTTAACTAGCGCTCGAATCAAAGCAACAACTCTTCAGCCGTATTGGGCTCAAAAGAGTTTAAAGGACGAAGAAAAAAGAAAAGAACTCTTGCAAATGAAAAATTAATTAGCATTTATAATAATAGCATTTATGGAATCTGAAATGACAAATGAAGAATTCGAGTATGTTTTAAATTATTTTCTGCACCTCCTGCCTGAAGATGTAAAACATAATTACTACTACCCATATCTAAGCCCGTCTGAAATAGATGAAGAGAGAAAACGGCTTGTAGGTGTTTTAAAGAAAGATTATAATTCCGAAATATTTTATAACCTCTGTAAGAAGTGTGGAGGGCTGGCAAGAACACCCAAAGCCAAACAATGCAGGTTCTGCGGTTTTGATTGGCATTGAATTTCCACTTCAGCGGTTGTTTTAAAGAAAAGACCATCTATTCATTTCACTTTTAAGAGCTACTTTCAAAAAAAGAACCCAATGCTCAGCATTTTTTAAATTTCTATCAGGTAGATGCTCCAGAAAAAAAAAGTAACGAAAATTGGATATCTACTGCTGATTTCATTCTTGGTATTTTCAGTCATTGCATGGGGTTATACTATACTTGGTTTACCATTCTATCTGCTGGGCGTCTTCTTAATTTGGAAGAGTGATTTGCGAAGAAATGTGAAGCTAAATTGGTGTTTAATTCCTTTGCTGCCATTTGCAATACAAATGTTTGTTGCAACTAAGAAGGTTATCAAATATTCAAATAAACGTAAAGTTGAAATCCAAAGACGTGACGAAAGCATCAGAACGGCCATGGAGTATCGCTTTATTCTAAATGAGGAGTCCAATTTATCTAGTTTGATTCTGGTTTTCAACTCAAGATGTGCTGAAAGTTCATCTTCTGATGCTGAAGGTGTTCAAGAGTATGAAGTGCCCTCTGATGGTATCCTTTTTATTGGTGATAGTATCAACTTCTACAATAAATTCAATTTCTATTCAAAGGGCTATAATGGGGGCATTCGTAAAATTGAGTATCGCAGCTCAGAGAATGCAGACAGTAGTCGTCCATTTATAACCGGTAGTAAGGTTCGGTATCAAGACTTAAGTCCGCTTAGGAAGCCATCCAAGATTAGATTCTTAAGCTTTGCCTTATTTGATCCACAGAATAATAGAACTACTCAAGAAAGCGAGACGCGGGAAGAATTCATGTTTCGTTTAAAGGATAAAATAATACACTGTGAATAAATATTTTTTTGGATTTGTTTCCTCATGGGCTGTTGTGAGTCTAGATGCAATAAATCTCAAAATAATTTGCCGCTCCGCTTAGATCACTAGCTCGTAGAGGAATTTGCGATTATCCATTAAAAATTAATTGGAGGTTGAAAAGAGAATAAAAGATGGCGAGAATTCAATTCTTCATCTTATTTCCTATTCTTGCAATATGCCCGAAGATAAAAAGCCGCTGACCGATCAAAGTAATAATCCACTGCATGGTGTGAAGTTGGCCGATATGTTAGAATTGTTAGAAAGAGAATTGGGTTGGGAAGAAATGGGACGGCAAATTGATATCCGTTGTTTCAATAATGACCCAAGCATAAAATCAAGTTTGAAGTTTCTGAGAAGAACACCTTGGGCGAGAGATAAGGTAGAATATCTTTATTTGAAAACGATTGGGAAGTGGTAGTTGAGATAATGAAGAATGAATAAATAATGGAGGCGCTTAATAAATCCCTGCAACAATTTCTAAACTAGGGATGGCTATTTTGGATTCAATGAAAACTTTATGTCGCTGACTTTAATTCTAATCTATGTAGATTTGTAAATAAGGAAACCAAAGTTTTAAAAATAGAAGTATGAAGAAAGTAATAATTATCCTCGCTCTAATGCTCGGAGGGCTTTGTGCCCAAGCTCAAGTTAACCCACATGCATTAGGTTTAAGGCTGGGTGGAGACGGTAATGTAAATGGCGCAGAAATATCCTATCAGCAGGCTTTAGGTGGAAAGAATCGATTGGAGTTGGATCTAGGTTTCGGTGGCAACAAAAATCAGAGTAGAGTTTATCTAGCGGGTATCTATCAATGGAATTGGAACATAAAGGGTGGTCTTAATTGGTATGCTGGGCCAGGGGCTACCTTGGGATTTTACTCTTACGATAATTTTGAAAACCATGTGAATGTCGGTGTCGGCGGACAAGTTGGTTTAGAGTATGATTTTAATTCGATGAAAGCGCCCATTTTATTAAGTCTAGATACAAGGCCGATGTGGAATTTCATTGGTTACGGCTCAGGTTTAGGATGGGGTGTTGCCTTAGGGATTAGATACACTTGGTAGATTAGTTCTCCTTAGACAGGCAGGATAAAGCCTCTGCCATAATGAGGTCGGGGCGAGCCAGATAGGCCATATCAAGAAAACTAAACCCAATGAAACAGACGCTGTCAATTTTAATTCTAACGCTATCTATCTCTTCTGTCCTATCAGGTCAAAATTTGGATTGCTCAAAATATAAAAACGGTTACTTTAAAATTCAAGATGAGTCAGGAAATAATGTTTCATACATTGCTCGACAAAGTGATATGCAGATTGAAACAATCCAAGGACGGAGCAGTTTGTCGGAATTGAAAGTGGCTTGGTTGGACGATTGTACATATACTCTTACGCCTACTGAAGAGACTTTGAAACGAGACAGCTTTCTACCGCTGAATGCAGTCATTCGTGTGGAAATAATCGAAACAAAAGAAGATTCTTATCTTTTAAATACGGCAACAAATTTTTCTGAACTAGAATTTATTTTTGAAGCCAACAGGATCGATTCCGTAGAATTTGAAGAACAGAGAAGTGAGAATTTCGATATCGCTGCGAAGCTTGAAGTAGTCAAGATATTTCAAGAATATATGGCCAACAAAAACTATGAAAAAGCCATTTCTGTATTTTCTACGAGTCAACAAAAAAGAATCAGAGAGTATCGAAGTGATGCAGAATGGTTCGAGCACTGGTGTCAGGCTTGGACGCTTGATAAAGACACATACCAGAGATATTTCGCTAGAGTCAAGTCAGGAAAAGGAGATTTTGTTTTCGAAGATGGAGAATGGAGGATTAGTGAAAATTAGTAGATTATAAGAACCGTCTGCTCTTTACTGATTAATACGTCAATAAGGCCTCTATTTGACGTATATTTTACTGCGAATAGCTCATTGAATATTGGACTTAGAGCTGAATATGGAGTGGAAATAGGCCTTTAGAGCCCTTTTACGGCAAATAAGCGCTATATTTGCCGTATATTATACGGCAAATAAACGCATCTCATGTACATACATCACCATAAAGACTGGCCAAAGTTCCATTGGAATAGCGCGAACATACTGCCTCATGTGAGTCGGGTGCGCGATCTGCAAGGCAGGCTAATAGGAAAGATGGAGGGTATAGGATTCAAGCTGAGAGATGAAGCCGTGCTCGAAACCATCACCGAAGATGTGGTTAAATCGAGTGAAATCGAAGGCGAACTCTTGAATCCTGAAGAAGTCAGGTCTTCAGTGGCCCAAAGGTTGGGGATGGAAATATCTGGTCTTTGTGAAGCCAGCAGGGGTGTTGATGGGGTCGTAGAGATGATGCTCGATGCAACGCAAAAATACCATGAGCCTTTAAGCAAGGATAGAATGTGTAGTTGGCATGCCTCATTATTCCCAAGAGGAAGAAGTGGAATGTCTAAGATTTCTGTAGGCGATTGGCGGGCCGATGAAGGTGGCCCCATGCAAGTGGTCTCAGGCCCTATTGGGAGAGAAAAAGTGCGCTATACAGCACCCGAATCTTCTCGTGTCGAGGAAGAAATGAATCAATTTATAAGCTGGTTCAATACAGATTCGAATATGGAGGCTGTTATCAAATCGGCCGTAGCACATTTGTGGTTTGTGAGCATACATCCTTTTGATGATGGCAATGGCCGAATCGCTCGAGCGATTGCAGATAGTCAATTGGCTCGGGCAGACAGAACTCAACAGAGGTTTTACAGCATGTCTTCAGAAATCATGAAATCAAAAAAGGCATATTACGATATCTTGGAATCTACGCAGAAAGGAAGTTTGGATATCAGCCGATGGCTTGTTTGGTATTTTGAATGTCTAGCGAGCGCCTTGGAGACAACGAATCAAAGGCTATCTCAAATACTGATAAAGGCGAAGTTTTGGGAATTGCATCAAAACACTCAATTCAATGAGCGGCAAATCAAAATGATTAATAAGCTTCAAGCTGACTTTATAGGGAAATTACATTCATCAAAATGGGCTAAGATCACAGATGTTCATCGCGATACAGCGCGAAGAGATATACAGGATTTAATAGAAAAGGGCGTCCTTCTAGATTCAGGTGAAGGTGGTCGTTCTACCAACTACCTCTTGAATCTTCCGAGTTTGGAATCATGATTTAAATATGGCTGCCTGATGGTTTAATGATTTTCGGGCTCCATGATGCCTAATATTGAGCACAGATGAGAAGGATTCTAAAAGTAGAAAGCTGTTGTATCTTTGATCGCAGTATGTTTTGCTTAGCTTGCATTATGTACTACTAAGCCCAATGGCTTATCAAGCTGTTGTTTCATCCGGCAGATTAAAACTTTGATGGAGGAATAATTACATAAAATAATGAACATATGGAAGAACAATTAGAATCGTCATGGTCAAAACTATTGGAAAAACTATCTGGGTGGATAGACGCTTTAGTCTTGAATTTGCCCAATTTTCTCATCGCGCTTTTGGTTTTTGTTTTTGCCTATTGGCTCTCTCGAAATCTACAAGGTTGGACCAATAAATATCTCAAAAAAGTGATAAAGCAACCTTCTATCAGAGGGTTGGCGGCACATGTCGTTTCTATACTGACTATTGTATTAGGTTTGTTGCTCGCGCTTTCAATATTGCAACTTGACGGCACTTTGAAATCACTAATGGCTGGAGCTGGTGTTGCTGGTTTAGCAATAAGTTTGGCTCTGCAGGGTACACTGTCTAATACATTCTCAGGTTTGTTTATCGCGATAAAAGATGAACTGAATGTTGGTGATTGGATTGAAACCAATGGATTTTCTGGAAAGGTTATAGAAATAGACTTACGGAATACGAAAATCAAAGAGTCTGACAATAATATTGTTGTCGTACCCAACAAGCAGATTTTAGATAATCCCTTTAAGAATTTTGGTCTGACCAATAGGATTAGAACCACCATATCATGTGGAGTTGATTACAATTCAGATTTGTCTGAGGTTAAAAAAATTGCCACTGATGCCATTACGGAAATTTATCCGCCCAATGATGGCGAGGGTATAGAATTTCACTACACTGAATTTGGAGGTAGTTCAATAGATTTCGTTTTACGCTTTTGGGTAGATGCAACCGAAAATCTTACTGCATTGGAAGTAAAGAGCGCAGCAATTATAAAACTGAAATCCACTTTTGATGAAAATAATATCAATATCCCTTTCCCCATTCGAACGATAATAAATCAGGAGTAAAGATGTCTCTTCAAGTATAATTTAAGATGATGAAGACTGCTAAATTTCATAGCGAGGGGAGTGCTTCGTTTTTGGATTCTCTAAGAGAGCGCTATCTTAAAACGAAACAAGAAGTGAAGAAAAAAACTGATTGGACTAAAGCTGAAAAACGCTCTGAATTAAAGAGAATGAAGCAAATGTTCAAAAAAGAGAGGAAAGCTGCTCGCCGTAATTTACATTGAATTTGCGGCTATTTAAGCATAAAATAAGTGTTATGCAACGATCAACAAAGTTTTAAAGGGATGCTACAAAAAATGATGCTTTTCATATTCTTGATTGCCTCGAATGGCATAGTGAATGCTCAGCACAAAGATTCTATTCCAGCATACTCGACTTTTCTCAAGGAAATTGAGGAAGGTGATTTAGATATAGATTATAGACAATTTAGAATCAGCTATATCTATTCTAAAGAGTTTAAGAATAAGACCGATGCCAATTACTACAATCTAAAAGATGAGGTGTTTAAATACATCCAGAAAAAGAGGTACAAGAAGATTCTTGATGTTTGTCACAGAATGTTGAAAGTAGATTATACTAGTATGTTCGCTCATAAATACATTCAACAGACGGCAAAAATTATTGGGGACACACTTCAGTATAAAAAACATCATGATATCGAGTTTGGACTGTTAAAGTCTATAGTGCACAATGGCGATGGTAAGTCTTGTGAAACGGCTTGGGAGGTTACCCAAATTGAAGAAGAATATTTTATTCTCCGTATGATGAGAGCTCAATTAAATATGCAAATGCTTGATGGAGGATGTGACAGGATGGAAGTCACTCAAGATAATAAAGAGAAGGTTGTATTCTTTGGGATTTACTACGTTTTTGAAAGTAGGGTACGGGATTAAACTAAACCTGATGAGATCAAAGAAAATTGCGCGTACTTCATAAGCCATTCGATCCTCGAAAAGCCCTAATCTCTCATCCTTCATCTCTCCTCTTTTCTCATTCACTTCTAAAGTATCTTTAAACCATGCCCATCATCAGCCTGCGCACGCAAATAAATGCACCTATGGAGATTGTATTCGATCTCTCGCGAAGCATCGATTTGCATAAATTATCTACAGCGCATACAGATGAAGAAGCGATTGCTGGAAGATTGACCGGGCTCATTGAGCTTCATGAAAATGTGACCTGGCGAGCCAAGCACTTTGGCATTTACCAAAAATTAAGTGTGAAAATAACAGCATACGATCGCCCCAATTATTTTGTGGATGAAATGATTCAAGGCGCTTTCAAAGGTTTTCGACATGAACACCAATTTGCTGAGTCCCAAGGTGGAACCATTATGCTGGATTTTTTTGATTATGAATCCCCATTGGGTATCCTGGGAGTCTTGGCAGACAGTCTCTTTCTTAAAAAGTATATGACGGGCTTTCTAGAAGAGCGGAATAAGATGATTAAAGAGTTCGCTGAGACCGATCAATGGAAAGAAATATTGGAAAGCGATTGCTAAAAAATCTAAGTTGATCAAAGAACACTGCAAATGTGACCTTAGCCAGTCGATCCTTCGAAAAGCCATTTTTTTCATCTTTTCTCTAACATCTTTTCTCTAACAACTCTTATCTAATATCCTTCGTCTTTCATCTTTTCTCTAGAATCTTCTTTGGAATTTAAATCTTACAAACTTGTGTAAACCAACGTTTTGACTTTTTATGCTGTCTTTTCATCAGAGAAGCTCATTTTCATCCTAAAACTGCAAATTTTGAGACAGACCGTATTGATTTTATTGACATCGCTGGCTTTGAGCTGCCCATTGGCTGCCCAAAACTCTATGGTAGGCGATGGCTTTGGCGGCAGACTTTGGTATAAGCCGCATAACTTCAATGCAGCTTCTTATGCTGGATTCGCTCTTTGCGGTGATGACAATCAGCTTTATGCTTGGGGTTATAATAAAGGAGGTGTTTTTGGTAGTAATACGGTGGATTCTTCTTGGACACCCATTAAAATCCCTGGCATGACGGATGTCGAGTATTTTAGTTCAGGCTACGTCAGTGCGGCGGTTAAAGAGGATAAATCTGCTTGGTATTGGAGTGCGGTCGATGGCTATACTCCAAAAAAAATTTTGGATGATGCTTATTTTCTTGACGCCAATGTATATAGCGCAACCATCGTCAAAACGGATGGTACAGTTTGGTCTTACGGTCAAGAAACCTCTGAAAATTTTGGAGATGGGGACGGCCCATACGTTGTGAGTCCCGTTCCCGTTCAAATGGAAAATATTTCAAATGCAGTTCGAGTTGCGGCTGGTTTTCATGCCACCTTTTGCCTGACGAGCGAAAAAAGAGTTTATGCTTGTGGGTATAATCGGAACTTGGGTATCAACAACTCTCTGGGTTTCACGACCAAGCCGGTAGAAGTTCCAATAGATCGAATTGTCGACATAAAGGCGAGTACTCAAGGGTGCATTGCCTTAGGTGAAGAAGGGCAGGTTTGGCAATGGGGGCAAATAGGCCAACAGTGGTTTTATAATCCTGTTCCTGTTCCTACTCTAAATAATATAGTGGCAATCTCTTCTTGCGTTGATGGCTTTCATTTTATGGCCTTGGATAGTAGTGGAAATTGTTATGCTTGGGGTGAAAATTATAAAGGCGCTTTTGGACATATTTTGGATTATGACTACGTTCATTCACCCGTACTGATTGCGACGGATGTCATTGATATAATGGCAGGGGAAATCTTTAGTTATATTCTAAAACCCGATAAAAGTCTATGGGCTGTAGGCGGCACAGGAGTGGGAAATAAGCCAGAGTACTATATGTTTTTATTAGATCGTTTTAATGATTTCAGCGGAATCGGGACGGGAGATTTTGTACAATTGCATCCTGAGAAAGTAGGAATCGATCTGTGTGAACCATGTGTTGCAGGAGCGCCAGGTGAAACTGGGCCAGAAATTTTACATCCACCAACACTAGTCTGTTTTCCAAACGCCTTCACGCCAAATGGAGATGATAATAATGACTATTTCAGACCGCTTATTAAAGCTGGTGCGGAGATTTCGAATTATTCTTTATGTGTCTATAATAGATCAGGGAATAGGGTGTTTTATAGTCGAGACCCACAAGAAGGTTGGGATGGGAAGTTTAAGTCAGAAGATCAGGATATGAATGTTTTTTTCTATCGCTGTGACTATGACCAAGGGATATTCAGGAAGCAGCATCTTCAAGGTGAGCTCATTCTGATGAGATGATCTTAAGTTATTAGCTTTCATCACCCAACGTTTTGTGCTATTTAAATGTCTATTCTATTGGTAAGCTGAATTTTTCTTTAAAAAGTATGCCTCATGAGACGGACTCTAATCATTTTATTGACATCGTTTGTATTTATTTGTCCATTGGCTGCCCAAAACTCCATGGTTGGCGATGGTTTTGGTGGTAGACTTTGGTATCAGCCTTTAAACTATTCTGCTGGTTCTTATTCTGCCTTCACAGTTTGTGGTGAAAATAATCAGCTCTATGCATGGGGCTCTAATACTAATGGAGAGTTTGGCGTGAACAATCCCGGTTCAAGCCCAATTCCGATTAAGGTTGTTGGGATGGACAGCGCTAAGTTTTATAGCACAGGATATATGATGTGCGGAATCAGGGAAGATGAAACTGGATGGGTTTGGAAGTATAATTTGGGTTACAGTCCACAGAAGGTTTTACACGACGTCTACTTTGCGGATGCGAGTTTGTATTCATGCGCCTTTGTCAAAACTGATGGAACAGTTTGGTCTGTTGGACAAGAACTTTTTGGAAGTTTTGGTGATGATTCGCTTACACATGGGATGGCGAGTCTAGACACCGTCCAGATGAGCGGAATTACAAATGCAGTGAGAGTTGCAGTAGCACGCTCAAATACCTTTTGTCTCAATTCGGAAGGTGAGGTTTGGGGTTGCGGATTCAATCCTTCTCTAGGTCTTAACATTCCAAACGGGCTTACTGAAACTCCAGTGCAGCTGGTAGATTTACAAAATATTGTAGACATTAAGGCGGGAACAATTGGGGCCATTGCCTTGGATTCTGATGGTAAGGTATGGCAATGGGGCTCCATAGCGGATCAACATTATACAGAACCAAGCCTCGTCTCTAATTTGGTAGATATAGTCGCGATCTCGGCCTGCGCGGACGGCTTCCATTATATGGCTTTGGATCAGAATAAAAATTGCTATGCTTGGGGAGAAAATTTTAAAGGTGCATTCGGCGATAAGACGCTGTTTGATGATGTAGTGACTCCCGTTCTCATCGCAAGTGATGTAGTTGACATCATGGCTGGAGAAATTTTTTCATACATCATTAAAAGTGATTTGTCTCTGTGGGCTATAGGTGCCTCCCATGGAGTAATGCCAGTAGGGCAGTACGGCATATTTTTAAACAGATTTGACGAGTTTAAAAATATTGGATCAACCTCATTTGTGGAAATAGATCCAGAATGGCCCGGAATAGACTTGTGTAAACCAAAACCTCTCATTGGTGGCTTAGATCCAGATACAAGTGTGGTCTATGAGCCCGAACTCTTTTATTTCCCAAATGCATTCAGCCCAAATCAAGATGGGAATAATGATTTATTCAAGCCAATCATTAATCCCAATGCCGACTTTTCCAATTACTCATTCGGTATTTATAATCGTTGGGGGCAAAGTGTCTTCTTTACTCGAGACCCAAATGCTGGCTGGGATGGAAGGTTCGAGGGTTATGATCAAGGTGTCGGTGTTTTCTTCTTTCGTTGCGATTTTGACCAAAACATCCATGGTCGTCAGCATGTGCAAGGCGAACTGACACTTATTAGATAGTTGGAGTTAGGATTCGTAGTGTTTCATTTCAATTAGAATCTAATTTGGTCTATATTGCTTAAACTAAGAACCCTTAAGATTAAAATTTATTGTTATGAAGAGAATTGGAGTCCATGCACTTTGCTTTTTACTATTTATGATGATTTCTGGCGGCTTAATTTCTGGCCAAAAGCGTTCAAGATCAGGGAAAACGGATAAGAAAGATTTGAAGGGCTTTAGTGAGCGAGTGTTTACACAAACAGAATTAAATCAGTTGAAAAAAACAACAACAATATTTTTTTTGAAAACTGAGGATAATGCAAATCGAGAGGATTTTGAGCGAGCCATAAAATCTTCTTGGACTTTTACTAAAACAAAGGTGGCGAGTGTTGATAGTTTGGACTATTATACTGGTCAAGATTTTTCATTCTTTATTTTTGAAGGTCTCCATACCACAATTGAAAATACTAAAAATGGAGTCCCGACATTAAGCTGGCAAGTGTCTCATTTTTATCTCACTTTAAAATATTCTTTTGCTGGAGAAGACAAAAGAGGTCGTCCTGAAAATAAGACAGTCAAGTATTGTAGAATTGAGCTATTTCCTGATTTTAGGACCATGGGAATGGGTATGTATAATTCAGAAAAAGCAGTGCAATATTTATATCAATATGGAGTATTTAAAAATTGGTCTCCAGGCATGTTGAAGCTTTATTTGGCAGATGTACAGAAGCAGTTGGAAAGAGGGAAAAGAGGTTTTCTGTTTGAAGAAGAAAAGAAGCCTAATGAAGTAAGGGCTCTGAAACGAGATACTTTATTTGTACCTGCCTATGTTTTGACTAAGTTCAACAGATTTAACGGAGATGAAAGTGTGAAGCACGATGAAAAAAAACTCTTCAAGGAGTACGGAAGGCGATATGTAATATTGGATGAAGACGAACTGTCAAAAAGGATTTTGAACAATGAGGTTTCTTATGTGCTAGACTACGTAAAAAGTTCAACTGATAATTTCATTAGAGTGTTTAGTCTGAGTAAAGGAAAGATTTATCAAAGATATAAGCCGAAGTCTTACAACTTGAAGCCCAAAGACCTAGGTGGCATATTGGAATAGCATTATATAAAAATTCTTATAAACTCGTAGGTTTTAATATTTAATTGATTTAAGTAAAATAATATTATGTATAAAATTTTCTGCTTTCTAGTTCTCTTTATCTGTTTTTCTTTTTCCAACTCCGCACAAGACGCTGAGTTGGAGATTCAATGGGGTGATGAATTGAAAGCATCGCGCTTTTCAACCTTAAGCAGTGTTGTTGGGCAAGACGAAAGTGGTGTCTATACCATACGGGAAAAGGTCAAGGGTTTAATTGGAAATAACTCAACTTTTTTATTAGAAAAGTATGATCAGGATATGCATATGTCTAGTTCATCTGAATTGATTCTAAAAGATGGAGATCAAAAAAGAGAATTAGAATTCGTTTTGCATTCGAACGATCGTATCCAAATGTTTACATCATTTGTCGACAAGGACAAGGATCGTAAATTCCTTTATGTTCAAGAGGTGAGCAAAGAGCGCGTTGCGAGAGCCGGCGATTTGAGAACAATTGCAGAGATTGACTTTTCAGGAAAGCATAAGTCCAATGCTGGAAATTTTGATTTTGAATTTTCAGAAGACAATTCGAAAATTTTAATCTATTATAATAAGCCTTATGATAGAGGAGCAAGTGAAAAGTTTGGGTTCCATGTATTCGATGAAGATCTCAATGAAATTTGGGTAAAGGAAGTGAGTCTGCCTTATTTAGATGAGCTTTTCACGGTCGAGGGATATGAAGTTTCTAATGATGGAAGTGTTTATCTATTGGGGATGTTGTTTGATGAAAAATTCAAGATGGTTAAGCGTGGAAAGCCAAACTATAAACATGTCATCTTGGGCTATACGGAAAAGGGAGAAATATTGAAGAAGTATCCAATCAGCTTCACAGAGCGTTTTCTCTTTGAAATGCAAATTGCGATAAATCAAGATGGGGATATTATTTGTGGAGGTTTTTATGGCCCAAAGAGTATAGGGGCAATTGAAGGCAGTTATTTTTTGAAAATTAATGGCGCCTCTAAAGAAGTAGTTTCTAAGTCTTTTCAAGCCTTCAGTTTTGATTTGATTACTCAAAATATGTCTGACCGAGCCGAGAATAGGGCTAAGAAGAAAGTGGAGAAAGGGAAGGATTTGAATTTGTACTCCTATGATTTAGATGAAATTATTCTCCGTGAAGATGGTGGAGCGGTTCTGGTTGGTGAGCAGTTTTATGTAACGAGTAGTAGAAGGACAAACACAAATGCTCAAGGCGTTAGAACGACCACTACGGATTATAGATTTAATTATTTAGACATTCTGGTCATCAATATGTCGCCAGATGGGAAAATTGATTGGTCTGAAAGAATTCATAAATTGCAAACTACGCAGAATGATTTTGGGTCATTTTCTTCATATGCGCTAGCAGTTGATCAAAACAAGCTTCATTTTATGTTTAATGATCATTCTAAAAATTTAGAATATGAGCGTGGGGATAGAATGTATCCCTTTGTAAATCAGAAGAAGTCTATCGTGTCCTTAGTGACTTTGGATAATCAAGGTCAACAGAAAAGACAAGCACTTTTCTCAGCTAAAGAGGCTGAGGTTATCACTCGCCCTAAGGTATGCAGGCAAATTTCCGGAAATGAGATGTTACTTTATGGTCAAAAGAAGAAGAGCTTTCGATTTGCCAAGATTGTATTTAAATAATTTCTAAGGATGGTTGAAGATTTTGGGACAAAAAATAGATTTGCTTTGTATCCGTAACTGATTTGTCGTGCTTTAGAATTCAATTCTGAGATACATCTTACTTAATTCGACATTCCATTAATTTCTCCTCGCCTATATATCCTTCAAAGTAGTCGCCTGCTGCTATTGGTCCCACACCCTTAGGCGTGCCTGTAAATATGAAGTCGCCTTTATGCAGGGAGAAGTAGCGCGAAACATAGGCAATGATTTGATCTATATTATGCATCATGAGAGAAGTGTTGCCTTCTTGAACAATGTTTCCATTCTTTTTTAAGGAAAATTCAATCTCTTTCTGTTTGTCGTCCAGCGGAATAAAGCTACCAATGGGCGCGCTATAATCAAATGCCTTAGCAATTTCCCAAGGCAATCCTTTTTCTTTTTGTTGTTGTTGAATGTCTCTAGCTGTAAAATCTATACCAACGCTCACTGCATCATAAAAATCTTTTGCAAATTTCTCTTTGATGAATCGGCCATTCTTTGAAACTCGGTAAACGAGCTCGCATTCAAAATGAATATTCTCCGACCACTCAGGGTGATAAAAATCTTTATTATTATTTAAGTATGCTGTTGATGGTTTGAGAAAAACAACCGGTGCAGTGGGCATTTCATTTCCCAACTCACTGATATGTTCTACATAATTCCGTCCTATGCAGATGATCTTCATTGTGAATCTTCTTTCTTATTTTTTTCTTTATCCTCAGACTTTTCTTTAGGTTCAAGGCTCGCTTTTTTATTGTTCCATTGATTCATTGTTCTTCCGATACCTTGGGTTACAAAACTTTCAATGACAGAAAGGCTCATGCTTATTTTTTCGAGCACTAAGGGCACTTCTTTTTCACGCCACTTTCCCAAAACAAAATCTGATTGACGGCCCTTTGAAAAGTCATTTCCAATACCAAAGCGAAGGCGAGGAAATTTATTAGAATTTAATACTTCTTGTATGTTCTCTAAGCCATTGTGCCCACCAGGACTGCCGCTGCCTTTCAAACGCAAACAATCTAAGTCCAATGCTAAGTCATCGACCACGACTAGAGTATTCTCGATTTTGATTTTCTCTTTTTGCTGCCAATAGAGAACAGCACGACCACTAAGATTCATATAAGTCGTTGGCTTGATTAAAATGAGTGTGCGCCCTTTGAATTTTATACTGCAGATATCGGCAAGTCTATCACTCGTCCATTGGCCATCATATTTGACCGCAAGATGATCCACCACATCAAATCCAATATTGTGTCGAGTATCGTTATACTCACCACCAATATTTCCTAAACCAACGATTAGAAATTTCACCCTGCGAAGATACGCAAGCCCTATTTAAAGCGGTTCAATTCGTCTTGGGTAACTACTTTATGTGTTGCAGGGATCTTAAAAATATCAGAATCGACATTTTTAAATTCAACACTTCGTCCAATGAATTCTAATTTAGAATTTTCCTTGCTGATTTCGTACTGAAGAGGGATGCCTTTCAATCCAGGAAACATGGCAAGAATATTTTCAGACTGCGGCATAAGGTCTTTAGTATAGAAAAAAGAAGCAGTACTGCCGTCTTTATAAATCACTTCGCCCTCTGTACAATTATAGGCTGCATAACTCTTGATTTTAGATTTAAAATTATAGGTCGGGTTTTGAAAACGCTCGTTTTTTTGACGGACCTCCTCGGCAGACATCACCAAGGCATAAGCCTCACCTTGAACCATTCTCAAGTCGGCTGAGGTTCCATCAGTACCATTAAATATATTGTCCGACTGCACACCATTGAATAGCTTGAGGCTGCGCATGATGTTATTGTCTTTTATGATTACAGTATACGTTCCACTGCTGGCTTTATTCCCATTCATATAGACATCATAGATGATGCTTCCTTCGGAAAAGGTCTTCTGTGCATAGCTTGTAGAGCTAAGAATCAGTAAGCAGAATATAGTCGTTAATAATCGCATAGCGTTAATTTTTCAATCTATCGTAAAGATAGCTTTTTATACCCTTTGGACATCGGGCTAAGCTTAAGGTTGCGTTATTTTATCGCTTTTAACAAATCTCTAGAAATGTTAATTAAAGCGCTTTATTGGGCTGAAATCTTGAGCTATATTGCATCTTGTATGAAAGTAGTCCTTTTTGCAGGTGGCTTTGGAACAAGAATTTCAGAGGAAAGTCATTTGAAACCTAAACCCATGATTGAAATAGGGGGAAAGCCCATTCTATGGCACATCATGAAGAGTTATGCTCAATATGGCTATAAAGAATTTATTATTTGTTGTGGCTATAAAGGATGGATGATTAAGGAGTATTTCTCTAATTATTTTAAACGTCATGCAGATATTACTGTGGACCTTTCCAACAATAATGTAGATGTGCATCAAACTGGTGAGGAAGATTTTAAAATCACCATGGTCGATACAGGGCTGCATACCATGACGGCTGGCAGACTGAAACAAGTCTTAAAATACACAGATGATAAACCCTTTATGCTCACCTATGGTGATGGGGTATGCGATATAAATGTTGCTGATCTTGTCAAATTTCATGACTCTCATGGGAAAATATGTACTATGACTGCAATTCAACCTTCTAGTCGTTTTGGAGTGATTCGAATGGATGATGGAGGAGTTGTAGAGACCTTTGAAGAAAAACCAGCGGATAGTGGAACCTGGATTAATGGAGGTTTTTTTGTGATCAATCCAGAGATTAAAAAATATTTACATTCTGGAGCCAATGATGTCATGTGGGAAAGACAACCTTTGCATGATTTGGCAAAAGATGGACAACTCGTTGGACATAGATATGGTGGGTTTTGGAAATGTATGGATACCCTGCGGGATAAAAACGACTTAGAACAAATGTGGTCTGAAGGAGCACCTTGGAAGAAATGGTAAATTGGTCTGCACTTCAATCTTTTTATAAAGACAAGAAAGTCTTCGTAACAGGGCATACAGGATTCAAAGGTTCTTGGCTTATTCAAATCTTGTCTGAATTGGGTGCTATTGTAAAAGGCTATGCACTCGAACCAGAAGAAGGTAATTTATTTGAACTAATAAATGGGGAGAAGGTCTGTCACGGTTCTGTTTTTGCAGATATCCGAGATCAAAAGACCTTGCGATTGGAAATGCATCTCTTTGAACCCGATATCGTCTTCCATCTCGCAGCACAGCCCTTAGTCTTAGATAGTTATCAAGACCCACTCTATACCTTCGATGTAAATGTTCAAGGGACTGCTGAGGTGCTTGAATCCATGAGGCATTTGTCTCAAAAATGTATAGGCATTATGGTGACCACCGATAAGGTCTATGAAAATAATGATGGCGGCCAATTGTTTGCCGAAGATGATAAATTAGGCGGCTATGATCCTTATTCTGCTTCTAAGGCAGCTTGCGAAATAGTGATATCATCCTATAGAAACTCATTTTTCAACAACGAAAATATTGATGATCATCAAAAGTATTTGTCTAGCGTACGTGCAGGAAATGTAATTGGTGGAGGTGACTTTGCAGCAAACAGAATTGTCCCTGATATTATTCGATCGATTAAAGGTGGAGAAGAAGTGGAACTTAGGAATCCAACTGCAACTCGTCCATGGCAACATGTGCTTGAACCTTTAGGGGCTTATTTATATTTGGCTATGCAAATGGACACTGATCCAGCAAAGTTTAATCAGGCCTTTAATATCGGGCCTGAACAAGATGATGTGCTCACGGTTGAAGAGCTTACTAAGCTTGCTATAGCTGCAATTGGAAAAGGTTCCTATCGTATCAATCCGCCTAAGGAAAAGCCTCATGAAGCCGCATTGCTCATGCTTGATATAAGCAAAGTGAAGGAATACACAGACTGGAAACCGAAGTATAGAGCCAAGGAAGCGATTGAGAAAACCATTGAATGGTATCTGTCTGAAGATGATGCAGGGAGCAAATGCCGAAAACAAATTTTAGAATATTTTGCGGATTGAAGAAACACAAATTACTGATGTTAGAATCATTCATCAGTTCAATCATAGTGATGAGCGCGGTTCATTTATAAAGTCATTTAATTCTTCTCAATTTCTGGAAAACGGTATTGAGTTTGAAATGAAGGAGAGCTTTCATTCAAGTTCAGAGAAGAATGTGGTTCGAGGGATGCACTTTCATTTGCCTCCACATGATCATGCTAAAATAGTTTTCTGTGTGCGTGGTGCAATTTTAGATGTTGTATTGGACTTGCGCAAAGATTCATCTACTTATGGTCAAAGCGTGCAATGCGAATTAAGTGCAGACAATTATCAAGCCCTATACATTCCGAAAGGATTTGCGCATGGATTTTTAAGCCTGTCTCAACGCTCCACTGCCTTCTATTTCGTAGATGGAGAGTATTCTAAGGAGCATGATGCTGGTTTGATGTATGATAGTTTTGGATTTGATTGGGGGATTGAGCGGGCGCTATTGAGTCCACGAGATTTGTCTTTTGAGACTTTTGAAAATTTTAAATCGCCATTTTAAATGAAAATTTTTATCTCTGGAGCATCCGGATTAGTTGGAGGGAACTGCATGAAGCATTTCAAGGAGAAAGGTACAGAGGTCTTGGGGACACATTACTCATTTCCCACTGAAGAGACCGTTTTTTATGACACCTTAAATCCTGATGATGAACGCAATCCAGATGTAGACCGTTTTGCTCCAGATGTGATTGTGCATTGTGGAGCCCTCACTCATGTAGACTATTGTGAGGATCATGAGGAAGAAAGTTATTTAAAGACAGTGAAGAGTACAGAAAACCTCCTCAGTCTAGCGGAGCGTTTAAAGGCCAAATTTGTTTTCATTTCGACAGACTATGTATTCGATGGTAAAGATGGTCCTTATACAGAAGATGCGCCAACAAATCCATTGAGTGTATATGCAAGACATAAACTGGAAGGTGAACGTTTGGTAAATTCATCTAAGCTTGACAGTCTTATCTTAAGAGTGACCAATGTTTTTGGAAATGAGATTCGATCAAAAAATTTCGTTGCTCGCATCCTAGAGCAAATTAAAGAAGGGAAGGAATTGACTTTAAAGGTGCCTGTGGATCAGTATGCGACACCCATCAATGCATATGATATTGCTCGCGCAATGTACTTATTGTTGAGTGCCTCCAAAACAGGGCTCTATCATTTAGCGGCAAGCGACTTCATTAATAGAAAAGAGTTGTGTGAAATTATTCTCAAACATTTTCCTGGGCATCCCTATGAAATGAATCCTATGCTCACTAAAGATTTAAACCAAAAGGCCTTGAGGCCGCTGAAGGGTGGTTTATTGGCCAATAAATTTCTAGCGGAATTCCCCACATTCAAATTTCAAACGGTCAATGAATTTCTGATGAAGTTTAAGGCTCAGTCGACTTAATTAAATTGAATTCTTGGCAAAGGAAAAATTTGATCTCGCAATAATTGGTGGTGGCTTAGCTGCTCTCGCTCTGGCTATTCAATCTGCATCAAATGGTCAGAAGGTTTTACTCATTGAGAAAGGAGATTATCCAAGACATAAAGTTTGCGGTGAATATATTTCCATGGAGAGCTACGATTTTCTGGTTCGTTTGGGTCTTGACTTGGACAGCTTGGCTCTTCCTCGAATACATCAGCTCAAACTGAGCGATCAAAAAGGATATGCCATTAATCAGGCATTGACCTTAGGTGGGTTTGGAATTAGTAGATATCTACTGGAAGATTTGATGTATAAAAGATGTCTTGCGGTGGGCGTCAAAGTATTGCTTAATACAGAATGTACTTCTGCGGTTAGGCGTGATATTTCTTTTGAATTGCAGACTTCTCAAGGCGTCTTCAATGCCACTATTTGTTGTGCTGCTTTCGGGAAATATGCTCCCCAAAACTTTTATAAGCCAAAGCGTTTGGAAAAGAATTGGGTGGGTGTGAAATATCATATAAGCTATGACCATGAGGTTGATGTGGTTGCGCTGCACAATTTTTATGGAGGTTATTGTGGGATGTCAAAAATAGAGGATGATAAGTCTTGTCTCTGTTATTTGGTCGATAGTCTGGAGCTGAAGAAAGCGGGCTCTATTGAACGTTTGGAGAAAGAGGTTTTGATGCAGAATTCTCATTTAGAGAAAGTGTTTAAACAGGCCAAATTTTTATTTACTAAGCCACAAGTGATTTCCAATGTTACTTTCTCGAAAAAGAAGGCTGTGGACGCCAGTATTTTCTATATAGGAGATGCTGCAGGTACTATAGCCCCTTTGAGTGGGAATGGCATGAGTAATGCCTTAAGATCATCCAATATTTTGGCTTTGATATTACAATCATATTATGGTGGGGAAATCACATTTGAGGATTCTTTAACACTTTATGAAAGACAATGGGATAGGGCGTTTAGCGCTAGAATAGGACGGGGTAGAATACTTCAAAATTTCTTCTGTAAAGCTTGGCTTACTCAATCGTCTATTAGAATAATGAAATGGCTTCCATTTCTTCAAACTAAAATCATAAAAAGCACACATGGAGAAGTATTTTAAATTCGTCGGTTTGAAGCCAAACCTAAGCTTGGGTCGAAAATTGAGCCTAGTACTCTTACCTTTAGTATTTTTACTTACTCAATGCAGCTCAGCACAAACTCAAAATAATACAGTGGAGAAAGAAAACCCTCATTACGACAAGGAAGCCAAAGCCAAAATAAACATCAGTGATGCCGAATGGAAGCAGAGCTTGGATGATAATACATATCATATTGCTCGTGAGAAGGGCACTGAGCGAGCATTCACTGGAGCTTATTGGAATAGTTTTGATCAAGGAGCTTACCACTGCAAGGCCTGCGGTCGCGAATTGTTCGTGAGTGATGCGAAATTTGAAAGCAGTTGTGGCTGGCCTAGTTTTTTTGAGGCCGTTGATGATAAGAGTATAATCTATTTAGAAGATAATACTCATGGAATGAAAAGAGTGGAAGTGCAGTGTGGACGTTGTGAGGCACATTTGGGACATATCTTTGATGATGGTCCGCCGCCAACTGGAAAAAGGTTCTGTATTAATGGTGGAGTAATTCAATTTGAAAAAAAATAGTATGAACATTCTTTATATCATATTTGCGGGTAGTATTTTCTTAGGCTGTAATTCCGGTGGAACTTTACAGAGCGCTAATACTATGAAAGAGATTATGGATACAAATAAAAATATTGTTGATGGAGCCAAGGATTCTGTCATTGTTGGCGGTGGTTGTTTTTGGTGTACAGAAGCCCAATTCTTGATGTTGGACGGAGTGGAGAAAGTCGTTTCAGGCTATGCAGGAGGAAGTGTCGACAATCCAACTTACAAACAGGTATGTACAGGAACGACGGGTCATGCTGAAGTTATCAAGATTGTTTATGATACTAAAAAGTTGAATTTTGCAGATGTGCTATTTGCCTTTTTCCAGTCACATGATCCAACAGAATTAAACAGACAGGGTGCAGATGTGGGTACTCAGTATCGTTCTGCTATTTTTTACTCAAATGAAAATGAGAAAAAAAGCGCGGAAGCAATCATTCAGCAATTGAATGATGAGAAGGTGTATGATAAGCCGGTAGTCACGACTGTAGAACCCTTAGATGTGTTTTATGCAGCGGAGAATTATCATCAAAATTATTATAATCAGAACAGTGATCAGAGATATTGTGAGTATGTAATACAACCTAAAATTGAAAAGTTTAGGAAGGTTTTTAAGGATAAATTGAAAAAATAGCATGCAAAAAAAGTTACTCCTATTTATGATCTTGATTTTACCACTAGGTCTATTTGCCCAACATCAAAATGAATCTGCAAAGCGCAGGGCAGCTGCTGCAGAAAAAAAAGAAAAAGATTCAACTCCCAAACACAGTACCTACGTCGGCGGGACGCTATCTACTAATGGAGATATGTCGACTCTTGCTATTCATGGGGTGCGCTATTTCGGCATTGGAAAGGGACAAAAGAAATTTAAAATTGGTTTAGGGCCACGATTGACCTCTAGCTTTGCTGGTCCCAGTACAGAATACATTACTGCTCATGCAAGGCTAACTTCTGGGCAAACTGGACCTGGAGTTTTCTTTGCGGATCAAATACCTGAAAATATCGATACTGTTTTCTTGAACAGTACTCAAATAAATAGTCTTAATCTCATGCTTGCATTGCGCTATGATTTGAATGAGAAGATTGGCGTAGAATTTAATATTGACTTAGCAGGAATCAGTTTTGGTGGCAAGAAAAATGCCACCATGACTTATCATGACACCACTCTCCGGACCCACACATCTAAGGCAAGCCCTACATTGCCAAATGTTCTTTTGATTAGTGATAATGACATTGGTTCGTTGAATTCAGAATTAATGATTTCTTATAAATTCAATGATCAATTGACTTTTAGAGGAGGGGCAGTATTTTTGTTCAATGAATACAAATTGGATGATCCAAAATTTTATAATTACGCCATTAGCTCTACGGCAACACGCTATATAGATGCCGATAGATATAGAACTAAAGCTTTAATGTTTGGACTCGGCGTCCAATATCAAATTTTTAAATAAATAAACGGAAACCAAAAATATGAAACGACTAATTTTTACTATAATTATCTGCCTGCCCTTGATAGTGCAAGCGCAAGAAGAGGCGGGAGAAACTAAATTTATCGCTCACACAACAACGGAAGCGGGTATCACAGCGAGTAGTAATGGGACATTAACGGCCTTAGCTCCAAGTGTAAATTATTATTGGGGGCTTGGTGCAAAAAGAAAATTTGAAATTGGAGTAGGTCTGCGTCTGACAAGTTCTTTTGGAAGTGGTGACTATATCACTGCACCAGCTGAATATACAGGTGAGGAATCAACAATTGCAGATTTTGTTCCTGAAGCAACACAAATTAATGCCTTGAACATTCCTATTTTCCTTCGCTATGATTTCACGGAACGTTGGGCCTTAGAATTTAATATTGATTTGGTTGGTCTAAGTTTTGGCGGCGAACAAGAAGGTGATTTGTCATATCAATCTTCAGTCATCAAGACATCTGCTCAAGCAAAACCTACATCCTCAAATTTATTACTCGTAGGAGACAACGATAAAGGCAGTTTGAATTCAGAATTTATGGTGCAATACCGTCTAAATAATAATTGGAAAGTTCGTGCAGGAGCTGTATTCTTATTTAATGAATACACTCTAGATGATACTTATGATTATAGCACTGTTACTGATGTAGATCGCTACCGTACTAAGCAAATGATGTTTGGCTTGGGTGTGCGTTATGTCTTGAATTAATTAAAAACTAAAAAAAACACTATTATGAAATTATCAATTAAAGTATTATTCTTGGCTGTCGCACTTGTATTTAGTGCAAACCTCCAAGCAGGGAAGTTCACTACGGTTTCAAAAAGTTCTGTAGATTTTAGCCTAAAGAATGCAGGTTTTACAGTCAATGGGAATTTCTCTGACGTTAAAGCAAAGGTTACATTCGATGAGAGTAATCTTTCTGGCTCATCAATTTACGGTATAGTCAAGGCTTCTAGTGTAAGTACTGGAAATTCACTTCGTGATCGTCACCTCAGAAACAAATCTGATTTTTTCAATGTTGCAAAGTATCCAAGCATTACGATGAAGTCTGTCAGTATCAAGAAAATTTCTTCTGGAAAGTATACTGTTACTTGGGATCTCAAAATGAAGGGTGTTAGCAAGAGAATTAAGACAACAGTTTATAGTCAAAAGACCTCTTCAGGATTGAAGTTGACGAGTAACTTCAGTATAAACCGAAATACATGGGGCCTCGGTGGTTCAAGTATAACAATGGGGGATATGGTGACGATGAAATTGGCGACATACGTTAAATAGTTCATTCAATTTGAATGATCTTTGAGCGATATTAAAAGGAATATGGATTTGCGAGAATCCATATTCTTTTTTGTTTAAACTCAGTTTCAATCTTGAAATTTTACCAAAAAATAATGCAGACAAAATATATTCATCTTGGGTAAAAAGACGACTCGTAAAGGCCTCTTGCAAAAAATGGGCTTGCCGCATCACGAGTATTGGCCCTGGTGGACATTGCTAGCACCTTTTTGGCCTCGTTGGATTTGGTATGGCATTCGCTCAAGATGTTTAACGTGGTTTACCGTCGTAAATCCAGGAATTGAAGATGGTGGTTTTATGGGGGAAAGCAAAATGGCAATTTTGGATATAATTCCGGAAGAGTTCAAACCCAAAACTATTTTTATTCCAGTAAAAGGCCCATCAAAAAGCTTCGATAAATTTCCTTTCATTGCCAAACCAGATATCGGCGGCCGAGGGCGAAAGGTTCAAGTCATTGAAAATCCAAAACAGCTTGCCGATTATCATCAGAGCATGGATGAGGATTATATGCTGCAAGAAATCATTCCAGGGCCACTAGAGCTTGGTGTTTATTATACGCGGCATCCTGAAGAGGAAAAGGGGCAAATAATCTCACTTGCCTCTAAGGCCTTTCTCGAAGTGATTGGGGACGGTCAATCTAGTATAAAGGAGCTCATGGCTCAGGACGATAGAGCGGCCAAGCAAATTGAAAGATTGTCTTCCAAATTAGATCTAGAGGTCATTTTGCCTTCAGGCGAATCAAAAATTTTAGAACCTATAGGCAATCATGTTCGAGGAACTGCTTTTATCAATGAAGAGGCCAGAATAAATGATGAGTTGAATGCAACTTTTGATAAAATCTGTGCTAAAATTCATGGTTTCTATTACGGTCGCTTTGATATTAGAGTGCCTTCTTGGGAAGATTTATATGCTGGTCGGAATATATCAATTCTAGAACTTAATGGCCTGACTTCAGATCCAGCTCACATTTTTGACCCCAACTATAGGCTGAGAGATGTATTTAAAACTCAACGTAAGCACATAAAAATCGCCTATGGCATTGCCCGTTATCATTTGAAAAATGGCGTAAAAGCAACCCCTATCCTAGAATTGATGCGAAAGTCCATGCCATCGATTCGTGAGCTTTAGTTTTCATATTTTAGTCTACTTTTGTAGAATCACATGAAAAGAATCCTACTAATCTATTCTTGTTTATTGATATGTAATATAGTCTGGGCTCAGAAGCACATACAATATGTCAATCCTTTTATAGGGACAGGAGGACACGGACACACTTTTCCTGGTGCAACATCGCCATTTGGTTTTTGTCAACTAAGCCCCGATACAAGAATTGACGGTAGTTGGGATGGTTGCAGCGGATACCACTACAGCGATTCTATAATTTATGGCTTTTCACACAAGCATTTGAGCGGTACAGGAGTGAGCGACTATGGCGATATTCTTCTCATGCCGATGACGAGGAGCACGACCTTGAATCATTATGAGTACAAATCTGCTTTCTTTCATTTAAATGAATTGGCAAGTCCAGGTTCATATTCTGTATATCTTGATGATCCAGGAGTTGAAGTGCAATTGACTGCGAGTGAGCATTGTGGCTTTCATCAATATGTTTATCCTGAGAAGGCCATGCAGTATATGGTGCTTGATTTGAATCATCGGGATGAGACCTTAGATACGCATTTTGAAATCGTGGATTCTCAGACCGTAAGAGGTTATAGGTTTTCTAAAGCGTGGGCCTCGAATCAAAAACTTTATTTTGAAATGGTGTTTTCAAAACCATTTGTTGAAACAGTATATTCTGACCCGGACCAAAATTTTGCGAATGGAGCGGATAGCAATAAACGAATAGTGCGCTTCCAATTTAATAATGATGACAAGGAATTGAAAGTGAAAGTTGGACTAAGTGCGGTTGATATGAAAGGAGCGCGCCAAAATCTAAAGGCAGAAATGAAGCATTGGGATTTTTGGAAGCACAAGTGGAAGGTCGAGCAGTCTTGGGAAAAAGAATTGGGTAAAATCGACTTGAAAGATCTTAACTATCGAAAAATGCGTGTTTTTTATACCGCTCTATATCATTGCATGATTGCACCGAATATCTATTCTGACGTAGATGGCCGTTATCGAGGGCGCGATGATAAGATTCATTCTACAGACAGTTCATTTAATTATTATTCAGTCTTTTCATTATGGGATACTTATAGAACACTACATCCTCTGTTGACGATTTTAGACAAAAAAAGAAGTGCGGATTTTATAAAAACATTCATCAAACAATATGAGCAGGGTGGTCGTCTACCGATATGGGAGTTGAGTGCCAATGAGACAAACTGTATGATTGGATATCACGCGATTCCTGTGATTTGGGATGCTTATAGTAAGGGGATTGAAGATTTTGATGTTGAGAAAGCATATGAAGCAATGAAAAGCATTGCTATGGAGGATGCTCCAGGGCTGAACTCTTATCGAAAGTATGGCTATGTCCGTGCAGAAGATGATAATGAAAGCGTCAGCAAAACCTTGGAATATGCTTATGACGATTGGTGTATTGCCAAGATGGCGAAGGCCTTAAAGAAGTATGAGGACTATGAATATTTTATCCAACGCTCGAAGAATTGGATGAATGTTTATGATCCGAAAACAAGTTTTATGAGGCCCAAAAAGAACTCGACATTTATAGAACCTTTTTCTCCTTTTCGGGTGGACAACAACTATACTGAAGCCAATGCTTGGCAATATTCATTTAATGTTCCGCATGACATGAAGAATTTGATGAAGCTCCATGGTGGTGCAGAAGCCTTTGAAGAGAATTTGGATGCTTTATTCATGGCGAAGACAGAGACAGAAGGCAGAGAGCAATCTGATATTAGTGGCATGGTCGGCCAATATGCGCATGGAAACGAACCGAGTCATCATATTGGATATTTGTATAATTTGGTGAGCAAGCCAGAGAAGACTCAGCAAGTTATTGACGTGATCATTGATAGTTTTTATTCTGATGCGCCAGATGGCTTGATTGGAAATGAGGATTGTGGTCAAATGAGTGCTTGGTATGTAATGTCAACTTTGGGTTTATATCCTGTTGCGCATTATGGATTTCTATATGAGGATAGCAAAGTGAAAGCTAATCCTTCGTCTTTAATTGTTGATGAGATGACAGATACAGTCACTGTATATGATCTTAAAAGGATTTATAAGGAAATTGCTGAAAGCGGGGATGATGAACTTTTTGAAAATAAGTATGTTCAATCTGCGCCATATGTCTCCGTTGGAGAAAAACGATTTAATGGAGAGCAGAAGGTTGCACTCAGTTCTCTCAAAGGAGTTTATCCTGTAAAAATTTATTATCAGTTGGACGGAGCTGAATCCTTCAAACTTTATCGTGGGCCATTTACATTGAAAAGTAGTACGGGATTAAAGTTTTATGCCGAGAGTGTTCAAGATGAAATTGTACTCGAAAACTATGAGCCGAAAGATACCATCTATCATAAGCATCGATCTAAAATTCAAGAAGCCAATTTTGTCAAGATAAAAGAAGGTCTAAAGCTCGATGTGCGCTCAGAAGTTCATAAGAGCTATACAGCTGGTGGAAGCTATGCACTTATAGATGGGGTTTATGGTCGGGAGAATTGGCGTTTGGGCGATTGGCAAGGATATCAAGGGACGGATTTCGAAGTCGTCATAAAACGAAAGGCGAAACAAAAGCTTTCCAGTTTATCTGTGCGTGCTTTACAAGATCAGCGTGCTTGGATATTTTTGCCTGAATCTGTTCAGTTTTATGGAAGCAGAGATGGTGAAAATTGGAAGATATTAGGGGGTGTTGCGGTGCCAGAAGGTTTAGGAGATAAGAATGATAAAGTTGAAATTGAAACATTTGAACTCCCAATTAAGCCTACAAATTGGCCCTATATAAAAGTGGTTTTGGAAAATTACGGCAAGCTTCCTGAGTGGCACCTGAGTGCCGGTAAGGATGCTTATATTTTTATTGATGAAATAGAGCTTAAATAGGCCTCAAGTTCTTGGTATTTAGAGTCTAAAATAATTTTTTAATCTAAAAAGCTAGTGTATCCTTGCAATAGAACATCGCGCTAGAGGGTCCTCCTATAGAGCTTTTACTCAACTTTATTTAACGACTATTACTAACAACTATCTAGTTACCACTATAAATTTTTATTACTATGACGTATGATATCATCACATTGAATGATATGATTGTTCCCGAATTGCAAGATCTTGCAGGAACATTAGGTGTGAAGAACACCAAAGGAATGGCCAAACAAGACATTATTTATAAAATTCTTGACGCGCAGGCTGTTACATCAACTACATCACCATCTTCTTCAGATGATGAACCAAAGGCAAAGAAAGTCGTAAAGAAGAAGGTTGCTCGTAAGACCAAGGCTAAAAAAGAAGCCAAACCTTCGGAGGCGAAAAGTGATTCTGAAAAGAAATCAGCTAAGAGTGTTGAACGACCAAAGAAAAAAGTCGCGAAGAAAAGAGCGCCAAAAGAAAATGAATCTAGTGGAAATTCGTCAATCGAAGCAGCAGCAGCTAAGCTTGAAGCTAAGAAAAAAGAAAGTTCACCTAGAACTCCAAGACCAGCATCAGCGCCTAAAGAACGAGACAATCGTAAGAGAGAGCAGAAGAACCAATCACCAAAGGAGAAACCAAAATTCAAATTAGAATTTGATGGTGTAGTACCTGGTGAAGGTGTTTTGGATATGATGAATGATGGATATGGTTTCTTGCGTTCAAGTGATTATGACTATCTCTCATCACCAGATGATGTTTATGTTTCACATAGTCAAGTGAAGTCTTACGGACTTAGAACAGGTGATACTGTAACAGGTGAGGTGCGTCCTCCAAAGGAAGGAGAGAAGTACTATGCCTTGACTAAGGTTAATGAAATTAATGGTAAGAATCCTGAGGTTATACGCGATCGTGTTCCTTTTGATTATCTGACACCACTCTTTCCAAACGAAAAGTTGGATTTGTTTACCGACCCTACGAATATGAGTACTCGTATGATTGATTTATTCTCTCCAATTGGAAAAGGACAAAGAGGTCTGATTGTTGCCCAGCCAAAAACGGGTAAAACAATGTTGCTCAAAGAGGTGGCCAATGCCATTGTAAAGAATCATCCAGAATGTTATCTCATGATTGTTTTGGTCGATGAGCGACCTGAGGAGGTCACTGATATGGCTAGAAGTGTAAAAGCCGAAGTGATTGCTTCAACATTTGATGAGCCTGCAGAACGACATGTAAAAGTTTCTACGATTGCGCTCGAGAAAGCGAAGCGACTGGTCGAAGTGGGTCATGATGTAATCATTCTATTGGATAGTATCACAAGATTGGCACGCGCGCACAATACAACTTCGCCTTCAAGCGGAAAAGTATTGAGTGGTGGTGTTGAGGCAAATGCTATGCAAAAGCCGAAGCGTTTCTTTGGAGCTGCAAGAAAAATTGAGAACGGTGGTTCTCTCACTATTTTAGCCACAGCGCTAATTGATACTGGAAGTAAAATGGATGAAGTGATCTTTGAAGAATTTAAAGGAACGGGTAATATGGAGCTTCTGTTAGATCGTCGTTTGGCGAATAAAAGAATCTATCCTGCCATTGATATTACAGGCTCTTCAACACGTCGAGATGACCTCTTACACCCTGCTGAAGTCGTAAGCAAATTGAACATTTTGCGCAACCATTTGGGGGACATGAACCCAGAGGAAGCGATCAATTTTATATTGACTCAAATGCGTCAAACCAAGGACAATGCTGAGTTCTTGGCTACCATGAATAAGTAGATATTGATCTTGGCATAGTTTTTGGCTTTATAGTGGTATAAACACTCTATAATGAAAAAGTCATTACTCTTTATCGTCTTTTTGTTTGCAGCACAGGTTATTCTTATTCACATTCTTGCATAGAAGAATGCCTTTTACAGGGCTCTGTGGCTCTATGGCTGTATAGGCCTTCGAACTTCGTGTGCTCCTAATGTTTAGTTACCTCAGAAAGATTTAGTGTTATATTGATTTTAATTTAATATATTAGTGGAAAGTCTCTAAAAATGAAAAAAATTATACTCGCCGTCCTAGGCCTTTTCTTAAGTTTAACGTCCTTTGCTCAAGATACATGTCTTGGTTTAGAGCCGCCAAAAGGCTTCGCAATTACTGATAATACTGCTGAATATTACAGAATTGATGCGATTGATTCTACGACTCCAGAAGTGACTTCTTGTCCAATTGTGGTCAATGGAGTTGCCCAGATTATGAATGGCGAAGGTTCTGCTTATGATCCATTTACAGACAGGTATTACGTTTTCAGTAATAGTGATCTTTACTATATCGATCTTAGTGGACCTTGCGATGGTTCAACAAATACCTATTTGGTCGACTCCAACACTGCGGTAGTCGGTACGAGCCAAGGCGCTGAAATGGCTTATGACTCCACGGCCATGACTGCTGTCTTGTGGGTTTTGGATGATGCTTTGCCTCAAGGTTTTTTACGCAAACTCGATCCCTTAACAGGAGCTGAATTGCGTCCAGGAATTCCAATCACAGGAGTTTCCAAAGTTGATGGGATAGCAATCGATCCAGCAACAGGGATTTTCTATGCTCAAGATGATGATGTGGTTGCTGTATACAGAATAGACACTACAACTGGTGCAGCAACACCTTGTTTCACTATTCCTCCAATGGATGGCGAGGCACTCTCTTTTGGATCGGATGGTCGTATTTATACTGAGATGGACAGAGGAGATACTTCTAGAATTATTTGGGCGTCTGAAATTCCTCCAACTTGCGATAATTCATTGTTGACAATGACAGCGGTAGCTACATTTTTAACGACTACTGGCGATGTTGAAAATTTCGGAATGAATGGTGCTGCTTGTTTCTTGGCCGCTCCTCTCTATGCTCATTTAACTGAATTTTACGGTAAGGTCATCAATGGCGCCAATGAACTTTATTGGGAAACGGCTATTGAATTAAATCACAGTCACTTCATCTTGGAACGATCTAACGGACTAGAATTTGAGGAAATTGGCATTATCCCATCACAAACACTAGATGGGAATAGTTCGGCCGCTCTTCAATATAATTTTAGGGATGAATACCCACATGAGCTGAATTATTATAGATTGAAATCGGTTGATGTTAGTGGGAAAGTAAGAACACACCGTACCATCTCTTTAAACAAAAGAGCAGAGTCTGCGATAAACATCTTTCCGAATCCCGCAACTGATAAAATCCGTGTAGACATCACTCAAGAAAATCTGGGTGAGATTCAAGTCTCACTTTACGACTTACAAGGTCGTGAAATGTTCAATTCGGGTTATTTAGAAAATAATGGAAACATTGTTCAGGATATTGATCTTTCAAATCTGGCCAGTGGTTATTATATCCTCAAGCTGAGCAATGGTATAGGCTTTGATATGATTGAAAAAATAATTAAACAATAATTTAAAGGCTATTAAAATAGAAAATCCCCACACCTAGGTGTGGGGATTTTTTGTTGTAGCGAGACCGAGAGTTGAACTCGGGACCTCAGGGTTATGAATCCTGCGCTCTAACCGCCTGAGCTATCTCGCCAAAATTGAAATGCAAACTTACTACATAGGCTTTTTATTGAATTACTTATGGTGATATTTTTCACCTCTAATTATGGTGAATGCTCGGTAGATTTGTTCGCTGATGAGGAGTTGAACCATGCGATGGGGTAAGGTCATTTTAGAGAGTTGAATGCATTGTTGAGCTCGTGCTTTAATCGATTGGTGTACACCATAGCTGCCACCAATGAGGAATACTAGGCGGGTGGGGGAACTGACCCACCAATGTTCTAATTTCTCGGCAAAGTCGAGGCTATTTAGGGCCTTGCCCCTTTCATCTAGGAGGATGAGAAAGTCGTTGGATTTGAGGTGCTTTTCAAGCAATTCAGCTTCTTTTTCCTTGATAAAGGCCATATCTCCTTTCTTGCTTAGTTTAGAATTGTCTATGGAAAACTGACGAAATTGAGCGTAGTGCAGGATGCGCTTACTGTATTCATCAATGGAATCTTTCAATGGATTTTTATTGGGCTTCTCGAGAGACCAGAGTTCTATTTTCATAAAATTGTTCTGTTGCTAATGTATGAAATCGTTTAGGCTTCTCTTACTAAAAATGGCAAACAATGAATAGAATTACTATATTTGCGCTTCAATAATGGCCGAGTGGCGCAACTGAATAGCGCACTTGATTACGGCTCAAGAGGTTCCAGGTTTGAATCCTGGCTCGGTCACAAAGGACTCCATCAGGGGTCCTTTTTATTTTCCCAATCACCAATATTTTGTGAAGAATGCATAGGGCATCCCGACCTCGGAAGGGAAGGTGATTTTCCTAAAGTCAAAGCTTTGCCTTGGCTATTTTTGAATCAGATTTTCTCGGTTTGTGAGATCGTCTGTATTCCTTCATGGGTGTCGTTAGCAAGCTTTATTCACAAATGAATTAATAAATTCTTTCTTGTACTTAATTTTGAGAATATCGTTTATCATAAAATCTGATAATTTCCGTCATATTTTTTAATTTGTTCAATGAGCATATTGTTATTAATCAAAAAAATATTTTCTAATCGAAGAATATATTTCTTGGTTTGGTTGTGCTTATCAGACGAAGTGAACAATATTATGTATAAATCTATATTATCAAAAAAGGAATTATCGTCAGTTCCAGAGACGGCAACATAACTAAAATCATGAACAATATAATCATCTATGAATAATTCAGAACTTATTGCTCTAAAAGAAGTTTCTAGTTTTTTAAAATGTTGGTTGATAATATTTTCAGTTATTAATGTGGAGTCATTATCGTTCTTATTTTTTTTAAAATAAAAGGGGGCAAAATTTGTATTTCCTTTACTCAAGTGATCTTTAAATATTTGGAACTGATTTCTACTTAAAGATTCAATGAATACTTCGGCCAATTCGGTCGTTCTAAATAATTCATTGCTTTGGCCACATAATAAGGGGAAGTTCGATGAAATAAATAGGATAGTTAAATAAAATGCTCTTTTCATATTTGTTTGTTTCAGATATTGAATGGGCCTATGCCATAATTGCCCTTGATTGAATTTGCAAATATATTCTTTGTCAATTTTATATCACCATACTCTTTAATTATAACTCCCACTGCCGCAAGAACCTGCATGCAGGCAGGTCCTAGCTCGGTCACAAAGAGGTTCTCTAAGGAGAGTCTTTTTTATTTAGTTGATTCTGAAAACATTCTTTGTTTCTCTGTAATGGCGTGCGCGTGAAGATGTGGGTTCGCAATATTTTTTGCTAATGCTCGTTATTATTGAAGTCAATGAATATGAGAATGAAAAAATTGGGAATTGCATTTACGCTCTTCCTTTTCATGGTGGCCATTTCCTGTAAAACAAAAGTTCAAGAAAATACTTTAGATGGAAATTGGCATCTTCTTGAGTATTCGCCAGCAGCAATTTCTAGCAATCTCACTACCTATACGGAAGGAGATGTGGTTTGGCAGTTTGATCAGACAAATTTGACCGTCCTAATTTCCGTGAAAAATGGTGTAAGCTTTGACCTTTTCCCAGCCGCTTCCTATTCTTACAATCAAGGCGAAGGTGTTAGCTCCACGTATGGACGAATAATGACTATTGCTAATTTGACCGTCAATGATGTAGCCTTGGGCTATACTCAAGTTATTGATGATGAAATGACTGTGACGAAGCAAGGTGGTCACACCTTAAGGTTTACACGAGTTAAATAAGTCCTGCAGAGTCAGCATAATTATTTCTAGAAGCTAAGTTTGCTTTTATGGATATTATTTCAATCGAGCCAGGCTTGTTTCTCACGCTCCTTTTATGGTTTGTGCCTATTATAATACTATATCGATATATGATTAAGCGATTTCTTAGACTGGAGCAAAAAATTGAAGACTTGGAACGACAACTAAATAAATAAGGTCTTTGGGATGCAAGGGGTTTGATTCTAATCATTTAGAATGATCTAGACTTTTCTGCTAGGTATCGAAATGAGTTACTTTCAGCACCTTATTGAATGCGTCTAAGAGTTTAATAAAGTCTGGAGAATATTCCATCGTATTCGGTGGATTTCCAGGGTATTCATTACTGCCATATATCTTTTTTGTGCTTCCTTCATTATACTTCAGTTTAAGTTTCCATTGAGTTCCGTCGAAAATATTATTATTGGTGTAATTGTCCTTCCATTTGATAAGATTTAGAGAATTGAGCGATTGCACGAGTTCCTCTTTGTCTTTATCTAAAATGTTTAATTCGTTTACTTTTTCACTTAAATTAAAATTGTAATCTGATTTCCAAAATTTGGCTAAGTTCTTTTTGATTTTTATTTCTTCTGCTCCACCGTGATACCCTCCAATATTGAATTTGAGATATTGTATATTTTTAATCATTTTCTGTAAAATAGAAAATTGTATTTCAATTTCAGTAAAAAATTTATAAACTTTTATTTTAAACAGGAATCTGTTGAATTAGACTATAATTGCTCGGATCTGAATGTCTCTCAACGATTTAAGGTTATGAGCAGGCGGGCTTTAAAAGCTAATTACCTGTCAGCCGAGACCATAATTTGTTAAATGTATTATCGTTTCGTCTAGCACCATCCGCCCGCTTGCCTATAGGTGTTGTTGTGGCTAATTTTTTTATTTCTTTTCCGTCAAAGTCGATTTCATATTCGTCAGAGTTGAAATCAATAAGTTTAATTGAGCTCTCCGTTATTTCAACTTCTGGTCGTCCTTCCATATTTACCCAAATGTCAGTTGCAGAAAAAGTCCATTTTACTCGTCCTGTTTTGTTAATTCTGTGAATTCCGACTTCTCCGCGAAGTAGATAATCGTTTTCCAAATCATAAAACTCAAAGATTTCCGCAATATCGGGTTCAAGTTTCCAATTTAGTTTGAGGTCATTCAGGTCAATTGAAACGAAGTTCAGTCCTAAACTCAATATCAAATTGTCGTTATCGATTTTTACAGACTGACAATTTTCGTCATCACTGTTTTTGTGAAGGTAGGTTGCACCTTGAATTCCTGTTACAATTAAAGTACGTTTTGATTTTTCATCTGCAAGGTCAATTCTTAAAGTCGAGTCCCATTCTCCTTTTTTAGATAATTCGATGACGAAATCGTTTTCATTCTTTTCAATCGTTTTTGTCTTTGAGTTCCAATTTTTACAACACAAGTCTGCTTTCCACTTATCAGTAGAAATAGTCAACTCTTGTATGTCGAATGAACTCTTTATCATTTTTTTTAATTAGCCATAACGGATAATTATATCCGACGGTCTGACGAAGGAAGACTGGCGTGATATATAGTGTTACATGCTGGCACTCCTTCTTTGGAACTCGGTATATTTGTCATTTACGGTTTCTTTTGTGGGTTGGCTTACAGCTCTCTGTCGCCCGCAGGAACGAGGACGACAGTGTGCTGTAAATGGGTTGTCTATATTTCATCTCATTGATAAAAGTATTTACAAAAAACATTAATTTCTTTAAGATCGAATCACCTATCGATTTTCTTTATTTACAAATTCATCAAATGTCTTTTGTTGTTTTTCAGTCCAGAACTTCTCAAATTCATCGGGTATGTCATCGGCATCTTCTATATTAGGAAGATTCTCTAATATGAACTTTTCAGCATGATACAGCCAAAGAAAAGGTGTCCATTGTCGATGATGTAGGTTTTGAATTAGAGCTCATTCACAGAGACGAAATCAATGTTACCTGCATCTTTAAATTATTAGCAGCACTAAAAGACACAACAGAAGCTGAACAAGAAGCCAAGCGTAAAGAGATCATAGATTTACTTTCAGACGAAGTCAATCTAAAAAGCAAGCAAGAACTCATGACTGTTTGCTAGAGTTCGAGATTAATGTTCTGCTATTTGATAATATCATTCTTTAATTTTTACTCTTTTTCTCGCCTTCGTAATGTAAATGTATTATTTCAATAAAGTTTAAAATTATACCTAACCCGAGGATAATATAAAAAATAGTAAAAACTTTTCCTGCTGACGTGGTTGGTGCAAAATCTCCATATCCTACAGTTGTCAACGTAACCACAGAAAAATATAAACAATCCAACCAATCCCATTTTTCCAAAAATCTAAAAACAATTGTACCCATTCCAATCACCGATGTCGTTAAGAATAACAATTTGAGATATTGTTTATCTCTTAAGAACGATATTATTATTCTTACAAAACTCATGATTGATTCATACCTTAATGATCTTTTTTGAATGACTTACCATAGAAGCTGTAATTAACTTCAGGATTATAGAAAATCTACACTTCCGTCGTCCATATCATATAAAGCTCCAATAATCTTTATTTCTCCTTTTTCTTCCATCTCCTTGAGTATTGGACTATCTCGTTTTATTTTTTCAATCGTATTCCGAATATTGCTCTGACTTGCTAAATGTACAAACTCCTGATTTTTTGAAGTTCTTTCTCCATCATATTTCACTGACTCAACAGCAGGTCTAATTTTAGCAAGCATTGGTGTTATATTTCCCAACTTCACATCATCAACGGCAGCTTTGACAGCACCGCAATGTTCGTGCCCCATGACAAGTATAAGTTTTGATCCAGAGACTTTACAGGCGAATTCCATACTGCCTAAGATATCTTCATTAACAAAATTTCCCGCAACTCTTGCTACAAACACATCTCCAATACCTCTATCAAAAACGTCTTCAACAGGTACTCGACTATCTACACATGACAAAATAATAGCTTTAGGAAATTGAGCTTTCGTACTTTTTCTAACTTGTTCTGAATGATTTCTAGCAGTAAGTTCATTGCTCATAAACCTTTGATTTCCTTCTTTCAGAGTTTTTATAACCATATCCGGGGTTAATGCATCCTGTTCAGCTTTTGTTAAAACATTTTCCACCACACCACCTACTTTTTCTTGTTTGGTTTGATTCTGAGATGTTTGTTTTGACTTTTGAGTTGTATTTTCGCAGGATGCACAAAGTACAATTGCAAGAACGATAATACTAAAATTGATCTTTTTCATATTTTCTAATTTTAGAGGTATTTTTGATGTTAATTTAATTTTATTAATTCTAATTTCTAACAAATTTCTATTGATTTAGTTTTTGATATTGATTTTTTCCGATTCCTTCTGTTCGTTTTGTGAAAAAATGGGTTTTCCATTTAAAGCTTGAACTAATGTTGTAGTAGCAAGAACTGCGTAAAGTAATGAAATAATTATAGTCGCTTTTGTATTTTTAAAGATATAAAAAGAAAGCAATGGAAGTAGTTGCAAAGCGTGCATTCCTATAAAATGTGAAACACGAAGGTCTCCTACAGTTTTGCTCCAACCTACAATAAACCAGTTAGAATTATCATTGATTGCGCCAACACTATGGTTCATTCGAGACCCCATCAAAGCACCTTCAAATGAAAATATCACAAAAATTAAAATACCCAAGCGAATTGCCCAAACATAATAATTAGGCAATTGAGGGAAGGATTGCGAGAAAAATAAGACGCCAATATAAGCAGTATATAGCGTAACAATTACCGCTACTAAACCCATAAGCGAATATAACAAGGAGTAAGTTGGTGTACTAAAATTGTAATGTGATAATTCTCCCTTCGATGCTTGAAAAACAATATAACCGAGTTCAAAACCGAATAATATAATTACTATCCAATTGAATGGTGTAACGTTAAAATCTGCCAAGTAATCACAATACCATGCCATTGTCCAAGAAAACACCCCTATTGAAACTGCAAATTTGAAAGGCTTGTTCCAAGCATTTACACCATGTACTTGAGTTGTAGTTGCTTTGGTTAAAACTATACAGATGAAAGCCAAGATTAAGCATATTAAACCAAAATAAAAT
>Ga0209187_1000270_pt1 | contig 106851 bp, 95 predicted proteins | sample BantaG_FD_187430 | JGI IMG/M metagenome (GOLD analysis project Ga0209187, IMG submission 187430) | Marine algal microbial communities from Bantry Bay, Ireland - BantryBay_4 metaG (SPAdes) (version 2) | ecosystem: Host-associated > Algae > Red algae > Unclassified | place: Bantry Bay, Ireland...
GATTCGAACCCCCGGCAGCGTCCGAACGTCAGTGAGGGAACAAACACATTAGTGTTTGACGCTAGAACGGAATTAATAATTATGAAAAAGTATTTTGATTATGGCGGAGAGACAGGGATTCGAACCCCCGGCAGCGTCCGAACGTCAGTGAGGGAACAAACACATTAGTGTTTGACGCTAGAACGGAATTAATAATTATGAAAAAGTATTTTGATTATGGCGGAGAGACAGGGATTCGAACCCTGGAAGCCCGCAAAGGCTTGCTGGTTTTCAAGACCAGTGCTTTCAACCGCTCAGCCATCTCTCCTTGGATTAATTCCAGTGCTATTAAAATAGTTAGCTTTGGTCTTTTTTTCTATTTAAATTATTTTTTTTAATTAGTTAATGGCACAACGCATTTTAGTTATTTAACCTGTAATTATATGTTTAAAATGCAAAAATCATTAAAAACTAGAAATTGTTATTCTCGTTCTTATGGATTAGGATGTTTACACTAGGGCACGACCCCTGCGAATTTTTTGATGCAAACCCCGCCAGGCCCGGAAGGGAGCAACGGTAGTATTGAGAAATTTTTGGCAGGGTGTTCGGGCCCTTTTTTTTTATTTTAGATAAGAATATCTACGCTAACTACCTGCAAAATTTATCTTGGTAATCTTGCTTGCTTGGTGGTTTGTTAGGGGTATTCTTTTGCTGTTAGGTAGCAATTTAGGAATTTATTATTATGTCTTATGTAGTTTTGGCTAGAAGGTATCGGCCGCTTGATTTTAATCAAATTATTGGTCAAGATCATATATCTGTAACTCTTAAGAATGCAATTTTAAAAGAAAGAGTTTCTCATGCATATTTGTTTTCCGGGCCAAGAGGTACGGGGAAAACTTCTTCAGCAAGAGTTTTAGCTAAAGCTCTTCGGTGTCTATCGCCTTTGGAAGATGGAAACCCTTGCAACTCTTGTGTTTCATGTGCACAAATTAATAAGGGTGTTTCATTAGATGTTATTGAAATTGATGCTGCTTCTAATAATGGTGTCGAAAACATTCGTGACTTAAAAGAGAATGTTCAATTTGCTGCAAGCGTTGGTCATTATCGAGTTTATATTATTGATGAAGTTCACATGCTTTCAACTGCAGCCTTTAATGCTTTACTTAAAACTTTAGAGGAGCCACCAAAACATGTAGTTTTTATTTTAGCTACAACTGAGCTGCATAAAGTTCCTGTTACTGTGCAATCAAGATGCCAGAAGTTTGATTTTAAAAACTTATCTCCGATATTGGTAACTGAAAATATTTATAAAATTTGTAAAAAAGAATCTATAACAATAGATGAAGCTTCAGTGGCAACAATTGTTCTGGAGAGTGAGGGTTGTCTTCGTGATGCCCAATCTTTACTGGATAGAAGTATTGCTCTATGTGGTAAGGACATAAATATTGATCACCTTACTGAAGCTCTTGGGCTTATGGATAGAACAGCATTTTTTAACTTAATGAAGGCAATTTCTGAAGGTAATACTCAAGACTCACTGAATACAATTGTTACTCTGTTAGATCGTGGAGTTGATGGTAAAATTTTGCTTAATAGATTAATTGATTTTATTCGAAAACTTCACCATTATGTTTTCACTCAATCATTTCCTTTTGCAGATATCCAAATGCAAGAATGTGCCAAGCAAATAGCAACACAGATTCAACCAAGAAGTGTGATTAATGCTATGGATTTAGCTGTTAAAACTCAATCCTCTTTAAATAGCGCTACCAATAATAGTTTAGTTCTGGAAGCATTAATAGTTAAGCTTGCAACTTTGTTTAAAAATATTGATGAAGCTCCAGTTGTTTCAAGTCCTGTTAAAACTTCTTCAAAAGAACCTGCACTCACGCCGGTAACTAAGCTGGCTTCTGTAAAAATACAGCCAAGAATTATAAAGCAAAAGGCATCTATGGAAGAGCCTCCTCCCCCTGAGTCAGAAATGGAAATTTTTCAGTCTGAGGATTTTTCTTCGCAAATTAATAATGGAGCTGAAAATCCTATTGTTCAGAAAATTAAAGAATATATTTTAAATCATAAGCCTGCTTGGACCCCTGCGATCGGTAGTATTCTGGAAGCTAAAAAAATTGATTCTAAATTAACTATTGATGTAAAAAATGATTTTGCCGGTAAGCGATTGGCAAGTGATGATGGCAAGAAAATATTAGGAATAATTTTTTCCGATGTAAGTATTAATGTAAATCTTTCAGAACAAATTGGTGCTAATAAAAAAACTAAAAGTACTTCGGAGAAAAGAAAAGAAGTTGAGCAGGGGCAAGAAGTGCAGTCTGTTTTAAAAATGTTTAAAGGATCAAAAATTTCTGAAACAAAGATTTTGGATTAATTTATAAGAGATATGGAGTAAAGTGTATGAAGTTTCCTGGTGGCGGTATGAATAATATGATGGCTCAAGCAATGAAGATGCAAAATGAAATGAAGAGCATGCAGGCTAAATTGGCCAAAAAAGAATTTGAATTTGAAAGCGCTGGAGGTCGAATTAAGACCAAGGTAAATGGAGTTCCTGAACTTATTGATATAAAAATTAGCCCTGAGTTAATAGACCCAGAAGATCCATCTATGCTTGAAGATTTAATTAAAGTTGCGGTAAATGAAGCAATTACTACTTCTCAGGCAGAAATATCAAAAGAAATGTCTAAAGCTGTTCCCCCTGGATTGGGTTCAATGTTTGGCATGTAAAATTAGATTATTTAAGTGAGTTATTCTTTATTACCAGACAAGCTTCAGGTTTTATTACAGGAGTTTGCTAAGTTACCCGGAGTTGGTGAAAAAACGGCTCTTCGTTACTGTGTTTCGCTATTAAGAAATGGCAATGATTCTATTAATAGCTTTGCAAAATGTATGTCAGAGGTTGCTGATAATATAAAAAACTGCCCGTTGTGCCATTACTGGATGAACCAGCATGATGAGCATTGCTCAATCTGCTCTGATCTAAACCGCAGAGATGATTTGCTTTGTGTGGTTAGAGATTCTCCGGATGTAATGTCTTTGGAGAGATTTAGAAGGCATCCTTGGAAATATCATATTTTACAAGGTTTAATATCTCCTCTTAGTGGGGTTAATCCAGAAGATATTAAATTAGATAGTTTGTTTACTAAGATTAAAGATAATCAAATAAAAGAAATAATTATTGCTTTTGATTCCACTGTTGAGGGTGATGCAACAGCTTTATACATTAAAGAAAAAATTAAACAAATGAGTTTAGGGGAGATTACTTTAACCAGAACTTCCCAAGGAATGCCTGCAGGCTCATCGGTTGAATTCTTGGATTCTTCTACTTTGGAAAGTGCCTTAGCTTATAGAGTTCCTTTGTAAGCTATAACCTACTAATTTACCGCTATACAACATTTTAGCAATTCTATGGATAATAAACTAAAAATGTTTGTTAAAGGGTCTTGAGCTTTCAGTAAAAAAAGTCTAAATTCATACAGGTTGATGTTATTCGCTGGTAGCTCAGTTGGTAGAGCAAGTGACTGTTAATCACTGGGTCGGCGGTTCGAGCCCGCCCCAGCGAGCCATTATATGGCTAAAAACTCAACTTCTATTGATTAGTAATGGTTCTCCCCTTACGAGGTTATTAAATTTCAAAAAATTATTCTTAAGCCTTTTAAGCTAGTTAAATAATTTATTTACTTTGTAGCTCAATTAAATCTGCCAGTATATTTAGTGATTCCTCTAGTTGTGGTTTTTGCATTTCTAGCACACGTTGTTTTCTGGTTTTGCCTTTATCTTTTTTTCTTTTGGTTTCGTTTTCTTGAGATTTTTCAAAGTATTTTGATAGTTTAGTGATGTTATTATTTTCTTCTTCTTTTGCTTCTTTGATATCTTTTAATACTTCTTTGAAATCTTCACTGGTTTTTACTCTTTGCTCTGATTTACTCTTAAGAGTATTCACCTGTGATTGAATAATTGGTTTCCATTTATTTTTAGGATTTTCTTCATTAGGATTTTTAGATAAAAATTTACCAATTTTTTGAGCTGGTAATGAGTAATCAAGTTTGTATTCTCCAATCTCATCATTATTCCAAATTGATGGGATTGTAAAATGTGAGCTTACACCTTGTTTTTGTGTGGAGTATCCACCAGGGACGTAAAAGAATCCAGTAGTTACTTTAATTGCCCCAAGTTGCGCAGACATTGGTCTTAATGTTTGCACTGATCCTTTACCATAGGTATGGTCTGCGCCAACTATTAAAGCCCTGCCGTAATCCTTAAGAGCTCCTGCTAGAATTTCCGAAGCACTAGCGCTTCTTCTGCTGGTTAAAATAACCAATGGACCATTGTAATATATGTTTGGATCACCATCTGCTCTAAAATTTATGTTGTTATCAAATTCTTTTGTAGCAACAATGTTGCCTGTTTTAATAAACAACCCAGCAATTTTTATTGCCTCATCTAATAAACCGCCACCATTATGAGCTAAGTTTAAAACAAATCCTTGAACATTTTGTTTTTTTGCATCAGCTATTAATTTAATAATATCTGTAGAACCAAATCTCTGGCCTTTTTGGCCATAAAAAGAAGGTAGGTCAATTACTCCAAGTTTTATTTTTTTACCGTTTATTGTTCTTTCATGCACATAAAGATTTGCTGCTTGATCTTCAAGTTTTATTTTGTCTCTGATAATTTCAATAACTAATCTACTATTTTGTCCATTTTCTTTTCGTAAAACATTTAATCTAACTTTTGTGCCTTTTTTGCCACGAATATGTTTAACGACGTCAGATAATTCCATATCAATTACATTTTTAAATTTGCCACCACCTTGGGCTACACCAATAATTTTATCTTTTTCCATAAGTTGGCCAGCTCTATCAGCTGCGCCACCAGGAATGATTTCTTCAACTTTAGTAAAGCCATCTTCCCAGCTAAGTGATGCACCAATTCCTTCTAGCGATAGTGACATTTGAATTTGGAAATCTTTAAGAGCGTCAGATGAAAAATAACTAGAGTGAGGATCCAAAGAAGAAGATAATCCATTTAAGAAAATATTATCAAAATCTTTATGATTTTTTTCGGTAATGCTTTTGGTGAATAGTTCATATCTATGAATCATATTATTTTTGGCTTCACTCATTGGTACATCGGTAACAATATAATTTGCCATTTGAAAATGAACCATTTTACTTATTAATTTGTTTTTTTCTTCTATAGATCCAGCATATGATCTGTCATCTGGGTCTAATAGAATTTCAACTGTTTTATCGAAAACATAATTATTAGTTATCATTGATCTAACAAAAGCTTCGTTTTCTTTTGCTCTAACTAAAAGAGTGGCTTTAATTTTATAAAGAGTATCACAAGTTCCATCTTTTCTTTTTAAAAACTGAGTAACTTTTCCCATAATACCCTTGGATGGAACAATTGAGTTAATGAATTGATTAAGTTTTGCTTTTATTTCTTTAACATCAGATTTAAGTAACAAGGTTTTTGAAGGATCAAGAATTTTAATTATTTGATCAATTGACCTAGCTTTAAGAGTTGGAGTTAGCTTTTTATGAGTAATATGGAAATTTAAATATTGGTCAACTAAGGCAGGAATGGCTCTACACTCAAGGGTAATATTCTTATTGCTTGCAGATGTAGCAGCGGGAGCTTTTTGGGCGTTTACACATGAAGTAAGAGTAATTGAGGTAAATAAGATCCAAAACTTGAATAGTTTATTTAAAGTCATAGTTTCTATTATAAAACCTAAAGTATTAAAAATATTTATACTTTTAAAATTATCATTCCAATTATTTGTTCTCTAATGCGCTGCCTAAGTGATTTTTCTTCATCAATTTACTGACATAGTTAGCTGTAGTTAATTTTAGGTCAGAATGGCGTCTGCAAAATTGCAAAAACTTATATCTTGGAATGTTAATGGAATTAGGGCTGCGATTAGAAAAGATATTTTAAATTATCTTCAAAGCAGTAAATTCTCAGCTATTTGTTTTCAAGAAGTGAGAGCTCTTGAGAGCCAGTTTCCAGATGAATTTGTTAATTTTTTAAATACTAATAATTTATACAGTAACTTTTATGCTGCTGAAAAAAAAGGCTATAGCGGAGTAGGTATAATTAGTGTTGCCAAACCTTTGAGTGTAACTAAGGGAATTGGAGTTAAGGAATTTGACTGTGAAGGAAGAGTTATAACTTGTGAGTTTGAAAACTATATTTTGTCTAGTGCTTATTTTCCAAATTCACAAGATATGGGTAAAAGGCTTTCTTATAAATTAAGATTTTGTGATCATTTATTTGAATTTCTTACCAAGCAAAAAGAAAAGCTTAATAAGCCAGTAATACTAGGTGGAGATTATAATATTGCTCATCGTGAGATTGATATTGCCAGACCAAAAGCTAACGAGAAAACAGCAGGTTATTTTTTGGAGGAACGTCAATGGATGGAATATTTAACTGTTGATAAAGATTGGATAGATACATTTAGATTTTTAAATCCTGATAAAAAAGATGTCTATTCTTGGTGGTCCCAGAGGGGAAGGGCTAGAGAAAATAATGTAGGTTGGAGAATTGATTATTTTTGTACAGATAAGTCGATTAAAAAAAATATAAAAAAAGCAGAAGTTGAATATAATGTTTTAGGTTCAGACCACTGTCCTGTTACTCTTGAGGTTGATTTATAATTACTGAAATAAAGTTAAACCGTATTGATAATTTTGTTTGGTTTTAAAATATGTTGTTCCTGTGCATATCAAATGGGGAATAGATAAATTTTTCTCAAATTTAATTAATTGCTGGCATTTGGCTCTTACTGGGTGGATCAGCTCCACAGAAATATTAATGTATGGAGGGTATCCTTTATTCTTTTTAGGAAACTTTGAATAAACAATTATTTCCGCAGTAAAATTAGGCTGTTTTACAAATATCTTTTTTGGAATTTTTACAAATCCAACAGTTCCTGGCTTGTTAATTTTAGCTAGTTCAACAGTATACTTTTGTGTTTTACCCAAAGAGTAAAATTCGTAAAAATTTGCTGAATTACTATTTGATAATTTGTTTTCAATAGGAGCTCTCCAAAAGTCTAGCTTTAGATCAAGGGGTCCATATATTGCATAATTATAAAATGATTGTTCATCAACAATTGCCGAGCTGAAAAAAGAAAATATAAAGAATAAACTTAATAAAATAGATTTTAAATTCATTTGTAATAACTATAAAACACGTAAACTATGTAGGCAGTCAAACAAAAAAATGAAAATGATCGATCTAGTTTTTTCTTAAAAATAGCAAACAAGATTAAAGAAGCCGTCAGAGATAGGATAATAATAGAGTCAATAGAAATTATCGATGTATTGCTTTCAATAGGTTTAAATATAGATAGTATTCCAACAATAACAAAGTTGAAGAAATTACTACCAATTACATTGCCAATAGCCATGCTGGTTATATTTTTTCTAGCTGCTAGTATAGAAGTTAATAGTTCTGGCCCTGATGTTGCAAAAGCAACCACAGTTAAGCCAACAAATTTTAAATTAAGATTAAACAATTTAGCCATTTCAATAGATCCGGAAACTAAAAACTTTGAACCAAGTGGTAATAAAATAACACCTGCTAGTAAAGAAATAATAGCTTTATTAAGAGAAACACTCTTATCATTGTCTAGAGTCTCGGAGTTTTTTTGTTTTTTAGTTAATATTGGATAAAATAAATATACTAAATACATAGAGATTATTATTGCTCCAGTAACAGCAGAAATAGTGTTTGAAAATATAAAAAAACTGATAACGGTAAATACAAAAAGAAAAGCTAAATCATATTTAATAATTTTTTTAGAAGTAATATTAACTACTGAGAAAAAAGAGCAAATTCCAAGCACTAAGGCAATATTAGCAACATTCGAGCCTAGAATATTTCCAAGTATTAATGGGCTTTGCCCGCCTATAGAGTGGGCATATGCACAGGTTGCTAATTCAGGAAGAGAAGTGCCAATAGCTAATATGAAGATTCCGGACCAGAGGGGATCAATATTGTATTTTAAGGATAGTTTTTCAGCTCCTTCTACAAGCTTTTCAGCACCAAAATATAGAAGAGCTCCACCAAAGATTATAGAGATTAAAAACACTTTAATGATTATCTAATATATTTTAGTAATTTAATATAAAAAAATTTAAAAAATTTCAGCCATACTTTATCAGTATGAGTATATAATAAAATATATGACTGAATCTTGGTCTTTGATCCTAGATATAATAATTGCCGTAGCTGCAGCGTTGAGCCTTGGCATAGTTTTTGAGTTAATTGGTTTTAGTGCAATTATTGGATATTTACTGGCAGGAATAATTGTTGGTAGTAGTGGACTTTCGTTAATTGCTGATAAAGCTTCCATTCATGTTTTGGCTGAGCTTGGAATTGTTCTTTTAATGTTTTCAATTGGCTTAGAATTTTCTGTCCAGAAATTAAAGTCTTTTGGTAGAGAGAGATTTTTAACTGGTGGGTTACAGATTTTAATCTGTAGTTTTTTTTGTAGTTTTATATTAGCTACTGTTACTTCACTTTCTTTACAAGCATGTATTTTAATTGGTTTAAGTTTTTGTTTAAGCTCAACTGCCTTAGTTCTTGGTGTTTTATCCTCTACAGCCCAGTTAGAAAGTGAAAAAGGTCGTTCTACGGTTTCGCTTTTATTGGTTCAAGATATTGCAATAATACCAATTTTACTTTTTGTTGATTTTTTAGTCCCTACATCTGGTAGTTTTTTGTCTGAATTTGGCGCTAAGTTGATATCAATTGTTGGCGTATTATTTGTTTTTGCTATCTTATATGTGATTAATAAGAAAATATTTCCTTATATATTCTCTAAGCTTCCAGTGAATAAAAATCCTGATATCCCAATTATGTTATCATTGATTCTATGTTTTAGCAGCGCTTGGCTTGCTCATGAATTTGGAGTCGAAGCATCTCTTGGTGCATTTTGTGCTGGCTTATTCTTGGGAGGCAGCCAATTTAGTGAGCAAATTAGAAGTGACGTTAATCCATTTAAAGTTATTTTTGTTACCATATTTTTTACTTCAATTGGGCTAGTAATAGATCTTTCTTGGATCATAAATAATTTTGGCTTGATTTTGTTACTAACAATTTTAGTGATTGTTCTTAAATTCTTATTTGTTTATATAGTAGTAAATAAAGTTTCTAAAAAAACTGGTAAAAAATCATTTATAATTGCTCTGATGATTTCACAAATTGGTGAATTCTCTTTTATCTTGGCCAATATTGGCAAGAATAAATTAATAATAGATGAATTTATATTCCAATGTATAGTAAATGTTGCAACTTTAAGTTTAATTTTAACTCCAGTTTTGATTTATTTTTCTGAAGCAATTGCTAATAAATTAGAAAATTTTCTAGTTAGAATAAGAGTTTGGCAAGATGACTCAGAAGTCATTAATAAATTCGATCTTACCGGAGGCCTAAGTAACCACAATATTTTAATTGGTTATGGACCAGCAGGAAAACAAGTTTTAGATTTTCATGAAGCACAAAAGGAAAATTTTTTTATTTTAGAAAACAATCCTAAAACTGTTAATCTATTACGCAAAAAAGGTTACAGAGCAGAGCAGGGCGACGCTTCTAGGAAAATGATTTTGGTCCATGCAGGTGTTGCTCGAGCAAATTCAGTTATAGTAAGTATTCCTGATACTGGAACAACCTCTACTATTATCAAGCAAGCTAGGTCAATTAATCCTGATATAAAAATTCTAGTAAGGGCTAGGCTTGATAGCGTAGCTAAGTCTTTTGAGGCACAAGGAGCCGATTTTGTTTTAATGGAAGAGTCAGAGGCTGGGTTGATTTTAGCAAAAAAATTAACTTCTATTTTTGATTAAAAAATCTTCCTTAGTCAAAAAACTATATTTGTTTATATCTCCAGAGAAAAGCTGGTAACTTTGCTTTAATGCAAATACTTGTACAAGCTCATCAGCTCTTTCATTAGCAGGAAAGCCACTGTGTCCTTTGATGTGTTTAAAGGTAATGGTGAATTTAATTTCTTGCCTGAGAGTATGAAGCTCTTGCCATATTTCTTTGTTAGCCACAGGTTTTTTATCTGCCTTAATCCAGTTTTTTTTCACCCATGAATGTATCCAGTTATTCATTCCTTCCACTAGGTATTTAGAGTCAGAATAAATTATTAGATTATTTAACTGAGCATCCTTAACGGTTTCCAGTGTTTGCAAAGCAGCTGTTAGCTCCATTATATTATTGGTAGTTTTCTTGCTATAGCCAGCTATTTCTTTAACAAAATTTTTTTCTGGATGAAATATTATAGAGGCCCAAGCTCCCGGTCCAGGATTCCCATGAGAACCACCGTCTGTAAATGCTATAGCAGAAGACATATAATAACTTTAATATATTATTTTAAGTATGTAGAAGGTTTTCTATGTTTTTTTATGAAGTATATCTTGGTTGGATTTTTAATATTATTTGATCTCAATACTTCACTTGGCTCGATTGGTTTTAGGCTATCATATTTTGCAATGTTTCCATTGTATTGATAGGTTTCAACTTTTTGAAGATTTATTAAGCTTCTATCATCAAAGCGTTTTGCTTGTCCTAGTTGAGTTGTAGCAATAATCGCAAACAATACTAAATATTTCATAGTAATATTGTAGCAACTACTATGAAATATTTTGTTAAGCTTTGATTAAATATCGATTATTTTCCTGTGTCTTTACAGAAAAATAACTTATCACGGTTGAAGTTCTAACTTTCCAATATTTGTAGATCTTATAAAAATATTTTTATATTTATTTGGAAATAACTCAATACTAGCTTCATGTGATTTTTGGTTTTCTAAGTAAATTAAAATACATCTTTCAAAGTGTTTTTTTTGTTCAGAAATAGTAAAAAACGGTCTGCCTTCTTTTTCATCACATGCTGACATTCCAATATGGCTAACTCCATTCATAGGAGTAATAAATTCGCTGATCTCCTTTTCTACTTTCTGAGTCTCTGCCTCAGTAGGTGAGCTCTTAGAGTATTCAATAGAGATTGTATTTAAGCTAAAAAAAATTGTTAATAAAAATAATGTATTTGTAAATAATTTCAAATTAATTCCCTCCTCGTGTAGAAGGTTAATGTTTTGCTAAAATTAAGTTAAGGTGGATAGTCGAGAGCAAAATAAATAATTATTTTACTACTGTAAAATTAACGGTTTGGCTCATTTCTGGACCATAAGATTGATGAAGTCCATCTGCAAATTGTAGTGTTAGGTTATACACACCTGGTTTTAATTCAATTGTTGCAGATGTTTCTCCTTTGCCAAAGTGAATGTGGTGAGAGTCTGCAATAACAACTTTTTCTTTGGCAACTGGTCCATAATTAAAAACTAGGTGATGATGTCCAGTGTTTTCAACAGCCTCGCCAGCTTCTTTTACATCCATGCCTGATACATTGAATTCAACTTTTAATGGGCTCTTAACTATTGCTCCATTTTTTAAATTTTTGAAGCTCACGCTTTTTGGAGTTTTTGTCCCACAGGTTCTTTTTTTAGAGCAACAAGATTTTTTGCAGCCTACCTTACAAGTTTTTTTTTTAGAGCAGCTAGACTTTTTGTTACAGTTTTTTGCGTCACAACTTTTTTTGCCACAACAAGATTTTTTACAATCGCAAGATCTATTGTTTTTAACTGAACACTTTTTTTTGCAACTGGTTTTACAGGCTTTCCCGCCACATCTCTTCTTTCCACATTTAGAATTATAAGATTTTTTGCAATGTTTTTTACCTTTTCTAGCGTCACAACTTTTTTTAGAACAACAAGATTTTTTGCAGCCAACTTTACATTTACTTTTATATACTTCTATTCCGCCTTCGCTATCATTCATATGATTAGCGGCAGCTGCTGATGTATTATTAGAAGTATTGTTTGTTGAAGAACAATTTGACAAAAGAAAAACTAAAGAAATAGTTACAATTATTGTTGAGAATTTTTTGAATATATTATACATGCTTTAATTTTTGCATAATTGCTCGGTAAAAGTCAACGGAGTTACTTAACTAGAATTAGTAGTTAGATGCTTTGCTGGATGCTTTTAAAGTTTTTGTTGTCATCCTTTTGACAACATTTTTCAATTAAAAAATTAACTACATGTTTTGCTAATTTAGATTTTGGTTTGTTTTCTATTTCTAATATAGGTGTAGGATTATCTTTTTCTAATAGATAATAAGAATTGTTTATTGAATCAGGTCCTAAATCACTTTCTGTTGGATTGGCAATTATTACGTCGGCACTTTTATTTTGCAGTTTTTTATAGGCGTTTTTTAGAACTTCTTGCTTGTCTCCACTTTGAAGCCCAAAGCAAATTACTTTTTGATTAGGATTTTTGTTTTGAACACACCACTTGGTAATATCTTCAGTTTCTTTAATCTTAAAAGCAATTGAGTTTTCTTTTTGAAGTTCTTTCCTTTTTAATTTATCTTTTCTTTTAATTACTATAAAGTCTAAAACAGCAGCTATTGAAATAAACATACTATGTTGGTTCCACAATTTTTTTACTAATTTTTGATATTCTTCAAAGGTTTCGTATCGATAAATTTCTGCACAAATGTTATTTAATTTTTCTTCAACTTTACTCTTAATAGGTCCACAAATTATTGTAGGTTCAAACCCTTTTTTGTTAAAAGCTTTGAAGAATTCAAGCCCGGTTAATCCACTGGAGCTATTTTGAATAAATCTAGCAGGATCTATTGTGGATTTCATTGATCCCATAGAGATTAAAATTTTAATTTTACTGGCTGTATTTTTAGTTTTTACATTAAATGAATTTATAATTTTTTCATTATTGGAAATATGACCAATGCCTTGTTCGCCACAAGCAACAATGCCTTCTTCGGGTCCAATAAGATTATAATTCCAATTTTTTAATGTATTAATATTTTCTTGGTTTGCAGGGCTTAACCACATTTGTGGATTCATGGCAGGTGCAATATAAACTTTTTCTGGTTTAATGGCTGATATTTGTAATGATGAAAAGTCATCTGTTCTTCCCGATTTAATCTTAGCAATAAAATCTGCAGTTGCCCCATAAACAATAATTTTGTCTGCCCATCTTGCAATAGAAATATGTTCGGTGCCAAGATGTTCCTCACTGAAACTTTGATCGTTAATTACTTTTTCGCCAGTAAAGGTTTCAATAGTAGTTGGTGTTACAAATTTTTTTGCTTTACTGCTTAGTATGACTTTTACTTTGTGGTTATTGGATATAAGCTTGCGTATAAATTCAACACTTTTATAGGCTGCAATACTGCCTCTTACGCAAACACAGATGTTCATACAAGTAGAATATAAGGTATTTTTGACTTTATATAAACAAAAAAGAGCTAACTATATTTTTTCCTATGATCTTGTTAAGTTTTAATACAGTTATGTCGAGAAAAGAATATGAAATATATATTGCTTTTAATATGTTTTTTCTTGCAACTAAACTCCAGTTTAGCTATCGAAGAACAAAAGCTATGTAGATTTAACCTTCTAGGAGATTTTCTAAGTCATTTGAAATGGCTTGAAAGAGGCAGGATACTCCATGAAAAAATCTTATCTAGTATGAATGAAAATAAACGAAGGTATAAAAGACTTTTTGATAATAAATCTCCGTTTATCAAGTATATGCAAAGTTTGGGGATTAAGTTTTGGTACAACTCTAGCAATGAGTTTCAAATAGAATTGCCACAGATTGCATCTATTTATCGAGCGATAGAAGTTCAGGCAAATGATTTAGTTCGAAATGGTGCCAAACCAGACGAAGTTATAAAACCAATTGTTGTTATTTCAAAAGGTTTAGGAAAAAAAGGAGTTGGAGGAACTTTAGACGATCCAGAATTTATACAAGCACATACAAGATATACTGCATATGCTTTCGGTGATAGGCTTCCTAGAGATCAAGAAGTAACCAATACTGATGCAAATGGGTTTATTGCTGATAAAGCTGCATTTTATTACTTTTTAGGTAAAGGCGGACATCCTCTTTCTAATGCAGTGCCTGTAAATCCTGATAATGGAATAAGGCAAATAAGTTTTTTTGAACATGAATTAGCTCATTATTTTGGAATGTATGGTCAAAGATATTCTAGGGAATTTCAGAGAGGATTTCACAAAATTGCAAAAGAGGTATTTAAAAAGGAACAAAGAAAATTTACCGCTATTGTAGAAGCTAGCAGTGATACAGGAGCTATTATTACTCATGGAGCTAAAATTGGTGATGATAGAGTAGAAATTATTGGTGAAAAACAAATAGAGGTTGTTGATACTAAAAGTGTTTTACAAAGACCTAAAAGAACGCCACAATCCATAAGAAGATATTATTATAATGAAGGGATGGTTTTTGTAAAAAAAGGTATGGCAGATGAGTTAAGAAATTATTTCAATATACCAGAAAATATATGGAATTCAGATCCAGAAAATATTTTTGAAGAAATATTAGTATTGCTTAAAAAGAGCCCTGTAAATGAAATACAAAGAAAAATAATTGGTATTAATAAGGATCTGGAGAAATTTTTACCGCTTATGGAGGATCGGCAAATCATGCGGATTTTTTTAATAGAGATTCTTTTAACCTAAATCATACAATTGGAAATCTTACGTCAGTTAAAAGACATTTTAAATTTCAGTTTGTCAATATGGGTATGCCGCTTGTTTTGATGATGAATAATCCTCAAACAACAAAAGATGATCTATATGAGTATTATGCTTTTGTAATTTCATTAATGGCAAGAATGAGCAAACTGAAGGAGAAAGAATTTATAGACGGTTATTCTATTCATGGTTTGCCAGAAGAGCTGGGTTTAAAAGATATTTTTTGCTTTAATCGCAAATTAGCAGAAAAATATATACCTGAACTAGTTAAAGCCTTTTGTAATTAATAAATCTAAGTTATGTAATTACTTTTTTTATCAAGTTACATGTAAATATTTTGGTTTAATACGGGTTTATTTTGTATCTGGGTATAAAAACTCAAAATTATTAATTATATTAAAAAACTAATACATGGGAAATTGCGATATTATATTTGATCTTAAGGCCCTTAAAAGAGGTGTGAAAAGTGGTAAATATTTTTTAAAAATAGCAACCTCAACTGCTGAGAAACAACAGGCATTTAGATTACGTTACGATATTTTCAACGAAGAATTAGGAGAAGGTCTAGCAAGTAGTGTTTTAACAAAAATGGACACGGATAGCTTTGATGAAATTTGTGATCATTTGATTGTTTTTTGTGACGATATTGCTGTTGGAACTTATCGTATACTGCCTGGGTCAAAGCGTACTGATAAAGGTTTCTATACTGAAGGTGAATTTAATTTATTGCCATGGTTTAAAAGTGTAAAAGATTTTAATTTTTCAAGAGTTGTAGAGCTTGGTAGAGGTTGTATTCATAAGGAGCATAGGAAAAAAGGAGTTTTACTTTTTATCTTTTGGGGACTGCAAAAATACATTGAAGCAATTGGCGCAGAATTTTTTATCGGCTGTGGTTCTTTGCCAAAAGAAGCAACCCCAGAGGACGCAATGTGTACCTATGAAAATTTATTAAGTAATGGAAAAGTTTGTGCAATTGATAAATTGTCCCCTACTGCAGAATTTTCATTTGAATATAATAAAACCATTCCAGCCAAGATTATTATTCCTTCACTAATAGAGCTTTACTTGCAGATTGGCGCAAAGGTTTATTCAACACCGGCATTTGATAAAGAGTTTGGGTGTTTTGATTTATTAGTAATTTATAGTGCACAAGATTGTAGCAATTGGTGGTCAAGTTTTTATAAAAAATATGACAACCGCCGCAAGCGTATGATTATTGACGATAACAACAAAGCGCAATAAATAATACTAACTTCTTAGTCCAATATTTTTATCTTAGAGGTGAAAATATTTTATAATTTATAATGCACAATATATGGCAACGTATGGCCTTGTTTTTGTCCAGATGTTGGTGGACACTAGATATTGTGCGTTTTTTTAAAAAAATACACTACTGGTAGTAATTTTTTTATAAGAAATTATGCTAAATTTGCTGATCTTGAAATAAAAATGTGTTTCGAGGTTAGAAGAGTAAAGAAGGTAGATAATACAAATGCTAGAAGCAAACAAAAAAGAAGAGTTTAAACTAGAAAACAAGGTTAATAGTTCTGATCCTTTGATGAAGATAAAATCAATCAAAAACTTCCAAGGGAATATTGTTCCTTTTAATCCGACAATGGTTCGAGAGATGCTATTAAATGCTGTTGATGGCTTAGAAAATGTATCAATGTCATTGCTTGAAAATGAAACGGCGAAATCGTTGTATGAAGGCATAAATGAACATGAGATAATTCAAGCATTGATTATGGCTGCTCGTCCTTTTACCGAGCTTGACCCAAATTATACATTTGTTACTTCTAGGCTTTTGCTTTCTCATTTATTCTCAGAAGCAGCCGGCGAGTATATAGCTCCAGCGAATAGAGCGGACTTTTACCAAACATACTTTAAGAATTATTTAAAAAAAGGAATCGAAGCTAAAAGATTAAATGAAAGCTTATTAACGGACTACGATTTAGAAAAAATTATAGCTGCCATAAAGCCAGAGCGAGACGAGAAATTTACATTCTTAGGTTTACAGACACTATATGATAGATACTTTATTCATATCGATCAACAAAGAATAGAGCTTCCTCAAATCTTTTGGATGAGAGTAGCAATGGGATTGGCTTCTGTAGAGAAAAATACTCAGGAAAAAACAGATTGGGCAATTAAATTTTATGATATCTTATCAAGCTTTGATTATTGTTCATCGACACCAACCCTTTTTAATAGTGGTACTCCTTATTCTCAATTATCAAGTTGTTATCTAACAACTGTTCCTGACGATTTAGGAGATATTTTTAAATGTCTTCGAGATAATGCTTTGTTGTCAAAATTTTCTGGTGGACTTGGGAACGACTGGACTCCTGTTCGAGGAATGGGTGCCTTAATAAAGGGAACAAATGGTGCTTCACAAGGGGTGATACCTTTTTTAAAAGTTGTTAACGATACTGCAATTGCAGTTAACCAAGGCGGAAAAAGAAAAGGTGCAGTTTGTAGCTATCTAGAGTCTTGGCATATTGATGTTGAGGAATATTTAGAACTAAGAAAAAATACTGGTGATGACAGAAGAAGATGTCACGATATGAACACTGCAAATTGGATTCCAGATTTATTTATGCAAAGAGTAGAAGAGAATGGTCAGTGGACTTTGTTTTCACCTGATAACGTTCCAGAGCTTCATGATTTATATGGAAAAGAGTTTGAAGAAAAATATGTTGAATATGAAAGACAGTTTGACACTGGTGAATTGAAAGTTGGTAAGCGAATACAAGCAGTAGCTTTGTGGAGAAAAATGCTATCTATGCTTTTTGAAACTGGTCACCCTTGGATCACATTTAAAGACCCATCGAATTTACGATCACCACAACGTCATCAAGGAGTAGTGCATAGTTCAAATTTATGTACTGAAATTTTACTTAACACCTCAAAAGATGAAACTGCAGTTTGTAATTTAGGTTCAGTAAATTTATCCAGGCATGTGATTGAAGGCGAGGGAATGGATAAAGAAAAGTTGAATAAAACTATTTCAACAGCCATGCGTATGCTTGATAATGTAATTGATCAAAATTTTTATCCAACCCCTGAATCAAAAGCATCTAATTCAAAACACAGACCTGTTGGCCTTGGAATAATGGGTTTCCAGGATGCGCTTTATAAAATGGGTTTTGCTTACGATACAGACGAGGCAATGAAGTTTGCCGATGAATCTATGGAGGCAATTTCATATTATGCAATCTTGTCTAGCTCTAAATTAGCAGAGGAAAGAGGAAGCTACGAAAGTTTTTCTGGATCTCTTTGGGACCAAGGAATGTTGCCGGTAGATACAATAAAGTTTGTTGATGAAGCCAGAGGTGAAAAAATTGATCTAAACAGAGATTGCTCCTTTGATTGGAAACCTGTTCGTGAATCAATAGCAAAACATGGAATGAGAAATTCAAATACCATGGCTATTGCGCCTACTGCTACTATTTCAAATATCGTAGGGGTGTCTCAAAGTATTGAACCTACCTATAAAAATCTTTATGTGAAAAGTAATATGAGTGGCGAGTTCACTATTATGAATCAATATCTTGTTGAAATGCTCAAAGATAGAGAATTGTGGGATGAAGACATCAGGAAGCAATTAAAGGTTAATGATGGCGAAATCGACAATATCACTAGAATACCTCCACCAATAAAAAACCTGTTTAAAACTTCTTTTGATATTGAGCCAAAATGGCTTATCGAAGCTGCTGCAAGAAGACAAAAGTGGATTGATATGGGTCAAAGTTTAAATTTATACATTAGAGATCCCAATGGAAAGAAGCTAGATGAAATGTATAGGCTTGCTTGGAAAAAAGGACTTAAAACAACTTATTATCTAAGAGCTTTAGGTGCTTCAAATATTGAGAAGTCTACAGTGACAACTGATGAAAGAAAAAATGTCGCAAGCTCAATAAGCCCAGCAACTGACATGAGTGGCAAAAACGCCTGTTCAATTTTGGAACCTGATTGCGAAGCTTGCCAATAAAATATATTATTAATGGAGAAAAATATGAAAACAATTATTGATGACAAATTAATCGACCAAGAAAAATTATTTGAAAAATCTGCACTAGAGGGCAGAGTTAGAGTTGATGCAAAAACAATTTTAAATTGTAGATCAGATGTGAATCAATTAGTGCCAATAAAATATAAATGGGCCTGGCAAGCATACTTAGATGGTTGTGCCAATCATTGGATGCCACAGGAAGTTCCAATGGGAAGAGATATTGAACTTTGGAGATCAAATAAACTAACTGATGATGAAAGATTAGTAGTAAAAAGAAATTTAGGTTTTTTCTCTACTGCAGAATCACTAGTAGGAAATAATTTAGTACTGGCAATTTATAAACATGTTACCAATCCAGAATGTCGCCAGTATTTATTAAGACAAGGCTTTGAAGAGGCTATCCATACACATGCTTTCTTATATGTTGTTGAATCTTTAAATATTGATGAAGGGGAAGTTTTCAATATGTATAGAGAGATTGCCAGTATTCATAATAAAGACGCTTTTGAATTAGAGCTAACTAAAGATATTATGAAAGATGATTTTAATACTGATACTTTTGAAGGAAGACAAAAATTTCTTGAAAACTTAATTGGTTTTTATGTGATTATGGAGGGAATCTTCTTTTACTCTGGTTTTGCTATGATGCTTTCTTTTCAAAGAAGAAATATGTTAGTTGGTCTTTGTGAACAGTTTCAATATATTTTAAGAGATGAAACAATCCATATGAATTTTGGGATTGATTTAATTAATCAAATTAAAATTGAGAATCCAGATATCTGGACTAAGGAATTTCAACAAAAAATTCAACACACCATTGGCCAGGCAGTAGATCTTGAGCAAAGTTATGCAAAAGATTGCTTGCCTAACGGAGTGCTTGGCTTGAATCACAAAATGTTTGTAGATTATGTACAGTACATTGCCGATAGAAGATTAGAGAAAATTGGTCTTAAAAAAATGTATGGTTCTGAAACTCCTTTTCCTTGGATGAGTGAAGTATTGGATCTTAAAAAAGAGAAAAACTTTTTTGAAACTAGGGTTACCGAGTATCAAACTGGTGGCGCTCTATCTTGGGATTAACTCTAATTTTAACTAAAATTTGATTTTCTCTTTGTCACTAGTCAGTCATGTATTGATATACACTCCTTCCTCGTTTCTCGATAAAATCAAATCTTAGCAAAATAAATTAAACTGTAGATTTGATATTATTGTTAATTAGATATTTAAGAGTTTGCCATTCACAGTGTGTGTGAATTTCATAGAGTTAGCATAGAGTATTTTTGAAAAGATCACTAAATTTGGCCAAAGAATAATGAAATATTCGGGCTAGATTCTTTTTAATATTATTGTCATCCATTGAACATTTGCTCTACCAAGAGCATCTTTTGCGTCAGGAATTTCTAGACTGAAGATTTCAACTCCTTTTAAATAAGGTACTACATTTTTCAAAAAGGATTCTTTAGTAAAATAAATAAAAGGCCTGCCTTTTCTGTCTAAGGTGACTTCAAGTTCATTCCCAACTTTGAAATCAAAATGAAATAATCCTTCATGTTTAAGAGCCTGTGCATATTTATTAATCATAGAAATTACTTCTGGTAGTTCTAAATGAAGAAAAGTTGCTTGTGACCAAATCCCATCGTAATAATCTTTTCGTGGCTTAAAATCCTGTAAACTAGCAACACTTAATGTGCCTGTTTTGGCCCATTCTTTATTAGTTTCTTTGTCTAAAACTTTTACTAATTCTCGGTTCATAGGTAATGAGATGTCCATTCCATCTACAAGGTAGCCAAGATTTATCATTTCTTGAAATTCTATTCCAGGTCCAACACCTAATTCCAATACAGTGGTATTTCTTACTGATGTATCTTCTCTTTCAATTAACTTTAGAAAAGGAGCAAGCCCAGACGATACTCCTCTTTTTCTTACTTGGTGAAAATAATCAATAGCGGTGATTTTTTGATTGTAGAAACGCATAGATGCATTAAGGGCTTTGTTGATGTTTAAGAGTTTAGTGCATGGGCCAGAATATATAAAGTTAGTAAAAAATAGTAATAATAAAAATCTCATCACAAGACTTATATTTTCAATTATTACTTAGTGAAACTATTAATTTTTTTTACAAGGCGTGGCTAATGCGGTGAAAATTAATTTACTTGTACAGGTTAACTTTGCTGGTTATTTTAATTATTTTTCTGCTTGAAGGGTGGGGAAATTCAACTTTGCTAGCATTAAGCATCATGCGTTTTCCATTGCTAGTGGTGTTATATATTTTATCGCCTACAATGGGATTTCCAACATGTTGGCAATGTAGTCTAATTTGGTGAGTTCTACCAGTAGTTGGCTTACATTCAACTAACGAGTTTTCGCCATCAAAATCTAATGTTTTAAAGTGGGTTTGAGCCCATTCTTTTTTATTGCCACTTTGAAAATTTTTATATTTTCCACCAGTTATTTTTTTAATAAATGTTTCAACTTTTAAAGTATTTGGCCATCTTCCACTGACAACTGCAGTGTAGGTTTTTTTTATTTTTCTATCCCTAAACAAATCGGTCATATGTTTATTAATAGAGGGGTCAATACCAAATATAAGCACCCCAGTAGTGTCGTTATCTAGTCTGTGAAATAATACCGTTTTTATATTTAACTGATGCTCTAGGATTCCTTGGACATGTGGTCTTAATGGGTCAACCGTTTTATGGACAGGAAAGCCAGCAGGTTTATCAACTACAATTATCCATTGGTCTTTAAATAAAATTTCAAGTTTTGGTATTTCTTGCATATTAATTAGCTAGTTTTTAAATTTTTTTTTTTAAAACTAGCTAGATAAATTTTGGTAATTTATTTTTTTGCTTCAGTTGCTTCGGCTTTTGTTTCTTCGGCAGCAGCTTCTTTTGTAGGAGCTTCTTTAACTATAGGACGTTTTTTAAAGTTACCTTTAACAGAGGCTTTAATTGAAACATAACCATTTTTACTTCCAGGTACAGCGCCTTTAATTAAAACAATGTTGTCTTCAGCTTGAACTGATACAACTTCTAAGTTTGGAGTAGTAACTTGTTTGTTTCCCATCTGACCGGCCATTTTTCTACCTTTGTAAACTTTACCCGGAGATGTTCTACAACCAATAGATCCACCATGACGAAAATGCTCATGATTGTGGGTAGCGTCTGGCATAGAGAAATTATGTCTTTTAATTACCCCTTGGAAGCCTTTACCTTTTGAAGTTCCAGTTACATCTACTTTGTCGCCAACTTCAAAAATATCAGCCTTTAAAACCATTCCAGTTTCATATTCGCTAATTGAATCGTCAAGAATTCTTAGTTCTTTAACAAACCTTTTTACATTTGTTTTGGCTTTTTTTACATGTCCAGCTTCAGGTTTAATAACTCTTTGCTTTTTCTTGTCATCAAAACCAAGTTGAACAGCATCATAACCATCAACTTCTTTAATTTTTTTCTGGATAACTGTGCATGGTCCAACTTCTACAACAGTAACAGGCAAGAATTTACCGTCCTCTTGGAAAAATTGAGTCATTCCTAGTTTCTTCCCTAGTAATTTGAAATATGTTCTTGTGTGTTTACGCATTTTTTACCTCTCATCCATCATTCTACGCACATTCTAGATATGCGAGAACTGGCTATTTAATTTGGCTAATAATTTTAAGCCTATAGCAAAAATGAAGATAATAAAGACTTAAGAATTATTCAAGCTCAATCTTCAGGGTTTGGGTAAATATATTCTTTTTTTGCGTAGTTTCTAAGAGTCAGCTTGCCTGGTTCTTTTTTAAGTAAATATTTAGGTTGCATAGGGATTTTTCCCCCTCCACCTGGTGCATCAATCACATAGGTAGGAATAGCCATCCCTGAAGTATGGCCTCTTAAGTGTTCAATAATATTTAGCCCCACATCAACGGATGTGCGAAAGTGGCCTATTCCTTGGCTCATATCACATTGAAATAAGTAATATGGTCTAACACCCATCATAAGCATTCTATGATTGGTTTTTTTAACAATTTCTGGAGTATCGTTTATTCCTTTTAACAGCACCATTTGGTTATTTATTGGAATTCCAGCCATAGAAATCTTATGACAAGCTTCAAATGTTTCGCTGGTTATTTCGTCATAATGATTAAAATGAGTATGAACATATAATGGTTTGTGTTTTTGGATAATAGAAACAAAATCATCTGTAACTCTATGGGGAAGGGTAACTAAGTTTCTAGTGCCAAGACGAAAAACTTCTACATGAGGAATTGCTCGAAGTGATCCCATAATGTAATCAAGTCTGGCATCAGAGTTTGATAATGGATCACCACCAGAGATTACTACATCTCTTATTTGCGGGTTTTTTCTGATGTATTCAAGTCCGCCTTCCAGTTGTTTTTTTTGAGCTGCGCTACTTGGATCTGCAACTTTTCTTTTTCTAGTACAATGTCTACAGTAAACTGGACAGTGGTGAGTAGTATAGAAAAGAACTCTGTCTGGGTATCTATGAGTAATTCCTGGAACTGGCATGTCTCTGTCTTCGGCTAATGGATCTTCCATTTCATCTTCGCCAATAGTAAGTTCTCCCATTTTTGGAACACTCTGAAGTCTTATTGGACAATTTGGATCATCTCTTTTCATTAATGAAGCGTAGTAAGGAGTGATTGCCATATTAAACATTTCACTAGATTTTTCATAAGCTTCTTTTTCTTCGGCAGTTAGATTAATTATTTTATCTAATGTTTCAAGCGATCGAACTCTATTTTGTTGCTGCCAAATCCAAGAGTTCCATTGGTGATCAGGAATATCTTTCCAGATGCTTTTTCGCCCTCCAATTTTAAAGGAATTATTTCCAATAGTTATTTCTTTTTTTGGATCAAAGCCAACCTTTGGTTTCTTTTCTAAGCCATTAATTTTTAATACAGATTCCCCCATGATTAATTCCCCTCATATATTATGATATATTTAAAAACCCTTGAAGTATATAAAATTGAGTGATTTGGTTGAGAACAAATGGGTAATGCTAAGCTTAGAACAAGTTTTTGGGAGCATCATCATTGTTTGCCAATGTCACGTGATCTTGCTCCGGCCTCTATTTTTGATAAAAACAAACATTATTTAGTTTTCGATGTGGAAACTAAGGATTTAGCCCCAAATGGAGATTTCTCCCTTAAAAATTTAGCTGAATTAGGCATATCTGTTGCCTGTGCTTATGATTCAAAGGTTGATAAGGTTTTAACTTTTTATGAAGAAGATCTTAATCAATTAGTTGAGCTAATAAAAAATAGATTAGTGATTGGTTATAATATTAGGCGTTTTGATTTACCTGTAATGTCTGGATATGGCTTGAAGCTTGAGGGCTTAGATGTTTTTGACATAATGGATGAAGTCGAAAGAGGACTCAACCGAAGATTTATAAAACTACAATATGTTGCTGTTGGCACCCTTGGCGAAAATGAAGGCAAGTCAGCTGATGGTAAATTAGCTGTTGAGTGGTACAAGCAAGGAAAATTAAAACAAATAGCAGATTACTGCGCTCAAGATGTGTTAATTACCACCAATGTATTCAAACATGGACTGAATAAAAAATTCTTAGCAGTTCAATGGCCAGATGGTAAGCGAAAAGAATTTGCAACTGATTGGACTTAGATTTTCAGTAGTGAAATTGTCTATCGATTAATATTCTGTTTACAATAATTGCCAATTTAGTTGAGTATATAAAACTTTATCGATAAATAATTGAAAATAATAGCTTTTTAGTATGTAGCTATTAGGCATAATTATTGCAACTAATAAACGTAATATAAAAAGGACAAGATAATTATGAGTATAAAATTTTTAATAACGATATTAGTTACGGGTTTGATAACAGTAAGTTGCGGTGAAGATAAAAAAATAACTGATCCAACTTTAGGTTCCAAAGAACAAGTATCAGATAAATCAGTAGATCCAAACCCTGTTTCCAAGGATGAGGCTTCCAATTTAAAAGAAAAAAATCAAACTAAGGAATTGAAGCCAGAAAAGCCGAAGGCAGAATCTAAAAAAGAAAATAAGATTAAAAAATCAACTAATGAAGTGCCTAAGCAATCACCATCTAAGGCTTTAGAAAAAAAAGAATCTAAAAAAACACCTTCTGAAGAGAAGAAACAAGAAGTTTCTGAAAAAAAATCTAAAGAAGCTATAAAAATTGAAATTGAGAACTTAGTTAAAGAAATAAATCAAAAATATAATGTAAAATTACAAGTTGATTATTTCTTTGTTGATTATAATAATGTAAAAAGTTTATTACTAAGTTTAGAAGACTTTTTAGATCAAAATGCCCGTAAAAAAGACCAAGATAAATTTTTAATATTTTTTTTAAATAAAAAAATTGAAATTGCTAATATTTTAGAATTGAGATATTCCAAAACTTTCTTAAGCGCAAGTGTTTTTGGCAGAAAATCTTTTGAAGAACAATTAGAGTTTCTTAGAAAAGAATTCTATAAAAAAGAAGAATTAAAAGAACAAAGAAATAAATTGATTGAAACATTAAAGAAAAATACTGAGAGAGTAAATAAAGAATATGGATTAAAAATTGAAGTGGACTATAGCTTTGTAAATTTGGTATATCTTGAAAGAATGTTGATTGAATTAGAGGATTTGGCTTCCCATCCTTCAGAGGATGAATTTGTATTAGAATTTTTAAAGAGTAAAATTAGTATTGGTAATCATACAACTAGTATTGGTTTAAGGTATTATGGCATCTCTGCAGCTGAAAAAAATTATATTCTTTTAGAGAAACAATTAGAAATTTTAAGAAGTGGCTTTAACAAAACTAAAGAATTGAAGGAACTTACCAAGGAGTTAAATGAAAAACTTGGTTTAAAAATTAAAGTGAACTATAACTATGTAAATTTATTACAACTTGAAAAAATGTTGGTTGAATTAGAGTATTTAGCTACACAGTCTTCAGAGGATGAATTTGTATTAGAATTTTTAAAGAGTAAAATTAGTATTGGTAATCATACAACTATTATTGGTTTAAGGTATTATGGCATCTCTGCAGCTGAAAAAAATTATATTCTTTTAGAGGAACAATTAGAAATTTTAAGAAGTGTCTTTAACAAAATTAAAGAATTGAAGAAACTTACCAAGGAGCTAAATGAAAAACTTAGATTAAAAATTGAAGTGAAATATGGCTATGTAAATTTGTTACAGCTTGAAAGAATTTTGATAACATTAGAAGATTTAGCTACCCAGTCTTCAAAAGATGAATTTGTAACAAAATTTTTAAAGAGTAAAATTAGTATTAGTAATCATATAGCCATATATGGAGGGCGTTTTACCATCTCTGCAAAAGAAAAAAAATATATTTCTCTTGATAAACAAATAGAAATTCTAAAATCTAAACAAAAATTATAATTTTTTATATAAAAAAAACCTGCATGTTGATTGACTTCAATATGCAGGTTTTTTTTAGCTAGTTTTTAAAAGACAGCAGATATTCGAAATAAAGTTATCAAGCCTAGATATTAATAATCCTTTTGCTTCTCTTACGGTTGAAATAACAGAGCTTAATTTATTAACTTATTCTTAATAAAATAAGCGTTAAGTTTTTGACGTAACCGTCGATATTCTGACTGTGTAGGTAATTTTGCCTCATATCAGAAAAGGGGTACGTATGTTTAAAAAATTTAATTTTAATGTTTTTTGTTTACTTATATTTGTTGGTTCATTTTTGTTCACTGAACTTGTAAATTCAGGAAGTAGTTCTAGAAGGCATATTTTAGAAGTTGAAAATGGCCAGGGTAGTGGCGAGTATAGCCGAGGAAAACTTGTTTCTATTAAGGCGAATGCAGCTGCAGAGGGATTAGTTTTCTCTAGTTGGAGTGGAGATGTTGCTACAATTATTGATGTTAGCAAGGCAGAAACAAAATTATTAATGCCTAGAACCAATATTGCTATTAAAGCCAATTATATTACAGCATCCATTGAGGTTCCATCTATTGAGCCTCCAATTGTAGAGCCACCACCTGTTGTAGAAGTAAGATATAAGTTACAAATTAATAATGGTGATGGTAGTGGAAAATATTTAGTTGGTGAAAGAATTAATATTAAAGCAGATAATAAAGAATCTGAAGATTTACAATTTGATAAATGGAGTGGGGATGTTGGTTTTTTAATTAACAATCTTGCAAACGATACCATTCTAACTATGCCAAATGAAGATGTAAGCTTAACAGCTGAGTATGCGGAAATTGAAAAAGAAGAAGAGGTAATAATTAATGTTGCGTCTATTCCTGGAGTTATTGAAGCTGAAGATTTTAACGATGATAGGCCTGGAGTAGCATATGCAGATTTTGATTCTGGAAATATTGATGGTGCATACAGAGATGATGTGGATGTTGATATTTATCAAGAAAATGAAAAATTTATTGTTGGGTATATCAGGACGGGTGAGTATATAAATTATACTTTAAATGTTACCAAAGAAGGAATATATAACATTTCTGGAATACTTTCTGCTCCTGGTAATAGTGGAAGAATAAAAGTAGTTGAAGTTCGAGACGGTAGTGAAAAAGAAATTGGATTATTAAATGTTCCAAACACTGGCGGTTGGAATAATTTTAAAAAGACAAATTTAAACAAACGAGTACTCTTATTGGAAGGGCAAACTACAATTAAATTACTTATGGATAGAGCCAGTGATTTTGACAACGTTTATGTAGGAAATTTGGACAAGTTAATTTTTGAATATTCTGATAATCAAGATTTAGAACAGTTAAATGATAATAGAGTAAAATTAATTTTTGATACTGACATGGATTTAGATTTTGACGACTGTGGAAATTTAGGAATGTTACATGCAATGGCTGATAATGATGAAGTAGATATTCTCGCAGTTATGCATAACTCTAGCAATAATTACGGTGTTGGTGCAATTGATGCAATAAATACTTATTATGGAAGGCCTAATATACCAATTGGTTCATATAAGGGTTCTCATAAGAGTACTTTTACACAAAGATTCTATAGAACTATTGCCTTGAACTATCCATCAGATATTAAACAAAAATCTCAAGCACCAGATGCAGTTTCTGTTTATAGACAAGTACTTTCTGATGCGGATGATAATTCAATCGTTATTTCAAGTGTTGGTTTTACAACAAACTTATCTAATCTATTAAATTCTGGTCCCGATCAATATTCAAATTTGAATGGTAAAGATTTAATTCAAAGAAAAGTTAAGCTATTAGTACAAATGGCTGGTGCACAAAACGATGGGTTTAATATTACTCATAATGGTGTGGTAGGTTATTCTGTTAATACATTTAACAACTGGCCAACAGAAGTGGTGATATCTACTTCTGGAAGTAGAGTCTTTACAGGTTTAGGTCTGAGAGCTAGAGGAACTGGTCCGGTTGCAGATTGTTTCAAGGGTAATCCATGGGGAACTTCTAGACAAAGCTGGGACCAAATAGCTTCTTTATATGCTATACGTGGTAACACTGGTTTTTTTAATGAAAGTAGAAATGGTTTTTATAGGGTTACCAGTAGAAAAAATGGTTGGGTTCAAAATCCAAACAGAAATCATCATGTTATTTATCTTAAAAATGAGAAAAGAAATGAGATGAGACAGTTGATAGATTCTTTAATGGAAGCAAGACCTAAAAATTAATTTAAAATATTAAGTATAATTATTATTTTAAAAGCAGATGTGGTTTAATTAAGCTGCATCTGCTTTTTTTTATGAAAAAATTTCAAAAAATAATATTATTTTTACTTCCTGGCTTTATATTTTTCTTAGTATACAAAAGTGGAGCTTTAGATTTTTTAAGTTTTGAAAACTTAAAATCCAATAAAGATTTTTTAAAAATCAAAATGGCAAATAATCCTGTGCTTTTTACTGGATTATTTTTTTTAGTTTATTTAGTGACTATTGCTTTTTCTCTTCCTGGTGCTGCAATTTTAACAATATCTTCAGGATTACTGTTTGGCACTATTAAGGGAACAATAATTGCTTCATTCGCTAGCTCAATTGGGGCAACAATAGCTTTCTTGGCGGCTAGATTTTTTTTTAAGGATTTAGTTGAGAAAAAATTTGGCAAATACATGGCTTCTATCCAAAAAGGTTTAGATAAAGATGGTCCATGGTATTTATTCACTATGCGTTTGGTGCCAATATTTCCATTTTTTATTGTTAACTTACTAAGTGGTTTAACTAATATAAAAACTCTGACATACTATCTTGTAAGTCAGATAGGGATGTTGCCAGTTACTTTTTTGTTTGCCAACACAGGCAGCCAATTATCGACAATTGATTCACCCAAGGAAATTCTAAGTCCAAGATTAATTTTATCTTTTGCAATTATTGGAATTTTCCCAATTTTAGTAAAAAAGTTAATTGATTATTATAAAACAAAAAAAGTATATAAGGGTTATAAAAAGCCTAAGAAATTTGATTATAATATTATTGCAATTGGAGCAGGAGCAGGTGGCTTGGTAACTTCTTATATAGCTGCTGCTGTTAAAGCAAAAGTTGCACTAATAGAAAAAAACAAAATGGGTGGCGATTGTTTGAATACCGGTTGTGTGCCCTCAAAAGCTTTAATTAAAAGTTCAAAAGTATTCAAGCAAATTTTAGAAGCTAGCAAATATGGCTTAAATGTTAAAGATTTTAGTGTTGATTTTACAAAAGTAATGGCCAGAGTGAAAAAAGTAATAAAAAAAATAGAGCCTCATGATTCAATTGAGCGATATGAAAAGCTTGGAGTTAATTGTATTACTGGTCATGCACAAATCATTAGTCCTTATGAGGTTAAGGTAAATGATCAAACTATAACAACAAAAAATATTGTGATTGCTACCGGAGCAAGTCCATTTGTTCCGCCAATAAAAGGAATAGAGAATGTTTCTATATTAACTAGTAACAATGTTTGGGATTTAAACGAGCTTCCTAAGAATTTAGTCATCCTTGGGGGAGGTCCTATTGGTTGTGAGTTAGCCCAATCTTTTCAAAGACTAGGTTCAAATGTTACCCAAGTTGAAATGATGCCAGAGATAATGGGTAGAGAAGATAGCGACGTTAGTGAATTTGTTAAGAAAAAACTAGAGTCTGATGGAGTAAAAGTTTTTGTTAATCATAAGGTAGTAGAATTTGATTCTAGTTCTTCTTTAATATGTGAAACTGATAATGGAAATAAATCTATTAAGTTCGATAAGATTATTATAGCTATAGGAAGAAAGCCAAACACTAAAGGTTTTGGATTAGAAGATTTAAAGCTTGAATATAATACAAATGGCACAATTGCTCACGATAAATATTTAAGAACTAAGTATTCAAATATTTATGTTTGCGGTGATGTTGCTGGCCCATACCAATTTACTCATGTAGCAGCTCATCAAGCTTGGTATGCAAGTGTGAATGCACTGTTTTCTCCATTTAAAAAATTTAAGGTAGATTATAGAGTGATTCCTTGGTGCACATTCGTAGATCCTGAAGTATCCAGAGTAGGTATTAACGAATCAGAGGCGAAAGAATCAAAATTAGATTATGAAGTAGTGAAATATGGAATTGATGATTTAGATAGAGCAATTTCTGATGGAAATGATGAAGGTTTTGTAAAAGTTATCTTGAAACAAGGTAGTGATAAAATTCTTGGCGCGACAATTGTTGGTGATAATTCAAGTAATCTAATTATTGAATTTGTTACGGCTATGAAAAATAATATTGGTTTAAATAAAATTCTAGGCACCATTCATTTATATCCATCTATGGCTGAAGCAAATAAATATGTTGCCGGTGAGTGGAAACGGGCTAATCAGCCGGAGAAGCTATTAAAGTTTGTTCAAAAATTTCATGCTTGGCGTAGGGATTAACTCTTTTTAGACATCCTGTATATATTAATAATTAATGAATTTCTATACTTTTAACAACTATTGGCTTAGGGTAAGTTGTTTCAGTATTTGAATATTAAAAAACTTTGATAATTTAAAGGAGATATATTTTAGTTATGGTTTTCACTTATTTTTTTTTTACAAGTTTATATTTGATAGGTTTTTTATTAATTCAATTATTTTTTGATTTATTATATTGTAAAAGCAAACTAAAAATTGTTGATTATTTTAAAGTTTTTATTGTAAATATATTGTTTGTTACTTTATTAAATATATTTTCCTTTATTATGCTTAATCTATTGTTTGGTAAGTTTAATTATAAATCCCAATCTTTTATATTATTATACACGCTGATTTTTTATTTATTATTCTTTTTTATTCGTAGTTTTGTGTTTTCTAAAATTTCAAATTATAAACCTTTACTTGCACAGCTTCAAAAGAGCACTATGTTTGCGATTATGATTATAATGATAATCTCAGCTGTTTTTGTTTTATTTTAAACTCATTGATAATTAAAAATTAAGATATTTGTGGTGGTAAAGAATATGTTGATAAATAAATGGCGATCCCCCGGCAGCGTCTGAGCGATAGCGAAGGCACAACCGGCGGCGGCCAAGCGAAGCTTGGGTACAAAACATATTTGTGTTTTGACGCCTGAACGGACGAATGTGTTTGACGCTTGAACACCGGTTGCAGCTGAGCGATAGTGAAGGAACAAAACACGAATGTGTTTTGATGCTTTGCCCGGAATTAAGTTTTTAAAGCAACAACAAGTCAAATTCCAAGTATAAATTATTACAATGTATTTTTGAATAGGAAGAAATTAAAAATTAAGATATTTGTGGTGGTAAAGAATGTGTTGATAAATAAATGGCGATCCCAACGGGAGTCGAACCCGTGTTGCCAGAATGAAAATCTGGAGTCCTAGGCCTCTAGACGATGGGATCGCGTAGAAACATTATATATCCTACATATTTAGCTTGTTTTCCAGATTTTTTTTAAATTTATTTTTCAACTTTGACCTTAAGCACACAATGCTGACATTAAGTGTGATTTTTTATTATTAATTTTAAGCACTTACCATTTTTAAAAGCTGTTTTTAGCTAATATATAGCTTTCCAGTTAAAAATCTAGATATATATAGGTCTAAAACATCTTCCCCAACAAGTTGGATTTCATAATCAGATATTCCAGTTATTGTTTTTAATTCATAAAGAGCTTCGTCTGATAATGGTCTTTTGGCAATAAGACAAAGTTTATATCCATTAGTAATGTCCTCTTTTATTTTAAAAGGAACAACTCTTAATTTTTGAATTGTTAGTTCTGGCAAAATTTCTTTTACGTTGCTGTTGAAATGTAGTGAAGATGCCATGCTATATAATAATTCCTTAGATAATAAGTATTCGTAAGTTTTCTAATTTACTTAATGATTTAGTTGTTAAGTATTAAACAATTAAACTATATTTTTGTTAACTTTTTATACACTATTTTTTTTCCAAGTTTATTTGAATAAAGAATTACCACCAAACTATAAACTTTAAAATTTATTTACATATGTATTTTTTAATAAGTGTAAAGAAAATGTAAACACTTAACGATTTTAACTAATGACTTAACACACGAATAATTCTTCCAAATACAGCTAAAGAAACTATTTCAAATGACCGATCATAATTTTGACTAAGAATAAGTAATTTTTAACTACGGTATCAAAATTTAAACACTTTTTTTGAGGGGGAACGACATGAAAAACAACAAAGTTAATACAACTAAATATTTTAATCTAATAATGCTATTTGGAGTATTTTTACTACCAATCCAGGATGCTTTTGCATTAGGTGGATCAAGAAGAGATCCTGCTAAAGAAGAAAGTAATAACGAAGAAAATAATAATGAAGAAAATAATAATGAAGAGAATAATAACGAAGAAAATAATAATGAAGAAAATAATAATGAAGAAAATAATAATGAAGAAAATAACAATTCAGGAATTAAATTTTCAGTAAATATTTTAAATGGTAAAAATTCTGGACGATACACTGAAGGAAGCGTTGTTAATATTGAACCAAGTTTTGATCATTGGGGATTGGACTTTAAAGAGTGGAAAGGTGCTGACGCAAATTTAGTACGAAATAAAAGAGCCGGAAAAACTTCATTTACTATGCCAAATAGGAATGTTAATTTAATTGCAACTTTTTCAAGAAACTCTCAAGACCAAGGTAAAATAAGAGCATTAATGGCTACAGACTGGTTTACAATGGATAACCTTTGGAACAGAAAAAAAGACGAACTTGATGAGTGGAGAAAAGCAGGAATAAATACCATATATTCTTTAGTCGATCTACAAGCTAGAACAAACCATCCTAATTGTAGAAACAATAGGCCACATATTATTCAAGGTAGAAGTGGATCATCCATAAATAATCAAGTAATCGAAAATATTCAAACTGTTTCAGATGCAGGTTTTGATATTATGGTAGTTATGACTAATACTTGGGGAATTAGACAAGGACAAAATAGATTTGGCCCATGTATTGGTGGATTTCAAGGTGAAGATCTTCAAGAAGATGATTTATACAATAATAGTGCAAGAGTTGATAGAGAAAAAAGAGCATGGAATGATTTAAAAAATAAACTTGATTCTCGAGGAATTAAAATTAGAGGTGTAGTTCTAGCATTAGAGCCGACTACTAGATCAGGTATTAATTTTATGAAGCAGATGGCTTCACATATTAGAAGTACTGGATATACCGGAAGATTGTATTCTAACGGAATTGGAGATGGTAGATGGGACGGCGGTGATAGCTCTGTTCGTTCTGGTAGATCATTGAATACAATTGATGAATGGAGAAATAATTCCCAAGCAATTCTTAATGGTGATGGTTTTGGTTCTCATGGAACTCCAGGGCACTTGGATAATGATTCAAAAGCTAGGCAGTATATTCCAGAGATGACCAGAGATAGATCGGATAAAGATGGGTATATTTTATGGTTTAAAGAATATATTGGCAATTCAAATGGGCCAAGTTCCTTAAAAGATTGGTTATACAAGTATATTACTTTTGAAAGAGATTCTAACACTAATGTAGGAAATGGTCTTGGAGAAAGTTCAGGTTCAGGAAGCGTTGATGAGGAAAATAATAATGAAGACATTATAGATGTTCAAGTTGGTGAAGGAAATAAAGATAGAAATCTTCAAACTCCTTATCCTTCTGGTGATCATGTAATTCCAGGTAGAATTGAGGCTGAGGATTTTGATAGTCCAAATAATGGAAGTAATATGATTTCTTATTTTGATAAAGACTCTGGAAATAAGGGTAATAGTAGATATCGTAATGAAGATGTTGAGCTACAAGTAAACAATCAGCCTAGTGGAATTAATATTGGATATATGGAAGAGGGTGAATGGATTGAGTATTCAATTGAGGCAATTAAAGATGCAAACTATAGAATAAAGCTGAATATCTCCAAGGGAAATTCTGGTAATTCTATGTATAAAGTATGGGTTAATGATGTAAGTGTTGGAGAGTTTACTGTGAACGACTCTGGTAGTTGGAGTAACTTTGTAGATTACTTACCACCATTTAGTTTTGATCTTAAAAAAGGCTTTCATAAAATTGGGATTGAAGTTGTTAGTGCTGGAGTAAATGAAACTGCTGGTGATTTGGATTGGATTGAAATTAGTGATGATTTTGTTGGTTCAAATACTGACCCAGAAGATACTGATCCAGAAGATGAAATTGTTTCTAGTTCTGGTCCTAATTCTTATTGTGATGAATCAATATGGACTGCGGATAAAAATAGAAGCGGTGAACCACTTGGTAGTCATAAAACTAATAATTTAGTAAAGAGTGCTGGAAGCAATGGAAACTTAGTTGTACTACTTAGCTGTGAATACATGAAAAGATCAGGAACTCTTGGAATCTATGACGGTAATAATAATTTAATTGAAAATGGATTTAGAAAGACAGATTACGATAGTCCTCATAATGATAATAGGGAAGACTTTAGATTTAGTAAGCCTGGCAGAGATTATGGAGTTCAAACATTAAGAGTTCAGCTAAATGGTCAATGGCATAAATGGCGTGGTGACTTAGGTGGTGGGTCAAGCGGAAGAGTTGATTTTATTACTTGGACTAAAGAATAAGAAATTGGGCTAATTTAAATTAATAACCTCTAAGCAGTAACAAATTAGTTGCTGCTTAGAGGCTTATTGTAAATAGCTGAAATGCTTGCAAAAGCATATTTGATTCATAAATATCTAAATTTATAAATAGCTGTATTTTCAAAAAAAATGTAAACTACTTAAGTAGTGGATACTAATGATAAGAAAAAAAGTTCTCTTTTGCATAAGCGAATAGAAAATTTAGATTATTTAAATCCTTTAAAGATTAAATCAAATTTTTCGCCCAAAGGTGATCAACCAGCTGCGATTAAAGCGCTTACTGAAAACTTTACTAGTAACCAAAATTTTCAAACTCTTCTTGGGGTAACCGGCTCGGGTAAAACCTTTACTGTTGCTAATGTTATTCAAAACCTTAAAAAACCAACATTAATTCTTGCACCCAACAAAACTCTTGCTGCTCAATTGTATTCTGAATTTAAAGCTTTGTTTCCAGAAAATGCGGTAGAGTACTTTGTTTCCTATTATGATTACTATCAACCTGAGGCATACGTAGTTTCCTCTGATACATTTATTGAAAAAGATTCAAGTATTAATGAGGAAATTGATAAAGTTCGCCATAGTGCCACAAGGTCTTTGCTTGAGAGAAAAGATGTAATTATTGTGGCAAGTGTATCTTGTATTTATGGACTTGGATCGCCACAAGAATATTTAAATTTATCTTTGCAGTTAAAAAAAGGAATGAAAATTTCTAGGAATCAATTGCAATTAAAATTAATTGAAATGTACTACCAGCGTAGCGATCAAGATTTCCATCGAGGAACTTTTAGAGTAAGAGGAGATATTGTTGACCTCATACCAATGTATGAATGGGAATTAGGTTTTAGAATTGAGTTTTTTGGCAACGAAATTGAGAGTATAAATTTAATTGATCCTTTGCGAGGAGCAAGAATTAAAGAAGTTGATTCTGCGGTGATTTATCCTGGCTCACATTATGTTGCTAGTGTTGATACAAAAAGAAAAGCGATCAAAGAAATTCAAGATGATTTACAGAAAAGGCTTACAGATTTAGCTGATCTTGGTAAGGCTGTAGAGGCCCAAAGATTAGAAAACCGGACTCTTCATGATTTAGAAATGATGCAAGAAGTGGGGTATTGCTCAGGGGTAGAAAATTACTCAAGGTACTTAAGTGGTAGAAAAGAAGGTGAGCCACCGCCAACTTTAATTGAATACTTTCCTAAGGACTGGCTATTAGTAATTGATGAGTCCCACGTTTCTGTTCCTCAGGTAGGAGCAATGTATAAGGGTGATCGAGCCAGAAAAACATCTCTTGTTGAGCATGGATTTAGATTGCCAAGTGCACTAGATAATAGGCCTTTAAAGTTCACCGAGTTTGAAGATCTATATAATCAAGTTTTATTTGTTAGTGCAACGCCTGGAGATTATGAATTTGAAAAAGCCAAAGGTGAAGTAGTTGAGCAAATAATAAGACCAACTGGTTTATTAGATCCAACCATTGAGATAAGGCCTGCAGGAGAGCAAGTTCAAGATTTACTGGTTACTTGCAGAAAAATAATAAAATTAAATCAACGAATATTAATTACTACTTTAACCAAAAAAATGGCCGAAGATTTAACGGCTCATTATCGTGATCAAGGAATCAAGGTTCGTTATATGCATTCAGATGTTGAAACTCTTGAAAGAATTGAGTTGATAAGAGATCTACGATCTGGTGTTTACGATGTATTAGTGGGAATCAATTTATTGCGTGAAGGCTTAGATTTACCAGAGGTTTCATTGGTGGCAATTTTAGATGCAGATAGGGAAGGATTTTTACGTTCCAAGCGTTCGCTTATTCAAACAATGGGAAGAGCGGCAAGAAATGTTGATGGGCATGTAATATTGTATGCAGATAAAACTACTAAAAGCATGAAAGCAGCCATTGATGAAACAACAAGAAGACGAGAAATTCAACATCAATATAATCTAGATAATAATATTACCCCTGAAACAATAAAAAGAGGCCCTCAGCGATCAATAATTGATGATTTAAAAAGAAATTCTAATAAACTCCAATCGATTGTAGATGGTCAAAGTGAATATAAAGACCTTGAGGAAGTTATTGATGAAAAAGGTAAGGTGCTAACTTTTAAAGAAATTGTTGCCACTCGCCAAGATTTAGAAAAACAAATGAAAACTGCAGCAAAAGAGCTTGAGTTTGAAAAAGCTGCTAAGCTTAGGGACAAAGTTTTAAGATATAGAGAAATGGAGCTTAATTACCAAAGATGAATAATTATAAATTGCAAACCAGTGCTTTTTTTAAAAAAAGAATTATGACTGCAGGGCCAACTCCGGTTCCTGATTTTATTCATTCTGCTATGAGCTCAGCAGTATTTTATCACCGTAGTCCAGATTTTGCAGATGTTGTTAAAGAATGTCGAGAAAGTTTGCCAAAAATATTTGGCACTAAAAATGAAACATTACTTTTTTCTGGTTCTGGAACATTAGCAATGGAGGGTGCAATTGCTAACTTTTTAAATTCTGGTGATGAAGTAGTGGCTGTTAACGGAGGAAAGTTTGGCCAAAGATGGGTTGATCAGGCAAAAATTTATGGATTAAAAGTTCATCAGGTAGAGGTTCCAAAAGGCTCAGCTGTTAATGTTGAAGATATTGCAAAAATTATTGCTGAAAATAAAAATATTAAAGCAATTCTTGCTCATTCAAGTGAGACAAGTACAGGTGTTCGTCACAACGTAAAAGAACTTGCCAAGTTGGCAGCCTCTTTGGATGATTGCTTGATGATGGTTGATGCTGTTACTTCCCTTGGTGTTTGGGGTTTGCCAATGGATGAATGGGGCGTTGATGTAATGGTTGGTGGTTCTCAAAAAGGAATGATGTTACCACCTGGATTATCATTTGGAGCAGCAAGCGATAAAGCTTGGAAAAGAGCAAATAAAACAACCAATGTTAGATACTACATGGATTGGCGAAAAGAATTAAAATCCACACAAAAAAATACCGGAGCTTTTACTTCTGCAGTTACATTAATTGCTGGTTTGCGAGAATCTTTAAGGTATTTTATTGGCACTGGAATAGAGAATGTTTACAAAAGAAATTGGCAAATGGCTTTTTCAACTCGCGCAGCAGTAGAGGCACTTGGTTTAAATTTATTTGTTAAAGACCCAACTATTGTTTCCGCTGTTTGTACGCCAGTGGAAATTAATGGAGATTTTCCAAAAATATTAAGAGAGAAATTTTCCATAACCTTAAGTGGTGGCCAAGATGAACTAAAAGGTAAAATAGTTCGCCTTGGTCATTTAGGTTATATCGATGGCTGGGATTTAATGTGTGCATTAACTGCCCTTGCTCAAACAGCAAAAGAGTTAGGGCATGAAATAAACCTTGGAGCTGGGATAGAAGCTTTTTGGAAATCTATGAATGAACAAAAAGATTTTACCCCAGAGGATTTAAAATAATGAGTAAAATGAAAGTTTTAATAACTGATGGAATTCACCCTGTTGCTAAAAAAAATCTTTTAGAGATAGAAAATGTAGATTCAATTATTAACTCAGCTACCTCAGTTGAAGAATTACAAACAGTTGCTAGCGATGTAGACATTGTAGTTATTCGTTCAGCAACAAAGCTAACTAAAGAAACCTTAGATTATTTTCAACAATTAAAATTAATAATCAGAGCAGGTGTTGGAGTAGATAATATTGATTTATCTTATGCTAGAGAAAAATCAATATTTGTAACCAATGCCCCAAACGGGAATTTCCAAAGTACTGCTGAAATGGCTATGGGGCTCATTTTTAGTTGCGCCAGAAAAATTCCTCAAGCTACAATTTATGCTAGAGATATTAATTGGCAAAAAAAGAAATTAGCCAAACAAGGTAGGCAAATAAATGGTTCTAATTTAGGAATCTTTGGGGCAGGAAATATTGGTATGCGTTTAGCAAATATGGCCAAGGCACTAGGGATGAATGTTAGTATTTGTGACCCAGTATATTCATCTGGGCCCTTTGAGAAGGTAAACTTTGAACAGCTTTGCAGTACAAGTGATTTCATTTCAATTCATGCTCCTATACTTGATTCCACTAAGCACATTTTTAATACTGAAGCTTTTAAAAATATGAAAGAAACAAGTTATTTAATAAACGCTGCTCGAGGCGGAATTGTTAACGATAATGATTTATTACTAGCAATTAAAAATAATGTTATTGCTGGCGCTGCTTTAGATGTTTATGAAGTTGAGCCATATGATAAAGAAAATTCTGTATACCAAGAGCTCTTGGTTCATGAAAATATAATTTGCACACCTCATATGGGTGCATCAACAATTGAAGCTCAAAAAGCAGTAGGTCTTGAAAGTGTAGAGAAGATTAAAAGCTTTTTAGTAACTAACTCTCAAGGTAAGCCACCAGTTTTTAACCTGTTTTAATTTTCTTTTAAGTCGAAGCATACGTTGCTATCAATAACGAATGAATAAAGTTAAATTGATAAAATCGACTATTTTCATACTTAGTGATAATGTTTTTACTTTATAATCTTAATTAAAAATTAATAAAGATTAATACTTTGGCTAACGATAAGAAGTTTATGTCAAAGAGTGAAAAAATTTTAACTTCCAAGCAAAGACTTGAATTAATTAAGAATATTGCAGAAAATTTAAAAGCTAAAAAAGCTTCTGAAGCCAAGCTAAATTCAGAAAACAGTCAACTTGTAGACTTGGCTGATTTGGCAAGTAAAAAAAATCCTTTTGCTCTGCTTGAATTTTTTTCTGGGTCTGATGAATTTTTTGAGAGTAAAAATCCTCAACTAATATTAAAAAGTTTAGAGGAAGATGATGATTCAATAAATGATGATTTAAACAATGACTCTGGAGCCGATAAAATAAACAAAAAAGGCCAGGCTGCATAAAGCTGTATTAGTAAATATATTGTATTTTTAAGGAATATCCTGGGACGGAGCACTTTCAAAAACTGGCATTGATCTTGAATGATGATAGTGCCACAACAATAATATAAAGCTAGTTCTTAATTTACAACAATTTCAATTTAGAATAGTTCTTGATTCCTAGAAAATCTTTATCTTGAGTAATTAAAGGAACGTTCCAGTCCATACAAAGCTGCGCAATCATGCAGTCAGCAAGCCGAGCCTTCTTGTTCTTGGTTAAAAGCTTCTTTCGTAAATCTGCTACTCGGTCCCAGAATTCTTCATTTTGGGGATATAGCACAGGAAATGCTTTAACATTATCTCTAATTTCCTTTGGGAGCTTTGGGGTTGATAATATTTCAGAACGCACAACACAGGGTAATATTCCTACCCCATCATCTATTGTCTTTTCCATGACGGCAGGAACTTTCTCACCATTGTAAAAACTCACTAATACACAGGTATCAATAGCAATCATCTAGCGGTCTTCTCTAAGTTGCTTTGTGTTTACCCGAAACTTATGTTTGCCACGAAGTTTGGTGGCATTTTCATAGGCTTTCTTTGAAGCAATTAGCTTCAGGCCTTGCCGGATAGTCTCTGTTATTCCAGACTCCGTAGACTTCATCGCATCACTTAACAACTCTTCTTCTATTTGAATTGTGATTTTCTTAGCTTGTCCCATTACTTAAATATACCATACTATATACCATAATGCAATATGGTATATTTGAGGCCATAGTCGGTATCTAGGTCCTTAAAAGCCTTCTCATAACCCCACAATATATATATACAGTGACGGAGCACCTATTCAGCTAAAGTACTTATGAGGAGATGGCATAATTTTTAACTTTAATTTATGGTTAGCTACTCGGATTCAGAACTATTTATTTTTATCTAACACTCACTTTCAATAAAATTAAATGTCTGCCTTAAAATAAAAAATTTTTATACAAAGCTAATATTTTAGCGGAATTAAAATTACAACAATCTATTTTAAACACTAGGCTTGGTTGATTGTTTTTTTATTGAGAAATATATTTAAGCTTTTCACCAACAAAAGGTGCACTGTTTGAACCACTATAGGGGTTTTTGTTTTTATTGTAGTATGCCCAGCTAATTAATTTTTCTTCAAGTAGTCCAATTCTATTTTCGGAAATAATCTCAATATGTTTGTTGATATTATTGTAATCAAGCAAAGTATCAAAATCAGCTAAATTAAGTAGATTGTATCTATCGCTGGCATAATTATCAGAAATACCAATACAGTTTCCAATTTCATGACTGATGACAGCTACAAATGCATATAGCTGGTGTTCATTTTGTGAGAGAGTGGATAGCCTTGAAGAACTGTTTTTTAATTTTGCATAATGAAAATCAGAAAGATCATTTATTTTTTTTTTATTAACAGATATATTACATTTAATTACTTGATTGGTTTTCTTGTCGGTAGTCATTTCTACAGAAGCTAATGATTTAATTTTATTGTTAACATAAAAAAGCAATTTAGTTGGGCTAAGTGGATTACTCTCGTTTATTTTGGTTAAGGTATTTATTGAGGTGTTTTTGAAAACATTATTGTTTCCTAATTTTTTAAAAACATTATTCCAAATATTAATACTTTTTAAAGCGCTTATTTTTACTTCTTTGGGTACAGATTGTTGGAAGGAAAAAACTACTCCAATATCTGGTCTTATATGTTGAATCTTGTTATTAGATAAATAGAATCCTTTTTTTTCACTTAATGAAATTTTATTTAAATTATTAATATTGTCTATTTTAAATGAGCATATGCCTAATCCTGCCTGTAGAGAGAGGAAAACTATTAGTTGCTTGAACATTTATCTATAATTATAGTAATTTTTATAGTGATTTGTAAAGTTGCTGTGGTTTATTTAAGTTGTTGTAATAATTAGCATATTTTTGAAATATTATTTATTTAGCCGGATCATTGGCTAATTATTTATTGAAAATAATTATTGTCTTAAAGGAGATATTTTAGCAGATTGGCCATGTATGAGTTTGGTTTCTGAAGACAACAAAAAAAAAGGTCTATTTGTTCAAACCTTTGGTTGTCAGATGAATATGGCTGATTCTGAGCAAATAAAAGCATCATTGCAATCACATGGGTTTAAAGATGTAAAAAAACCTCAAGACGCAGATTTAATTTTAATAAACACTTGTAGCGTTCGAGAAAAAGCTGAGGATAAAACGGGCAGTTTTGCTCATAACTTAAAAAATTTAAAAAACGATAATCCAGAATTAAAAATTGCAGTTACTGGATGTGTTGCCCAACAAGAAGGGGAAAAAATAATTCAGGATTTACCTTTTGTAGATATGGTAATTGGTCCTGATAATGTTGAAGAAATTCCTTGGGCACTTGACCAAATAATACATCAAAGATCCAAAAAAATTGTTCGAACCGAGTTTGATACTGAACCTAGAATTTGGAACCATCAAACCAAGATCTCAAATCCGGGATCATCTGTATTTATTAATATTATGAAAGGCTGTGATCATTTTTGTAGCTATTGTATTGTTCCAATGACTAGAGGTCGTGAGAAATCTAGGCCGATAAAAGATATTTTAACTGACGTAAAAAAATTTGCAGATCAAGGTGTAAAAGAATTTTATTTCTTAGGACAAAACATTAATACCTTTGGTAAAAGAGCAAGTGAATCACTTCATGAACTTTTTTATCAGGTTGCTGATATTGAAAAAGTTAAAAGAATGAGGTTTACAACATCACATCCTGGAGATTTAAAGCCTGAGTTAATAAATGCATTTAAAGAACTTCCAAAGTTATGTTCTCATTTTCATCTTCCTGTTCAATCTGGATCAAATAAAATATTAAGATCTATGAGAAGATTTTATACCAAAGAATCTTACCTAGAAAAAGTTTATGCATTAAGAGAAGCGAGGCCTGATATTGCAATATCAACAGATATTATTGTGGGCTTTCCAGGCGAAACTGATAAAGACTTTGAGCAAACTATAAATTTGTGTGAGCAAGTAAAATTCGACAATGCTTATTCTTTTTTATTTTCCCCAAGGCCTGGAACCTCTGCCTCCAAAAGAGTAGACAATCTTTCTAGAGATGAAAAAAATCAAAGACTTTATAGATTGCAAGCACTTCTTCAAGATCAATCTAGAGAATCTCATGCTAATTATTTAGGTCAAACTCATGAAGTTATGATTGAAGGTAGGTCGAGAAAAGATCAAAATCAATTTACTGGTAGAAATTCTCAAAGCGTTCCAGTCCACTTTGATCCAGGGTCGAATGTTTATACTGCTGGTGATTTAGTAAATATTAAAATTGTATCTTCTAGCCTTACTTCATTAAAAGGTGAACTGGCTTAGACTAATTTAGAGCAACTAATGATTTTCTATTTGTCTAATTGAAATAGATGGCTTTTGAAACTTTAAGAATAAGATAAGAAAAAATAAGTAAAGTGGCCAAGTTATATAGACGTTAAAATCTAAGCTAGTTAAGTATACTCCAAAAATCCACCCTAAAAAGCTGGTGAAAAAAAGTGTTTTTAAGTCAATCGGTAAAGGATTAAAAGGTTTTATTCCCTTGAATGGGCTAAGTATCCAACCAAGGAACAAGCCTTCACTTAAAGAAGCAAATTGGCTTGCGCTTATCCAGTGACCAGCAGAAGGTGGGTTTAAATAACAGTATGCAAGTATTCCAATTATTGCACTTAAGCTTCTACTTCCAAGGACAAATGACAAAACTAATGCCATCCAAAACGTTTGAATTCTAATCAGTAAGTCTGTTGGGTTACTGTGAAAAACTGTTAAGCACCAAGCCCATCCGCCGGCAATGATAAAAACCAAAGGCAACAAAGCATTGAATGGAAGATTTAGATATTCTTTAATAGGACTTTTTTTATATAAAAAATTTAATTTATTTTGAAACAAAATTGCAATTATAAAGCCAACTGTTAAAAATCTAAATTGCAGAGATCCAACCCATACTTTCCACCAACTTGCATCGATGTTCCATTCACATATAATTGACCCAAAGTATATAAGTGGTGCTTCTAATGCAATAAAAATAAAGGGGTAGACAATCCATATTGCAAAATTGGTTTTTGGATTATTAATTTTTAGTTTAAAAAAATCAAAAATAATTTTAACAACAGCCCATAGTAAAGTAATAGAAAGAACAATATATTTTAAATTGTTTGAAGACCATTGTTTGAGGTTGAATCTAAAATAAATCTCTTTAAATAGCCATTTCAGCTCTTGGTAAATATATATGGGAATTTCAATAATATTCCAGTTAGTCTGCCACAATAAAGTAATTAAAATTCCTAGCCATATGGATTTTAGATAAGAAACATTAAAAAGAATTAAAAGAAATGCTAGCCAGCAACCAAGAAGTATTCCATGATTAATTAATCTAATTGAGTAGAACCAAGATTTTTTTGACTTATTTGTTTGAATATAAAAATTCATTCTATCGTCTTGAGAGTTTAATGGAATATAGAATTCAGTATTTGAATCATAAACTTCATTGACTAAATATTTTTTTTTAATTGTATCGGTAAAGATTGTATCTCGTTCATTTTTTTGTCGGGAATTATAAAGGTTTAAATTTTTATTTTTAAAATCTTTAGTGGAAAGCTCATCAATATTCCAGCGATTGTATATTTCATATATAGTTTGTCTTTGGTTTGCATCTAAATCGATTTCTAGTTTCATTAGAAACGGGAACAATGCTATCCAGAAAATTAACAAAAGCCGTTTAGAAATAGATAAATTAGCATTTTGGTATGCTTTCAGTATTTGGTTTAAAAACCATGAAATATACTTTTTCATATCTTAGATATTTATACCATCTCCTAGGATATGGTTGTAGGGTTTTAAAAGGATATTTCCGAGTCTTTTTTGTGCAATCAAAATTGATGCTTTAATAGTGTTTACAAGAAGTGAATTTTTTTTTAGTTTACACTTCATGAATAAATCAGTTTTTTTATGTAGTCCTTTTAGAACTCCTATTGGTTCGTTAATGGGTGAATTATCTTCTGTTTCAGCACCAAAACTAGCATCTAGTGTGATCAGAAAAATAATTAGTGAAAATAATCTTTCTTCAGAATCAATTGATGAAGTTATTTTAGGTTGTGTTTTAACCTCCGGAATAGGTCAAGCACCAGCCCGGCAGGCAGCAATTTTTTCAAAGCTTAGTGATAAAACTCCATGTACAACTATAGGAAAAGTTTGTGGTTCTGGTTTAAAGTCTATTATGATAGGAGCAAATTCAATTATGGCTGGTAGTAATAATTTAGTTTTAGCCGGTGGAATGGAGAATATGTCTCAGGCTCCTCACTTACTTTCCAAGGTAAGAACAGGATATAGGCTAGGCCATGGTGAGCTTAGAGATTCAATGATAATTGATGGGTTATGGGATGTTTATAACGATTTTCATATGGGTTTTGCAGCAGAAAAATGCGCTAATAAATATAAACTTTCTAGAGAACAACAAGACGAGTATGCCACAAATTCATATAAAAGAGCCATAGCAGCTACAGAAAAAGGTTTATTTAAAAATGAAGTAGTAGAAATTGAAGTTAAGAAAAGAAAAGAAGTTGTTTCTGTAGCTAGTGACGAAGAGTTAGCTCGAGTTAAATTTGAAAAATTTTCTAAACTAAAACCAGTTTTTGATCCCCAAGGTACAATCACTGCTGCTAATGCTAGTTCTATAAATGATGGAGCATCTGCAATGCTTGTTGCAAGTGAAGATGCTGTCAAAAAATTTAATTTAAAACCATTTGCAAGAATAGTTTCCCAGGCTCAAACAGCTGGTGCACCGGAGTGGTTTTCTACTGCGCCGGCAACATCAATAACAAAACTATTAGCACAAGCTAAATTAACAACTAAGGACATAGATTTCTGGGAAATTAATGAAGCATTTGCTGCAGTTGCATTAGCAAACATGAAAATTTTAGAGCTTGAATCAGAAAATGTAAATGTGCGTGGAGGAGCAATAGCAATGGGCCATCCAATTGGTGCCAGTGGTGCAAGAATTCTTACTACTATGTTGCACACATTAGTTGAAGAAAAGAAAAAATATGGTGTAGCAAGTTTATGCATAGGCGGTGGTGAAGCCGTGTCTATGTTAGTAGAGAACTTAAGATAATATTCTAATGGTTGATATTGTTAAGTCACAATTAGCTAAACTTAGTTCTGCAGATGCTGCTGGACTTTTTTTATCTCCATATATTGATGATAAGTTGTTTGTGGAATGTTTAGAAGATCCAGGGCCAGCAATCTGGATAGTTAATCGTAGTGATGTATATACTCAAACTTTAGAAAAAATTTTGAAACATTCTAATGAGAATATTGCAAAAAGAGCTCAGGAAAAAATTTTAACAAGAAGCGCTTCATTAACGACTTTTTCTGATCCTTTAATAGAGAGACCGTTTATTGAAATGGATGAATTTGAAATAGAAAATTTATTAGGCCATCCCTTGGTTCCTTTTGAAGCTATAGATTATTTCTTAGATCATGGAATTGAAGATTTCAGGGCAAGTGCCGCCTTGTCATTTACAAGAAGATGGTTAGAACATCCCCCATTAAATGCAAGTTCAAGTATTTTATTAGATAAACTAAAAAATAAATTTTTAGGCATGTTATCTGCTGATTTTTCGCTTTTTACAAGATGCTATTTGGCTGGTATTCCAATTTACACTGAACAAGATCTTGAAGGTTTAATAATCAAGGAAGCTAATCATAATGTTTTAGCCAGGTTACTCCAACATGTAAGTATAAATAAAAAATGTCTAGAAATAGCATTGGAGAAATCTAATTTACTTTGTGCTAGAATAATATTTCTAAACTCAAAGCTTGATAAGAAGCTAAGAGTTAAATTTAAAGATAAAATTTCTGATTCTTTAGCAAGTGCAATAAATAATTGGTATCTACAATAGTAGGTAAATTTTTTAATAATTATTTCTGGTTAAAATTAAATGTGGCATAGATATTGCTTCTTAGTTGCTAAGAAGGAGAAATTTATGATTAAAACTTTTAGCTTTATATACATATACTTATTATTTCAGGCACTTATTGGTTGTGGGAAGAATCCAGTTAGTTACAAAGATTCCGGGGAATCGGACAATATTACCAAAAATTACGGATATTCGGAATTTCCAGATGTGCTAGAAGGCCATAAAATAATGGATTCCCAATATGATATTAATAGTGATAATTTTTTAGCAAAATTTTATCAAGGAAAAGATATTAATAAATATTTACTAATTGTTTGTCCAAAAAAGAGAGTTTTAGAAAATAATTTAATTGTAAAAATTAACAACACTAAACATAATTCTTTAAGTGAGTTTTATTGGCAAGATATTAAAAATTGTTTTAGGTTGAAAAAAAAATCTATAGATGCAAATTTTAGATTTAGTTTTTTTAAAACTTCTGGCGAACAATTAAGTGGCTTTGATGTAGTTTTCCCAAAAGATATTGAAATAATAAGTAATACTTATTTGAGTAAGCTAATATCAGATTATAATTTTAATAATCAATCATATCAGAGAGTATATTTTAATAAAGACTCAAGATTAATAACAAATGGTCTAGATCTAAAATTTACTGCAAAAGAAATTATTTCTCAAAATGGTGAAATTTTATCATTTTTAGATCCTGCAAAAGATACATTGGATGGTGATAATGCTGGTTCAATTGAAATCAAAGCAAATAGCCTATTTGGACACCTAGATATTATTAATTCAGGTCAGACAGGTGGTAAAGGAACTAATTCTGTTGATAAATGTTTCTTAAGCAATCGGGGAATAGGTGGAGCAGGGGGGCATGTTTTGTTTGATATAAAAGAGCAAAGTGGATTAAAAGCACTAACCGTTATAAGCCCAAACGGTGATTATGGGGAACATAAAATTGGTGATTTAGATTGCTCAATTGTTTCACCTCAAACAAGTGCTAAAACCTTTGTTGGTGTTTTACAGCAAGAAGAATATCATAATTTTTATCAACTGATTAATGACCAACAATCATCCTTGGCAATGAGCCATGATTTAATTTTTGGCAGTAAATATAAAAATAGACAAGAGAAATTATTAAATAATGATTTTAAAATTATTGAATTTAGCTCTGATATTTTAAATGATTACAGGTATATAATTACTAAACGAAATGCGAATAAACAAAGCACAGAAAAAATATACATTGAATATTTCCCTATGTACATTGGAGGGAAAGCAAAGGTAGTTGAAAAACAATGGAATGCTGAGCAAAATTATATTGAATTAGAAGAGGTAGAGTTAGGTGAAAATTATTCTATCAAAATTATTTCTATTAGTAATGAGTTTGATGATGCTTCTAGTAATTTTGAAGTTTTAATGAAAAAAGATTTAATGTTAGATAAATCAATTGATTTAAGCATAGTAAATCCTTTTAAAAATAAATCTAATGAAAGCATTAATTTTGGTAGAATTAACTTATCAGATAAGGTAAAAATTTTAACTAAGGGTAATCCGCTTAAGATTATTGCCAGTGAAATTAAATCAAATAATGGTAAGATAATTGCTTTTGAAGGTCCTGCACCGGATGGCATGCGAGGTAAAGACTCGGCAAGTATTATTATTAAATCACCAAAAATTATTGGCGCCATAGAAATTGATAATACAGGTCAAAATGGAGGAAGTGGTACAAATAATTTTTATTATGATTGTAAATTTTCTAATAGAGGAATGGGTGGAAATTCAGCCCCAGTTTTGATCAAGACTAATTCAAAATTCTTGATAAATAAATCAGTAGATAATTCAAATCAATTAATAGACTTTTTTCTGCAGTTAAATTTAAACGGAGGTAAATCTGGTTCCCATAAAAATTCAATTTTAACTTGTCCAATAGTTAATTCTACAACTGCAAAGTTTTACAGTTCAGAAACTGTTGATAATTTAAATGTACTTGATTTTTTGGATAAGCATGATAGTGAGCGGGTTAAAGTGAATACTCAATCTATTCCCCTTGAGCTTACTATGCCTAATGAGCACCAGAAAAACTTGAACATAAATGGAACTATTTACAATTTTTTTAGATCAGTTAACAATGACGTAAATTGGAATCTGTCTATATTTTCATCTGAAAAAGCCAATGACTTTCTTATTGCAATTAGAATAAATCATCCAAATTATTTAAAAAGTAATGTTAAGTTTTTCGTGAAAAGCTCAGTTCTAACCACCAGCGGGCCGGAAAACAAAAAGGAGTTTATCTACTCAACTATTTGGAAGCCAATGTACATAAAAGTTGTTCCTGGAGAAGCAATGCAAGTAACTCTTGCTAGGACTGGTAATCCAACTAGGATCCTTTCAAGATTTATCATTGATACTCCAAAAGATCTTGTTCTTGGCTCAGAAATAGTTCTGAAAGATTACAAATCTAGTTTTTATGTAAATAAGAATAATAGAGTAATAAAGTTTAGAAATCTCACATTTATGCCAAACACAACATTAGCATTGCAAGGTACTAAGTTGAATATTATCGCTACTAAGATTAATTTTAATAATCTTAGGATTTTCAGCTTTCAAAAACCAGTTAAACACAACTCTCCAATGCATGCAGGGACAGTTCATATTGAAACTACTAGTAAACCTTCTGGAGCTTTGTTCATTGATAATAGAGGTTATTATCAAAGTTCAAAAGGCAATGACGGTAACGTTTTTTTAGGCATTCCATTTGATGGTTTTAACGTTGATGTTTTAACTACCGGTATTTATAAGAGGGGGAACTACAAAGCATCTGAAGATTTAAGAAACTCTTATGCTCAGGACGAGAAAAGATCTATATTTCATCCAAGGTATTTTAACTAGTTTATTTAGGATTAGTAGTAAAGAAGGTTTGTTTTTGTTGTATTGAAATTTTACTTTAATATTCCAAAAATAAACCTTTCTCTGCTTTCTTTTCTGCTTGCTTCTGGTTTATACACTTTAGTTTTGGTAAAAACTTTTTTAAATTTAGGGTAAAATGTTTGGAAGTCTTCACCTTCGAATATTTTAGCTAAAAACTTTCCGTTTTTTTTTAGTAATCCTTGTTTGCAAAGGTCAACAATACACTGAACCAGCTCTACCGACTGATAGTAGTCGTTCTCAGTAACTCCAGTTGTGTTGATCATGGCATCACTTAGTATTAAATCAAAAGGCTTGCAGACAAATATTTTATCCTCAATGGTTAATTTAAAAATATCTTTAATTTCTGTTTTCACATTTGTGAAGTTTACCTTTACTGGATTAATATCAATGCCGAGGCAATATCCTTTGGGGCCAATTTTAGGGCTTATATATTGTAGCCAAGATCCAGGTGAGCAGCCAAAATCACAGACTGTGATATTTTTTTTTAGTAATTGCGCTCTTCTATCAATTTCAGAAAGTTTATATATAGATCTAGCAATATATCCTTCACTTTTAGCTAAGTTTGAAAACTTATCTTTTAGATAATCTTTTTTTTTCATTTTTATAGTTGAGTTTTTCTAATCAACTGGATAATTAAGGTCGTTAAAAGGTGAATCGTTAACTATGTAAGCCACTGGAGCTGATGAGAGGTTTTGAAACATTCCAAAATTTGGTGCAATAATATCATATATAGGCGATTTATAGGAAGCACTTCTAATCCCCTTTGTTACTGAGATCTCAGGGCTTGAGCTTGCAAAGTTAATTATTGCATATATAGCTATTTTTTCTGCAAAACTTTTTTCATCTAAAACAAGTGTATTTTTAATTAAAAATCTTTTGTTTCCCCATTTAAATACCGCTTTTCCTTTTTTAGTAGTTAGATATTTTTTTGCAATTACTTTCTCTAGTAAACTTAGGGGTAGTAAAAAATATCTAAAATTTTCTTTAACTATTATTGGTGATTTATTTTGAGAAGGCTTAGGTGTTGAGCTTACGTGGTAAATAAAATAAAAACGCCCATTGTAGCGAATTATATCTCCTGGATCTAATATAGTTTTTTTTATTGGAGTATTTTGTGGCCAAAACATTATATTTGCATTTGGATTAACTACTTGGGTTTTTTCAGATTTAATATTAGTTCTTACTCCCTTTGTATTTTTTAAAGTGTTGATTAAATCATCTTGTAGCTGTTGATTAAAAGTATAAGAATCTCTTGTGCTATTAATAAGTGAATTGCAAATACTAGCTTTAAAGTAGTAGCTAAAAAACAATAACAAAAATATGATTATGTTTTTCATCATGTATAAATATCTACCAAAGAAATTTCTTTTTTCAAAACAAAAAAAAACCGCTGATACTTAGTTAAAAGTACCAGCGGTTAGTTAAGCTAATTTTATGCTTAGGTTTATATGTTTAGTATAAAGATTATGGTTGGTTTAGAAACCGCCCATTCCTCCCATACCGCCCATTCCACCCATGCCGCCCATACCACCCATGTCAGGTGCAGCAGGTGCAGGACTATCTTTTTTAGGGGCTTCAGCAATCATTGCTTCAGTTGTAAGTAGTAGGCTAGAAACAGATGCAGCATTTTGAAGTGCTGATCTTGTTACTTTTACTGGGTCAATTACGCCGGCTTTTAATAAGTCTTCGTAAGTTTCAGTTGCGCCATTAAATCCAAAAGTATTTTTGTCAGAGTTTTTAACTCTTTCAACAACTACAGCACCGTCAAGTCCACAGTTAGTAGCAATCATTCTTAGAGGTTCTTCAGTTGCTCTTTTAATAATGCTTAAACCAACTTGTTGTTCTGGGTTGCTTAGTTTAATACCGTCTAATACTTTAGTTGCTTTAATAAGAGCAACACCGCCACCAGTCACAATACCTTCTTCAACAGCAGCTCTAGTAGAATTTAATGCATCTTCAACTCTAGCTTTTTTCTCTTTCATTTCAATCTCAGTTGCTGCGCCAACGTTGATAACGCCAACTCCGCCAACTAATTTTGCTAATCTTTCTTGAAGTTTTTCACGATCATAATCACTAGTAGTTTCTTCAATCTGTTTTCTGATTGTAGCAACTCTTGCTTCAGTTTGCTTCTTGTCGCCATTACCGCCAACAACAATAGTGTTTTCTTTGTCAACAACAACTCTTTTAGCTACACCAAGATCAGAAAGTTGAACATTTTCAATTTTCATTCCTAGGTCTTCACTAATAACAGTTCCACCAGTTAAAGTAGCAATGTCTTGTAACATTTCTTTTCTTCTGTCGCCAAAGCCTGGAGCTTTAACAGCACAAACTTTTAATGAACCACGAAGTTTATTTACTACTAATGTAGCAAGTGCTTCACCATCAATATCTTCAGCAATAAAAATAAAAGGTTTTTGTGTTTGAGCAACTTTTTCAAGTACTGGAAGAATATCTTGCATAGTACTTATTTTTTTCTCGAATAAAAGTACGTAAGCGTCTTCAAGAGCCGCTTCCATTCTTTCAGAGTTAGTAACAAAATATGGAGAAAGGTATCCACGGTCAAATTGCATTCCTTCAACTACATCAAGTGTAGTTTCCATTGATTTTGCTTCTTCAACAGTTATTACTCCGTCATTACCAACTTTTTCCATTGCGTCTGCAATGATATTTCCAACAGTTGTGTCACCATTGGCAGATATAGTAGCTACTTGAGCAATTTCTTCTTTACTTGAAACTGGTTTTGCTTGTGACTTTAATTCAGTAATAATTTTTTCAACAGCATGGTCTATGCCTCTTTTAAGGTCCATTGGATTGTGTCCAGCGGCAACCATTTTTGATCCTTCTCTATATATTGCTTGAGAAAGAACAGTTGCAGTTGTTGTTCCGTCTCCGGCATCATCATTGGTTTTAGAAGCAACTTCTCTAACCATCTGAGCGCCCATATTCTCGAATCTATCTTCAAGTTCAATTTCCTTAGCAACAGTTACACCATCTTTAGTTATTAATGGAGCTCCAAAGGATTTCTCTATTACAACATTTCTTCCACGAGGTCCAAGAGTTGCTTTAACAGCATTTGCAAGAATGTTAACACCAGTTAACATTGATCTTCTTGAATTCTCACTAAATTTAATAATTTTAGCTGACATTTTTATTTTCTCCTTTTCCTGTTATTCAACAACCGCAAGAATATCGTCTTCTTTAAGAATAAGATGCTCTAGGCCATCAATTTTAACTTCAGTACCGGCATATTTGCCAAACAAAACAGTGTCGCCTTGTTTAACATCTACTGGTTTTGTAGATCCATTGTCTAATAATTTTCCTGTTCCAACTGATATTACAGAACCTTGTAGTGGTTTCTCTTTTGCAGTGTCTGGAATTATAATTCCGCTTTTTGTTTTTTCTTCTTCGTTAAGTCTCTTAACGATTACTCGATCTTGTAGTGGTCTGAAACCCATAGCTTTAGTTGCCTCCTTGTTTATTTATATAAATAAATATATTTCTTAACTTGGTATTAAATACCTTATTCATGGTCGCTAGCCTAGGAAAATCGCTCTTTTTTGAGCCACAAAATCCTTTTGTTATGAACCGGCAATCCATGCATTTAGTAATTTGGGTCCTAGCTCAAAAAAGTCAAGTTAGCGATATAGCTGAACATACAAAATAAATTAACGCATTGCAACTATTATTTTGCTAAAAATGAAAAATACAAATTCTCCAAATGGAATCTTTTCTAATTCTACGAGGTATACTATAGATATTATTAGTGTTCAGGCGACATGGCCAAGTGGTAAGGCAGGGCTCTGCAAAAGCCTTATCCCCGGTTCGAATCCGGGTGTCGCCTCCAATTTTAATCGGTTCAAGGTCCATACCGGATACATAGTTTACACTTTAAAGGTAAAAGAATTGGGTTGTAGGTCCATACCGGACACATGGTTTACACTTTATACCGAGCACATGGTTTACACTTTAAAGGTAAAAGAATTGGGTTGTACGTGACTAAAAAGGCATTATTTTTTTCAATTTCTATTGTTATATATTCAATTTCTTTTAATTTATTCTCAAAGAAAGAAATTAAAGTAGCTCTAACAATTGATCAGTATAAGCAAAAACTTAAAATTTCTTCTAACAAATATATAAACCAAGATTATAAAAAATCTATTAAGCAAGCGAAAACATATTTGTTTGAATCAAAACAAAAGCTTAGTACCTCAAAAGAAAAAGTTTTATTTTACCAGCAAAGCTCTATAGATCTATTTACTATTTTAGTAGATAAAATTTTTCCATTTTGGATGCAAACCAATTGGGACTTTAATGGTTATACAAATGTGCCTAATAAAGGAAATATTGCCTGCGGTTATCTTGTTTCAACAACTCTTAAGCACATTGGTTTTAATTTAAATAGATACAAGCTTGCGCAACAAAATCCTAAAAATATACTTGCAACATTTTCTAATCCCAAAGTTTTTTTAACACTCTTAGATATGCAAAAATTTTTAAATACTCAGCAAAATTCTTTATTTCTTATTGGGCTGGATAATCATGTAGGGTTTGTTATACGAAAAAATGGAAAGTCTTTATTCTATCATTCTAACTATCTTGAGCCTTCACAAGTTATTCTAGAAAATATTTCAAGCTCGCCAGCTATCCATGCTTCCTCAAAATATTTTATTTCAGAACTAACAAATGATAAAGATTTACTAAAAAAATGGTTAACTGGAGTAGAGTTAAAAGTAGTAACTAAATAATAACGATATTACTATTTTAAAGCCCAACTAAGTAAAAAGTGTTTTGTAGATTTGCCATGAAGGTTTGATCCAGAGTTATGAATACGGCGTATTTTTCTCCATCCCATACATATTGCTTAATTCTTATTTTTCCATTTTTGTTTTTAGAGTCGTAGAAATAAACAGCTTTAATCTTTTCTGTTTCTCTCTTCCAGGGCTTTAGATCTTCAACTGATTGATATTTAGCAAACCTTATATTTGTTGGCTTATTGCATTTTGTCTTAATAACTTTTGATCCATATTCAAGCCACCAGCATTTATTGTAATTTGTAAGTTCATTTGTTGCTATTTCAAAATTGGAATAGAGAGTGGTGGGCCAATTTTCTGGTTCTAATAGTTGTATATAATGTGTAACTATCTTTTTACTTTTACATGATGATAACAAAAATAATAATAGTAGTGTCTTGCTCATATTTATAATTTTATATTTTTCTACATTGTCTATAAAGAATCAAGTTTTGAATAAATAGGGACGGACCACTTTAAATAAAGCTACCGAAGGCCTTTATAATTCTCAGGAGTGTGTACCTTTTAATCAATGATTTTAATATCTTATAAGTGTAATATTAGAGCTATTTCTCTTGAGCCTAATAAAATTGTGTAAACTATGTGTCCGGTATAAAATGTAAGATGTTTGCCCTAAAGGGCAAGTCTGGAAGGATAGCATTTTTTGAGTAATAACAATATTTCTGATTCAAGTGGGCAAGTAGAGTTGTCTTTAGATGGTAAGCACTTAGAGGATAGAAACTTTCATCTTGGTGGAAGGAGTTTTTACTTCTTTGATTTTGATGACAATATTGTTCATTTGAACACCAAAATTGTTATATTCAATAAATTAAATAATCAAGAAATAGAAGTTTCCACAGAGGATTTTGCAGAGCTTTCAAATGATTTAGGAGTTAAGGAGAAGTGGAAAGATTATGAGCTTAGAGACATTATTAGTAATAAAGGGTCTTTTAGAAATTTTAGAGAATTAGATGGCTTAAGTCATCGTTCCGAGCAGCCTTTAATTAAAGATATGGTTGAGGCTCTTACTCAAAAATTTATTGATTGGAGAGGTCCCTCTTGGGATTTTTTTAAACATGCAGTTAATAACAACCGCCCTATTTCAATAATTACAGCAAGAGGTCATCATCCCAACACTATTAAAAGAGCAATTAATATTTTGGTTAACTCTAAAGATTTAAAGTTTAATCCAAATTATTTATCTGTCTATTCATGTTCTCACCCCGAGACGAGAAAATTACTTAATGATCCTGAATACAAATTAGAAATCAGTGAATTAAAAAAAAAAGCTATTCATGCAGCAGTTATGGATGCTTTTTGGGTTTATGAAACTAACCCTGCTCATAGATTTGGTATGAGTGATGATGATCCAAAAAATGTAGAATTAATTCGTGAAGCAATGGTTGAGCTTAAGCAGCGGTATCCAAAAAATAGTTTTTTTGTGATTAATACTCATGCCAGAGAGTTAATTAAAGAAGAGGTTCTACTTGATGGTGAAAAAAGAAATTCAACTTTGCTTTCTTCAGAAAACCAAGTTGGTCTTTTCCCCGACGATTAGAGTTTAACTTAGTTATTAAACAAATTAACTAAAGCGCGATAGATTGTTACTAAAGCGCTTTGGTTAATCGAATTAGGAATTATTTATTATGATTGGTATTAAAATAAACTTTGCCAGCTGGTAAATCTTCCGCAATATTATTTAAGTTTAAAGACTTTTTGCCTTCTTGAAGCTTTTTAATGTCATGCTTAAGGATTTTTATATCAAAAGGCCTTGGATCATAATCAGGGTATGGCTCTACAGTAACTACTATAGAATGAATTCCATCATCTAACACAACGCTTGATTTTACTATATCTTGCCCAGGTAGATTTGGAGTATCTAGTTTTAGTGGACCAGCTAATAACCCTGCATTGTCGGAATCATTGCCATTAGGGTCAATAAAAATACCAGTACTGAATTTTTTATTATTCTTTTGATTTACAATCCATCCTTCATAAGCCCATCCATTAGGTAATTCTGGTAAATCTAAAGATGATTTGCCATTACTTGGATTTAAGAACCATACTCCTTGATTGTCTTCTCCACCAGAAGGAGCTGCAAGAATAACACTTCCTTCGGAGTTACTAAAGTTTGTGCCAATACTTGATTGATGGTCAATACTTAAAGTTGCTTGTTCATTGGTGTATTTCCCGCCAAACAAATGTACTGAGCTTGGAGAGTCATCCTGATCATTATTTGGTTCAATAGTAAGAACAAATAGACTTGATTGTCTTTGTGATTCTGGAACAAGAAATTTTGCGTAACCATTCTTACCAATTTTTTTGATATAGTCGCCATTTTTATTTACGCTTACTACATGTCCTTTTGAGGTCACAGCAAACCTGCCTGTAGATTCTGCTACTCCATTTACAATATTCCATCCCTCATAATGTTGGCCAATCATTTTTGTTAATCCATTAAATTTCAGGGTTAACTCTGTTTTGTCAGCGAAAGAGTGTGTAGATAATAATGCTATTAGTGTTATTAAAATTTTATTCATATTTTTTTTCCTTTCTTAAATACTTCATATATTTATTCTCGGACTTGCGTGCTGATAAATCCAATGCTAAATACATATATAGGTATGTGTTTTTAGTATGTTGTTGAAGCATCATCTCAATAAAATTGAATATTTCTGTGTAGTTATAGAGCAAGAGTCAATATTAAAGGCCAGCAAAAAATTACGGATTTCTCAGCCACAATTATCTAGAGTAGTAATTCAGCTTGAAGATATCGTTGGTAAACAGCTTCTGATTAGATCTCCAAAAGGAGTGGTGGCTACAAAGTCAGGATTAGATTTATATAATACTTCTAAACAAATTATTTCTATGATTGAAGAAGTAGAAACCAAGATTAAAACCGGGATAATTCAATTGAAAGGAAAAATTAAAGTTGGAACATACGATAGTATTGCTCGTTATTTTTTCCCTCCTTTTTTAAAGTATCTTCGCAAGACTCAAAAAGATTTACTTATATCCTTAGACACTGCCAAGAGTTCAATTTTACTAAATAAATTAATTGCCAAAGAGTTAGATTTAATTGTTTGCGTGGATTCAAAAAAAAATAATAGTAACATTGTTAAACATAAAATTTATGCTGATTCTTTTGGATTTTATAATAGCACAACAATATCTAATGACTTTTTAAGTCAGATAATATTATTCCCAGATGCTTTTTCGTCAAATGCAGATTCAAGTAATAAATTTAGTAAAAAATACAAATTTGATAATATTATTTCTACCGATAATTTAGAGGCCGTAAGGACACTTGCTGAAAGTGGAGTTGGAGTAGGGTTGCTTCCCCATAAAGTAGCTAGAGAATCAGTGCTTAATGGTAAACTTATTCTTAGTAAAAGATCAATGTTAAGAGATTATGATTTGTTTCCACATGATATAGTTATCTGCCATAGAGAAGATAAAATTGAAGATGAGTTTATTTCTGAGCTAATAAGATTTTTAGTTTCTTGGTCCAAGAATTAATATTTAAAGGTAAAAAAGCATAATAAATACAGTCTCTTAGATTGAAACACTGTTTCAAGAGATAATTAACTTTGAATCTTTTCAAAATAGTGATACAATGCGTTAAGTGTTGTCAGTCTATGAACAGATTTATGATCAAAGGAGAAAAAATGATTATCAATAATTACTCTAAATTTATTAAAAAACTATTCTATAGTTTACTGTTTATTGTCTTTGTAAATACGAATTTATTGGCGGAAAAAAGTGCGGAAAATTTTGTGATTCTTGTTACTGAAAATGTTTTTTCTGAAGTTGAAAGTGATTTTGATTTTGAAAGTGATGAAAACTTTAGAAATTCTCAGCCTGTTTATAATAAGACTTTTCTTCAATGTATAAAAAATGATAATGGGTTCTCTTTGATTATTAAAAGTTGTAACCAAGTAAGTGATTTTAAAATTATTAATTCCATTGAGGACTGCGGAGGTAATGCATATTTTCCTGAGGTAAAAAATGTGGGTAATTTCCTTAGTTCATTTGTTGATGAAAATAAAAAAAATGATTTTAAAAAATACAAATATTTTGATAAGTATTATGAACAAGTATCTCGTGTTGGAAAGGTAAAAAATGAGTTAAAAGAGTTTGTGTCAAAATTAAAGTTAAACAATGAAAATTTAGAAAAATCAATTAAGGTACTAGAAGAAAAAACTGCCAGACAAACTCATATTGCTAACGAGCTTTTCTTGGCTGATGAAAGTGGATTAAGTTCGATTTTTCCTATTACATATAAAACACTATCTGCTGAAAGTATTAATTTAGGAAAAGAAGTTAACTCCTTAAAATCAGACAAGAGTGAACAACAAAGGTTTTCCATAATTAATCAATCTAATATTTCCATTAGAAATATGTTGCTGAAAAATTTAAATTTAGAAGCGAAAAATAGCTTAAATCAATTAAATGCTTTATTGAGTAAAAAAATTGATGAAAACATTTGTAGTCAATCTGGATATTTAACAAAAGATAGTTTTGAGAATGAGAATGGATTATTTGAACTACTTGCAGATATGTTTAAAGTATATCGTGGCTTAAAAGAAATTAATGGAATAAATTTTAAAATTACTTCTTTAAGAGGAAATACTTTTATTACTAATATATATACAAACGTTACCTTGTCTTTTCCTCAAAATACAGAAAAAGCAAATTTTCTTGGCGCAAGAGAATATTGCGCTAAATTAAATAGTGATTCAAAGCTCGGTTTAAAATGGGTGGTCCCAGAAAATTTACAAGTTGTAAATTTCTTTTTAAAAGATCCTTTAACAAAATATCCAGGTCTTTATAACAAATTTGATTTTTATAAAAATAGGTTCGATAATATAACTTCAGCCTTCAATACACCTAATGATGCCATTTTTATATTTGAAACTTACCAATATTTTGGATCAGCAGATCGTGATGCTTATAAATATCATTTAAATCGTCCTGAAGAAAGCGTAATTGGAAATGTTGTTTGTTATGGCACAACAGATTAATATATTTATGTAAAGATTTGTGAGTAAAGAAACTAAGGGTGCATTTTGTGCTTAACTTTTTTAACCAACCAACCAATTACTGGGAGATGTTCATAAACCATGGCTCCCATATCAAAGTGATCTTGATGAAAAATTGCTAAGTTTGTCGCTGGGTCAAATTTTATATGTGAAACACCTTCTAGATTAATCGGTTTGTCTTTAGCTAATTTTTTAGTTTTTACCACCATTGTCCAAGGGACAAAGTATTCATCCCCATTGCTAGTGATCTTGGGAATAATAAATTTAATTTCAGTTACATTTTCATACAGCTTTAAATAGTATTTCTTTAATTCTTCAAGGCTGTTTAAATTTGACAAAGGATCTTTAAATTTAACATTTGGATGATAAAACTTATCAAGTAAATGTACTGAGTCTTTATTGAAATTGTTAAAGACTTGATTAATTCTGGACTTATTATCTGCATTCATAAAACAACTAAATGAAATTATAACTGAAAGTAAAATTATTCTCATAGGTTTTTTTTAATTATAAACCATGTTGAGTTTTAACCAAGTCGGATGCTTTGTAGCCATGGTTTAACTCAATTCTGTTTAAAAGATCTTGGTATGTATTTTCATTCATAGTTTTTGTTCTTGATAGAATCCATAGAGCCTTCCTGGATGGCATGCCAACAACAGCATATGAATAATCATCAGCTAATTCTAAAACCCAGTAATCAGCTCTTGAAGAAAATCGAGTGAACCAAGGCTTAGTAAATCCTACTTTTAATTTAGCAAATGTTTCATCTTTAGCTATGGCATTTCCTTCAGCTGTGAAGTACTTTCCTTTGTTGTTTAAGCAAGTATTTTTAACTGAAACACAATCATCTCTTAGTACTTGGTATATTGCAGTTACATTCCCCACACAGTTTTTTTGAAAAGAATTAGGGATTCTGGCATACTCATACCAAAGACCAGAATATTCATATGGGTCTAGTTGATCCACAGTTTCAAGAGTTGGTTGTTCAACAACTTTCTTTTTTATAAATTTAGGTCGTTTACTGGCATAAGATATATTGGCAAGTGAAAAAGAAAAGACGATAGTTGTTAATAGAAGTATTTTATTCATTTTAATTGGTTCCCCCAGAATTAATTAAATACTGTTTATATCGATTTTTCAATAACTGACCAAAGAGATCAATAATTATAAAAAAAATTAAAATCTAAGTATAAGATACTTAAATAATTAGGTTATTTAAGTATCTTATGTCCAAAGCCATTTTAGCTTAATTCTTGACTTAAGATTAACTAATTTAGTAGGTTCATGCATGTGAAGATTATTTTAAGTTTAGCCTTTTTAGTTGTTTCAACTAGCACTACTTTTGCATGTGATCGTGGTATAGGTGTTGGATCTGAAGTTTCATGCCAAGACGTTGATCGTGGTGTAGGTGTTGGTTCTGAAGTTTCATGCCAAGACGTTGATCGTGGTGTAGGTGTTGGTTCTGAAGTTTCATGCCAAGACGTTGATCGTGGTGTAGGTGTTGGATCTGAAGTTTCATGCCAAGACATTGATCGTGGTGTAGGTGTTGGATCTGAAGTTTCATGCCAAGACATTGATCGTGGTATAGGTGTTGGTTCTGAAGTATCAAGCCAAGACATTGATCGTGGTTTAGGTGTTGGATCTGAAGTATCAAGCCAAGACATTGATCGTGGTATAGGTGTTGGTTGTGAAGTATCAAGCCAAGACATTGATCGTGGCATTGATATTTGTTTTTAAATAATATTTATTAACTAGTAACTTTTTTTTATATCGATTTTTCAATAACTGACTGGCGAAAAGAAAATATACTTTTTATATCTTTATCAATTATAAGTTTTTTTAAGGCTTCACCAATTACCCAGAATGGTACAACGTAATCTATTCTATCGGACAATAATGTGCCATTGTTAACTTCTTCAAAAGTGTGAAGGTGTATCCAGGTTTTATATGGTCCTTTTAATTGTGTGTCTTCAAACGAATCATTAGGATTCCACTCACTAATTAAAGTTTTCCATTTAGCTGGGACTCCTCTGATTTTAAGCTGGTAGTCAATGAGGGTATCTTTTTTCAATACCTCATCAGATTTATTGGTAATCTTAAAGTTTAAGAGTGGAGGAGTTAATTTTTCTAGATTTTCTGCTTTAGAGAAAAACTTAAATGCATGTTCTTTATCTTGAGGTATCCATTGGTAGAATTCAAATCTTTCCGCGCCTGGCACATCGCTAGGGGAAAGTAAGTCTTTAAGTGCAAGTTCAATATTTTCAAATTTAAATTTGAAATCAGCGCTTAATAATTTTTTTGGAATTACCTTTTGAGAGCTCATGAAAAGCTCAGCTTTTTCCTTGCCAAGTGCAACCATTAGTCCAATTTTAGGTGCTGGCAATATTGTAGGTTTATTTAAGCATTTACCCATTGTCTTGGTGAAAACTTTATTGGTAACAGGAGTTGGGGCAGTTCCATTTACAGCGCCATTAATTGAATCGTTTTCTAAGCAAAAGATATAAGAATTAACTAAATCATCTATATGAATCCAACTCATAACTTGGTTACCGCTGCCTAGGTTTCCTCCGGCGCCAATTCTAAATATTGGTAAAATCTCATCTAACATTCCACCTTTGTGGCCAAGTACAATACCAGTTCTTATTGATACAGCTCGCATTTTTAAATTAGTAAACTGCTCGGTTGCTTTTTCCCAGTTTTGGCAAAGTTGCCCCATAAATGTTTGAGAAAATTCTTTATGTTCTTCGGTAAGATCATTTTCAGATTCTGGATAGATTCCAATCGCAGCCGCAGAGATTAATGATTTTGGTGGAGTTTTAAAATTAGATAATTTAGAATACAAATTATCTAGGGTTTTTACTCTAGATAAGTAAAATATATTTTTATTTTGAGCTGTCCATTTAGAGTTGATTGTTTTACCACCTAAGTGAATTATTGAATCAATATCATCTTCTTCTTTAAAATCAATTTCATAATTCTCGTCTAGTAGTCTAAATTCTAAAGGTAGTGGGATTGTTTTCTTGGCTTTTTCAATATCTCTGGTGGCAATAATTAAATTATAGCCTTTTTTAAAAAGTTCTAGGGTTAATTTCTTTCCAACAAATCCTGTGGCACCAGTAATTAATATATTCATAACCAGTAAACTATCATATTTAATTCAGTCTTGCAAGCAAGTTTAATTATTCTTGAACTTTTAATATATGTATAAATGCCTGAAATTTATTTGCTAATTATCTTCCTTGCTGCTTAGTTCAATTAATGTTAAACTTTGTTTGTGATGAAAACTATTCCAGAATTACAGACTGTTTGCAATAAAGTAGGTGAGTTCATTCAATATTGGGGCTTTAGAAAAATTGAAGGTATGATCTGGGCAAGAATATTCTTAAGTAAAAAATCTATTTGCGCCCAAGATCTAGTGGAGTTTTTCTCTGTTTCAAAAGCATTAATAAGTATGTCTATTGCTGAATTACAAAATTATAATTTAATAATTGTTGATAGTGAAACAAAAGAAGGTAAAAAAATATTTTTTAAAACTAATCCAAATTATGCAGAGGTGATAGCAAAAATACTTAGATCCAGGGAAAAAGTAATGATCTCCGAGATAAAGTCAGCAAATGAAATGTTGATGAATTTAAAGTCCGATAGAACCACTCGTAATTATGTAAGTTTTAAGAATTCTAAACAATTAAATAAATTAATAGGCAGCGGAAATAAAATGTTAGATCAACTCATCGTTATGCTTCCCTTGTTAATAGGTAAATAGTTTTTAAAAATATAAAATAAAATCAGCTCTAACAAAGTTAAGATCAGATGTGTATCTGCCACCAAGCTTGTGATTGTATTTTAATCTTAACTCTAAAGGCACTCCAAACTGTCGATTGTTTTTAACAAAAGGTATTGTTGAAAAGCCAATTCCACCCTCAAAGTTATGAGACTCAGAGTCTGTTTCTTCTGAAAGAAATCCATAGTTTAATCCATCTTTTGAACCGGAGAATTTGTCTGAAAATTTCTTTTTATATTGATAAGCAGAATATCCAGTGATTATGTCTTTATAGATAGGGAATCCAAGGGATATTTCCGCTTTAACTATGTCACCAAGTTTTCGATCAATTTCATCATCATAAAAGTTTTCTAGTAAAGGAACAAGACCAGGATCATTGAAGTTATCTGGTTCTATATATCGAGCTTCGTTGTCTGCAAATTGGTATGTGTATTCAAGAAAGCTGCCAATTTTAAATCCATTTTTAAAATTCCAATCTTGAGTGACGGCGACAGCAAAGTCTAACTGGTCATCACCTATTCCTGGGTCAAGGATATTGGTAAGATCTTGTTTATAGTTAGTAGTAGGTAGCCTAAGCCCAGTTTGAACAGCAGCTCTGAAGAAATTATTATTGTAATAGCGATATTTAAATCCGACCTCTATATCACTTAACCCCATAACCTCAAAGCTGTTTGGATCTTTATATCCTTTAGCTAAAAAAGCTTGTTTATGTACTGTGTTGGTTATTAAATTTTGTAGGTTCGTGTTAGCTAAAGAAATAACATTCTTAATAAGTTCTGGCCTAACTGATGGTTCAAAGAATCTAATCATAAATTCTTCATCAGAAAGGCTTTCAATAAATTTTGCAGCTAATGGTGTTTTTGAGATCACAAGTTGTTTAGCGGCTTTAACATTAATGTTATTAGAGCTTTTTACATGATTAATCAACTTGCCTATGTTTGCTTTAGATTGTGGGTTGAATTGAACTTTAAATCCAGTGGTGTTTTCTATCTTTACCCAAGGAATTTTAATTCCAACTGTAAGGTTTTTATCTAGGCCGTGCTCAATGGCAATTAAGTGAGTTTGTACATTGAATTTTGTATTAGCACTCATGTCTACTCCAAGAAGAGTATTTACAGTATTGTTGTCTACATCAAAATCATTATTTGATTGAGGATTAGGTTTTAAGTTTAGATCGTTGTAAATATTTCCAAGGCTAGATAGTTGATTAAATTTTGATAGCTCATTTTTAATGGCTTGGGATTCTATTTGTGATCCAGCTTGAAGAATTTGTTCTTGGTTAACTGTTCTATTTAGTTCGTGAACCAAACTTCTTTTTTCAGAGTTATTCTTAAATTCTTGGGAAAAGTCTGAAGTATTAGCGTTTACATATCTAAGCCTAGTTATCCCCCCAGGCAAAACCATTGATGTTTCTTGAGCCAGACTAAGCCCAGAAATCATAAAAAATAAAAATCTGAATAAAAATTTAATTTTAAATTCTCTCATAACATAAATCCTAGCCTTGCTCATGCGTGTTGTCAAAAATCTAATTATCACTATAAGCTATTAATATCAGTAACTTAGCTGGAAATTGAAATTAATAACTCTTCAAATATTCAATTTATTTAAGAACTAAAGGATGTTTAGGGTTGAAGTTATCAAGGTAGAAAGCAGGGCCCTTTTCCTTGATAATCATATCTTTTTTTTCAGAAAAGGATATTAAGGTTTCAATTTGGAACATTGAGAATCCATGTTTAGAATTTAGCTTATTTTTTCTTTTTCTTAAATCTAAGCCAACTTTTAAGCTTGAATTGCAATAAACGCTATTTGGTATTTTTTTTGATAAAAGTTCTTTACTTATTTTACAGGTAAAAAGACCAGTATACGTGAGTATTTTTAGTATTAAGTATTCACTATCAAGGTCAACAATTTTCGAATCGGTTGCTTGGAACAGATAGTGCTGTGGATTATTACTTGGTTTATTATTAATAAATCCAATTTTAGTCATAGTTGGGCTTTTACTTTTTGATTCTAAATTATAAGTATAAAATTTAAGCGAATTTTTACCAATTAAATAAAGATTTGAATTATATATAAAAGTTGCTTCAAAATCTTGTCCCGAAATTAAATTTAAATTTTCGTAATCTTTTGGGACTTTTAGGTTAATTCTATCAGAAATATATATATCCTTAGATTTGCTATTAAATTTATCAAGCTCAATTGAATAAAGTTGCACAGATTTTCGATGAAATATATTTCCGCCACCATCCACAATCCAAATCTTTTTTGTTTTATGGTCAATGTTTAAACTTTCCCAATCAAGATTAACTACAGAATACTTTTTACTTTTGACTTTATATTTTTTAGTTTTAAAATCTTTTAAATCAGTTTTATAAATATTGGCACCATTGCCGCTATCACCTATGGAAAATAAGTATTTATGGTTATTAAGATTAATATAGTCTGAGCCAGATATTTCAAAATCTTTATTTGTTTTTGGATCAATTACCATACCAACACATTTTTCTTGAAAATAAGGATCCTTTTTTTTAAGACAGCTAGAGTGGTTTTTTGAATAAGCGGATGTTGAAAGCAAGATTATATATGCATAAGCTAATAAACTGAAAAGGTTATTTGTTGTCATTTTTAAGTCCTCCCAAAAATGTTTAATGTTACAATTTTTTTTCTATGGTTATTTTGTCATTGGGGGCTTGATAAATAAACTTTGGCTATCAAGAGTTTGAATATATTTATAAACAGCTAAAGATGCAATGTCTCTGTTCATTCCTCTTTTTTTGTATTTTTTAATCCATTTTGAACTTGGTCCACCCCTTACTCCAAGCATTTGTGAATTGAAAGATCCTGCTAAATCCCAATTGAACCAATCTTTAACAAATGTTTTTTTATTATGGCCTACGGCTCCACTTTTAATTAAGTGAACAGAGGCTTGTTCCATTTGTGTTAAAAATTGAGATTTATTTGCTGCAAGAGATTTTTCACCTCCAAGAGCTTTAAAAACTTTCCAAGTTCTTGGTTTTGTTAAGTCAGCGGCATCTTTTAAAGAGCCATTATTTCCAGCTAAACCATGGCAAAATATGCATGAGTTACTGCCTTTTTGTATATAAAGCCCTTTTCCAATGGGTCCAGTAGCTTTAAGTTCATTAGAGCTTAAAGGATTGCTAAAAATAAAAAGAGCAAAGCATAGCCGTAAAATAGTCCTATTTAAGATCATCTTGGCTTCCAGCATAATGGTTATTAAAATTTCAGGCAAGAATCTTCAAAATCAATATGCTTTTTATTGAAGCTGCAGTCGATAAATGTTTAGTTTTTAGTTTTGCAGCGATTGAAGTGTACGTAAACTGGTACATGAGTGAGCGAAAAATTTAAACATAGACGTTTAGCAACAGCCTCTTGAAATTTACTTGTTCTAGCTTTAGCCTATGAGCCTATGAAGAATAATCCTTTAATTTCAACCTCATCCTATCCTTTTGAATCTGTACCTTTTACTAATCTATCTGTTGAAGACTTTATGCCTGCTCTAGATTTTAGAATAGCTGATTTATTAGATACTGTTGATAAAATTTGCTCAGATGATGCCAGCTGTGATTTTGACTCTGTTATGAATCCATTTGAGGAAAAATTAGATTTACTATCAAGGGTCAGTTTAGTTTTTCATAATTTGTTGTCTGCTCACACTAATGATGATCTTCAGGCTCTTGCGCCAGAAATCTCTCAAAAACTAGCTAGTGTTGATATGAAAATTTATTCTAATAAAAAACTCTTTGAAAAAATAAAACAATTAAGTAAAGACCCGAGTTTTGATTCTCTATGTTCTGAAAGTAAGAGACTAGTGGATCTCACTATTAAGCATTTTGCTAGAAATGGTGCCAACTTAAATCAACAATCTCAGCAGCAACTTTTACAAATTCAACAAAAGCTTTCAACCTTACAAATAGCTTTTGGCGAAAATTCTTTAAAGTCCAGAAATGCTTTCTCACACGCAGTGACAGATGAGTCACAATTAATTGGTTTGCCAAAAATGTTTAAAGATATGGCCAAAGAAGAAGCGATAAAGAAAGGCAAGCCAGACACTTGGGTTTTTACTTTGCAAGCGCCAAGTCTTGGGCCAGTCTTAAAATATTGTGAGAATGAAAAGCTCAGAGAGCTACTTTGGAGAGCGAATGCAGAAGTTGCTAATAATGGAGAGTTTGATAATAAGAAAAATATTTTAGAAATTGTTAAGCTAAGAAAACAAAAGGCAGAGCTCTTAGGCTTTAAAGATTTTCCCAGTTATGTTTTAGAAGAAAGAATGTCTAAAAATTTAAGTTTAACAACTGAGTTTGTACAAAAAATGCTTAATTCTTATTTTAAAGTAGCCAAAAAAGAAATAATTCAAATTCAAGAAGAAAAAAACACTCATCAAGGTGGTACTTCAGAATTAAAACCTTGGGATACTACTTTCTATGTTGAAAGACTAAAAAATAAATTATTTAAGTTTGATGAAAATGAACTTAGGCCATTTCTTAAATTAGAAAATGTGATTGATGGTTTTTTTATTCATGCTGAAAAATTATTTGGCCTTCAATTTTTCGAGAAAAAAGATATTCCTGTTTATCATAAAGACGTTAAGGTTTTTGAAGTGATTGATTCAAAAGATAAGCATGTTGGTTTGCTGTATATGGATTTTTTCCCAAGGGAAAGTAAAAGAGCAGGTGCTTGGCAGTACCATTATAGATGCCAACAAGGGAAGACTAGGCCACATGTGGTAATAGTTTGTAACTTTACAAAGCCAACTGCGGATCAGCCTTCTTTAATTTCTTTTAATGAATTAACCACTTTTTATCATGAATGTGGCCATGCTCTTCATACACTTTTGTCTGATGTTAAACATCCAAGCCTTGCTGGTACTAGTGTACTTTGGGATTTTGTTGAGCTGCCTTCCCAGCTTATGGAGAATTGGTGTTTAGAAACTGAATGTTTACATGAATTTGCCAAACATTATAAAACAGGAGAATTAATTCCGGATGAGTTAGTCGAGAAAATAAAAAAACAAAACAATTTTATGAAAGGGATTATGGGGGTAAGACAAATGAGTTTTTCTTTGCTTGATTTACTTTGGCACCAACAAGAAATAACTGAAGACTTTGATCCTGTTAAATTTGAAAAAGAAGTGTTTGCTAAAACTAAATTATTAGATTTTGAAGCTGAAAATTGTTTTTCTTGTGCATTTGGACATATATTCGCTGGTGGCTATGCTGTTGGTTATTACTCTTATAAATGGGCAGAAGTTTTAGAGGCTGATATATTTGACCTGTTTAAAACTCAGGGTCTTTATAATCAAACAATTGCTGAAAAATTAAGATCAGAAATACTTTCAAAGGGTAATACTGTTCCTCCTGAAATATTGTTTGCCAATGTTCGAGGTAGAGAACCAAATGAGCAAGCTTTACTGAAAAAAGAAGGCTTACTTTAATTTTGGATCTAAAATAGTTCTTAAATTATCACCTAAGATATTTAGATTTAAAACCACAAGAAAAATTGCTAGACCTGGAAAAGTTGTTACCCACCAGGCATTGTGAAAATATGTTTTTCCATCAAATAGCATTGCTCCCCATTCTGGTGTAGGTGGTTGAGCTCCAAGGCCAATAAAACTTAAAGCAGCTGCCTCTAAAATTGCAGAAGAAAAACCTAAGGTCGCTTGAACAATAATTGGTGTTAAACAATTGAGCAGCATACTTTTAACAATAATGTTTAAGTCTGACTTTCCAATTGCTTTATCAGCAAGTATGTAATCTTTAACTTTTTCCTGAATTACTTGTGCTCTAAAAATTTTAATATATGTAGGTATTTGGCTTAGTGAAACAGCAATCATTGCATTCAAAAGGCTTGGGCCTAATACTGCTGTTACTAATATTGCTACTAAAATAGATGGAAGTGCCAATAGTGCTTCCAAAAATCGATTTAAAGTTTCATCTAACTTGCCGCCGACATAGCCACTTATAAATGCAATAGGGATTGATATTGTTAAATTAAAAATCACACAAAACAACCCAATCACCAATGATATTCTTCCTCCAAAAAGGATTCTCGAAAAAATATCCCTTCCCAAGGAGTCAGTGCCAAATACAAAAAAGCCCATTTCAGTTGTAGAAAAAATAGGCAATAACTTCTGACTTAAGTTTGTTTCCAGGGGGTCAAATGGCGATAAAATTGGTGCAAAAATAGAACAAACAAAAAAAACAGCTAATATCCAAAAGCTTGTAAGTTTGAAAAGTTTGTTCATTTTTCTTTCCTGAGTCTGGGATCAATAATTTTATATATAATATCTGCAAATAGATGGGTAATTACAAATATGGTTCCTATTGTTAAAGTAGCAGCTTGAATTGCCGGGAAATCTCTTGCAAAAATAGAATCTAATAACCATCTACCAATTCCAGGCCAAGAAAAAATACTTTCAGTTATTATTGCTCCACTAAGTAATGTACCAAATTGCAAAATAATAATTGTTAAAATAGAAATAGAGATATTTTTTAAGGCGTGATTCAAAAAAATATTAAATTGCGAAAGACCTTTTGCTTTAGCGGTTCGAATATAATCTTTAGATAAGGTATCGATAAAATATGCTTTTGAAAATCTTGTTATTGTTGCTAAAGGAATAGTTGCCAAGCATATGCTTGGTAGAATTATATGAGATAAGCAATCGTTAAATACCTCAAACTCACCTTGGAGTAGGGAGTCTAGCAAATAAATTCCAGTTATAGATTTTAAGTCTAAAATTGGGTTCATTCTACCTGATACAGGTAGAATATTAAGATAAATAGAGAAAAACCATATTACTAATAATGCTAACCAGAAAATAGGCATAGATATTCCACTTAGTGAAAAAACAGTTATTATTTTATCGATAGTTTTATTTCTTTTTACTGCAGAAATTAACCCCAGAGGTATTCCTAATAATATTGCTAAAAGCATAGAGACTAAAGAGAGTTCAAATGTTGCGGTGAATTTTTTAGCAATTTCAGAACTTAGGCTAACTTGAGTTTTTAATGAAGTACCAAGATCTAGGACTAAGATTTTTTTTAAAAATGAAATAAACTGAATTAGTAAAGGGTCGTTTAATCCGTTTGTTTCTCTAAATTCTTCTAATACTTCGGCAGATGCTTTATCTCCTAGGATAATTAGTGCCGGATCACCAGGTAAAATATGGATCAATGAAAATGTAATTATAATTAAAATAAATATTGCTAATAAAGCAGTAAGCAATTTGTTGGCAATTTTATCGAACATTTTTTTTCTTAAGGGCTTATTTTTTTATATCATTAAAATATAGTCTAGCAGTTGGTCCAATTTTTAAGTTCTTAATCTCTGCTTTTAGTGGGACCATTATTGTAGAATGTGCAATTGGGATCCAAGGTATTTGTTGATGAAAAATTTCTTGGGCTTTTAAATAATAATCCGTTCTAGTTCTAAGTTTAGATGAAGCTTTGGCTTTTTCAATAAGTTGATCAAATTCTAAATTGTTGAATCGGGCATAGTTTTCAGATGATTTAGAGTGAAGTAGTACTTGAAGAAAATTATCTGGATCACCATTGTCGCCACTCCAACCAAACATAACAATGTCATACTCATTTCCTTTTTTAGCCTTTGATAAATAAGTTCCCCATTCATAAGTAATAATCTTGGTTTTGATCCCAATTTTTTTCCATTGGGCCTGTAAAACTTCGGCAAGTTTTCTGCCATTAGGAATATATGGTCTGGAAATGGGTAGGGCATAAAGTTTAACTTCAAAATCTTTTGGTATTTTTACTTTGGCTAAGAATTTTTTAGCAATGTCGATATTAAATTGGTAATCAGTTATTTTGTCGTTATAAGACCAAATCATTGGAGGTATTGGGTTTTTGGCCGCAATTGCAGTGCCTTCATATACATGATCAATAATGCTTTTTTTGTCAGTTGCATGGTATAGAGCTTTTCTAAAATTTAAATCATTTAAAGGTTTCTTACTCATATTAAAGGCCAAGTATCCAACGTTCATACCAGGTGCTTTTAGAATTTTTATTTTAGGGTTTTTAGCTAATTTTTGTAAATCATTCGGATCAGGTGATTCCATTGAATCACTTTCACCAGATAAAATAGACATAAATCTAGATGTGGGATCAGTAACACTTTTAAAAATTAGTTTGTCAATTGAAGGTTTTTTATCAAAATAATTTTCATTTCTCTCTAATACAATCACTTGTCCTCTTGCCCATTTTTTGAATACAAATGGTCCTGTGCCAACTGGATTTTGGGGAAAAGTTTTCCCATATTTTTTAAAAGCTGTCTCGCTAACAATAGAGGCAAAGTCCATTGCAAGATTTGCTAAAAAAGGTGCTTCGGGTTTATTCAATGTTATTCTAATGTGAAAATCTGATATTTTTTCAATATTTTTAATAGTTTTACTCATTCCCATAAAGCCCCAATAACTCCATTTCCCAATTTTATAAGCAGGGTGAGTTTTTATTCTTTGACGATTAAATGAAAATAAAACAGAATCAGCATTAAACTTTGTGCCATCGTGAAAAGCTACGTTTTCTTGTAAATAAAAATCATAAGTTAGGTTATCTTTGCTAATACTCCAGCTTTTAGCTAGGTCAGGCTCTACTTCTGTGCTGTCTAATTTGAATTTAACAAGATTATTAAAGATATTGCTTGAAACAAGATATGATTCACCATCAGTTTCTTGGGCTGGGTCTAGTCCAACGCTGTCACCAGATCTTGTATGGATGTAGGTAGAAAGCTTTTCTGATTTTTTATTAGAATCATTTTTAGAGCAATTGAAAAGTGTAATGATCAAAAAAAAATTAATTAGAGCTAAGCGTCGAAAAAACATATACTATTTTTATAGACCTATTTGATTTACCCATCAACAATAGAGAGAAGATGGATCCACACATTTTTTTAAATTTGAAAAATCTTTTCTCAAATACAGATAAATTAATAAAATTAAGTGGAGGGTCAATTGCGCCTGTGCTAAAAGCCAACGCCTATGGGCATGGTGCTTGCTTAGCCGCTAAATATCTTGAGGAGAAATTTGAAATAGAACAGATCCCATTTTTTTGTGTGGCGAGATTTCAAGAGGCAATTGAATTAAGAAGAAATAATATTAAAAAAGCGATACTTGTTTTAAGTCATTTTACTAAGAAAAATCTAGAGGAAGACTTAGGGGTTGAAAGTAAGGAAATACTATTAACTATAAAAGACTACAATGCTTGGTGTCTGGTTAAAGAACAAAGTAAGCCGTTTAAAATACATCTTAAAATAAATACTGGGATGAATAGAATGGGAGTTAATTGTTTAAATACAGATGAAATAAACAAAATAATTACGGAAATTCAGACTTCAAATCATACTTTAGTTGGAATAATGTCACATTTTTCATCTGCAGATGGAGATTCAAAGTTTACAAATATACAATTAACAAATTTTAAAGCAACAATAGACCACATTCAAGATTTTTTCTTAGAAAACAATTGGGACTTCGATGAAATTAAATATTTTCATATTTCAAATTCCTCAGGTATCTGTAGTTTACAAAATTCAAAATCATACAATGAATCATTGTTGAATTTAACTAGGCCAGGAATACTTTTATGGGGTGTGTTTCCTAGCATGGATGAGTTTAGAAAATATAAAACTTATGGCTTTAAACAGGTATTAAAAATTGTTGCACCAGTTGTACAAATATTAAATGTAAAAAAAGGCCAATGCACAGGTTATGGAAATACCTCCTTGTTTAAAAAGGATGGTAAAATTGCGATACTTCCAGTTGGTTATGCTGATGGTCTACCAAGATTAGAAAATTTACGCTTTATTGCTAACAATAAAGAATATTTTTCAGTGGGCAAGGTTTCTATGGATACTGTTGCGATTGACTTGGGCAATGAATTAGAAATTGATTATCAATCTAAATTTATTTTCTTTAATAACCCTGAAGAGATTTACCAGTATAGTACGCTAAGAAATACTATTACTTATGATTTACTCTGTTCATTGGGGCAGAGATTAGCTATAAAATGCTCATAAACAACATTGATTTCAGCATCTTATGAAAAATTTTGGTTTTTTGGTATCAAATAAATAATTGTAGTAAGTTTTTGAGTTGTATAAAAAACTTATGGAGGTTTTAAAATGAAAAAAATATTATCACTAATTATATTAATAGCAGTTGTGTTCTTTTTAGCTAGGTTTTTCAAAACTGGGTCGCTTTCGCAAGCTGCAGCAGATTTGAAAAGCAAAACATCAGAAATTGCTAAAGGAACAACTGGAGCAGTTGGCGACGTTGCTGGTGGAGCAGTTGATGTTGTAAAGAAAACAGGAGAGGTTGCTGGCAATGTGGCAGGCGGAGCAGTTGATGGAGTTGCTAATGTTGCAAAATCTGCTGGCGATATTGTTGGCGGAGTAGCTGGTGGAACAGTTGATGGTGTTGCTAATATAGCAAAAGCAGCAGGTGATGCTGTTGACGGAGTAGCTGGTGGTGCTAATTCAGTAGTTTCCGGTGCAGCTGATGGAGCAAAAAAAGTATTAAATTTTTTAACTCCAAAAGTGGTTAAGGGATCAAATGGAGAAGAGAAAATTGAGGTGTCTAAAATTTATTTTAGATCCGGAACAGCAAGCATTGATGCTAATTCAAGTGGCTATATTAATAGCATTGCAAAATTTATTAAAACTTTAGATAGTTATAAAAAAATTAGAATAGAAGGTCATACTGACTCTTCAGGAAATGCTGATTCTAATATGGCATTATCAAAGTCTAGAGCTCAGGCAGTTGTAAACTCCATTGCTGCATCTGGAATTGATTCAGGAAAATTATATGCAGTAGGAAAAGGTTCCTCTAAGCCTGTAGCTTCTAATGATACAGCAGATGGAAAAGCAAAAAATAGAAGAGTAGAATTTATTATTGAAAGATAATTAATTTAATTTTTTTTAATTTAAATATGGCGGTGGTGTTCTCTAAATTTTTGAGCATCACCGCCTTTTTTTTGTCTAAAATTTAATAAAACTATCTTCTGTTATTTCTTAAAGATTAGATTGAAGTAATAAGTGTATTTCATTAGTTAAAAGTGATGAAATATTGACAATAATTAAACTTTTAAAAAAATTTCGGTCAATACTATGAACTGAAGGTTGTTGTATTATAAGTTACCATTATATAAAGAGGTATTTTGTACAAATTAATTGCTAACATTGGTGAGATTGTGATTTTCACCTTTAATTCTTTAAAGAGTATTTTTTCTAGGCCATTTAGATTTAGAAGAATTATTGAAGAAATGTATTTTATTGGCAATGAATCTATATTTATTATTACTTTAACTGCAACTTTTACTGGAGCAGTTTTTGCATATACTTCTTGGATGGCTTTTAGTGTTGTAGGAATAGATGAATTGGTAGGTCCTAGTGTGGCACTTTCTCTTTCTATTGAAATTGCACCTGTATTAACTGCATTAATAATAATTGGTAGAGCTGGAGCTGCAATGGCTGCAGAGTTGGGAACAATGAGAGTTAGTGAGCAAATTGATGCGCTTGAAGTAATGGCAATTTCTCCAATGCAGTATTTGGTTGCTCCAAAAATTATAGCCTGCGTATTGGCGATGCCAATGTTGGTAATTATTTTTAATCTAGTAGGTAACTTAGGCGGTTTTTTTGTTGGAACTACTGTTTGTGGTATTGATGCTGGTGTTTATGTTTATAAATTAAAGCAATATCTTTTACCCCTAGATTTTTTTCATGGAGTAATGAAATCTGTATTTTTTGGTTTGCTTTGTGGTTCAATTGGCTGTTTTAAAGGTTATTATACAAAAAATGGAGCAGTTGGAGTTGGTAGGGCAACAAATGATGCCGTAGTGTATGCGTCTGTGATTGTAATTGTAAGTGATTTTTTCTTATCGAGAATTTTACCTATGGCTAACAGGACTGGATTTTAAAAATGGAAAATTTTATAAAATTTAATTCAGTCACTAAAATATTTCCAGGAAATGATGCTGCTACTTTAGATGAAATGAACTTGGCTTGTAAAGAAGGAGATATTCATATTGTTTTAGGTTTTTCTGGTTCAGGAAAATCGGTAACAATTAAACATGCACTTGGACTAATGAGACCGGATATAGGCTCTGTTGAGGTACTTGGTGAGGATTTAGCTAAATCTACAAAAAAATCAATTCAGAATTTAAGAAAAAATTTTGGTATGCTTTTTCAAAGCTCTGCACTTTTTGATAGCTTAAATGTATTTGATAATCTTGCTTTTCCAATCAGAGAGTTTAAAAAATCGTGGCCTGAATCTAAAGTAAAAACAAGAGTTTTTGAATTATTAGAACAAGTAGATTTAGCTGGTTCACATTTTAAAATGATAGATGAGTTATCTGGTGGAATGAAAAAAAGAGTAGCTATGGCAAGAGCTCTTGCTTTAAAGCCTAAGATTATTTTTTGTGATGAGCCAACTACTGGATTAGATCCCGTTACCTCTAGAAGAATAGATGATTTAATTGTTAATACTTGTAAATCAATTGGGGCAAGTGCTTTTATTATTTCTCATGATATAAAAGCTGCTTTAACAATTAGTGATAAAATTAGTTTTTTACATATGGGAAAGATCATTGAAGATGGAAAGCCTTCAGAATTTGTTAAGTCAGAACATCCAGTGGTTAAAAATTTTTTAAAAAGTGCGGGAGTAATATAAATGAAAACACCTCAAAAAGGTTACAGAAGAGAATTTAATGTTGGTTTGTTAATAATAATTTCACTAGTAATAGTGTCAATATTTTCTTTTAAATTAACATCAGTGCCAGTCTGGAGTTCAGGAAATGAATTGGTTGCATATTTCGATGATTCCTCTGGTCTTTTTAAAAATTCACCAGTTAAGATAGCTGGTCTTAAAGTAGGAAACGTTGAAAACATTGTATTAGATCAAGGACAAGCAAAGGTTATAATGAGAGTAGACAAAGATGTTGATATACCTCAAGGCTCAGTTTTTATTCCAAGGGCTGTAGGAATAATGGGAGATAAATTTATCGAAGTAATACTGCCAAAAAATAAGAAGTTAAATACAATTATTTTAGATGAACAAGAAACTTTAGCGATGTTAATTAAGCCAATGATAAATATGGTGTTTAATTATTTATTGCCTATTGCTCATGCACAAGGGGTTCCAGTTCCAACGTATAAATCTGGTGATGTTGTTAAGTCTTCCAGTAGTCCATCTGGTGTTGACGATGTAACAAAAGAGTTAGGTGCGGTTGCACAGGATTTAAGGTTAATAACCAAGAAATTTCGTGATGCCCTAATAGATAATCAAGCTGGTAGAGATACACCGGTAGGTAGAATTATAAATAATATAGAATTGTTGACTAATAATTTTCAACAAGTAGTTGTGGAAAATAAAGATGATTTAAAAGTATTAATAGCTTCTTTTAGATCAGCAGCTCAAGCACTCAATCAAACTATGTTGTCTGTTAATTCAGGTAAACTTCAAAGAGATATTGAAGGGTTATTTGATTCTGTTGGAAAAATATCTAAAACCATAGAAAACTTGGAAGAAATTACTAATTTTATTAACAATGGCCAGGGAACAATGGGAAGGCTAATTAAAAATGAAGAAACAATAGTTGAGCTTAACAGAGCTTTGAGGGGAATGAATAGGTATTTTAATAGAGCAGACAGCTTGAAGTTAATTGTGAATCTTAGGCCTGAAGTTAGTTTTGATAGTTCAGATGCGAAAACTTATGTAAGTTTATTTATTCAGCCAGAGCAGGATTTTGGTTATATTGTTCAGGCTGTTAATGATCCAATTGGTGTTGTTAAAACTAAGGTTACTGAAACCTCTATAAACGGCGGACCAGCAACTATTACTGAAACAAAAGTTACAGATATGAATGAATTAAAATTTTCATTTCAGTTTTTTAAATCAATATATAATATAGATTTTAAAGTTGGGATTTTTGAAAATGAAGGTGGTTTTGGTATGGATTTATGGTTGATGAAGCCAAACTTAAAGCTAGGCTTTGAGGCATTTGATTTTAGCCGCCAAAATGATAATGTGTTTGTTAAATCTTTTGTTGAGCTACATTTTTTAAGGCATTTTTATTTAACCTATGGAATAAATGATGTGGTTTCCAAAGATTCAAATAATAAAAGTCAATATGCTGGTCTAGGAATATATTTTAATGATGACAATATTAAATCAGTTCTTTCATTATTAGCTTTCTAATTTCAACATGAAAAATAAACAATCTACAAGCATAACAAATGAGCAAGAATTGTTTCTTGTAAAAGATAATGCTGCTGATATAAGTTCATTATTTTTTAAAAAATTTTTTAATTCTGTAAAAAAACGATCCGACGGACAATTAGTAATTGGTCCAATTTCTAAGTCTGAATTAGATAGCTTAATTGAGAAAAATTATTTATCAAAAAAAGCCGAATATAAAGTCAACAATGATAGATGGCTAAGCATAGAGAAATATTTTCATTCTTCTTGGGTGGATGAAAATGAATCCCAAGTTACTAAAACAGCAGTAAAAAAAGAAGTAATAGAAAATATAAAAACTCCTGTGTTGCTTGAAGAAAATGAAAAAAGTTTTAAAAACAAGCAATTAGTTTCAAATGAAAAACAATTTAAAAAAAAACTTGGCAAAAAAAAATTAGTTTGGATAGAACTACTACCATTATTTGTTATTGTCGCTGTTTCCTCGCTGGCAATATTTTTTAATTTTAAAAAACAGTCACCAGTTATTGAAAATTCAGACAGTGAAGAGATAGTTGTTGAAAACAAACTTACTTTAAACCAAGATATACCGCTTGATTTAAAACCTACAACCTACAGTGACTTTTTAAAAATGTCTGGGTCAAATAATAGAGATATTGACAAAATTATTTTAAAGTTCCAAAAAAATGATTTTCTACTCAATGAAAAAGAATTAGATTTACTTAAAAAGTTTTCATCTCCTGCAATTAGTTCGTGGTCTTTAAGGGATCTGTCTACCAATTTATTAGCTGTATATTTTTTTAATCAAAACAATATTGATAAATCTACACAGATTTTAAACCTGCATTTAAATTCTGCTTCCGATTCAAAACCAACTTTACTTAACTTGTCGCTAAATAATTTAAGTGATCCTCAGAATTTATCATTGGCTAAAACATATTTTGATAAAGCAGAAAAAATTAAAGTTGAAAAGTTCTCAACTGTTGCTGCTGTTATTAAGGGATTGATTTTTATAGAAGAAAAGAAATATTTTGAAGCACAGACTATTTTTTCTAACTTAAGTGAGGACGAGCCACATAATTATTTATATAAAGTGTTTCTAGCGGGTATTATTGTTGCCAACGCTGAAGACTTTAATTATCAAAAGATTTCTATAAAAGTTCAAGATTTATTATCAGATTTTGACCCTATGTTTTATAATGATCACTTGTTGTTAATGCCAATAAATTATCAACCTATTATTAAATATTTTAACCTATTTTTAAATAGAATAAATGCCTCAAACCTGTTGGCTGGAAAAGAAGTTACAAAAAATATTTTAAAAAGTTTTGCCAATGGCTTATATTTTAATAATAAAAAAACTATTTTTGATTCAAACAACCAGGTTCCAATAGGCTATAAAATATTAAGTTTGATTTTAAATAATACAAAAGTAGATTTAATAGAGTTTCTTAACGATAATAAATTTAAATTAAAAAACGGATCGGTTCTGTCTTCTTTTGATTACTTAATGTTTGGTGAGGCTTTTTTAATTACTAAGGAATACTTGTTGGCTAATCAAGCATTCAGCAGTGCTCTTTCTATATCTTCGGGGTTAAAAACTGCAAAATGGGGTATTGTAATGGCTCAACTTAAAAATAAGCAAATCAACCTTTCCATTGAGGGGCATTCAAGTTTAAAAAGAAAAACTAATAATTTTTACCCATTATTGATTAATGTTCCAAGGCCGCAATGGTGGCAAATTTTAAACAATTATAATTAAATAATTTTAAAGTTTTTCTTTCAGTGAAAAAATACAGTCTTGTGGCAATTTTTTTTCTGATACTCCAGCCTTGCTTAATTCAATTCTATATTTTTCCAACAATAGATCTTTTTGCTGTTTAAGTTCAAACCTCCAAGTTGGATCAATTACTCTGATAAATAAGCATCGCTTGCCTTTTTTGATTGTGCGAAGCCCCAAGAATTGTGTTTGTGAGTAAATAACTTCTCCTACAGCTATTTTCCAACACCTTATAAGCTGAAGTTCGGGGATTCTTTTAAATATATCTGTTAGACTTTGCATGTGTTTAGAACCCTTTTTTATTGTGTAATAATACTTAATCTCAGCAGATGTGCAATGAATTTGCAAAGTCCTATTTATAAATTTAAAGGTCAAAATATATTGCCTCAGAGCTGTGTTAAAGAGAAGGCACTCTTATATATCTCTCCAATTGATAATAAATCTATTGAGCCTGGATTAGAATCTTATTTTCTAAAAGCCTTAAGATACAATTTCTCTGATTTAGACGGTGTAGAACTTGTAGGTTTAAAGGCATCTACATATAGGATCGATATTCAGCTGGAGAAGTTTTCCAGAAAAAGCTCTCCAACATTAATAGTTGGTACTGCTGCTTCAGAGGCAAGTGGTGGATTGATGAAAAATCAAGTTAGCTCTGCTTTTACAAATGTTAAAATAAAATATACTGCCCGCTTACTAAATAGGTGCAATTTGAATAGCCTGTTTTCTGAAGTTTATAAAGTAAACGGAGAAGTGCCTTTTGAGTATGAAAATATTCTTAGGTTTTCTTATAAGTCAGGAGCAACTTCGGCAGTTCATAAGAATTTATCGAGAGAAGAAATCATTTTAGATAAAGCAGTGAGTGATTTTGCTTTAAAAATTATTAATCAATTAGACGGAAAATATTATTTATGAAGTATTCAAACAAAGAAGACTTGGCTCTTAAATATATAAATAAACTTAAAAATAAATCACCCTATAAAATTACAATTTTAAAAGGTGAGAATATTTATATTGAAAACCAAATTAAACAAGCTTTAAAAGCTTTGGGGTATAAAATTTTATCTTATAGTTGTGGCAAAAGTGGGTTAACTGTGGATATTGAGGAACAGGTCCTTTCAGGTGGTGGTCTCTTCGGAGAGAAAAAAGTTCTTTGGGTTCAATTGAATGGATCTTTAAAGCAATGGAGTAAAAAATCTTTATTGCTTTGGGATAGGGTCAAGGAATGTTTTGATAGCGAGCAAACTGTTATAATTTTTAAAGTTCCAGCAGATAAAAGATTTAAATGGCAACATTTATCAAAAGAAATTATTGATTATGGCTTTATAAATAAAATTGAGTGGCTAAAAAGACATCTAGTAATTCAAGGTGAAAAAATGTCTAATAAAGAATTAGATTTTTTAACTAATTTTAATGAAGACCTTCAGTGCCTGGCTCAATGGATTGACCTTTGGTTGTTGGGCGGCGATGACTGGGCAAAAGTTGCTCTTGGTTGGGGAGCTTCAAAAGGAGCTGCGCCAAGTAATCCTATGAATGGTTCTGTAGCATTTTCATGGGTAGACTCTGTACTTATTGGCAATAAATCAAAATCTTTAAGTTGTTTAAATTTAGCAATTAGTTCTGGACAAGATCCCTTCATGCTTTTGGCATTACTTACCAAATCAGTTAGAATTATGGCGAAACTTGAAGCCAGGCAAAAGGTCACAGGTCAGCCTGGATTTTTGATAAATAAAATTCAGAGGATTGTGCATTCTTCGCCAGGGTCAAATAGAGGTCAGCTGCTTTTAAAGAAGCTTGCATTTATTGATTATCGAATTAAAAGCTCGCCTTTGGATCCAAAGTTAGCTTTGCAATCTATTTAGATGGATTTATAATTTCCTTGAAGGATTAATGCTGAAAAAAAATACTCATTTGTTAGATCTTTGTTAGCAAAGTCATATAAATATTGATTAAGAAATAAAATGATTTAAAATTCATTGCTGAGTATGTAATTTCTCAAAAAAGATATTCACAGGCAAAAATGTTTAAACTTATTAAATTTTCTACAAAAAATTTTTACTTTAAGTTAACGCTTTTGTTTTTTTCTTACTTTTATTCTGTTGTTGTTTTATCTAATTATATTCCTTGTGTAGATAATATTTTAAAAGTCACTGGTTTTAACAGGGCTCCTAAAATAAATATTCATAGGGTAGTAGATACAACGAATCAAGCATATGGTCCACAGCTTACTATTCCAAACGGTGTATTTGAAAAATTTGATGATATGTATTTATCTCTTCGTGGCCAATTTGAGCTTGGTGGTGTAGCTGAAATATCAAGAACTTCTGGATTTAATTTTAGAGACAGAAGAGTTGTTGAGGTAACTCCTGAAAGTTATCAAAAAAAGGTTTTTTACCGTCAGGGCTATGAGCAGAGAGAGGATAAAAATTGGATTATAAAAAAAATTGCAAAAAAATTAAGAGCTTACCCAAGTCTTGAATTTATATTTTGGGCTGAAGAGAATTCTCCCTTCAATATATTTTTTGGTTTTGTTGATAAAGAAAAATATGTCACATTAAGTAAAATATCTATCGATGATTGGGATTCAAATTTAAGACATTTTGTACAACAAATTGTTAAGGACCCAGATATTTTTGAAGAAAACTTTAACCATATACATGAAAGGTTAAAAAGTAAGATTGCTCGAGTTCCGAAAAAACATGACTATAGCTATGAAACAAATATTGGCAGCATTAAGAGCAATGGGCTTTTTTCCCCTTACATCGGAGGAACGTTAGTCGATTTTCATTACCATCCAGTTCTTTCTGTCGCTAATATCGATTTTGATGACTATGTTTCGCTTCACAAGGGAGATTTAGATGCCTTTAATTTTTATTTTGAAAAATATGGTGTTAAATGGTTTCATATTAGAGGAGCTTTCTTGGATTCACCTGGAAAGTATATAATGTCGACAGCAACATTTTATCTTCCCTTGATTAATAAATGGCTAGAAGAATTAAATAGATTTTTAAAGTATGAATTTGAAAGTCTTTCACATGAAAAAAGAATAGATGAGTTAATAAAGTTTTGGGACCAATCAGAAAGGTTAAATACAAGGCTTATATTCTATGAAGTGCTTGATGCTTTTTATAAAAAAAAATAGATTAGAAGAAAAAAATCCTCAGTAATATTTGTTTAAATTAAGTTTTTATTGAGACTTAGAAAATTTTTGTAATCTACTAATTGTTCTTGAGGCAGTATTTTTGTGGTAAAGACCTTTGTTGCCAGCTTTTTGAACTGCTGATATAGCTTCCTTTAACAAGTCAGCAGCATCTTCATTTTTTTCAGAAATTGCATTTCGAGCATTTTTAATTATGGTTCTAACAGAAGCTTTCTTTGCTGAATTTATTAAGTTTCTTGCTTTACTTTGTTTAGCTCTTTTAGCTGAAGATTTAATGTTTGCCATATCAAGAGAAAATTAAAGCAAATTTCCTTGCATGTCAATATATCTAGACTGGATATTAAGCTAAACTCTTTGGTTTAATTAGGGCTAATAGGCAGTAGATAGGCGTTTAGTCTCAGTGACAATTTTCTTTTGCCTCACCCCATAAATGGTTCATTTGTTCTGGGCTTAAAGTGCTGAAATCATTTGAACTATTCTTTGATTTGTTGATCGCCCATTTTAAGCGTTTAATGAACTTTATATTTGCTCCATATAATGCTTCTGAGGCACTAAGCCCTTGGTGTCTTAGCCACTGAGAGAGGGAAAAGATTAGGTCTCCGCTTTCATCTATGATTTGTTTCTTAGATTGGCTTTGTTTAGCTTCTTTAAGTTCATTGAATTCTTCAACCACTTTTTGCCAAACTTCTTCACTGTTTTGCCAATCAAAATTTAACTTAGCCGATTTATTTCCTATGTATGAACTTTCCTCAAGAGGATCTAAAAACGGTTTACTTTTAAATGGAAATACAAGCTTATCTTCATTGGCGTTAGTAAGAGAAAGCTTAATTGTTTCCCAGCTGTCAGATACCTCTTCAGCAGAGGTAAATTTTTTATGGTTTGTATCAAATACATGAGGGTGCCTGTTAATAAATTTTGTAGCACAATCATCACAAAGCTGATTGAAAGAAGTTATGTTTTTTTCCTCCAGAATTTGGCAATGAAAAATGATTTGAAAAAGTATATCACCAAGTTCTTCATTTACTTTTAAATAATCAATATTAGAGCTTTGAATAGTTTCAATAAACTCAGCTAGTTCTTCCTTGAAAAAAGGGATTAACGAGAGATTTGTTTGTTTAATATCCCATGGGCATCCATGGTCAGGGTCTCGTAATTTTTTCATGGTATTTAGTAATTTCTCTACCCCATTGAGTTTGTACATAAAATTGACTATAGAGGGTGAGGTATTAGTAAGGCAAATGTTAAATTATCATTAAGAAAAGTATTTCGGTTAAATGAGACTAATGGTTATGGCGATACAAATAGGTGAGAAAAGTAATGAAATTTTTTAGTAATTTCTATAAAAACTTTATTAAAAAAAACCAAAAAATCATTGATTCTATTAATGCTTTTTTTAAGAAATATTTAATTGGCTATATAGTCTTTTCTTTGATTTTTTCTTTTCTTTTGTTATTTCTTGTTGATCGAAGTCATAAGAATACACTTTATTCTGTACCAGTTATAAATTCATTTAGTTATAACGACATAAAAGCCAAAGATTTTATTGAAATAGTTGATGATGATAAAACTAAAAAACTAAAGCAATTAGCGCTTTCTGATCTTTACACAGTTTATGATTTTCAAGCTGATTATCTAAAAGAAGTAATTGATAAATGGGAATCTACTGTAGATGATGCAAGATCTTTAAAAATTAAAAATGGTGACAAGAGCCAACTTGGTATTTTATTTCAAGATAATTTAAATATAAATTTAAGTGATCAAGAAATTAATTTTTTAAAATCTTCAAAATATAGCCGTTCTTTTCACCAAGTTACTAATGATGCTTTGTCTGGTTTTATTGGCGAGCCAATATTAGCGAATGACTTTGTTGGCAAAAACATTCAATTAGTTGAGGTAAGCTCAGGGGAGAAGATTAATGCAACAGAAGAAGTAGTTGGAAAATACTACACTGTTCAACGAGTAATAAATGAAATTAGTAGAGAATTAAATTCTTCTAAAAACTATTTTTGGAAAAGCTTAAACGAAAAAGGTAAGTCATTCTTAATTAGTGTTCTAGCTAAATTAATTAGAGAAAATATTTCTTTAAATTTTAAGGAAAATGAAAAAGTTAAGCTTCAATCTTTAAATTCAGTTAAGCCATCATTGATTAGATTTGCTAAGGGGCAAAAAATAATTGAAAAAGGGCAAAGAATTAATGCCCAAGACATACAATTAATTAGAAAAATAAATGATAAAATTACTCAGGAAAGATCTAGATATCTTTTTTATTTAAAGTGGTTATTTTTATTTTTATTCACAGTTATTTTTATAATTTACTTTAAAAGAAATAATCTACTCAAGTGGGAAAATAAGAATAATTTATTGATCCCTTTAACAATATTGGTATCCCTATTTGTTTTTAGAGGTGTTTTTAGTTTGAATTTTAATATTTTAGCAGAAGCAATGCCTAATTTGCCATTAGAATTATTTTTGTTTGGCATACCTTTGGCTTTTCCTTCAATGCTAATGAGGTTTTTAGTAAATGCTAGAAGTTCATGGTTAGTGGCATTAGTGTTTAGTGCGGCAATTATTGTTTTTCTCAAAACCGGTTTTTTATTTGGTGTATATGCGCTGATAACAAGTATTTTTGGAGCTTTGTTAGTTAATAAAGTGAGAACAAGAATGGATGTTTATATGAGTGGTCTTTGGACTGGTTTGTTGGCTTCTCTTTGTGCAGTAGTAATTGTTATTTTATGGAATTTTAAATTCCCAGATTCTCCTGGCTTTATAAGAACAATAAATAGTACTGAGCTTAGCCAGTATCAAATTTTATTGTGGGCAGGAATTGGTGGATTTTTAAGTGGCCTTGTTTCATCTTTTTTAACTGCAATCGTAACTCCTGTATTGGAAGTCTTATTCGGCTTTACATCTGATTTAAAACTATTAGAGCTTGCCAGGATGGATCACCCATTGCTAAGGCAGCTTGTTTTAACAGCTCCGGGAACTTATCATCATAGTATTGTTGTAGGTTCTTTGGCAGAAGAAGCAGCAAGTGCAATAGGTGCTGACTCATTACTTGCTAGGGTTGGGGCTTATTATCATGATATTGGTAAGACTGAAAGACCCGAGTACTTTACAGAAAATCAGGATGAAACTCAAAAAAATATTTACCAAGATAAAAAACCATCCTTGGCTGCAAAAATAATTATTCAACATGTAAAAAAAGGTGTAGAGATGGCTAAAGAACATAATTTAGGCAGGCAAATTATTGATTGCATTGAACAACATCATGGTACTTCATTGGTTAGATACTTTTACCACAAAGCTTGTGAGGAATCTCCAGAGGGCAAGGTGCCAGAAGAGGGATTTAGGTATCCTGGGCCCAAGCCACAAAATAAAGTTACTGCAATAATGAGTTTGGCTGATTCTGCTGAAGCGGCAACAAGATCTTTAAAAAACCCTACTCCTTCAAGGATAGAGGGAATGGTTAGTAAAATTGTTAGTTCAGCAATGGAAGATGGACAGCTAGATGAGGCAAATATTACATTTGCAGAAGCTTCAAAAATTAAATTAGCATTTGTAAGAATTCTTTTAGGCATTCATCATAATAGAATTGAATATCCAGATGAAAATGGTAAAAAGGATAACTAATGTGGCAAGCTAATGTTGCTTTTGATAATTTAAAGATTAAAGAAAAATTTAAAATTGATGAACTATTAATTGAAGATTTTTTTCAAAAAATTGTAGAAAAATCACAAGACATTGATGGTTTTTTAAAAGTTAAAAAACTAATAAATGAAGATGTGAAATATGTCGAAATTTTATTTTGTGAAGATTCAGCCATGGTTAATTATCAGTCCAAATACAGAGATAAAAATATTACCACGGATGTTTTAAGCTTTTGTAATATAGAAGGTCTTGATGGAAAGCAGATTCAAGAGCTTAAAATTAATACTTTAGGGCAAATTATAATATCCCCTTATGTTGTTCAAAAAAATTCCCAAGAAAACAACAGGGTGTTTTTACAGGAGCTGGCAGATGTTATTGTTCATGGGTGGTTGCATTTATTGGGATATGACCATGTAGACTGTGAAGAGCAGGCCAAAGAAATGTTTAATATTCAGGAATCATTGATTGCTGAATGTAAGCTTATCAATTAGTAATATAGTTAATGGAAATTGTTTCAAATAATTTAAAAGAAATTAAGCCTATTATAGATTCATTGGTAGAAAGAAGTGAATATATTTGGAGGGTGCTTTGACGTAGATTCAAAGCTAAAGCGTCTTCAAGATATTGAGAATCTTGAAATGCAACCTGGTTTTTGGGATGATAATAATTCTGCAACCAAAATTCAAAAAGAAAAAACTATTTTATTAGAATCAGTTAACCCAATTAAAAAAGTAAAGGTCATTATCTCAGACTGCACTGCGCTTATTGAATTAGGCGAAGAATTAAGTGGCCTAGATGATGATTCTATTTCAGAGTTAAAAGAAAATATTTCCCAAGCTGATGCACAATTAATAGAATTAAAAATGAAGAGTATTCTTCGCGGCAAATTAGATGAAAGTAATGCTTATTTCTCTATTCACGCAGGAGCAGGTGGGACTGAGGCTTGTGATTGGTGTGCAATTTTAGCTAGAATGTATAAACGATATTGTAGCAGTAAGGGTTATCAAGTTCATGAGGTTGATTTTACTGATGGAGATGGTGCCGGCTATAGGTCTATAACTTTTGAAATAATTGGACCCTACGCCTTTGGTTATTTAAAGGCCGAGATGGGTGTTCATAGACTGGTTCGAATTTCTCCTTTTGATGCTAATAAAAAAAGACACACAAGTTTTGCAAGTGTTGAAGTGTTTCCATCTGTAGAAGATGAAATTGATATTGAAATACGCGATGAAGATTTGCGCATAGATACCTATAGAGCCAGTGGCTCTGGTGGACAGCATGTAAATAAAACAGATTCGGCAGTGAGGATGACACATTCTCCAAGTGGGATAGTTGTTCAATGTCAGAGTGAAAGATCTCAAATTCAAAATAGAGCTAGATGTATGAAAATGTTAAAAGCTAAGCTTTATGAATTAGAAGAAAAAAAACGGCAAGAAGAAGTAGATAAGGTAAACTCATCCAAGCAAAAAAATGAATGGGGATCTCAGATAAGGAATTATGTCTTACAGCCCTACAGATTAGTAAAAGATGTTAGAACTGGCTTTGAAAGTTCAAACGTAGATAAGATTTTGGACGGTGAAATTCATAATTTTATTGAAAAATATTTATTGCTAGTTGCAGAAGAGGCTGTTGAATAAATATTTGGATAACTATATTATTTAAAATTTGTATATTATATTATTTTTATGAATAAATTTATAACAATTATAGTATTTAGTTTTTTAATTTCCACTTTTAGTTTTTCCCAAACTGTAAAGGGTGGAGCAATGCTTGGGTTAGTTGGGGCCTCTGGTGATCTCAACACTTCTGGTGTAAAGTCTAGTTTTAGCGATAGTGGTTTTTCTTACGGGTTATATTTAGAGGGTAGGCTTCCAATATTAGGAGCGCTTTTAGCAGATGTAACTTTTTCTGATTTTAAATCAAAAGATCTTTCTACTTATGGGATTAATTATATTTATTATTTTCCAATGATTCCTTTTGTGGATTTGGGTTTAATAGCTGGTTACCGGGCGGTTAAGATTGTAAGTGCTAATGACACTGCAGACTCTATTGTTCTTGGATTAAGGTTAGATATGCCATTAAAAAAAATATTTTCTTTGGGGGCAATTGCTAGGTATCATTTTTTATTGGATGATATTTCTGCATTTGATGGTAACTTTGATGCTGATGGATGGGATATCCAACTTACCGCTGGTTTAAGATTTAAAGGTTTATAGATTTAGTTATTTCTATATTTAAATAGTTTTTATTTATTTTTAGAATTCTCGATCGCCTGCAAAATAGTGTTAACTAGGTTGTGGGCTGCGTCTGCTTGATTTTTAATGATTTTTTTTCCATTTTCTGATTCTAAATATTTCTTTAATTTATTAATTTCTTCTTTAGGGTATATCTTTTGTAAGTCGGTTTTGACTTTACTTTGAAAACTTGGATTCTGGAATGTTTTAATTAATTCCTGAGTTAAGGTTAAAGCTTCATTGATTTCTTTAGGAATGATAATTTCTTCACGATCAGTAGTTTTAGGTTTAGTGATTTCTTTTGTAGGTTTGAAGTTATTTTTTTTTGATTGGCAGCCTAAGAAAAGTATAAGAGAAAAAAGTATTAATATTTTTTTATTCATATTTATAAGTAATTATGAAGGACTTTTCTATATTAATCAAATAAGGACTATGTTTCTTAGTTCTAATTTTAAACACATTAAATAATACACTCACATAGATAATAATTTTGTGTCAGCATTTTGTCTCTACTGGGTAAAACAACTTTAATAGTTTATTATTAAGAAACAATTAATATTGCTCGGAGGCTAAAACTATGAAGAATTTAAAAATCATCTCTTATATACTCACAATCTTTTTTTTAACCAGTGAAACTACCTTTGCTCAAACTAATGGAGAGTGTTTTGAGTATAGCCTGGATAACAAGGAAGTTACTATTGCAGAATTTATCTGTGAAGGAAATCAAGACTTGGTTATTCCATCAAAAATTAGTGGTTTTCCAGTTGTTAAAATCGCTAAAAATGCATTTAAGGATAAACAACTTAAATCAGTAACGATTCCAGACTCAGTTATTGAAATAGGAGAATATGCTTTTGCAGAAAATAATCTTAAAGAAATTAAACTGCCAAAATTTTTAAAGAGAGTTGATAAAGGAGTTTTTTCATTTAATCAAATATCGGCAATTAATATACATGATTGTGTTGTAAAAGTTTTTGATGAGGCTTTTTTAAGTAATAACCTTACTGAAATAAGCCTGGGATCAGACTTAGATTATATTGGGGCTAAAGCATTTGAGAAAAATAATATTAAAAAGGTGGTTTTTCCTTCAAAAATTTTTCATATTGGCTATTTAGCTTTTGCTGATAATTTAATTGAAGAGGTTTTAATTCCTGAGTTGTTAACAGAACTGCAATATGGAGTGTTTTCAAAAAATAAAATAAAAGAAGTAAAAATTCCAAGTAATATTAAGTCAATTGGAAATTTAGCTTTTGCTCAAAACTTAATATCCAAATTAGATTTAAAAGAAGGTGTTTCAACTATTGGTGCCTGGGCATTTACTGGAAATAAGATTAGTGAGTTAGATTTACCATCCTCTGTGCTTGAGCTTAAAAAAGGAGCTTTTGCTTATAATCAAATTTCAAAACTTAAATTGCCTTCAGCATTAAAAGAATTAGGAGACTACGTTTTTATAAATAATTTAATAGTAGCTGTTGATCTTGCTGAAAGTATAGCTAAGATTGGGAATTGGGCTTTTGCCAAAAACTTAGTAGAAAAACTGGAATTACCTAATAATATTGAGATAATTGGGGAAGGTGCTTTTGCTTATAACAATATTTCTTCATTGCTAGTACCTCATGGAGTTAAAGAAGTTCAAGATAAAGCATTTTATAGAAATGAATTAGCTGAACTACAACTTCCAAGGACGCTTGAAGTTATTGGATCAAGAGCATTCAGGGAAAATAATTTAGACTATATATTGCTGCCATTTTCAGTTACTGATGTTGGCATGTGGGCTTTTGACGATGATATTTTCTTAGAGTGTGAAAAATAATTACTAGCTCTTAATAAATATTTCACGGTTGTTATTTTTTAAAAATTATTTTTCTATTTATTGGGTGTTCTTATTTACCCGTTCATTCTCAATATTGTGTTACTGATCCCGTAACAGGAGCAGGGACTATTGATACACAAAAAATGCAATGGTCAAAGCTTGTAGGAGCTATTTACAGTAATACCAATATAGCAATTAACACACCTGGTGTTCTTGCAAACAGAGTTAGCTATCTTAGAGCAAACTCTTCAGGGCTAGATAATGTTTTCTTGCCTACATTGGCTGGTGTTTCACAAATGGAATCTAGTTTAAATTCTGGAATTAATAATATAGTGGATTTTTCTATTTTAGTTGAGTCAATGGTTAATGGGGTAAATGAATTTAATGGAAATTTAGAAACAAATGCTGCAAATATTGATCAATTTTTAGCTAATGATAATTCATCAAGATATTGGACTTCTTACCAAATTAAAACATTAAGAGGTGATTCCAACTACTATGTACAAAGGCAATTTAGCGGTACAAATTATACTAGGTATTACATGGACTCTTTAGGTAATCCATTTGCTATAGAGACCCCTAATAGTATTGTTTGCAATCCAGATAGTCCATTAAATGCAATTACTCCTTATATTGATTTGGGTTTTTATTCTCATTTCGAGCAAGCAGCACTAAATGATATCGCAGTAGACGGGCAACTTGATTCTTTAAAGAATCAATTTTTATTGGCTAATCCTTTAGCTCAATCTTCTGCTATTGAATTAAGTAGCTCCTCAATGTTTATAGACCAAGCAAGTGGATTAATTAGTATTACCTATAATGTTAATATGCAGTTTTTAAAGCCTGGATCAATTATCACGGATTCAATTTATGGAACCATAGTTTTGCAAGCCACAATTGTAAGTGGTGGAACAATTCCAGCTCCAAATTTTAATATTGTAAACTCAATTATAGATATTCAAATATCAAATTAAATAATGTAATCATATGGAAATACGATTACAGAGCATGCTACTTGCACAATAACAGTAACTTAATTGATTACTTTGACATACACCCAGAGAACTAAAATTAACTGGGTGTATGACCTCGCAATCAATTGATATTTTTGTATTGGGAGTATTCACCAATTTATGGTCTATAACACTTGCGCTATCCAAAGAAGTATAAATATAAAGTGTTGACAATACTTCATATTTGGCAGAAGATTATGAAGTATGATTAATAGACTGCTTAAGCCATCGAATTCACAGAGTTTTTTTTTATTTGGGGCGAGGGGAACTGGCAAATCAACCTTCATCAAGGCCCATTACGACAAAGATAACAACCATATCATAGATTTACTCAATCCAGATCTTGAAGATAAATATAGCCGTCATCCTAAAGAATTTGAGCAAGATATTCTTGCAAAAAAACTAAAGTATATTGTTATTGATGAAGTTCAAAAAGTTCCCTCACTATTAAACATTGTTCATAAATTAATTGAAGAAAAAAATCTAAAATTTATACTTACTGGCTCAAGTGCAAGAAAATTAAAAAGAGGACAAGCTAATTTATTAGCTGGGCGCGCCTTTTCTTATGAGATGTTTCCATTCACTAATTATGAATTAAAGAATAATGACATAGATTTAAGTACACTGCTAACTTATGGCTCTTTACCGAAAATTTTTGAATTCGATAACCAAATTGACAAGATTGAGTTCTTAAATAGTTATGTTAAAAATTATTTACGAGAAGAAATAAGATTGGAGCAAATAGTAAGAAAGCTAAATCCTTTCAAAGATTTTTTAGAAATCTCTGCACAATGTTCTGGAAAAATCATTAACTTTAGTAAGATTTCTAGACAGGTTGGGGTAAGCATACACAGCATAAAAAATTATTTTCAAATACTTGAAGATACATTAATTGGTCATACATTGCCTGCTTTTCATAGGTCTATACGAAAGTCCCAGCTAAGCTCTCCCAAGTTTTACTATTTTGATCTGGGAGTAAAAAGAGCTCTTGAGGGAATGATTGATCAACCTGTACGAAAACAAACATCAAATTATGGAGAGTTATTTGAACACTGGATTATTCAGGAAGTTATTAGACACAATAGTTACTCTAGAAAAAACTATAAGCTTTCTTACTTTGCCACCAAAAACAATGTTGAAATTGATTTAATTTTAACAAAAGCCAATCAAAATATTGCAGTCGAAATCAAAAGTGCAGAAACTATCGACGATACTGAAGTAGCAAAGCTTGCTCGAATTGTTAAAGATAGTGTTTTCACGCGTACCTATTACATTTCACAAGATCAAAGAAAATTAAAGATTCAAGGCATACATTGTATGAATTATAAAGATTTTTTAAAGGAGCTGATTTTATAAACTCTCATGTGTACCAACAAATGTTGTGGGCTTTTAGGGACATTTAGTCTTAAGCAGACTTTATAGGAGCCTCTTTTTTTACAACTATTTTCAAATGCATCAGATATAGTTTTTTATATCATTAATGTGTCAAATTCAACATAGCAGGGTCCTTGTAATGATGTTTTTCCAGGTTGATTATTTTTAATTTTACCAAATATTCAATCTGTATTTTTATTTGTAGAGGTATTCAATTCCAAAATCCGGGGCAATAAAGCTAGACTCATCTAATTCATTTTTCTTAAGGGCAGCCTTAAGATCTTGTGCAGGTTTATATTTCGCCTCATCAGTTAAACCCTCAAAAGTAGCAAAATGGATACCAATAGCGTTTTTTAATTTTAGGTCTTTAAAAACTTTTACAGCTTCTTCTGGGTTTATATGAGCATCCTTCATAAACCATCTTGGCTTGTAGGCACCTATAGGTATAAGTCCTACATCCATGTCTCCAAATTTTTCATGAATCATTTTGAATACTTTTCCATACCCCGTGTCGCCAGCAAAAAATATTTTTTTAGAAGCTTCTATATAGAAGCCTCCCCATAGAGTTTTTCTTTTGTCAAAAACTCCTCTTGCAGACCAGTGCTGAACTGGTGTGAAATAGATTGGGGTCTGCTTAAATTCAAAGCTCTCCCACCAATCAAGTTCATGGACATTAATAATTCCTTGTGATTTTAAAAGAGTTGCATTACCAAGTCCCACTAAAACTACAGGTTTATGAACATCACTAAGGCGTTTTAAAGTTGGCAGGTCCATATGATCGTAGTGATTGTGGCTTAGCAAGACAACATCAATAGGAGGGAGGTTTTGGAATTTTATAGCTGGTTGAATAACCCTCTTGGGCCCAGCCCAAGATATGGGGGAAGAGCGCTCTGAATAATGTGGATCAGTTAAAATATTTATATTATTTATTTGAATTAGTACGGTGGAATGGCCAATGAATATAATTCTTAGTTCTTTAGATCTGGAAAGGCTTGGCTTGTGAAAAGATTGATTTTCAACAGACTTCCAAGCTGCTCTTTTAGATGTTAAGCGCCATTTCAGCAGACTAAGCAGACTTTTGTCTTGGAATGGTTCAATATTCTCAAATCTTGTGCCGTCAAATGGTGCTTGGATTTCTTCAGGTTTCATATTTACTAATCCAGCACAACTTTGCAGTAAGTAAATATATAAGAGAATTTTAATTTGCTTGTTTTTAAATTTGGGAACAAAATAATACAGACAATATATCAATGCCATGTAGATAAAAATAAGTGCAGGTATTTTGGTGTTGAGGCCAAAATTAAATTCAGGTAATTTAAACAGCCCACGTAAAAAATATGTTGCTATTAGTAGCGAAAGCCCAGTCCCATAGGTAAATACGCTATTGATAACAGCTTTGTTTTTTCTACTAAGATTAAGGATTCTTTTCTTCTCCACTTAAAAAAAATACCATAGAGCAACAGTGCTAAATAGGAATTCAATTAAAAATAGCCAGATATGGGCTAGACGCATTATTATTTATCGGGTCTCGGTGACTTTGGTGCCAGGGACTAGTTTGTATTTAAATATTTAAATTAATTAGTTATTAAAAATATAATTAATCATAGGCCAAGAAAAAGCTGAGATTGGAAAACTCCCCATGAAGTTCACTATAATGTAAATTTAGCATTGGGTTTGTAACTCTAGCCAAAGCATAAAGTTAAATGAATTTTGACTTTATAATTGTTGAATATTTGCCGATGAATGTAGGTGAAGAGATTTCTTACTAAATCACGTTTTAAGCTAGCGATGGAATGTCCTACAAAACTCTATTACACAAAGAAAAAACAATATCCAGATACTAAGCTAAAAGATTCTTTTCTTGCTTCGTTGGCAGAAGGCGGTTTTCAAGTAGGTGAGCTTGCTAAGGCATATTATCCAAAAGGTCATGAAGTAAAAGCCATAGACTACGAAACTGCATTAGGTGAAACCAACAAACTATTAGAGCAAGAAAATGTCGTAATATTTGAGGCCGCAGTCCAATATAAAAACCTTTTTATACGAATTGATATTTTAAAGAAAATTGGAAATAATCTCGAACTTATTGAGGTAAAGGCTAAGAGTTTTGACTCCTCAAATGATGGTGAATTTTTAAATAAAAGCGGAAATATAAAATCTACATGGCGTCCTTACATGGAGGATGTTGCTTTTCAGGCTTATGTGTTAGCTAATGCATTCCCAGAATTAAAAATAAATAGTTTTCTTATGATGGTAGATAAAAATACAATTTGTCCTACCAATGGACTACACCAAAAATTCCTAATGGAAGAAAATAATGGTAGCAAACAAGTTGTTCAAGTTGAAAAACTTTCCACAGAAGAACTGACAAACAAAATTCTTACAAGTGTTAATATAAATGAGATTGTTACCAAAATACAATCAGAAGATGACATCAGGCCATTCCTTCCAGCACAGTTCGAAGCCAAAGTTAATTATTTGTCTGAACAATATAAACTTGATGAAAGAATTGTTTCTCCTATTGGTTCAATTTGTGGAAAATGTGAGTTTCAATGTTCTAGTGATGAAAAAAAAACAGGAAGTTTATCTGGCTTAGAAGAGTGTTGGTCGCTCCAAGCGGGTATGACTGCCAATGATTTTGTACAACCATTAGTTTTAGATCTGTGGTCTTCACGTAAAAAAGATAAATTTATAGCAAACAAAAAATTCTTTATGAAGGATCTTAATAAAGAAGATATTTCACCAGAGCCAGACAAGAGCTTGGGGCTTTCTTCTAGTCAACGCCAATGGCTTCAGGTTGAAAAGACAATAAATAAAGATGTAAGTTTATATTTAGATAAGATAAATTTACTAAAAGAAATAGAATCCTGGAAATGGCCTCTTAATTTCATCGATTTTGAAACATCTGCAGTGGCAATTCCTTTCCATAAAGATATGAAGCCATACGAAGGATTAGTTTTTCAGTTTAGTCATCACACTCTTTCTAAGACAGGTGATGTTTTTCATGCTGGAGAATACATCAACACTAAGAGGTCGTTTTTTCCAAATTTTGATTTCATTAGAAAATTAAAAGTATCCTTATCGAAAAACCAAGGGAGTATTTTTTGTTATACTCCTCACGAAAACACATATCTTAATATAATTCGCAAGCAACTTAAAAAGTCAGCTGAAAAAGATAAAGAAGAGCTTATAAGTTTTATTGAAAACATTTCTCATTCTCCTGCTAAAAATGAAAAAAGCTGGATAGGGAAAAGAGATATGATTGATCTTTGGAGGCTTGTGAAAAGATTTTACTTTGATCCAGCAACAGGTGGTAGCAATAGCATTAAAGCAGTGTTGCCAGCTATGTTGAATTCTAGTAGCTTTTTGAAAAAGAAATATAGTTTAGCAAACTACCAAAGTAAAAATTTCAATGATTTTACCTGGGTAGAAATCCAGAATGAAAAAGTAATTGATCCATATAAAAAGCTTCCCACAATCTTTAAAAACATCTCTTATTCAGATCATAAATTTTTAATGAACGACGAAATTACAAACGGTGGAGCTGCTCTTACCGCCTATGCTAAAATGCAATATGTGCAAATGTCATCTTTAGAGAGAGACTTAATTATTTCAGCCCTAAAGAAGTATTGCGAGCTGGATACTCTTGCAATGGCCATGATAGTAGAAGGCTGGTTAGATTTCTTGGGGTTAAATTAAATTTAGGTCTCGGTGACAAAAGAGCGAGGGACTGTAAGTATATTTAGGTATTTATAATTATTAGTAAATGAAAATATATCTGTAAAAATTTTTTAGTTACTGTCTAGCCTTCTCCATTAACTGATGTCAAAGAGGTTCTTTTTTTTTACATTCTTTTTTAGTTTTGTAAACTTTTAGCATCCTTGAGTCTGAACAAAGAAATTGGTGTGGTTCAAAAGTGGCGATTAAGAATTATCAACACAGTAGCTACCTTTAAATTATTAAAGCTGCTTAATTTGCCACCTTACACTTACTAAAGCTTAATTTAGTAATAAATCAGTTTAAATATTATTTTAAGATTGCAATCTTAATAAATTTTGTTCTTAATAGGGGAATGAATTTTAAATTTATTTTTGTTTCACTTTTCGTATTTTCATTTACTGTTTCAGCTCAAAGCTACAATCCTGCATGCCAGGAAGAGTCCGGGGAGTATGTTTTTAAAGCCGATAATTTATCCCTTAGTAGCTTTTCAAGAATTGATGCTTTGTTTGCAAATCCTAATTTGAGACAAGGTTCAGATTGGAACCAAACTCGAGGCCTAAAAGTTTCTCAGGTTAATAGGTTTGAGAAATATCGAAAAATGTCTGTTCCTGTAAATACTTCTGCTCCAAGACAATTTGATACTATTATTGAGAGAAATACTTTTAGTACTATTAAGCAAAATAACTTAACTTTTGACGAAGTTGAGGTCCAGCTTGATGCTAAGGAGCTAGAGGCCCTTTTTTGGTTATCATCAACCAATCTTGGTGATACAAATAAGGGTAATTTGAATTCATTAGCCGATGTTTTCTTTTACACTGATTATCGAGATGATGGTTTTCAGCCTAGTTTTTCAGTTGGTCAGTTAGAAGATGAATTGTTAGGAATAAATTATATTTTTGCTTACACATATAAACACGAAAGTAAATATATTAGTCCTGGAAATTTTGAAGATGTATTCAAGCTATTTGGTTATGTTTTTAACATGAGTTTAAAGGGGGAGAAAAAATTTGTTGCAACTTACGATTCTGACTCTGGAAAATTTAATTGTATCGCGCATTAGCTATTGCTGGATATTTTTAGTTTATCTTGTATAAATAGTAACGAATAAATTTATATATTTCTTCCCGGTTGAATGGTGGAGGCGGTGTCCACCGTTTCTGAGTCTATCTTGTTGAGTTTATAAAAACATTTTCAGTTAAATCTAAGTGTGTACCCACATATGTACCAACAAATGATGGAGACTTGTAAAGACAAGCTCCGCAGCTCGGGGTAACGGGGTTGACTACATGATATTAATGACTCATGAAACATAAATATAAGGTACTTAAAACTCAAAAATAATATATTTCTTTAACTGTGTATTGACCTGTCTGGGATTCTTGTGTTACAAAACTAAAAAAGGAGGTTAATTATGTTAGCCAAACTTTTGAAAATGGAGCAAACTCTTATTTCTAAAACATCTTAGACATAAGCTCAGCAACTCTAATAAAATTGAGAAAAGTATTCTCTTGGTCGTCTTTCCAGCCAGAAACTCGATTTCTTCAAACCAGAGGAAAACAAGGGGGCGAAAGATGTTTTTCGCTTTGTATTTGGTAGCGCAAGCTGAGTTCTTTAGTTCTGTTAATATTTACCCAGCCAGGTTAATATTAACATGAGTCTAGAGGTGAGTTCCGTGCGCTATCTCTCAAACTTATGCAATAATTTATTTGCTACGCAGTAGTAGTTATAGACAGAGACATTACTTACTGGGAAAACAAGACTGATTCCAAAACCATTATAAACTGCTCTAAATAGTGAAGGTACTCAGATGCTTTTTAAGCTATTAATTGGCTAGTCTCTATTTTTAATCTTTTCAAGTATAATTTGAGATAGTTTTTTTATAATTTTTTTATCTTTATGTGAAATACCTTTATTAGATTTGAATTTTATTATTTGAACTTTTTTTGTTTTAATTATAGGTAATGCTGAATTCCTTATTCGAAATGCACCGTCTATAATATGATTTTTTATAAATCCCTCATGAATTTCTGACTTTCTTTGGTCTATTAATTTTTTATCTTTGTGCCATCGCATACCATCGAACTCTAAAATATATTTTTTTGAATTTTTATATATCAATATATCGTTAGATGTTTGTCCATTGTGCCACGCTTTGAAAGGAATTTTGAATTCTAAAGTTGTATTAAAACCACATTCCTGGAAGTTCTTAGAAAACTCTTCAATTATTCTTTTACCTGGTTTGTTGCAATCGGGACAGCCACTATTTTTCATCGTTCTGTCTTTTACTCTGGCAGGCCATCTTAGCTCACATAATCTACATTTCCACCAGTATTTTTTCTTTGATGAAAAGGTCGGAACCTGGTCAGGAGTTAAGTCATTTAACTCTAAGTCCCATTCTTTTATTAGTTCTTTGTCTGAATAACTATTTAGATCATTTATTCCTTTCGTAACATAAGTGCCAGCACAGAAAGGGCAGTTACTACCACCACTACCATTTTTTCTTGTGCGTTGTGATACTGAGCAAATCCATTTGTGTGAATTATTTTTTTTACACACCCAAGCGATTTTTTTACTTGAGTTGGTTGCAACCGTAAACGCTGAGCCGTTATTATGTTCCTTCGAATATTCTTTAAGAAGATTATTGAAACCGTTTTTACCAAGGTCATTAGTGCCTTTAACAATAATTTTACTATTACAAATAGCGCAACCCGCCCCTAAACTGCGTTCGTAAGGTGATTGTAAGAAACTATTTTTACAATTTGTACATTTCCACCAGTGTTTTTCGTTACTGCCATATAATACATATTTTGGTAGAAGCGGAGAATTTAGTTCTTTATCCCACTCAGAGGCAATTTTTGGGCTTTTTGACTCAATATCATTGTAGCCTGGCGATACTTTCTGGTTTGTACAATAGGGGCATTTGGTATTATTTTTTACTCTACTTCTTACTTCTGCTTGCCAGATATGTGTTTTGTATTCGCTGCATTGCCAGATTGCCTTCATTCTAGAATGGTAATAAAGCATTGAAGGACAAATATTGTTTGATAAATGAAATTCTTGAACTATTTTCTTGCTTGCTTTTGTCTTTAAGTCATTGAAGCCTTTTAATACCTGATGGCCACTACAAGTGGGGCAGCCAGAACCTTTTAATCTGTTGGAGATTGATGCAAACCATCTATGACCACAGTCTTTACCAATCCACCAGGCAGATTGTGCTCCACCTCCTTCGATAACATCGCTTGGGTCCTTTAAATTTCTTTTGTGGTCCCATTCTTTAAGGAGGCTTCTTGGCGCGTTAGTTGAGAAATCATTTATACCTTTACTTACTTGGTCATTTTGACAAACAGGGCAGCCAGTATTTCTTGTTGTCATTTTTTGTATTTGTTTTATCCATGAATGGCCACATTTTTTAGAATTCCAAAAAAAATATTTATTTGACTGCGCAAAAACTTGGTCAGGTTTTAAAATGTTATAATTGTAATCCCAATATTTAGACACTACTTTTGGGTGTTTGTGAAGAAGATCGTTAAAGCCTTTTAGTACTCTATTGTCTGAACAATACGGGCAATTTCTTCCTTGAACAGCTCGGTCTCTAATTTTTGCATCCCAACGGTGTTTACATTTTTTTCCTATCCACCAAACTAGGTCGTTTGAACTTTTTAGATAGAGGTTAGGTGGTAATGGATTCCTTTCAAAGTCCCATTCCTTAGCTAGTTCAGGGGAAGTTTCTACTAATGTTTCACTTTTCATTGTATATTCTTTTTAGTCAATATAACATCAAATATCCAACTGACATTAGTTTAGTATACTTCCATTCGAGGCCTTAGTAAATTTATTGATAGTAGGGCTAAAGTATTTTATAAATATGACGAATAAAGCTTACTGGAGGTCCAAAAAATATGAAAAAAGTTATTTTTATTTGTTTTATTCTTGCATTAGTCGTTTCCTGCGCGACAACTTTAGCCCCTGAAGACCTGAAAAAGGTTCAAAGCAGAAGTTTTACTCAAGATTGTACTTCTGTAAAAAAGGCAACTGTGAGTAGATTTATTGAAAATGGTTATCAAATAGATAAAAATGATGAAAAATTGGGATATATTAGTGCAACAAAAGATATTGCAAGTGTTGGCTGGGCAAATGCGCTCGCTGGATACTCTGGAGGTAAGTTTCAAGTTAATTTGATGTTTGAAGAATCAGCAAATTCTGGGTGCAATACTAAAATGATTCTCACCAGTCTTCAAGAGTTTAAGGACGGATTCTCCAAAAATACTAGAGGTGGTGTAATTAAAGAAGCCAAACAATATAATAAGATCTATTCAGAAATTGCTGCCCGATTATAAGTTTAAGAAAAGATCTGAAAATACTATGATGAATTTTAAAGATGGAAACTTCTTCAGGTTAAAGTAGAATGATGAATACGCAGAAAAGTTAATGCAATACTTTTGCAAGATGAGAAAATATTAGACTCCTATAAGGGTATTCGAGATGGATTAATATTTACTAATAGAAGAATAATTTTTGTAGACGTACAAGGAATTACTGGTAAGAGGCATGATTATTCTAGCCTTCCTTACAAGAACATTGTTGCATATTGTGTAAAAAATGCTGGAAACTAGGATACCGATACTGATCTGGATATCTATTTTGCGTCCATTGGTGTTCTTAGATTCGAATTTAAAGGTAAAGTTAAAATTCTTGAGATTTTAAAAGTTATTTCTGGGTTTATTTTTGTAGACTTTTTAGGAATAGAAACTTTTGTAAAGCGTTTATTTTTTAGATTTGGTTTATACTTATAATAAAAAAAAGATTCTGAAATTGAGACCAAGTTTATTAAACTTCGAACAGAGGTTAAGTCTTTAAAGTATATTGCAAATGAAGTTGGTGTATCCAAGCACCTTTTTTTACTGGTTTTCAATTAAAAGCCTATAGCTAAAAGGAGTTTAACCCCTATGTGCCATACTGGCTTGCAATCAAAAAAATCCCTAGTAAATGATGTAGAACGTGTGGACAAAAAAGTAAAGAGTCTCTCAACTATTTGCTGCAGCTTCCTTTTTTTGCCATTTTTAATTTCTGTATGGTTCTCTTTCCTGTTGCTTCATCGACTATTTTTAAGCCAGCGCCACCAACGAATACACCCATTTTAATAAATTGTTGAATAAAATAATTTTTGCCACTGTCTGTTTTAATACTTAAATCGTTAGGTGAAAACTCGGACTCAGTAGATACTTTATGTTCTTTCCCTCCTTGTACTTCCTCATAGAAAAATATGTTAGGTGCTGTTTCACCAATGCATTTTCCATTAACCCAGATATCTTTTTTTAAGGCTCCACCGAAAACTCCAGAACGATATATGTATAATCCCGCTTTATCGCCTAAGGGCGAATTAAACTGTCTTGCCATATTTGTTTTTTCTTCAGATTCCATAGGTATGGATGCACAATTAGTTAACAAGATAAGTGTAGAAACTAAAATACTAATGGTTTTCATTATTTGAGATTATCATATTTTTGCAAAATACACTTAGTTTAATATTTGGGTATAAAAATTATAGAGGAGAAGGTATAGGTCTCGTGTTATGAAGAACCAAGGACTTAAGGTAACCCTTGATCTGTAATTATTTTTTAGTGTCGCCAAATCTATGACTAAATCACCTCAATAGAATAGTAGAAATTGCCGATCAGAGTCCATGAAAAATTGTTTGGTTCAAAAGTTAAAACAAAATAATTACCGTGTAGGGGTTGTTGTATGATGGATTGCAGTAAGCAACCAAGGTACTTTCTTGCTCCTAGGTCAAATGAAACTTCCTATAAAAACTTTTTAAGTACCATTGAGAATGGTGTTGATGTGAGTATTGTTCAGAATTTTTTAGAGGGAGAGACCTCGAAAGCATTATTGGTAAAGGAAAAAATATTTGTATGGGGTTGTTCGGATTCAAAAAAAAATAGCTGGGATAAAATGAAAATTGGAGATGTAGTACTTTTTTATAAAGGTGCTTCAGGTAAGTATACAGAAGGAAGATTTATGTTTGCAGGAAGAGTTGTTCACAAACAATATTCAAAAAAGCTTTCAGATGTATTATGGCCCCCAAAAGCTGATGGTACTTCTTGGAGTTGTGTATTCTTTTTGGACAGCTTATCTCCGATAAATATGCCTATTTCTTTTTTGCAGTCAGCTGCTAAATATTTAAAAAGTTTCGATAGGGTACAAGGCTTTATGCCTTTGAATGAAACTGGAACAAAAGTTTTTAATAAGAAGTTTGAAAGTTATGAAGCGTTGTTGGGTTTTTTTCCTGAAAATGACATTGTTGGGCTTCAATCTTCTGACTTGGAGGAAGTAGGTACAGGGCTTGCTCATAGACAAGCTCAACTAATGCTTTTAAAAATTGGAAAAATTCTTGGGTACGATACTTTTACCCCTGATAGAAATTCAGAATATGAAGGTGAAGTTCTTTCAAATTTTTGCAATATTGATGTTTTGTCAAAAAGATTTATTGGTGAACCAATTTTTAAAATAGTTAGTCGGATTGATGTAATATGGTTAAGGAATGATATGCCAAAATATTGTTTTGAAGTTGAAAACTCCACAGGTGTTTGGAAGGGATTAAGTAGGCTCTGTCAGTTATCTCCAATTTGTAATAATTTATTTATTATTGGTCCTCTTAAGTATGAAAAAAAGTTTTTTGAATTGATAAAAACAGATCCTTTTTATAAAAGTAGAAATAATTTTTACTTTAAGAGATATGTAGAGCTAGAAAATTTTTTTAAAAGAGTTACGGAATTTAATGAGATTAAAAATAGTTTTTTTACTTTTAAATAGAAAACTTGCTATAATTAAGGCAGGTGAAAAAAGATTCAGAAATTGAAACGCGTTTTATTCAACTCCGTACAGAGGGAAAATCGCTTAAAGTAATTGCTAAAGAACTTGGAGTTTGTAAGCAGACTTTAATTAATTGGACTAATAAAAATACTGAATTATTGAATAATTTAAAGACTCTTCGGCAAGAACATCTAATTGAACAGCTTCAAATAAGTAAAGTAGCAAGATTGCAGATATTAGCAAAGTTGAAAAATAGGTTAGAAGAGGAAATTGATAATAGAGATTTGTCAGACATTCCGACAGCTAAATTGTTTGAGCTGGTATTTAAAACGAATGAACAGTTGCAGAAAGAAGACTCAGAATTAAGCCTGGAAAAAGAAGTTGATTTTATTGAGAAGGAAACTCTAAAGTATGCTGTTTGACTTTTTTGTACCTTTTTTAGATGAAATTTCAAAGAAAGGCGACGCATGCGTCGCATGCGCCGCTTTTTATAGAGCAAACTAGTTCAAATTACTTTTTCTTTAATGAATCTATAGAAATTTACAGAATTAGAGCCTGAACTTTTCTCTCTACAGAAACTGATGCCAATTAATCTTAGGGAGGGTGCTATAATCGTTAAGCACCTTCCAAGGGCATTGGTGTTATTAAAAAATCGATGACCATCTTGATTAATTTTTTGCATCATTTCAGTTGGGTTAACTTGAAATATAGAACAATCTTTTAGTTGCTCATCTAAATAAGTTACTATTGCCTCTTTTCCAGAGCCATCAAAAACTCGATTTAAGCATACTTGATTTCTCTTGTTTATAACTAACTCGCTGAAATCACCTACTTTCTCTATTGAGCTTCCATTCAAGCAGGCAGTAGCCCATTTTGCTGAGTCAGCCATTCTAGGAGTTTTGAAAAGGATTGTATCGGGATAATTAGTAATTCCCTTCTGTATCAAGGAAAACAAAAACCCCATCATTTTTGGCAAGTCTTTTTTAAAAGATTCCATTACTTCTGTTGTTGTTTTCCTAGTTCCTAGGTCTAAAAGTTCGGGACTAATTACAATACATCGGTCAATGAGGTCTTCTTTTAAAAGAAAGTCACCTATCCCATTTAGAATTAAATTTCTGGTTAAATTTAAACTATACATATCACTTGTGCTATATAGTTCTCTTTTTTGAAATGTTGCACCTGTTACAAGCTTGCAGTACAGGTCACTCTCTATTGGCTTTATGGTGCTTATATTGTCGTAAGCTAAAAGATAAGAGTTCTTTGCTTGTAAAGAGTACTCATCAATCTTAGTTGGTTGTGAAAGTAGTGGCATTGTACTGGGATCAACTAGGAATTTCACCTTCTTTACCAATGTAGTTTTTGCAGATCCAAATTCACCACAAACAGCAAGAATATAATTAGGTGTTATATTGCCTAAGACACAGCAAAGCCATCCTATTAAACAAATAAGATCTTCCTCAATTAAGTTGAAATGACATTTAAAAAGGTTATACCCTTCTTCAAAGCTGCATTCAGTTGGTTCAGTTGGTGGTAAATTTGAATCCAAGCATGCAAACTTTAAAATACCAGACTCTTTAGAAAAGAACATCTCTTTCTCTTTTATTCTTAGGTAGTTAGTTTTGTTTTTGGTTGAATAATCTATAATGATTTCTTTATAAGAATCATTTCCAGATCTTATTTTAATATCAACTTCTTTTCCCTCATCATCGCATTTATAAGAAAAGTAGGATACTAATGTCTTTAAGTCTTTTGTATCTGGAAAAATTCTTAATTCTTTCATCAAAAGCTTGCGTAGAGCTCCATAAAATATTTTTGATCCAATCTCGATTATTTTTTCATCAAGTTCTATGTAAAATAAGCCTTCAGACTTAAATAGTTTGTAGCCTCGTTTCTCTAAGACTCTTTCTATTTTCTCTATCTGTCTCCACTTAGTAGAACCCTTTTGATTTTTTTTGTCATTATTGGATTCTAGCTTTTTTACTATATTTTTGTTTATTTTTAAATTACTCATTTTTCTAACTCCCTCTTGTTAATTGAGTCTATTATTTTAACTAGTTCTTTTTTACTTAATGGCGGGTCAAAGCAGGACATATTTAAATGCTCCGCTATTCCAATTGCAAAAAGTGGACTAGAGTTTCTTAATAAAAATCCATACAAACTTGTCATTCTCTCGTTTCGCATTCCTGCTTTTACTTTTAAATTATCTAAATTGTTATGTTCCTTTCTCCAGTTTTCTTTTCTTGAGACACTAATTGAAGATGTTTTTAAAAGTGGAAGCAAGGCTGTAGGAAAAGGCATGGGGTCTACTTCAAATAAGCTTTTTTCTGGAAGAAACTGGTACTCTCCCGTATTAGTGCAGGAAGGTGGCAACAAACAATATGAATTTGTTGCTAACAAATCTACACCTTGTAGAAAACCTATTCTTCTAGGCAGATTTTCTTGATACTCAAAGTAAAAATGAAATCCTCCACTAGGTGTTTTTACACAGGCACTAGAATTAAAGAAAGGGTCATCAGCTAAGGAATGCCCTAATGCTTTTTCTAGACTCTTGACCCCATCAATCCCATTTTTTCTGTCGACATCAATAACTCCCAGATTAGAGGCGGGACCTAGCAACATTGCTAAGCCCGCTCCTTTCTCTAAATAGGTACATATGTCTTCTGGGGTTTCTTCTAATTGTGGCCACCCATAGATTAAAGAACTTTTCTTTTTGGTATTCACTGGGAGTACGACATATTCATCATACAAGCCAGATGCATACACATTCAATGATTGATTAATATCCATTACTTATCCTCCTTTTTGTTGTTGCGAATATTGATTTGGGATTGAATCCATTCCTGAATTTCTTCCGAAACCCAACATGAAAGCCCTGGACCAATCTTTACTGGTACTGGAAAACCCTCGTTCTTTATTTTTTTGTAGACTGTGGACTTTCCCAGTCCTGTTATTTTAACGACTTCTTTGAGTCGAAGTAACTTTTTCATAAAAAGTCCTCTCTTTCATTTTAGATCTGAATAGCGCTATCAGTCTCTAACAGTTTAATGAGGTTTCTATAGGGGGGTTGAGAAAGCGCCCCTTAAGTTACTTGTTTTTGTTGTGAGTTAAGGGGGAGTTTCAGCTGTAAAAAGGATTTAGTTCTTGTATTAAATTAGGTACTTTCGGGGCTAGATTAATGTCTACTTGAAGGTGATGGAATAGATATGCTGCAGATATAGAATCAGTTATATTTTCTTTTTTCCTATTCATAGCCATTTTGTAGAAATTTTCTTTTAAGTCAGGAGTCGAAAGTTTCTTTTGAACAAAGTTCTTAATATAATTTTCTGATATTTTTAAATCATCTGAAAGTTGCGCAGTACATAGTAAAAGAAATTCGAGCAGTCTATTTTTAAATATTGTTCTTTGTTGTCTGGGTCTATCGTTAAGCTCGTTTAGCCCAACTATAGTTTCATCAAAAGAGATTTTATAACCATAGTGTAAATCGTAAAATATTTGTGACAGCTTTTGTAGAAAAATAATATTAGGTGTTTTCTTTTGTTTTTGGGTGTGTTTTTTATTTGGTTTTATAGATCGTAATTCTCTGGCAGCTTTTTGTAGGCCTTTTCTATAGGTTACTATTGCAGAATAAAGAATGTTGCTTGTTAGGTCTCCTCTTACTACTTCAAAATATTTTGTTTCATTAACTGAATATTTTCCACCATAAATAGAAAATGTCGGTTTTTGTCTTAAGTGGATTAGTGAATTGTTTAAATTTTCTAATTCTTTTAGAAGAGTTTTTTCTTCATTTATACTCTTATTGATATCTTTTTGTTCTTGTTCATTATTAATAGGTATTCTTAAAAGTTCTTCTATTAAATCTTTTTTATTTAATATTCCAATTTCAATATAAGACAAAATAGGATTAAAAACTGCAAATTTTGGGTCCACAGCTTTATTTTGGGCAAAAGTACTGAATGTATTAGCTAATATAGGTTCTTCCCGGTTGGTGGTGGGTAGCACAGCATAAATAGTATGAAAGAGAGTAAGGCATAGCATCTCTAGATCTGTAATTATTAAAATTGAAACTATTCAGTAA